>Ga0307509_10001430_pt1 | contig 40278 bp, 44 predicted proteins | sample 10_EM_MG_FD_202245 | JGI IMG/M metagenome (GOLD analysis project Ga0307509, IMG submission 202245) | Populus trichocarpa ectomycorrhiza microbial communities from riparian zone in the Pacific Northwest, United States - 10_EM | ecosystem: Host-associated > Plants > Roots > Unclassified | place...
CCCTGAAGGGGGATAGTGGCTACCTTAAGAAGTATGGCCTGCTTATGGGTAACTACCTTAAGTTATACAAGGGTCGAGTAACTCATATTTTCCCATTCCGAATACTTAAAAAATCGCCTAGTACTGTCCCAGAACACTGAGTCCTACGGACCCTCCGGAATTCTTGGCGCCAAGTCCACTGGCGGCATCTGGATACTTTTGAAAACGGCAAGTACTCGAGTACCGTACTCGTAGTACGGTATATCCCGATACTTTATGAATTGGCGAGCAGAAAGTTCCTTCACCATGCAGGCATGATCGACAACTTAGATAAAAAATTACATAAGCTCTGCAAACACAAAAAGTGCCTGCAAACATATTCCGGGAGCTCTTGCTCGCACATGAGCGTTGCCCTCACTCCATTACCGATGTGGGCACAGTTTGGTACTAGGGTTGTTTGAAAGGGTTGAGCTTCTGTTTTTGGCTGCCAGGTTAAGGAGTCTTGGCAAGGATAGTGTATCCTATAAAAGGCACCTCTCTCATGTATTTACCTTAGAACACGAACACACACATAACATACCCACAAGCAAGTCAGTTCTACATCAACCTATTGTCCAATATATTCAGAGTGCACGACCACACCACAGGAGAGGGATACGGCATGCGCGACACACCATCCAACTAAGGGAAGGTTGAGTTATTATCCCACACCGGTATGGTATGATAGCTATTTGAACGCCAACGAAATAAAATCAGCCCTGAGAGATCCCAAGCAGACTCCAATAACCGCCATCCCTTTTTAACAGTCTCTTTCGCAGGGACTGTGGGTGTGGGTGTATTGTTTCTCAGAGCGTAGCGGATTTCCTTCATCAAATCCTGCAACCCGACTTCTCCATACCGCCCATAGAAATGGCCCCCCAGCAGGGAGCAGAGCACTTGTAAAGGTACGAGTACAGTACATTGGCCAGCAGCAACTCGAGCACTTATTGGGCCAGCCCAATCACCAAAAAAGCACTACTTGTAAAGCCACCATCTGACATTGTCACCTGGCCATCTATGAGCCGAGTCTTCCAATCTCCATATCTCTTCCTTCGCCGGCGGTCGCCCGGGTCCCATCGGACCCTGCTTCTGTAGAAAGCGTCCTATGGGACGGGGAATAAGTGAACTTCTTGCTGTTGACCCCCATCCTCATACTGTACTCGAGTATTACTCGTCATCGCGCGAGGCTTGTAAAACGTTAGGCAATTACCAGCACTCCCTAATAACCACCAATAGCAGCAGGATCGCCAGGGTTAGCAGAGCTTCCGGAAGGCATCGTGGGTAACTTAAGAGAGCGAAGTCCTCGAGCACTTGTTCAACTGGGCGGACACTGTTCTACATGTATTACGTGCTCAATTCTGGCGTACCGGTACGGTACTGCACCGGGCCCAATATGATACCATATCAACACCTCACAGGAAGGAATTCAGATTACGAATAGCTAGCGTAGTTTCAGAGGACGGAGGATGCCACCCTGTCATAGGGTTCCCCGGGTCTAGCACGTGCACCTTAATTCAACATTCTTGCATCCTAAGCCTGCCCTGCTTTCCTCTTCCTGTTGGATCATGATGTTTGCCAGCAATTTGGTCCAAGGTCTCCTCCCAATGTATCGGTAACCATATAAGGACCTGATCATTCCTCGAAGCTTTTTTTCTTACATCCTCATCCCACTTCTGCCCAGCACGACCGCTATCCACGATTCCCTTCTTTTTCTTTACAGACGCGAGAGCCTCACTCTTTTCCTAACGATGGTTAAATTCTCTGCTTTGATCAGCCTTTTCGGGTTTGTTGTTTCGGCGCTGGCCGCAGATAGCGAAGCTTGGAAGACGAGGTCTATCTATTTTGTAGGTTTCCCTTAAAATATTCCCCACCAGCCATTCCTCCTTGTAAGAGGCCATCTTTTATTTTTTTTACAACCACCATCGTTGTAGAAAATCAGGTGTCTGGATAATTGAGGTGTTTTCGCTGTGACTGACAAACTGGATTGTGGTTGGCCGCTAGGTTCTCACCGATAGATTCGCAAGGACGGATGGCGGCACTAATGCCTGCACAAACTTGGGCGATTACTGTGGCGGGACGTGGAAGGGAATGCAAAACCGACTGGACTACATCCAGGGACTCGGATTCGATGCCATCTGGATCACCCCAATAGTCAGCAGTAAGCACACTTTCCATCCTGACGGAAATTAAAAAACCTAGACAAGATTGAAACGACTAAAATACCGTAATTGAACACCTACAACTAACTACAATAACCCCTATTATTATAGACACAAACGGCGGTTACCACGGTTATTGGGCAAAAGACATCTACTCCGTCAACACTAATTACGGTTCCGCAGACGACCTCAAGTCCCTCATTAGCGCGGCCCATGCAAGAGGCATGTACATAATGGTGGATATCGTAGCCAATCACATGGGCCCTGGCGATATCACCACCTTCAACCCCTTCAACACAAGCTCGTACTACCACAACGACTGCAGCATCAACAACTACAATAACCAAACTGAGGTCGAGCAATGCGAGATTGCGGGGCTCCCAGACCTAAAGACGGAGGATAGCACGGTGCGCAGCATTTTCTATAACTGGATTAAGAACCTAGTGTCCGAGTACACCATCGACGGACTGCGCCTGGACACAGTGAAGCACGTAGAGAAGGACTTTTGGTCCGGCTTCACCAGTGCTGCCGGCGTGTACTCTATTGGAGAAGTGTTCAATGGTGACCCGGCTTACGTCGGTCCTTACCAGAATTACATGCCTGCGGTCGTCAACTTTCCCATGTACTACTCTATTAACGACTGCTACGCACGCAGATATGGATTCCCGAACCTCGTCAATCAGCACGACAAAGTCAGCTCTGCATTCGCCCGTCCGGAGCTCCTGGGAACATTCTTGGACAACCATGACGTTCAGCGCTTCCTAAACATCAACAACGACTGGACTCTTCTCAAGAATGCTCTTGCCTACACCATGCTCGCCCGCGGTGTCCCAATCTTGTACGGTGGGACAGAGCAGGCGTACGGTGGTGGAAACGATCCCGCTAACAGAGAGGATCTCTGGAGGAGCGGGTACAATACCTCTGGCGACCTCTACACTTTCATTCAGAAGCTCATGGCGGTGAAGAAGGCTTCTGGTGGGTTGGGTGGGAATGACCATGTTCATTTGTACACCACCGATAACTGCTATGCTTTCAGCAGGGCTGGTGGTAATGTTGTTGTTGTCACCACCAATGGTGGAAGCGGCACTAGTGGAACCTACTGCTTCAACACGCCGAAGCCGCGGGGGACTGTGTACACCAGTGGTCTCGGGTCAGTTACGTACACTGCTGGTGATAATGGCCAGATCTGTGTGTCCATTTCGAACGGACAGCCGGAGGTGCTTGTATCTTAATGTTTGCCCCCCGCATATTTCGCTTGTACCATCGCACATGCGAATATTAGCTACCCCTGAACACTCATTTAAAATAATCACCCAATAAGCGGGCAAGATACCCCCCTCCCTTAATTCCTTTATTTAATGCATCTGCTGTAGCACAGGCACAAAAATTGGCCATAGATGCAGCTCAGGTGGGCGAAGTTTGACGGGAATCAATCGGGGTGTTCAGAAGATGGAAGCTTGGAATAATATTTTTAGTTCCTTTTTAAAACTCCAATTCCAGAACAGTACGATTGGAGCTCCCAACGAGCGACGACTGATGACCACTCCTTCGAGACTGGTAGAAAAGTAAAGGGCTTATCCCCCGAGCTATCACCCGAAGTTACGTGCCATGCTCATTGGCATCGCGTTTTCTCCCTATAACATTCACAAGTGCATTTGTCACCCTGGTCGTCCCGCCCGGTACCGAAGAGTAAGGGTCTGCCCCACCACTCGATTCCGAGACCTAGCATACGTAAACTGCGAATACACCACTACCCTTCCGGGATTAGATTTAGTAGTAGCCGAGGGCTAACTGGCTGAGGAGGTGATTATCACTTATTATGATACTTGTACTTGTATGGGAAAGTTAGATCAATTATAGGAGCTTGTTATGAGTACCATTTTGTCCAAGCTTTTGTTAAATAATTGGCTGTACGGTAGATTCTCTTTTTTCTTTTTCTTCTATAATATTAAATTTGGATGTATCATAGTTTAGCTTTTATTCCTCCTCCTCCTCCTCCTCCATGGTAGTGGGCGGGTAGTGTTGGTTACGGTATTTTAGATGATAGGATTATGATACCATAGCTCTGTGCCGGGAGATCGCCTGCTATAGACTACTACGCACCCACAAGTATCACAACACAGTATAATATATTGATTTATCTGTAATACCATATTTCGCCTCCCATCATAACTTAACTTATTATATGTATGATACTATAAAACTCAAACATTCTCCCAAACTATGATAGAACACCGGAACCCAACTTACCGTCGCTCCACCCGGTCACCGACCCAACACTCCGTACCGGTGGCTCCGGATCCTGCTCTTTTTTTCTTCTCTTTTCCACAGAGAAAGAAAACAAGAGAGTGTGACTTCACCCTCCTTGCCACAAGTTGGAACTTACAGTAAGTTAGTGGCTGTTTAGAGATGAGGCAGGTCAACTAAATATTCACTAATCCTCACTATTAATCAAGGAGGGCTAGGGGCGGTGTGTGTGCGTGCGGAAAGATTGCATCGCGAGGGGAGTGTCGAGATTTACTGTACAGCCTACTAGGTCGGGCTGGGAGAGTAGGAAGGTGAGAATAAGTATATATACAAGTATATATCGGTAGTCCAACTAGAATTTACTATTCACCTTGGAATAGCATAGAATAGAACAGCACACCTGGGGTATGTATCAAGGTAGAGCACCACCGGGAACCGTAGCTATAGGTCTCGGACACCGGCGCTACTACCGTATTAGGTTTATATCAACATCAAGTAGGATACCTCATCACACTGGACCCACCTCTGGCTTCGAGCGGAAGCATAATACTTCGTTGTATGTAAGGAAGAGGGAACGGTTTATGTAGGGTAATTAGACTCGGGGAAAGATGGGGGGGGGGGCATCTCGGTATGCTTTCAGCGGAAACTACTACAAGTTCCCTTGCCTGCTTGTTGGCCTGCCACGGTCAGAAACACAGTGGTATCGAAGTAGCGAGTAGGTAGCGTTATCCTCGCACAGTACAGTGCATACCAAGGGACTTTTTTTAACTAATATCGTCATCCCGAATCACTCGGTAAACCTCCCCCCTCCCCATCCCCAAGAACCCAGATAGGATAAAAAAATTAAAAAAAAAGCTATCGTACCCTCGGAGATAATACGGAGTGGCTGACATGCTCCCTCCCGTTCTTCTCTGAATTTCGTCAATTGAGCATGATTACCAGCAGCTAAAGGCGCATCATATCATACCGGTACCCCGAGCAAACTACCGCATATCCGACTTTCTCACCACATCTCCCCCCACCGGAACAGACAGACCAAAACACACCGACCTTCAACCTACCGTACACCATCCATTCGACCGACCGAAGTAAAAACCAACATCCCCCCCGGCCAGTTACATAGCCAAAAACCGTGCTACTTGTATTCAGTGCATCATACGGTATTATATAATTCCATCAATTCAACAAAAACCTTGCCCTCTTTCCTCTCCGGCAAAAAATTCGCGTATAATATGATGTTATGTGTGTCCGCCCCATCCACCGAATACCCACCCCTCTTCACCGGAGAGCGTCCGCATTTGGCAAGCAAGTTACCGTATTATACTAAGCCGAGCATCCGCCACTCGTTCGTCGTGGACGAACACAGGTTGTCGGCATATAATGCAACCCGTATGAGTATGGCGCTTGGCACGTTGTTGTACGAGTACGAAGTGTGGATTTAGGATATCATAGGAAAAATGGCATGTGGGTTTTGTGCGATGAGGGGAAAAAGGGTTTATTATGTCTTATCTAATCGTCGAGGCACGGTAAATTTAGTCTACCGTATGGTGGTGGTGGATCGGACACGATCTGGTATAACTTTAAGGGGTAGGTAGCATAGTGTGATAAGAATGTATTTTTCGGTAATAAGGGGAGGAGCTTATTTCGTCTGGTAAGCATTTACTGGTATGATATTCGCATTCACAGACTTACTCATTTAAGAATACGGTACGGGAGAGGGCAGTGGTATGAATGCGCGAACGAACGGTTGGGAGAGAAGGTAATGATAACGTCGATTAGATTATTCACAAAACAACCCCCATCCAAAAGAAAAAAGAAAGAAAAAAGAGAAATGTTTCCATAAAAAAGCAAAAGGCAGAGCACCGGGCCAATGCATCCCAAACTACAAAAAGATGAATACATAAAGATAAAGATACAATAAACAATGCAAACTACACCGCTTTCTAATTTTCAAACACAATCCTGAAGAGGAATTTGTGATATCCTGTGTATGCTAGTACTAGGTAGGGGAGGAAAAGGCCTAAGCATTGCGAGCCATATGTTCGCTCGAGAAGCGAATGGTGCGCTTAGTCTTGATAGCCTGCATTCTGCCGTTCGTACAGGCAGTTCCGGGGGCGGTCTTTCCCATGTTCTGGTTGACTCCGCTTCCGCACTGGCTCCATGTCCCATCGGCATTGCACGTAATGGCGCCCTCGACGCAAGCTCCGCCAGTGGAGGGTTTCGAGGGCGTAGAGGGAGCGGTGGATGGGGCCGGGGCGGGGTAGGAAGGAGCAGGAGCGCCAGTCCCAGTTGCTGCCGGGGGGGGGGCGGCGGTTTTAGAAGGGGGTTGAGCCGATGGCTTGGTTGTTCCTGATGCTACGGGGGAGCCAGTGGGAGCTGGTGATGAGGGAGTTGGTGCAGGGGGAGAGACCTGCGGGACACTGGTAGAGGTGGGGCTCGGGTTGGGCTTGTTACCGCCTTGCCCGCCGGGGACGTTGCTGCTAGAAGGACCGGCTTTCGTGGGTGAGCTACCGCCTGGAGCGGAGGATGGTGAGCCGCCGGCTGGAGCGGAGGATGGTGAGCCACCGGCTGGTGGCTTCGAACCAGTTGCGCCGCAGCCGCTTCCGGTTGGTGGGAGACCTCCTGAGCCCTCGACGTTCTGTCCCGGGTTGGGGAATGCAAGGTCGCCCGGCGCAGTAGCGCAGTTATTTCCAATGTTTGCGGTGAACATGTCTGGGAGTGTGGACAATCCAGATCCGCCGCCAGTGATTGTGACGGCTGCGCAGTTCATGTACATTTCTCTATTACCCTGCTGGTTGAACCATGTCCTAATTGCCTTGTTAATTCTAGCTCTTCGCGGGAGATATGAAGGATTAGATAACTTACCAGGCAAAGATAGCGGCACCAGCTTTGGCCTCCTTGGGAACAGTGAAGCTAGCGTCCTTGAGCGGGCATCCTCCAACGAAGGACTTCATGACTTTCCAGGTAGTTCCTCCATCCTCAGACAACGAAGCTTGGCAAGATCCACCACCATGAGTCGCTGATCCGTCAAACGTCATGGTCTGGGTGCTTCCGGCTGCCCAATCGACGAGCGATTGAGTTCCCTGTTTGTCTTTGTGATACCCCTTGCAAGGGAAGTTTTTGCCAGTTGGGTCGAGAGGAGCCTTCATGTCGAAGTCCTGCTGTGCTGCGTTCTGGGGTGCCTGTGTCGAAGTTCTGTACGGAACTGGCGACTTAAGTTGGACATGGGCATTTGCTGAGCTGAACAGCAAAGCGGCGACCAAGGCTAGGGCAGAGAATGAAGTCTTCATACTGAATAATAAGATTTGAAAGATAGTGTGTTAGAGAGGTGCTTGGTTGTTTGAGGGTTTTTTTTTTCACTGAAAAAAATCAAGATAATGAATGTATGAACGATAGTTCGAAGGGCTCTCTCTCTCTGGCGAATTAAAAAAAGAGGTCGCAGACCTGTGGAAGGAATGTGCGAAAATGGGGAGAAAGGAAATGGAGAGAAAGAAATAAAAGAATGATGGTAGCCGGTACCGGTGCTAATGCTTTTTTATGGAGAAAGAGGGATGGTGAGTGAGGAAAAGAGGACCCTCTCCGGTGGGCGAAAAGAATACCTTATATATCGTCAGTGATCTCTTCGAGAGTACCTCTCACTTCCTACCCCCCCCCCCCTTCCTCTCGTTCCTTGGTGCTCTTTTTTTTGATCTCTACTTCCCTATTCCCTTTGGGATTCACTAATGCACAGAGAGACAGTCCCAGCCAATCATCCTTACTTGCAATATCATGAGAGACAAGCCAGTAAGGGCGTCGTTAGTGTATGTGGTTAAGACAAGGCCGCCACTGACCATTACTCTACTATGATAGGCTATATTCCCATCGAGCAATCAGATTTGGTGAAACACCTTCGTTTCGTCTCTCTAGCCCATGAGGAAAATAGACCATTCGAGGACCCGAGGCCCAGGATCAGTACTGTTTGAACAGCCGCCTGCTTAACAGGGTATCATACGCAGCTGCACCGTGACACGAAAAAGCCAGTAATAGTCAGCCATCGTCACAAGGAGGATAAATGAAGAGAGAAAAGGGTCGGCTCTTGGCCGGCATGCGCTTTAGCTAACCCGTACCGCAACCCCATCATAGCCATCTCCTTACGATCGACCTGCAAGGGACCAACCCGACCATGAAAAAGCAGCAACCACCCACACCACTCAGGCACAGAACAAGCAGAACGAGACTACTCGTACACGAGTAAACAACCTACGATGCCCCCTGAATGAGCGGCAGGGGATGACAAGAAGAAAAAAAGTCCATCACAAAAACGGCTTTCATGCCTATTAGCGATAATAGCTCGTTAGGCGAGAGGCCATAGAGGCGCATACCAGTAAGGAGAGGAGTCGTTGTTACAGCTGAAAATACGTACCTTCTAGTACAGTACTGTACTCCTTTATTATTCGCCCAGCAAATGCCTTGGCCCCCTCCCCTTGCCGGCTATTAAAAAATTCTCCGCTCTGCTGCTTCTGATCTACCGGCACGCTTGAAAGGTTCGGTAGGATGTATTGTACAGCAGCGGCAGCGGGTCCTGCGAAGAGTGAAATGTTCATCTCATTGAACCAAATGCTCGGTTTCGGTTCGCATGATTGTAAAGATTAAGCTCATCCTTTTCACTCCCGGCGCTGGCATACAACAGCTACAGGATGGGTTCAAAAGTTAAAGAGAGGGTGAGGGGGGGTAATCTCGCTAGCTAGACTTCCAATGCCATTAGTTCGGTAGAAAGAGCAATTACACAGTACGGCACACTACAGTGCTGCACTTTCTTCCCACTCGCTCGATCCAAGCTCTAAAGTGTACTGTCCTGTGCTCTGGTCACATTCAGCTTTTTTCTCCTCGTTGTTGTTTCAACCTCGCTATGAATTCAGAGGATAGCTCATAAAGCTAATCCAATGGTGACCGAAACCACGGGTACCGGCACGCTTCCAGCCCAGTTTCGCCAGTCACTCGTAGACGCCTAAGTTATCGTGCAAGCAAAACAAGAGGCTCATTCCTTCTCATCCAACCTGCAAGGGAACGAACTAAATGCCCCTCCTTACCCTACCCCACCGCACGGTAGAAGGATAAGAAAAAAACAAATATACAGCAATAAATAAATATGAAATCCCGGTCCGGATTGCGCATACGTTTCAAAATGATCACCGACGGTACGTGAACGGGCCGTTCATAGGTAATAGTGTCCTCCCAACGTCGTCCATCCCACCAGTACTAGCAGTGGACGAACACTCAACCTTATCTTGTCTCGTCTCTTCGCCTCCGTACATAATTATACACTTCCTCCACCTCCCATTACTCTCTTACTTGTTTGTAGGGTGTTACCGTACCGTAGACGTCGTCCCCTGCCGGTTCCCAGACCCTCCGAGCAGGAACTATACTGTATTAGTACCGGTACCATCCATTGAGCGGTTCCTAAATCAGGCAAAAAGAAAAAATAGCAACCACAGGGAGCCGCTTTCTTGGCGGCTATGTGGCTCATAGGAACCTTCCGGGATCTACGTATTGATACCGGCAGTGCACGTTTGACAGAGAGAGGGGGGGAGGTAAAGAGACACCCCTACGAGTGCTCGAGTAGAGTACGGTGAACACTATCCGAGTATCGTACGGTACAAGTATCATGATGTGGCGGTGTCGTACGGTGCTATCCAAGTACTGTCCCACCACTCTACTACTGTACTGTACTCGACTGTACAATACCATACCTACCCGCACACGAAGCTTAACGGGCGGTTAGGTATGATACAACGTCGGTAAAACAGAACTACCGTACTCTAGGTTGACCGACCGCACCCAGAAGCCTAACCTCCTCTTCCGTTGTTGCCTCTTTTCGAAAATGCCTGCCACGATCACCCCCCGACAATCCTGAGACGAGTTACTAAAGTACAAATACTTTCTCATTCACCTATTCACGACATGCGCCGACAGCACACTGGTGGTCTTTAACAAGGAGAAGAGGAGATTACAGTGCTGCGCCGCAGGGCATAGCATACTGTCCTGGCATGACACGAGTGACATGGCAACCACTGCTAATAATTTCCCGTGAGTACATTAGTTAGGCGCTATCTCATCATTTGAGTACTTGTACTGTACCGGGGGGGTCATTAAGGAAGTTTTCTGGAAGAGGAAGTTAGTTGAGAGAGAGAGCAGAAAGTTCCTTTCATGGCTTGCTTCCTCCGGTCTACTCGAGTGCTAGTACAAGGGCTTGTCCAAGGCTAGAAGCACCCGGGCAGGAATACAGTCTATGGCTAAAAAACCGGGGAGCCAATACGAAAATACCCCCCCCTGTTCTCGGGTACTTCGGCCTGGGATAGCTGTTAGCTGCTTGCACTGTGGAGTAGAGAACCGCAGCAAAGGTCGCAGGAGACCCAGGAGGAGACGGCTGAAAGAGTTCTGTATGGTGTGGGGTGCGATACGATAGATAGATAGAACTTCTACCAGAGTAAAAACAATCCCATTCCCCCGGTACAGTATTCCCAACACCTGTATCAGACAATTACAGTACCAGCAAGTACTACACAGGACCCAACACGACCACAACTATCAATAGCCCCATCATAGTTCATGCCCTCCGAATACAAGTACGGTATCATTCTCACGAACGCCCCGCTCTACTCTTCACTATTGTAGCATAGCGCAGTGAGTATAAATACAACCACAGGGGTTCGAAGTCTCCCTCTCTCTCTCTTTTCACTACCCCATGAGTACTAGTACCCTACCAGCATTACAATATCGAAGCCCCCCTTCAATTCCAAATCCACAGCATAGCGCCAATCATTACAGCATCTGCTGCCCGCCTACCCATTCCCCACTCCTCTTTACAAGCCACTCGGAACTACCTGGAGTTTGCAAAACGGACTGCTGTCGCATACAGGCGAAAGATTGGCCAGAAAGTTATAATTTCTGTGATGCGCAATCGCAGCCTGTCTTACAGATATCAGTAAATTACGAGTACGCCATGGTAATCAAAACTCGATCCAATCCCCTCCATTCCATGCCCTCCTTGGTCAACTCCCTAGCGAAAATCCGAAACGCCAAAGCATGGGTCGTCGCACACATAGCCTGGCTCGGCAAGGAATGACAACGATAGGGCATAGACTTTCTTATCGCCTGTCCTCTAATCAGTGTAACAAAGCCTTGCTCCACTCTCATATACTTTCCCGAGGCCTGACTGTGGCGGGTGGTTCTGGGCGCTCGATTGGCCGTCGTCATGCTTTTTCACTCGCATTTACCGTCGTATTCACAGCTTACCACCCGCTGCACGGACCGGTCTCTTTGTGTAACTAGTTTTTTTTTCAACTCCTGTTGTTAGACTACGAGTGCTCTCTACGTACTGTACTTTTCCTTATCTCCTCACCAGTTATTTTTTTTTTTTTTGATTGGATCCTCAAATTTATTTCGTGAAATACGGGTACAGTAGGAGGCACGATAAAGTATGGCCTAGGAAACCTAGGCAGAGAAGAACCCTCAAGCGCCCAAAATGAAACAAAGAAATAAATGTCAGAACGCCAAAGTCCACCCATCCATCGCAACCGGAATCGGTATAAGAAAAAAAGAAAAAAGAACGAGGATGCAGGACCCCAAATTGGGCAGCTCTTGAGAAAGGAAAAATCCTCCAACCCCATGGGAAATTTTTACCCCGTATATACGTTTTGTGGCGAGAGAAGAAATTTTGTTTAAGAAGTAATTCCCTTGTCCCGTTGGTTGTTGTTCCTCCGTAGGAGGGATTCTGCAGGGATGTTGAAAAACTCTGGGACTTCCCCTCCCACCTGGCGTCTCTTTCCCACTTCTCTCAAGTTTTTGACCGTATCATATTTAACTACTGTATATTATCGCCCTCATCACTTATTTATTAGCTTTTATTTATTTTTTGCTCCCTGCTCCCGGCCTTTTCATATCTTGCTAATTTTTATTCCTATTTTTGTTCCTGTTCTGCTTTTCTCCCTTTTCACAGTAGATCCGGGATATAGGGTCTAACTTATTAGCTAGGACAGGCAGTATGGTGGGTTTACCTCAGTGCCTGTATGGTATGGTGGTCTATTATACTTATGTTAGGTATGAGAGGAGATATCACTCGCTGGTGGAATAGTATGCATTCCAGTGTTATGGTGGACGGTTGCTCAGAGGAGGGTTGGGCTGGGCTCTTCATATATCGTTACTCGGATTATGATTCGGATTTCGAGGTTGGAGCTGGTGAGAATGATGAACTATGGGTGATGAGGAGGGATCGTGTAAACTTCTAGCACGTTAGGGGACTTCCCCTCCTACTGGATTAGATTACCGGGTAGCAAAGTCATTGTGTATTTCACTTCGGCTTTCACAAAATCGCCAAAGTCAAAGTCTAAACAACAAACTCCAACCATCTGGTGAAGCCTAAAGGAAAGCGCGAAGAAGAGAGACGATGGTGCAATCGCAATAGACTCCAAGCGGGGCGGTGAAAGATGGAGGAACGGTCGTTTAGATGGCTGCTCTCTCCAGCTAAGGACAGGCTAGGAGATATATATCTCCGTCTAACTAACAAGACACTCCCGAAACTCGACAAACACTCTGAAGCAACACGCGCAGCTAACAAAACCTGATCTCTAACCATCACAAGCAATCTAGAACCATCCTGATATCCTTTCATCCTACGTGCTCCTAAAGCCTATGCCTTGTCGGTGCGCCGCTTCCCGTATGCCTAGTGGCGTAGGGTATGAAATAAACAACGAAACCAAATACCCAACACCTCATACCTTATGGCAAGGGACATCAACAAAACCATGAACCCCACGGCGGGGTGCCTAACCACCGGAAGCCACAATGCCACATGTCCTACAACCGTATCTCTCCTGACCGCATATCCGCTCACATGTATATCCGCCTAACCGCCTAACCGCATGCCCTCTAGGCAATCCAACACTATCAACAATATCCCTCCATCCGCCTATCCGAAATGGCTTGCATCAATGAACAAACTTGAAATCCAACCTCTTGTTCCCCTCGTCTTTTGTCTCCGCTAGGTAATTCGCCCTTTCTGCACTTCCCATTCGTCCCCATATCGCTTCTTTTGATCGATTCCTCCACTTATAGTATTTCTTAACACCCCAGAAGAGCAAAATATCGAAAATAGTAATGAATATCAAGGCCGTGTTCCCTCTGCGATCTGTTAAGCTCGTTAGCTTGGCCATTTATTGGGGAAGCAGGACCAAAGGTAAGACGTACAGTTAGGCCTATCATCTTCTCTGTATATAGACGCGGAGATGATGGATGATGACTGCACCGCCATGTTGTATATGGCCGCACTTACGGTACGGGTACGAACAGAGCCCGAGTTTGCAGAGTTCCAGGCGACGAGGATGGCGTGCGCTGCTGAAAAATTAGCCTTTGACCGCTGCTATCCAAATCGGAATGCGGCCCACTATATGGAGCACCACATAGCAATGTGGTGATTGCATATTTCCACCAAGCATTTGTATTATCCGGTGAAAATCGCAGTATTAGGAGCAATGGGAGACACCATAGAACACCGAAGGATGAAATGAAAGTTTTTTCTGAACGCTCTTCGGAAAGCTTGGTTAAAGCCAGGAGCCAGAATACTAACAATAATACAGATGGCTGTTCCAGATATATCAGCAACGAATGAGACCTCAATTCAGCGGTGGATGTACAATTGTGAGGAGATTGCTTTGGGTAACTGTGAAACCCAGATCTCGTAATATTAAGGTGAGATAACTGGTTGGAGGGCTCATGGGAATATAGGACATCACTCCGACCTATGCTAAAAGGTTATACCCAAAATATATAATATATAGCGTCCAAATTTATGGCCAACTCACCACATAGAGCGGCCATAAATCATAATCCATGAGGCTTTTAATAAAATCGCCCATTCCAATGGCTTGACGGTTGTGCATGTCACCTGATCCTCGCGTGTACACATCAGTAGCTGCTCTCATCAACTTTCCCGATATATTGCCCAACCTTTTGTAGGGTCATCCCTCAAAACTCGGTTGACCATGATGACCTCTTCCTTTGGAGCAAACCTGTGTGCCCAGAGGGTCATTTGTTAGGTCGGGCATAGTCTTGAACCTCGGATGGTTTTATACCAGCCGTTCTGTCCTCGAAACCAACTTTTAGTTTGTGTCGGCGATGGTGGCATATAAAACCAACTAATTAAACCAACAATCTAGAAGCAAAGATGAGTTTATCCCTCAAGTTCCTCGCCTCTGACTGGGACTCACCGTAGTAACAGTGCCCTCAATCACAAATCTAGCAAGCCCGATTAGTTTCCTGTGCACTGCCGAGGCGTAGAGAGGCTTTACAAATATCTCCACCCTTCCCATCCAAAGCTGCCACGGAGGGAAAGGATCCCAACAGCCAGGAAAGATGCCGCTACTCCAGTGAGTGCAGTTCCTGTCCAGAACCAGGAGAGTCGGATTGGAAGCTCCTGGTATTATGTTAACCCTAACCCTGTGATTTACTCGTGATGGGGAAGTACTCTCGAAGTGTAGCTAGTATCGCACAATTAGCGGACAGCCTCCTTAGATATTGTAGATAGAGGGGGGGTTTACAAATAAGACAAGTACAAAATCGTTGTTGGAATGACTAAAAATATCAGCATGATTATCTTCCTGATTCGGGTCGGTACGATGCTAACATCCACCCTCAATCGCACCAACCAGCCCACGTGTGATATAGAAAGATGTCCTGCCGGCCAAGAGACACTATTTAATCTTGAGGTCAGGGAGTTCTACGACTATATACAAGCCTAACATGACCTACCTGGGCTGAGGCTATGATGCTCCACAGGACCATTTGTATCGGTATCCATCTATGAGGACCTATTATCTTGCTTACCATCTGCGAAGGTATTTCTGCCAACAAAAAACATGCATAAAATATAGCTTGCCCGATATTGTAATCTGTTTATCATATAATCAGCTCAAATTTAATTTACGAAGCTCCGAAACGGCCAGGCTAACCGTTCGTATTTAACCCCAAGTCAGCTAGAAAATCATCCGTGAGAGCCTGTTCTTCAGAACGTTAGCTTCATACTACTCCGATTGAGGAATTACTCACTAATATTTTGTCTATCAAGTTGTAACGCGATAAACATAATACAACACCAGATCATAATTTTTTTGTCAATCTTACTGACTACTCTTGCCTCATCACCCTTCGACCACTCTGCTTGTGGATCAAACCGGTGCAGTCCTTCGTAAAGGTAATGTGGTTGATAAAAGTGCGCAAGCACCGGGTCATCAAAAACCGACTCCTGAACTCCGGAAATTTCTCCGATAAGGAGCTCTTCGTCGGACCGACTGCCAGTACTTTCGTACGAATCTTTTCGTTCCTGGCCCTGCAAGAGTGGGGTTTGCGACTCCGACGACGCCGATATAGGCTTCACCTCCTGGTCGTCCGGCCTTGGTCGTAGAGAATGCATAGGTATGTATGTCGGCACTCTTCAGGGGGGGGGAGTTGGGTCGTCTAAATCAGCGTCCAGTAAGGTTATCAAGGGGAGAAGGGCCTAGCAAGACGTACCCGGTTGCTGTTGAGTGGGCCAGTTCCGGGGAAGATGAAGATGGGGTCTCCAGGTCCATTCTTACTGAAATTACGAAATCACTAGGAGTATGGTATCACTTCGGGTCCTGCGGTCGGACAGTGAGCGGGACGCAAAAGCTCCGAGGGGTTATCCAGAGAGAGAGGCTATCAGACAAGGGTATAGGTAGCGCGATCTGTTAGTAGCCCGATCGTATGTATGAGTCTAGAGCTCGTCATCCGGAGTGAACAAGGAGCCACATAGGGGGGTGGGAAGCACGTGGGTCGATGAACAGTTAGAAACACATCTTACCTTGCTGTCCCAATGGACATACTCAAGTACATTGTCTCAAGAACTTAATGCAGTGATTCCAATAGTGAGCGCTGATGATAAACGGGGTGGCATTGCACCATTTCGAGAATGAGCACGGAACGGACACGTGGGGTGAGGTTTAGGATTTTGCAGATCACTGACCTTTGCGGGTCTGAGGTGAATACGGTTACCACCCTGAGAAGCTGAATAACTGAACCGCCTGCGAAGAGGTCCATAATTCCCCTTTTCGGAGAAAGGGGTGCAACGGCCCCCAAAAAATCGACCCCCAGCCATCCGCTAGGACAAATGAAAAAGAAAAAGATACTACGGTATTGTACTCGAGAATCTGTTCAACCCCCAAAATTTGGTGTTCTCCAGAATGAGTGCTATGTCGTGATAGCGGCGCACCAGCCACCGGGGCTGCTCAACCCCAATGGACACTGCGGATATGACGTGACATTTCTTTTTCTATATGTACTACACTAACTCTTCATGATGATTTCCCACGCTCTCTATTCTATATCCACTAACTTACCTTCCTCGTTTTCCCTCCATCTCGTCTCACGTGCCATATTCCCACTCTCTCCCCTCAACGTGTTGATGGCAAGTGTACCACACTCATGAGAATGAGCAATCACTTCATAGCCCCAGATTTAGAGGAACACATATGTTAGGGTTGGTAAACATAAATCGACTGAGAGCATTTATTATAAGACGATTTACGGAGCATGCTATATTATTTTCTCTTTTCATTTCAACACCCATCTCCCCTCTTCAATTATTTATCAACATACCACGTTGCTATATGTCTGTGGTGCTAGAAGGAAATATTCGCCGTATCTTCTATGCCCTAGAACTTTGCATCATTACAATACTAGCCAAGCCGAAGAACATTTAAGCAGACACGACAGTTGAAAGAGAAAGAGAGAGAGAAGAAAGGAAAAGAAAAGAAAAGAACAAACAAGTATCAGAAGGAACGAAACAAAAAGAAGTACCCAAAATCTACACTCAGAAGAATGAATGAAACGAAAACACTTAAGAAACTGCACAGTACTTTAACTTCCTACTCTTAATAAATAAGGGAAATGGTTTACATATAGTATATCATAAACCCTAAGGACGAACCCCCTAGAACTTGAAATTGTACCCAAAATTCCAACAGGTATATACTGTGATACGAACTTTACCCTTACCGCCTCGGAGCACACCAGCATCCTTCATCTTCATCTAGAGGCCAAACGACATGATAGCCGAATTCTTAGGGCACAAAACCACCTACATTACCCATCGGGATGCCGTATTGCTTCCTTAACACTCTTACAGTGCCCTTGACTTCACTACATATCATCACGTATGAGATGAACCCACTTTGCCATTTTTAGCTACTTTAGTCAATCCCACCACCATACTGAGATAGGCTAAGATAGTTACTAAACAACTGGACGTCTGAAGACATTTGAAAAACAGTATGCGATCAGGTCAGAAGTTGGGATAGATGTTTATCTGAACATTCATCCAGGGCATCAACATAAATAAGGCTCCACTTCACTAGAAAAAGTAGGATCGCGGTGAGTTTTCCAGTAATAGGAAAGAAGTATCTAAACAACTAGGAAGGGTATAAAAGATCCGCACTTGAAAGGGCGAGGCCTATCTGATCATGGAGAGGACTAGTGCAGTGCTCCCAGTCGTCTAGTCTCAAGGCCCTCAGACTGCAACTAGACAGGACTACTTGCACTCGTACTCATACAAGGACAAGGACTAGTACCATCCAACGTTAGTTGACAGTAGTCGGACGGCACTGAGGGTATTCAAAGTTAATAACTGTCGTTTTGAGTTGAGAGTTTTCATAATTATCACATGTCACACTAAGAATAAATCGACGAATAGAATTAATCAATGTAAGACCCAACTCTGAGGGCACCTACCAGTAGACTATGGTATGATTGTCAGAATCAGTGTTTTATTTTTCACTGGTACTCTGATCTTGAACTCACTGATCTTTTTATCATTCAAATTATTTAGCTCTAACTGCTGTTCTTGAAGCCCATATTCTATCCTACCTGCTGAGGCTGTATCCTTGGAGTCTAATAAATGGAAATTACAAGAAGGAAAAGCAATGAGTTGCTCGAAGTGGAAAAGTGGTAATCTAATTGTAGAGAGCAGTGCGGGCAGACAGGTGTGTTTGGAGGAGATGGGTGGAGACAACGTCAGTTGAAGGTAGGGAACTGACCTCTCACCTGCCGTTCAAAATGTCAACCTTCAACCACAATTAAGAGCACCAACTAACCATTCTTGGACACTAGTGCACCCTGATTCTTAACGCCGTTTTGGACGCAAATTTACCGTTATTAACTTTGAATACCCTTACTAGTCGTCAGTTTCTTTTTATGGATATCATATTATCATACTCCATTAAATTTTTGTTTATTTATCAATTTCACAAGTGCTATGGGGGAGGTTTTCGTACGGATAATTTAGGTTAACCAGCGAAATAATTCCTGTCTTGTAAGAAAACATCCCTCCTATCCCCCGTATTTATTTATTTTACCATATTTTTATTTTACCTTATTGTAGCACCTATGTTTAGCTGGGCGATTTGGCAAATTTTAGGTGTCCTCAGTCGACTGCCGTAGCCCCGTCCAGTCCCTCCAAAGACGAGACACTCTCGTGAGGTGGGATTGATATCCCGAACTAAGGGCTCATAGTCACGAATTTCTCCTGATACCATTAAATTCGGATGAAACTTTTGTTTGGGTACTCGAACGGACAAGGATATATTTGGCTGGTCAATCCTAAATAACCGTCCAATCACCTCCTACTGTACTCTGCATATTTTCAACCTTCCAGAGATCATGGGTTATCATAAGGTATGAATATAGCCACCATAGATAGCCCTAACGCCTCACAGCTTCAAGCTGCTTCTTTGAGACCTCCACGGCAGAGGTTATTGCCGGGGCTTAGGGGAACAGACCGATTGGCGATAATCCTATTGGTGCTAAGGTTGCTTGCTCACACCAGGTCATAATAGCATAATAGCTTGAATTACGCTTCGGATCTCACGCTCAGAGAATCTCGGGGTCAAGCGCCGTCGAGCAACTCAGGTGTTCATGTATCGCAAATTCGCAACGGAGTGAGCCCCTAGCCAGGCAGAGTAAGCCTTTCAGCATATCATAGCTCCTGCATTCGTTGGGGGGAGGTATCGAGAGAGAAATTATGGGGGGTGCGGCGTACACGATAGGCTTACGGATACATTTGCTTGCGGGTAGAGAAGCGCCGAAGAGTAGAGTACCGTATTGTGTATATTCCGAGCTTGGGTTTTGAGGAAATGGGCGCCCCTGAACTCCTCTGCATACCAGTATACTATACGACCGTGTCGGGGTCTTCTCTAAGCTATACAGGACCAGCCTTCTGAGGATGGTGAGTCGCAAAAAGCTTTGCTACCACGAGTCGAATGCCGGTATCGGTAGTCAAAAGCAGCCGCCGCGCACCAAGCTCACCTCCTCAAAGCGATCACGGTTGCAACAATTGCCTTTCTTGGGGGTATGTATATATGACCAATTTGCGGTCACCACCCGAGCTGAAGTTGAATAGTAGAGACAGAACCGGATCAGTTGGCCGTTCAAGTAACAGGATTCCAATATACCGGTACTCGAGTAATTAGCCTCTGCGTAGCTCATAAATTCAGGGTCGCCGCAGCATCCAACTTCAGCCCAGCCTCGTCAGTAAGTTACCGTAGTTTACCGAATACCAGTAGCTAAACAGATATAGAGACTACACGGTGGTTCGAAAGAGTTGGGGTACTATACGGTACTGTACAGTACTCTCCCCAGTCCCACAGCCTAGCTTAGTAACCAGAACTCGACACCCGGCGAACTTTCGTGGATGAAGGTCTTCCGTTGATCTTTCCCCAAGCACCAGAGCCGCGCCTGCAAGAACCCGACCTTGCCCGTTAGATCCTCTCCAATCGGTTTCCATTTGGCCATCGCGACAAGAATGGATCAAGACAGGAACTCTCAAGATAACCCCGTTGATAGTGGGCATCACCGGCTGCAGCACCAAATTCAATTTAGTCCGCCTCCTCAACAAGGCGGAAGCGAACCAAATGGTGGAGGTGGGAACTCGGGTGGTGGTTCCAAGAGGAAAAGGGTTTCTTTGGCTTGCAATGCCTGTAGAACGAGGAAATCGAAGGTGTGAAAAATATTTGCTTTAGTTTCTAACCATAGGATGGTTTCTGCCGGAGAGCCGGTTGATGTGATTCGCAATCCTGAAGGGTTGAATGAGAAGCTTACGCACGAGACTGCTTTACCTAGTGCGATGGAGTTCGGCCAAAATGTTCAATGTGTAGAGGCAAGTTGAATCGCTTTTACCTGCCTGCTGTTGTCCAAGCGGTCACTCGGGAAAGCTATGTTAACATTCACCACATTTTAGACCTAGATTTCGATTGCGTCTATCAGCAGAGCGCTTCTTCTTCGAACACGATCGTTGGAAAAGAGTATAAATGCCTTTTTGGTAATGCGAAATATTAGTTCACGAGTCCTAAATTTAAATCCCATAGTTATATTGGCCGCCTCGAGACTCGGTTGCTCGCCGTCGAGAACCTCCTGGCAGCGCAAGCCTCCAAGTCTCAACTTCGTAACTCACCTTCTGTACTCATGGCCCCAAACCATGACCTTAACGACGACCTACAGAACCGGCCCAGTGCTAGCGCTGACGGTCCGCCTTCAAAACGTACCCGAATTGAAGGGTCAGACACACCAAACGTAGACGCAAACAGCGGGGAAACTTTCGTGAGCCTTAAGCTAGGGCAATTGGAAGATGAGTCGAGCGCCCAAGATACGGTCCTTGACGGCATGGGTGCCCTGAATCTTGGAGATGAAGAGGATTATGGTTATTTTGGTAATCGCAACCGCCCGATACACCTTTCAGTTGTTCTAAACATTTCGTTGCCTAGGCCCGTCATCAAATATAGCTTTCATCGGGCACGTCACTCGCGCCCTAGCAACATCCGTGAGCGTTACCACAACTTTCACTAGAGAGTTTCACCGCACAGATTATACTCGAGAATCACCCTCTCGTTTCGTCTCTCCCCATAACTCGCCAGCTCCATCGGCTGGAGGTGAACTCGATACTCGGGCAGGGAACGTCAATATATATGTCCTACCCCCTCAAAAGCGTGTATTACACTACGTAACATTGTATTTCCAGAACACTAACATTTTATTCCCATATCTGCATCAACCTAGCTTCCTAGAAACCTACGAGGGGGCTTTAAAGGACGGATTTTCAAAGGTTCGGCGAACATGGCTAGCTTTGTTGAACTTAGTTATGGCGATGGGCAGTAGAGCTAGCACAGAGACGGATACTAGCACTGAAGAGAAATATAAGACTGCTGAGGTGTTTTATCAAAGAGGGTTTGGTTTATGTGATGGCCATTTTCTTAGACTCGCAAGTTTAGATTCGGGTGAGGCGTCAGAGATAGTCTTTAGTTGGCCAACGGAGCTGATGGGGAATAGTGCACTTGCTGTTGTTAATGAGCCATTACCTTCAGAGTACACGGAAGCCGAATCAATGTTGGACTACACACGGGCTAGCTGTACGAATAGCATTACAACTGGGATTACATTCAAATCAAGCCTTGCAGCGGTTCCCACCCTTGGAGAGAGAACTGAGAAAAAGGGCTTGGTATGGTTGTGTCTTGCTAGACAGGTAAGCAGGCTGAGTGGTAAGATTTCAGCTTGACACCACCGCTGACTGGCCCACAGAACCCTATGCATGACTTTTGGCCGGCCTTCTGCAATAGCAACGTACGCAGAGAAGCTAGACCTCCCATTGGACGTTGAAGATGATGTGTTCAAGACAAACATGTCACCTGTTCCGGTTCAGCCGTCTACTCCTACATCAGTCACCTTCTTTATTCTCTCCATGTGAGGACGCCTCTTCATTCGACCTCGCATTGGCTAATTAAAGGCTTAGAAAGCTATATACACTCTTAGGCATGATAATTGACACGCTATACGGGGGAAACCTCGGTGGCGGGGATCAGGTCGAACCCACGTTTGCCGATGTAGCTCGTGTCGCCGAGATAGAGGAAAAACTCTCTATCTGGAGACAGCAACTCCCATCAGCTCTCAGTATTGTATCTTCCTCGGATATCCCAAATGGCGGCGGCCCACCGAGCAAGTTTTGGCGACAAAGTATCATACTATCGCTTCGCTACTACAACACCCGAGCACTCCTCCATAGGCAGTTCGTTGTCAAAGGGCTGAGCGAGATTTGGGGAGGAGGGCCAAGTACTAACAAGTTTGAGGGTGATTTCTTTTGGAACTTTGGATGGGCTAGCATCAAAGTGTGTGCGGAGAGCGCAATTGAGACGGTAGAGATTATATACAAAGTGAAGTATCGCAGCGATCTTCTGGGCTTTTGGTGGTTTACGCTTTACTACAGTACTTCTACTAAAACCGTTCACTTGGAAAGGAGTCTAACATCATGGAACAGCATTCAACGCGAGCTTGGTACTCGTATCAAAAGTCCTTATTGTCAGTCAAGTGCGCCAGTTAGCGCTCCGACCGGACTTTGTCCCGGAAACAGCCAGTTTACTCAAGCATCTGGAGATGGCCATGGAAACTATTGAGGTGCTAGCAGCTGGCAATAGAATCGCAAACCGCTGCCGCCTTTTCCTCAAGAATCTCATGCGCTACGTTGCGCCCCTTGGTTCGCCCCGCCCCTCTCCTCACTCTGACAATCCACTAATCGGCGCCACCAAAGCAACTTCCTCCCCCCGCGTAGTAACATCAATACCCCAGCCCCCCCAATTCCCCGATCGTACCAGCACTGATACGCCAGAATCCTCCACTCTGCAGAATGAACCAACACAGGACTCTTACCAAGGTCCGATTGAGGATTTGCAGAAATCGCCATTCCGTACACAGTTGGGGGAGTTTATGCTGGAGAGCGATTTCACATATCTGAATTCCATCCTGCCACCGCTAGTCATAGGTGACATGGGCGGCATGGAGAACAACCAGCCATCTTCTAGTGGATATGCCCCCAGCGGAAGCGACTACGCGCACGTGAGTTTCGGGACTTAAACAGAGTCTCTCAATCTCACCCCACCTTATATATATTCCCCCTATAACCTTGAACTATGCTAGTTTTTGTTGGCGTTTGGTTTAAGGGTGCTTTCAGGCAGAATCCTCGTAGCGCGTACTATAGCCACCATAAGGGAATCAAGACTGAGTTATAGGTGTTCTGGCTTGTGCATATGCCAAATTTTGCAACATTAGAGTTGAATATCAGCGAGCTCGGCTGATCTAATGGTATTATTCTCGCTTAGGGTAACACCTTGAGCGCCTTAAGTGACTTTCGAGAGTCTCCGGTTCAAATGCGGTGTCGGTAGGTAGTTAGGATAGGTGATTCGTCCTAGTTGGAAGAGCGCGCGTTGATCAGTATGCGACCCGAGCATCCATGAGCTCCCTATGTAAAACAACAGAGTAGGTAGGCGCCATCGAGAGAAGGGGGTGGGGGGGATGCTATACTTGAGGAATGTGGTGAAGCCCCGTAAGGAAGTTGATCTCTCTAGTTCCTGATTGAGATACTTCATCCCGAGGATTGGCGAGTGATACACTATGCAGTTGATGTTCCCTCCTTCCCAACCTAGGCCTCTGCGAGCCTTCATAATAACTGATCCCGATCTAGTGTTATTGTATTCCACCCCGCTACTATCAAAATTTATTACACCCCCTTTGACCGTGATGCTTCTTCCGACCCCAAGATAGATAGATCCCCCCCCCCTCTGAGCATACTCAACCCCACATTAGACCTTAAAACCTCCAGTGCCTGACTAGTCACTACTCATCACTCGTGGACAACCAACCTCCCGGGTTCCCTAACCTCGCAGTTACGCCGATATCATATAGAATCACTCGACAGGCGGGCATCAGATGTTTGAAGACCAAGAGCAAACCAGTCGCAGCAGCAGCACTTTATGAGAACCACGATGCCCCGAATCCAAAAATAATATATAATTGATGTATATTGTATCATACTCAATGAAATAACTAGATTACCGATTCGTATGTGCTTCCTTCACTCCTTCCATCCATCCATCCTTCCTTCTTGAAAAGAAAAAAAAAAAGAAGCAGCCATATATATACTTCGCCGCATATCCCTCCACCCATTCATTCACTCAGCCAACCAAATATCCAACCCAAGCCCGGCAAAAGGACAAAAGAAATAAAATCGTACACCCCCCCCCCCCCGTCATCCAATCCGACATAACGCCAAACATACAATCCCCAACCCCGCAAAGTTTATATCCACAGCATTACGGAAGAAGAAAAAAGAAGCAACGGGCGGCTTATATCGACCTCCGGACAGATCTCTTCTCACCTTTCCCATCTGTACCGCGAATTTTTTTCGTTCCGGCGGCCTGGCATTGTTAGGTCAGTGTTGGCCCAAATAACCGCCTCGCCGCGCGCGGGGGGGGAAGAGAAAACATACCTTAAGGCCGCTCCTCCTGGTCAGCGTTCCTTCAACTTTCAATAGCGCGCCCTCAAGCTTATCTGATAGATGCGACTTGCGCTTGTGGCGGGGCTTCTTGGTCACGCCGGCGCCTGTGCGGCGGCTTGGTGATTTTTTCGTGGTGGGCGCGGATTTAGGGGTTTTCGTTCGGTTTTTCTTCAGAGTTGTTGCGGTGGTGGTGCTGGTGGCTTTGTGGGGGGTTTTGGTTTTGGAGCGGGTGGTGTGGGTGCTCGAGCGGGTGTTGTAGGCCATTTTATTTTTATTTTTTTTATTTTTCCTTTTCGGTGAGGGATGTGGTATGGTAGAAGAGTACTGTACTTGCGATAGTTATTTGGGTGGTATGGAGGAGGGTGTGGTAGATAAATAGACAGAGCCCTTCTTTCTTTCCTTCTCTCTCTCTTTCTTTTTTTTTCTTTTTCGAAACTACGAGAGCATAAATGGTGGGAAGGAGAAGTTTTCGAGAGAGGGTGGAAGGGGAGAGATGGGAGGGGAAAGGGATTTGGTGCCCTTTTATATTTGAATTTCGGGTGCTTTTCGCAAGGGATAGTGTAAGTGCTAGAGATATGTCACAATGCGCTAACTTCTAACTTATCATACCTACCTATCGTAACTGCCCGGTATGGTAAGTCAGTTAGCCACTAACTTACTATGCTATAGCTATGGATATTGTAGAAAGCAAGTGCGAGCGGTTTGGTTGAAAAGGCCCCGGTCGCAAATCGCCTCGACATCGGGAACTGCGATCGAAATGTGGCCCTCAAACATCATCCCTGTTGACTGACCAAGTCATGTCTGAGAACGTGTAAGTTAGATTCCTATGGCACTGTGCTACCGCTACTAATGTACTATATACTGTTACGGGTACAGTACTTGAACTGCTGCGAAAGGGAGCTTTCTCGGGGGGGAGGATGGGAAGGAAGAAAAAAAGGCATTATTAAACAAGGCATCCCCCCAAGAAGAAATGATTGGCTATTTTTTTTCTTCTTCAAGACCTTAAGGTGTGTGACGGCGTTCCAGAGGCAGGGGTGAAGGAAGAAAAATTCATAAGGTGTTGGGCGCAGTGCTGGTACTTAGGCACAAGTATGATACCGGTATATACTCGAGCATAACATTGTATGATGGCTATTTTTTGTTTTTGTTATTTTCCTGAGCCCCAGGCAGCTGAGCGTGGTACCGTATCCACATAATGGGGGACGGGAGGAGTTGGTGCTCGAGTAGACCGCTTTTCAAGTTGTAGAAGAGGACGGCAACCTCTCCCGTCTTCAACTTACACTATCATTGTATCACATCATATCGCTCAGTCCTCAAGTTTGCCGGTGCCGCACTTGATCTCTGTCAACCCTATCTGTCCTGCCTGCCCCGAATCCGACGTGGAAAGATGAATATTGACACATCACTGCTCTCCCCCACGATTTGCCTGCCTACTTGCCTATGATACCTACCTGGCCAGGAATCCGGAGTCACGGCCGAGCAGGCGCCGGAAAGTCCCCGCCAACTTGGTCACGGGGCTTGCAATTCTCCAACGCTCTACGTTTGATCATTTCTACTTTTTTCTTGTGTGCAGTACTTACTTCTCTCTCCCTCGCTCGCTCGCTCACTCCCTTCCTTGCTCCCTCACTCATACTCTCCCCCGTTACCGCACGGTGCTGGTACAGTGAGGCACAACCTGGCTGCGACCATGAAAACAGCCCTCTCGGTTATTCCTCGGATCTCAGACGGTCATCTTCTAAACTATGCCCTATACACACTCTCTCACCATTGCGGTATTTCAGGGGGGGGACCCTGTGGGATGAACCCTAGTGGATTTAGGGGCAAAAATAAGCAGCCTGGGGTAGAAAAAACTCAGCTCGACATCACAGCAGATCACTCGAGGCCAATGTTGATGTATATGTTCCGCGGACGAGAGAGAAGAAGCTTGATTTTCTAAGGAAGCCCCGGAGAGCGGGCTATTTATGCTGCGAAACAAGAATAAATATCCACGGTAGAAAAGAACCTCAAGAAAATAAAAGAAGACTAAAGAAAAATCTAATGCTCATGAGTTACATCTATGATTGACGAATTGAGCTTAAACTCTGACGGCATTAAAGTGAAACTAGTATGAACTAGGAAGTGCTGTCGTACTCAAGAAGATAGAGAGTACATATCCGAAAGTAGACTTTCAACAGTGCGCAGCTTAGAAACCGAGGAAGTAGAGGGAAGAAAACTACCTCTGTACGGCGGATAAAACTAAGTCCAACAGCCAACACACGCATCTTTATTTGTACTCGTAGATGCATCCGGCATTTTACTGCATGACTTGGCATAAGGGCAAATAGAATTAAAATGCACAGGTTCACGGGTCTGCCTTCCATCCTCTCCTCGCTTCCTTCGCGGAATCCTACTCGCCAGACTCGAAACAAGAATATGGTGCAGGGCAGTGAGCTTTTGCTCTTTGCGGCTTGCCCCTTACCTAGCCGGTGTTTTGGACTTTTCGGTAGATGCTACAGTATTTATCCATTCGATCCCCCCACAGAGGCTTTCAGAAGAAGTAGAAGACCGGTTAGCCGAGCCGCAAGATGCTCTAAGAGGAATTATATTATTATTATCATACATCATTAAGTTTATAGAGCCGTAGGGCTATGAAGCTGGTTAATATACAAAGTAGTGAGTACTTACTTACTCGCCTGTCCGATATCCCCTCTCCTATGGGCCCTACCGGCCTTTGAACAAATACCCGGGTTCAAAGGCCTACAGGAGCGTTGCATTGTTACCCAAGGAAGAGGAAGAGAATGAGTGAACCACAAACCCAGTTCTTATCGTCTCTAACCTCCAAGAACGGCATTTGACAATTCGAGAACCAGCGCATCGTAGTCTACCTATGAGACGATCCGTCTAGGCTACGAGTCGCGTTAGCTAAATCGCAACCTGTTAGGAGGCGCCGGATCTTAGTTCCAACCCCGCGAGCACGGGGGCAAGCGCCAGCTCCCAGAGCCACCACCTGTTGTAGCGACCATTTAATAATTAACTCTTTTCTGTTTCCAAATAATTTAAGTTGCGTTTCGAGGTCGGAGTTGGCACCTATCTCGCTTGAATCAGCACTAGTTTCAGAGCTAGGATCGGTGAGTGAGAGCCGCATACGTGCACGAAGGATTCTGAAAGTGAAGAAGAATAGATCATCACTCAGCGCAGCTCATCAAACTGAAGAAGGGGTTCAAAACCTACCATAACGACTTTTCCACACGGCAGGGAACCCCCCCCCCCAAGAGTCCCAAATAACCCCTGGAAAGGAACAAGAAATGTAGGACACCAATAACCACCGCACCCACTATTGAAAAGCGGGGAGGCATTCTCAAACAGTGCACACCAATCCCCACACCCGCGGCGCATCGATTTGAATGATTGACTTGATGGCATCAACGCATATGGAGGGCAATCTCCCTCTTTTCCAGGAACCCTAGAGTTGTGAAGCAACAATAGGGGCAGATTTTAGAGGTTTGTCATCAGAGCGAATTCGCACATGAAAGCAATACAGATGCAGTCTGGACTTCGTCAGGGACCAAGACCCGGAGCATCGGTGAAGCTTTGTAGCCGCCAACCAATAGGAGAGTTGATACTGCAGGGGAGAGTAGACAACCTATTTGAGGATAAATCCAGTATTAGCAAGAGCAAACCCAACCACCAAACTCAGCAAACAGTAAGGACAAACAAGTCAGATATCGAAAGTATGATTTAAGTCTTCATTGGGTTCAGACAATGTAGATAAGTGTTAAGAAGGTCATCATTTAGGCAGGTAGAAGGGAACGAATGCCCAAGTAACTTACTCTGTAGGATTGTTACCCTCATCAGTAGAGGTTTGACCAGCCGAACTCAATTAGTCCCGATGCAAAACAAGCTGCACACTTCCCAACAAGTCAGTATTTTGCCGCTCAGTAAAAACCAGTCTTCAAGCTAACAACAGCAAAGTAACAAAATGTCAGGAACCATAACGCATTAAATCGTCACTTCATCGATTAACTCAGAAGTTATCGTTTACATTGTTTTGGGCTATCATCACCCAAAAGAAAAACATAACAGGAAGTGAAGGAAAGAGCAATTAGCAAACTCACAGATTGTTAGTGCCATATGGAGGAGACGCCCAAGGCTGCGCCAATTGATGCTGTGCCAATAGAAATGCTGGTCGAGAAGACCGCGGTCGGTTTGTTGGTGGTGATGGTGGTGGAACTGAGGGACACCAGGATTGCAAAATTTTTAAAGACCCGGCGCATAACAACCCTAAGCCCTGTCTTGGCATCCTTTGCACATAATTCTCTTGGTGTCTAGTTTAAAGTCACCCCGAGTGAGATTATGTGAATTACGCCAGCAATCCATCCAGGAAAAAATACACAGGAGGATACTTGCGCTCTAATCAATTTATGGCGTTATAAATTAGAAAGGCAAACCCCCCCAGCCCTCAGTAATATTAAATACCACGCATACCCCCCAACATTTCTAGTATCATACAAGTAAACGCCTGCTATATCTCCCTTGGGTGCTCGTCCCTTCACGAGCCACTGAGCCCAACCATACAAGAAATTCTCCGGAGAGGATGAGTACAACTTATTAGAGCATCTCTCACAAAGGATAAACGGAGAACCCTTGGGAAAGGCACCATTGCATCTATAAGGTGCCCGGGAGGTTGGGAAAACGAAAGGCTCAGAAAGGAATTCTATTGACCCAAGAGCCCAAAATGAATGAAAAAAGGTGCCTAAACAGCAGCTACCTTGCTGAGAGTTGTGATGAAGACAGGAACCCAGTACGATGTCGGTAAGTTGAAAGTTGAGCCTGACCAAAAAAGTGAGTGCTAAAACATTTCATTGGAGAGACAAAAACACCATAAATGTTAGAAAAATGCCATTTTGTGACATGCAAACAAGGCCTAAACAAACAAACAAACAAGCAAACAGAGTGTGGATTGTCCCCTCCCCCTTCTCGAGTATATTATGTCATACTGGCAGCTGGGGCCGGCTGTAAATTGAATAGAAAGGGGCCAAATTACAAAAATATGTATATCTGTGAATCTACCGTAAACAAACAAACAAGGTGATAATAATATTTTTAACCCCCCCCCCTATCATACATCTCTCTTTTTGATATAATGCCGGTAGATTATTCTAGAACAAACCCCTACTCTTCTGACCAACGCGATCCAAGTTTTCTAAATGGGGAATGTCTTCCTAAGAAGGTACAATATGGCTTTCCCTGACAGAATCGTAAACGAGAACTAATCTATGACTTTGGGTTTCGCCTAAAGTCAAAGAGGAAGTCATTGTCATGGTCGGAGTTGGGATCAACGGTAATAGCCCATCGCAAGATGATCCGAGCCATTGAGGTCAAACTCATTGGTAGAAAAGCAGGATAGTTTCATTAGGGGTTTCATAAAGGGGTCCCTTATAAAAATTCTAGAGGGATTATTTTTAAAATTCGCCTTGGATATCGATAGTTCAATATGCCTAGATTACCCAAGGGCTTTGGAGGGGCAGGTTTAGTTGGCTGGGTGATTGTGTTCGCGGGCAAGCCCTGGCGCCCGGGATGGTCTTGGCGTCAATCCTGCATCCCACCGTGACCCCTCATTTGGTTGCCTTCCCTCCCTCCTCCTCCTCCCACCCCACCACATCCAAAAAACAGCGTACCTGGCTCGGTCATAACATTGATTTGCTTCCCTCTTCAAAAGCTGCCTTCACTTCAACTCAAGGATACAAATTAACAAAACTTTTGCATCATGGGTAGGCTCCTTCCCGTGGGTTTGAAGTGGGGGGATTCAAGCTAATCGCGGGGTCTTAGCCAATTTCGTTAGCGTTGCGAGTATGAGCCTCCGAATCCTGATTCTATGAACGCCTTTCAGGCACTTCGCTGATAACCTCCATTTACAGCTGAGTTTGCTGCCTGGTACTATGGTACTCTCGACGGGGGTGATAGATCTGGGCTTGGTGTTGTCTATGTTAGTTGTTTCCCACTGTCCATTTCGTTTACCTTACGGAAACTAATACACACCAGAGACCTCAATCTCTGATGACTTTTGAGACCAGTCAAGTCGAAGGATCCTCCGCTATCAAGGATAAGCTTTCAGTAGGATCGATATTGCTTCCCGAATGTGTTATGGATGTCTGACATAGTGGAGTAGTCTCTACCATTTCAGAAATTGCGGCATAAGATCGCTACTATTGATGCTCACCCTAGTGGGCAATCCGGTGGCATAATTGTTCTTATCACCGGGGATTTGTGGGTCAGTTGCCATGCAATTTCTTTAGCTGACACTCTGAATGCTCATGAACAATGGCGGACTCTTAGATCGATGACGGCGAGCATCCTCAAAAGTATTCTCAGTGTTTCCATCTCATGCCCGAAGCCGGCAGCTACTATGTTAGCAACGATATATTCAGACTTATTTATGGTTAAGCTCAGAGCAACGCCTTTTTCTTCAAAATCATAAACGTTTCACCTTATCCCCTTCGCTTCGTTCCGCTTTTTCTTCTCTTTTTCCGTTCAAAGTCTACTTCTCCTGTGATACTTCTCCTACTCCCAATTTTCTGGGAAACAGGCGTCGTGAGAGAATACCAGAAACAAATTTCCTTGGTATTTTTGTGGGTCTTCCATACCTAGCCTATTTACGACCACACTATTCTTTGGCGTTGTATCATACCAGTGGGAAATCAACTTGATAGAACTTTTGATTTCCTACTTTTCTCCTTTCCTCCTTTCCTACCTTCCTTTTTTTCTTTTCTCCCCTAGGAGTGTCCTTCTGAGACCTCAGGCAGGGAACAGGCAAGGGGTCGAGCCGGGAGGAAAGTAGGAGACAGAAGGGTAACTTTAGGTTACGGGAATAAATGTTTGTCCGTTTTAAGAACTGTATACTGTACTCGAGCGCATTGTGCTCGTACCTATGAAAAGGTAGCCTATTGGGGAGGAGATATTTGATGTAGGATGCGGTATAGTACATGCTGTAATCTGCGGAGATACGCTACTTTCAAACCAAAACACCACATACCATATCTAGATTGAGTGGGAGAACCACTTCGGAGTAGGAGCGGAATCCTGAAGCACAGTACCGTGCTCTAACTATAGGGTTCCTATAGAGATATATGGAACAAGCCGAGAGCGACAGTAGTCCCGCTTGGGGATGGGAAGGTGGGAGAAATCCCAGCTGTGAGGTAGTGGCCACGCAGCGTGAAGCCTGTGCCAATCCAATTGTACTTGATGTTCTCCTCCACCTCCGTTCAGTCATCTCAAATGACGGCGTGCTAAACAGCCCCTAAGTACTTAGCGTTCATAATATGTAACTTACAACCCACATCTAGAGCTCGTCCAGATTTCAGAGGAGCAGCTTCTGGTCAAGGAAAGGTTGAGAAAGGGTCAAGTCAGGGTTTGAAATTAATTGCCGTACTCGTACTTTATTCGCGGCAAACAAAGAGGTATTTGTACTAGTAGTCTAGTAGTACTCCCAGCAGCGAGAACCGCCAAGGCCCTTTTAGCCACAGTCTTACCGTTTACAGACCACCAGGAAAGAGAGGCTTACGAGAGCGCCCAGCCGAACTTTCGAAGGAACACGAGGCACAATCACCATCGCCGGCCCGACTAAATTTAAGCTCAAACCCACAAACATACGTCCTCCACCACCGTCACCCCACCACCCACCACCGCTCCTTCTCCTCCTTCGTCCCCCCCTCTCTCTTAACTACTCACATACCGCCCGCTACGAACGACTTTACGATAACGAACACGACGAGCTAAACTTATAGATTTTTCCCACCAGGAACGAGATAGAAACAAATCTGTAACAATGGGGATCATGGAGAGTATCGGCTCGGAGTTTAAGACCAGGAACTTCAGTGAGTTACCGTGCCTCTCATGACTTCGGATAGGCTGGTTTGAATACAATGGGACGGGATGAGATGAAGCTAGGTGGGAAGATTGATGAGGCTGACTGGAAATGTGTGCGATATGCAGGTATATACGGTCAATGGTTAGAGCCTTCTCATGGGTAGGGCGTGCGGGCAGGGAGTGATTCACTAATCGAGTGAAATAGGACGGGCATTATCGCGATTCTACTTTGTATCGCTGTCGGCATCGCAAACATCTTCCACACCTCTCTACTCATCATCTTCTCAGTCATTTGCTTGTTTGTTACCCTCGTGCTACTTACCTCCTTTCGCCATTCGGGTTTACTAACAAATTTCCGTCGCTTGCAGAGTTTCCGGCCTTCTACTTATCTTCATCGAAATCCCACTTCTTCTGCGCATTTGCCCAACTTCAAAGAAATTCGACGACTTTGTGCGTAAATTCCATTCAAACTATGGACGTGCTGGTATCTACTTGACTATGGCTACTGTCCAGTGGGTCAGTATCGTTGTCGATGCGTCCAGTTTGATTGCTGCAGCGGTGGTCTTGACTTTTGCTGGTTGCTTCTACGGTTTGGCTGGTCTTAAGGGACAAGAGTTCATGGGAAGCAAGACATTGGGTGGAGCTGGTGTCGCACAAATGATTGTCTAAAGAAAAAAAAGCAGAAGGTGTTTTTATGTAGAGGAGGCACGCTAGGCAGACGACAAGGCACCAGGAAGGGTGCCGTATAAAATGTCAGGTGATGAGCGGATATTCTTTTCACGCGGGTGGATGAGATTCTTTTTCTATTTCCTTTTTTCTTCTCTTTTTTTCTGGCGATGGGATATGGATATTCTTCTTTTTCTCTCGTTTCTTTTACCCGCTCTTCGAATTACTCGATGGTGCGTTTTAATGAATCAGTGGGAGGGCATTTTTCGATTTCCTCCCGCACCTGTTCCCCGTTATGCCCCATTGGCAGGTGGAGGGCATTGATGCCGATCCGGCCTTCTCGCTGTCTCCGTGACGGTGAAGGAAGGAAGGTTCCTTTTTTAAGGTGAGGGGGTCTCGAAGAAATAAGAGAGGTTAGAATAACCTCTAGCCACAGGAACTTCCCACATTGTATATTTATGAACCATCTTGATGAGTTTTTCAACATTTCCTTTCCTCTGTTCCATCCAGTCCAGCAGGCCTTTTCCCCTCAATGTAAGTTATGTTATTATGCTTTATTTTCTTCAGTTCTGTTAGGAATGCCATTATGTATTACGGTTCCAGCTATAGAATTCTTTGGGTAGAAAGCTCTTCATCCGGGTGCGGGAGGCTACTTTTCGGTGCTTCTCTTATCCCGAAGGTGCGAGTGCCCTCTCATGTTATAGGTGGGCGACTTCATCTCGTTGGCTACGGTATCATACTCGTGATTCACTGGTAGAGTACTGTACCCCGCAAGTCAGCAAGGGGTACGGGCATCACGCAAGCTTCCAAGGTTCCTTCCAGAAGTAAAACAATAGCCTTGTTTGCAGCAATGATTTGCCGCTTGCAGCCGATGGATGGATGGGTTCATAGCACTGGGCCCAGAATCCTTCTTTCAATCTCATCCCTGTTAGGGGCGACGACCCTACCGTATTGTGTTCAAGATCTATGATATTTGGTTGGGTGAGGGAATATTCTCATGAACGTGTCCCTGTTCGTAGGCAAGGGAGAACCGTATGATGCCATGCTGTACGAGTACAAGCGCTCTACTCGAGTACTATCGATAACATCTTATGCCATGCTTGTAGGCTAGTGACGGAGATAATAATGTGATGGCTGTTTTTTTTTTCCCTCTTTTCCTTTCTTATTCTCCTCCGGGCACGAGGGAGATGGATAGGATGCACTGCCGGTATGTGGGGTGGGGATGATGATGATGATGATGTGGAAGAGGGGTAGATATTAAATCTTTTGTTTTTATCCGTTGAGTGCGAGGTTTACAGTAACTCTATTTCATGCATGAATATCTACGAGTACTTTATCGGCTCTCTCTTCGACTCCTTAGGTGGGGGGGGGGTTTAATTGGTCTGTCCTATCGTTTATCTTAGCTTTTGTCTCTTTTATCCTCCTCCTTTCCCTTCCCCATTGTACGAGTACTCGTACAGTACGGTACTCGTATCAATCTTGGCCTTTGGGCAGCTAGCTACGCACCGGTTATCATTCTCATACTGGTGGGGACGCTAGCTATCAACCCCTTTTTTATCCTTCTTTTTTCCACACCCTCCATCAGTTTCTTTCGTCCCTGGCAATCGCCTACTCAGATACCGTAGCGGTAGATTCGATGAAAGGCAGTTGGATGCAGGTATACAGTACCGTTATTAGATCAGGACGGGGACAGCCTATCCACCTCTCACAGATTTGTCTCGCTTCCTTTTTGTCTCTTTTCAGCCCAGCACTTGAGTTACGATAGGTGACCGTAGACAACGTCATGCCTTGCACAGCACATGCACTTTTTTTTTTTAGCGGCAGCCGCCCAAGGCTCCAGTTAAGAAAAAGAAAAAAGCACTCGTAAGTGACAGGCCATGCACCAGTGTACGAGTACCACTCGCGCCTTTCTTTCCCCTTTCTGCAGAATGCTTCATCTCCTCTTTTGGATTCCTTTGTACCGTGTGAGCAAGGGATTGACTACCGGTATCGATTTGTGCCCATCGAAATACAAAAATGGTAAAATAGAATAGAAAAAATGGGGCTGTCCTCATGACTTTTGTGATCCTTCCCCCCGGGGAGGGCATACCCTTGGTCTGGGCTGTTATTCTTCCTATAATAATATTATTATACTGCCCTTGGATTTCTCTTACATACCCGCTCTTACTTAAAGGGCCAGTTCCTGTTCTCTCTCTTTTTTTTTACCCCGCAAAAATTACTGTTCGTCTCTTTTCTTCTCCAGGTTTCGTGCTCTTTTCTTCCTTCTTCCTCCATCCTTTCCTTGTTGTGAAAGGGGAAGAAGAGGACCAAGTTTCAAAGCTTAGCTTCCCTTGAAGAGGTTCGGCCTTGTCAACACAAGCAAACCATCGAGAGGTTAAGCTTACAAAAGTTTCCATTTTTCCCCTTCTCCCTCTAGCCGTCTTTGCTTCCATTCCCCAATTCCGTCCCTTTCTCGTCCCCTCCAAAACAAAAACCACTCTGGAAAAAACTCCCTCTTGTCATACGTATTTTATACGCAAAGCACTCCCGTCATCATGCGTGCTCCACCTTCAATTCCACCTAGACCCTCGAGGTCAGCAGTCCCCGATATCCCGCCTCGCCCGGGTTCAAAGTCACGCTCAAAATCACCTATTGAGCAAGAAGGGCCCGCGCTAACTACTATTCCACCCACTACCGAGCTTTACGCCCCCGTCGCGAGGCCGCCAGCACCGAAGCCAACGGAGTCAGGATCGAGCATAACTACGAGAACCACTTTGAAGAACGATTCGGGAATCCCACAGATTGGAAGGAGAGTACCGATGTATCCCAATGCAGGGGACGTACAGGCTCCCAGCCCAGCTGCAACTCCAGGCGCGGGGAAGAGAAGTCATGTTTATAGAGAGGAGTGGGAGATGGATGAGGGAGCCTATGGGCAGGGAACACCAAAGGGGATTACTCCGTATAGTAAGCTATTCCTACTTTCCCCCTCTATTACACTTCTTTCATAATCTTATCACTGTCACTAAGTCGGGGGGGGTTTTTTTTTAAAAAAAAAACCAAACCGAACCAAACCAAAAAACTAATTGTTGTATGAATCTTTGTTTTTTTCCGCTTGTGTTCCTGAATAAAAGTGGATGGGAGAAGGGGAAGGAAAGGAAAAAAAATCTCATCATAAATCTCTGCGTTTCACAGCCTAGATTTAATATTGGTTATCCTCAAATTGCTTTTCCTCTCCTTCCTGTATGGTAGACGCATCGCAGTCATGTTTTATCCGTTGATCACCAATGTTTTTACTTGTGTTTTACGTTTTAGCCCATTGTCCAATAAGAACGTTGCTAATTATGTTGTGTGCATGTGCAGCTAGGAGCTCCACCGATCTCAACCAGTCGGTTGCGCAGAGCCCTGACTTAGGTGCTGCCAACGATGCATCTACTCCAGTTCCCGACGAAGAAATTGGTTACCTAGCTAGCGAACAGTATGCTCTCGTTATCTTACCTCAGCCAACGGGTACCTCTACCCCCGGGAATTCGCCCACGCTACGTCGCGGAGACTCGGAAGATGCCCCCGTATCGTTGTACGGCATTGTCGCAAACTCTTCCACCAGCATTTCCACCAGCATTGATGAGAAAGACAAGGAAATTAGCATTCATTTAGACGCACTCCCGCACCGTGGTGGTGTGTATCATCACCACTACCACCATGATTCGAGGGCTGGGACTAGACCTGGTTCTGCTTTGGGCATGATGGGTGAGGATGAAGAGGATGAAGAGCATGAGCATCCTATCTTGGCCTCCGATGAGGTTCAGAAGCGCGGTGGGGAGTTTATGCTGCCTGCTATCTCGCCTCCCCTCCCGCCTAGGAGGCCTGGTTCCATGCCCAATACTCGGCCTCATAGTGTGGCCCCTACTGGGCCGTGTTCGGATGCCGACGACGATGACGAGGAGGGCGATATTGAGCCAGCCGATTTGTCGGGCGGCACTGGGTTCGAATTGCGAGAATCGTTGATCGCATTGCAACCCGGAGAGGAGACCGAACCATTGTTCCCCGAAGATGAAGACGAGGATGTGGGTGAATGTGTTGCAGGGACTGTTGATAATATCCAGGAAAAGCTGAAACGTCTGGATTTGCCGCCCTCTGTGAGCTCTGGTCATCGATTTCCTAGTAAAGATATCTGGGAGGAGGCCCCAGACCACGCACATCTCCAGGCTATCGTCTCATCTCCGCCTACTGCAGATGTTGAGGCCCAGGACGATTCCAAAGAGGAGGAGAAGCCAGCTGAACGAACTAGTAGCACCCCGGAATATGTTCAGGGCCAACCTCACGATCATTACGAACCTGGTGATGAGAAAGAGTTCGAGCAACGACATAAAGATGCAAAGAAGAAAGCAGGGGATTATAGGCACGAGGTACAATCAGAAGGTCCTGATGAACACCTAGACAGACTTTTGAAGAGGGGCAAAAAGGGTGAAGAGTCGACTGGTTCTGGAGATAGAAATGGGGTCAAGCGATTCCCAAGTAATGATATCTGGGAGGACGTCCCACCGAGTTTGCAACTCAGCACTACAGTTACTCCATCCAATGATCACCAGGAAGGGAATACAAATGAGCATGAGAGTAGAGCTACAACTACAGGGACCACTCGACCGGGTGACAAGATCACTTCTATTCCCGAGGAGGAGAATACAAGGCCCACAGCTAGAGCGCCCGTTGAAGGCTCAAGTACAACGGAACCGGGCTCCCTGGCTAGGCCTCAGGTTCCTTCCACCCGCCCTGCAAGAAAAGTGCCTCCACAAACTGGCGATTCAACCTTTGCATCAAGTACTGGCTCAGAAAGCGCGCCAATTAGTCCCGATAAGAAAGCCCCGCCAGGCCTCCCCGACCGTCCTAAGCCTAAGGTTCCTGCACGGCCTAACAAACCAGCAACTACCATAGTTCAATCTTCATCGACTGAGTCCCCTCCCGCAGCGTCAGGTGGACCAAGCGGTGGACCAGCACCCGGTAATGTACCACCAGTTAGCTCGAAACCAAAGCCCGCCATTCCTCCTAGAACGGGAGGGATTGGCGGGAAAATTGCTGCCCTGAAAGCCGGCTTCATGAACGACCTCGATCAACGACTGAAGCTGGGTCCTCAGGCTCCGAAGCAGGAGGAGAAGCCTGCAGGGGAGGAGGAAGATACGCAAACCGAGGTACTGGGCGATGTGCGAAAGAGCAGGGCTAAGGGGCCAAGAGGAAGGAAATTGCCAACCGCTAAGGAGGTCGAAACTAAGACTGAAACCAAGGCTGACCCCGCAGCTTTCAAGATGGAGATTGTTGGTGTTTGGACTGTGTGGAGTATGGATGACAAAGGTGTCAACGTGGGTGAAGATTCAGCCATTAGCTCCACCAGCGGGTCGAGGACGGAACCAAATCCAAACCAGGCCGAAGGCAAGAAAAATGCAGCCCCAACTCCTTCGGCAACAACTCTTCCCGGGGCCACCGGCACTGGCCAACCAGCGGCCCCTGCGGTAGGTAGGGACGTTGATACCTCTGTCACTTCGCCTGCCTCGGGAGCGGAAGAGAAGAAAGAAAAGGACGAGATTCCAACGGCCATCCCCGGTGGCCAACACCCTGGAGATGCTATCGAGACCAGCGAGGTCGGAGACGAGAGAGTTGGTGAAGTAAAGCAAGAGGGTGTTGGAAACACAGCGGGTGATCAGAAAGTTGGGGTTTAGCGCATTAGCCACATGAGTCTTTTCTGTTGCAGGTTCCTCTTTGCTTTCTTGATTTATTCTGCCAAGTTTCCCTACTCTATGCTCTACTCTACTCTGCTCTACTCTGCCTACCCTACTCTGCTCTACATTGCGGTAGAGAAACAAGTTTCAGCCGATCATTGCTTATCGTCTTATTGCTGTTCTTTTTTACTCCCTCATTCTCTCTTTTCTTTTGCGTGGGATATCTGCGGGGGGGCAGAAAAAACGGGGTTGGTATACGGAATTATACACTCGTTTCTGGGGGTAGGTGGCAATTAGCCTTTCTTTCGACCACAGTATCGTAGCTTGTAGCAATGCTCCAGTAGTCCCCTCATCCTCCCGAAGTGATGTATGACGTGCACTAGGAACGGCCCAATTTGCCCGGCATCACCGGTTGTCATTCCTAGGATACGGTAGTTGAATCCTGGCGGTGGTAAGTGTTGATTGATCTATCGGTGGATCTCCTAAACCACCGTACACCACAGACCGGATGACTGTGCTCGGATAGGAGTTGTAAAATTGGTAGTCAGGATGAGTCAGTTTCTCTTATTGTCAATGATTGGAGTGAGACTGATGTTGTTGCTGTGCCTGCCATCGGCGGCCATGGCGCTATGTCCTTGCCGAAGCTACTCCATAACGTTGCCGGTACTCTATACTTGTGTATTGGGCAATTCAATCCGCTTCGTCAGTCCTCGAGTAGTCGTGTAGTACAATAAATTTGAAAATTACAGCGACGTCCTTAGCTCCCGATGGTAGTAAAGGGCAGCCCACTTGTTCTACGGTACTGTCCGTTGGTTAAGCTGGCTATCTGTGATTTGGGATTGTTCTTATAAATGCACTTTGGGAGGGGAACAGAAGTTAAGGAAAGCAAAGATGAAGCGCATTCCCCGCACTCTGGGTCCATAGTTAACCACACCCATAACTCCCCCCCATATTCTTCAAGGTGCAACACAAAGCAGCTTATAACCGACGGGTGGAATATCTTGGCATTCACTCGATTTTGCACCAAATGCATCCCGCTTGATGAACTGAACCACATGTTTAAATGGAGTAAAGAATGGGGGTAATTCTTGTTGATAGCAGGAACCTCCATGACATTTGATTGTATGGCCCTCTTGTACGCATAAGCCGCATTAGCCATTTTTTTTTTTTTTTTGTTAAATCTGTGGTATTGTTTTTAGGTACATGTAAACCAAAGTAAACACTTCCCCCAGGCACAAACCGCTGCATTCGGAGAAGACCCCATGGCAAAGAAAGCCCACCCCCTTCAGCC
>Ga0307509_10001431_pt1 | contig 40266 bp, 32 predicted proteins | sample 10_EM_MG_FD_202245 | JGI IMG/M metagenome (GOLD analysis project Ga0307509, IMG submission 202245) | Populus trichocarpa ectomycorrhiza microbial communities from riparian zone in the Pacific Northwest, United States - 10_EM | ecosystem: Host-associated > Plants > Roots > Unclassified | place...
TCCCTCCCTCCCATGTCATCTCACGATGGCTTTTTTTTATATTATTATGATATATATTTTTTTACTCCTCAAACTTCAGTCAGGGTCCTCTATCATATTATCTACCGACGAACGGGTGTGTGTACCATACAAGTACCGTCTTTCCTGTTTGCTTGCTAGTTAGCCAGCCAGCCAGCCAGCCAGCCAACGCCGGCGGCAGAGCAACCCCCGTCTGTGGCGGATTCTCTCCTCATGCGGTACAGTTCTCACGATGGAAAAGTGACAATAGCGACTTTATCTCTCTCTCACATCCTCCACCCGACCTGTATGATATCATACCAAGTAACAACTCGTACTGTATGATAGCATTATCATAAACACTCGAGATATCACGAAGCTCATCATCGCACAGCTACGGTATACTGTACCGATACTCCTCCTACTCCCACAAACACAAATCCAATATCATAATCACGCGCAAAGCCCGCCACCTTGCCCCCCCTCCCCCGCCATCGGCAAGTTGAATGAGCCCAATTCCGCCTCCTCCCCCTTCCATTCCCTCGGAAAACAATGTTTGTTTTGTTCCATCTCACACCCTTCCCATTAAACTGCGCATAGCCACCTGGCGTACTCACTTGCCTACTTACCGATACGATACCTATTCCAAATGCGGGGTGGAAATAGGTTGTACAGTATGTGGGGGGGTATTTTTTATTTTATTTTTCTTCCCCGGGAACTTCATTCCTTTATTTTTATCCTTAACTATTTTTTCTTCCCTCGCTGTAGGGGCGTACAGTACTAGTACCGTAGTTTTTTATGTACTTTGCTGTAATTATATGCACGATATGGTAATATCATTATTTGTTCCTTTTCGCGCATTGTGGGGGAGGAGGTGGGTTACGCTTTGCTAGTCTAACTACCTGTAAGGTATCATGTATGATGCGCCCTGCGACGGTCCAGGGCAAAGTTCAAAATCCCGCCGCCAAGAAGCCCACGCTAATCCTAACCTAGAAAGGGGGGGATTTGATTTAAACTTGTCAAGAAGAATGCTGAGTCATTCGAGCAGGGTAACTGAAAGCCCAGTTCAGTCGATTATTTCCCAATCTGGCCTTAGTGTGTCTGGTGATGAGTTCGAGCTGTCTGAATCTGGCGGGTACTGCGGCTGCGAGTGGCGATGGGTGAATGGGGTGGATGGGGAGATATAGTGCAGTGCAATAACTGTGCTCGTAAGTGCAATTGTGGAGGAGAAGGTGGAGGAGGAGACTCACGGAGCTGTAGGATTCGGGCTTCCCCTTCCCCCCCTCAATTTTCAATTTTTCAATTTTTTTTCGGAGGGGGGACGCCATCCTTACAGGTTCTGATCCGAGTTTTTGCGGGGTGGAATGGTGGGAGTCGATTACTCCCCGTGGAGAAGAAGAGAGGAATCTGGGGGGAGCATTGGGGTTGACGAAGGAGGGAACGAACGAACGAACGAACGAAGGGGTAATCTCCTGGGCTTGTCTGGGTTGGTGGTTGGCTGGCTTAGTCCTTGTATCATACGGTACTGCGCGTGCAGTAGACGGGGTGGAATAGTTGCCCTACGGTATCCTTTGCTAGGCAGTACTGTACCAGTACGGGGGCGTATGATACTATTCTACTGGTCTTCTCCTTCCTCTTCCTACCTCTAGCCTATGGGATAGATCCCATTCATCCCCTCTCTCTTCCTCTTCAAGCATAAACTTAGCCTCAGGCACATAGACCATAATCCATCTGCCCATCCATTGCATTGTAGACGACGAACAATGTACCTTCTTTCCTTCTTCCCGCATGGTAGACAGATGGTAAGGCTAACCAACTAGCTGACCCAACTTACTCGGTTCCATCCCAATTAACTCGGTCAGGGACAATAAATGCACCAACGCCCCAATTGATGAGAAGAGAAGGGGGGGCAAACATCACTCTCTCACTACCCTCCGGTACGAAAAACCAGCACCGGTATAACCACCATCATCATCATTTCGCCCCCACAAAAAAAAATGGATTTTCATGTCATGACGCCCCTTGCTAAATATCTCTTGAGCTTTTTTTTCTTCTGCGGAGTTTACGGGACTTTGTTTCGCACAGCAACAGTTACGAGCGACCGACCGACTGTATGATATCATACCTGTAAAGAGCACGGCTCCTACATCGCTATGAACTTCCTTCTAGAAGGGGAGGAAAGAGAAAAAAAGGGACACAAAAATGAATAATGATTTATCGCAAGTTATGTAAGTAAATAAATAAATGGATAAATGGGTGGAGAAGTGATATTTCATTTCGCTCTTCACCGACCGGCGGGTTGAGGTGTGTCGGTGAGGTGAGGTGAGGTGAGTTGAGGGTCAAAATATTATTCTGATATCTTGGAAAATTTGGTTAGGCCAGCCGAAGTACCGTATGTAAAAGGGGGAAAGGAGGTGAGGAAGGAAGGGAAGGAAGGGAAGGAAGGGAAGGAAAAAGGAAAAAGGAAATAAAACGGTTGGAAAAGAAAGCCTTTGTGCGAATTACTCGAGCGAATCGATGAGTGATTGAATGAATGAATGAAATGAATGGATTATCTGCCGTTCAGTACCTAAACTATGCACCGCCACACTCGTGCCCGTTAGTTAAAGTCAGTTATCTTGTGGTGTTCCCAGTACTGTGCTGCACAGTAACTTCACCCCTACCTGCATTCACCAATCCACTACGATACCTTGAGAAAAGGTCTCTTTTGTATTACTCTATATTCCCCACCGCAAAGCTGCCGAATTCAAACACCACAGCATAAGTCCCTTCCCTCCCTTCCCCTCCCCGCTTTCCAGTAGTAATAATAATAATAATAACATTCCATCACACAATTCAGATATCACGATATCTCTCACCCCCCCCCCCTCCCTACCTGCCTGCTTACCTGCCTACCTGCCTATTACCTAGCCGGCATACAGATACAGCCGCATAATGTACCCCACGAAACGCAAGATCCCCCCTCCTCACTCGAACCAAGCGGCACATCCGCCGGAGACCTGCCGAACTCGCATTGACCGAACTGAGCGCCTACGATATCCCCGGACTTTATCTATGTAACATGACATGACATGGCATGGCGTGACATGGTAGCTAGCTCCGCGGGGCCGCCGCGCACAACAAAGAGGCAAGGAGAAGAAGAAGGTGAACGGAAGGAGAAGGAGGAAGAGGAAGGGGAGAGGAGTAGAAGTAAGAATGGCGGTGGATACCAACGTCAATGCCCGCAACGATTATCCCCCGGAATCGATATCATATTGTGGGGCTTGTGTGTGTGTGTATGCACCGCAGGCAGGCATGTATGTATGTATCTACCGCAACCGGTATGTTCCTGAATTGGAGAAGAAAGAAGGAAGAGGGAGAAAAAAACGGGAATCTTCTTGTTCCAGGGTGGAGATTTTGCCCTGCTCGTGGTCACGAGGGGGGGGGAAGTGGAGTGAGGGGGTGGAAATTTGAGAAAAATAATAAATATAAAAAAAATATGAAATATGATTTCTTCTTCTCCTTCAATCTCTTTCTGCATGGATGATGGATCGGATTAGTATCTGGAAATATCATGGGATATGTTGCCGCTGCTGGCCTAATGCCGAATGGTTTTTGTTCAGGGAGAGATGGAATGGATCTGTGGAGGAGTAACACACAGGTGAGTGAGCGAGTGACAGTACCTGGCAGGAAAGCAAGCAGGCACAGTTTGAAAAGTTGTTGAGATCGTGAGAATTAGATCGGTATCGGGGTTCTTTTTCATTATTATCCCCCATTCCTTTTTTCTTCTTCTCTCTTTCTTACTGCACTGTGCTGTATAGTACTTGGTGCAGATATGGACGGACTGGTTTGCTATGCTTATTTTGACCTTGCTTTACACGTATTATAGGTTTTCAACGTGTATACGATACATAATAATATGTAGATGAAAATGGTTCTTTTTTTTCTTTTCTTCTTCTTCACGATACAGTAAAGCGGTGAGAATGATTGGTCTTTGTTAGATGATGGGTTTTTCTCCTTCCTCTTCTCCTCCTTGGGTTCGGCATTAAATCACGTGTCGTGCCGTGATCCTACTCGTACACGTTCGCTACCAAGCACGTCTCGAAAAACTTGAAGTTGCTAATCTCACGATACTCCCTGTTGGGGGCTCCTCCAGACACGCTTTGCATGGTCCAGAACATCACGTACACTCACTCGAGGAGGTCATAGCTTCCCGTTTGTTGGTCGGTAACTTAGGCGTAACATAGCGTTACCCGTTACCGCACACCACTCCCTTGCTTCCTTCCTTTCTTCCTTTCCGGCCGAACCGACTTCTATTCGCCAACGAGTACGTACTGTATCAGATCAAGCGCATCATTCATCGCAATCACTTTTTCTCCATTCCCTCCCACACACACCCACCTATGCAAGCTCGCAAGCCGCATAGCACGGCAGCGCAAGTGCTAGTACTAGAGTACAGTAACCTGCGCCTGCGCTACGGGTACTCGTCCAACTTCCTATCATACTGTAACCGCTGTCGACAACGCTACATGTGTAAACTAAAAAACAACACCTCAACTCAACTCAACTCAACAAGGAAAATTCTGAATAGAGAAATAATTGTCGCCCCGTCTGGAACAATGAGATCGTGGACGAATTGCGGTGGGGTTGGTGGGAGTTTCCGGGGCCCGTACTTTTTTTTTTTTGGATTGGTCACGCCATACTACTTGGCACACGTACCGATATCCTCCTAGGTCCCACGCTCTCTCTTCCCCATATGCTCCTCGCTGGGAAAGTGCAACAGCGCACTACTGTTAGCGCGACAGGTGTGATTGTCAAGGAAATTATCGGAAAGGAGGAGTATTTCGGAGACGAGTGAGGTTATGTCCGAACATTCCCGAGGAGAACGAGGACTTAGAGCATTGTGCAAAACCCTGGCTCTGGGGATGATTCTTATTTTCGGTGATGAGATGTGCTGGGGACCTTTTGGTGGTTCAGGGGTACCGGTATGTACCGTTAGTTCGAAAAAAAAAAGAGAGAGAAAAGGAAAAAGGTGCATCCAATTAAGCGGAGGATCATCGGGTACACACGGGGCGATGAATCGCTGGGTGGGCGATGGAGTTTTAAGGGTAAACACTGGGAATATCGCTCGTGGGACGGATTGAAATGTTTATACTAACGAACGAGCCCGAAACGTCATGGGAGAATTGGGAGGCGATGTCTGGCGCCCTCGTATGACAGGTGATGATCGAAGGACCGATATTGCCGTGCGAAAAATAATAATTTAATAATATTATAGTGATACGGGGTTTTTTTCTTTTTGTTGAAATATTTGGTACTACTATCATACTTCCCCGGCTTCGGCCAATGTCAAGTATGATACTCAATATTCGAGGGGGTGCCCTCCCGGTCCGTTTGTAGCTAGGCCAGGTTCCGGGGTATATACCTTATTGAAAGCTGGGATGGGTCAAGCACAAAGCACGTTGCGGGTCTCACGCTGGATGGCGGAAATTGAAACGAAACATGGATCTCTCGAGAAACCAAGATCTCATCACTTGCAAGACAATCGGTCAGTCACTGCACACCTGGACAAGATCGCAATGGCGGGGAACTGCCCGTGATGTAGATGCCGAATCTTAGCTGTACCCTTCATCCTGGCCGAAGTGGAGGGTGTAAAAAGACTGGTAGAGAAGCTAGGATCATGCTGTATGATTATGTGTGCACCCAGGCGCTTGCAGCTGATGATTGATGCAGGATGTTTGGAGGAAGAAACATGCGGGAGACATGTCATCGCGCATGCTGGTGTAATAATTCCGCGAATGACAAACAATGGCTGTCAATTCCCTCCCTGCCCACAGTGGGGAAAGCCACAAAGGCTTTGTGGCGCATATCTGTGGTAGAAACACTCAATAGCCTAACACATCGCTAGCTAGTGATGCGCTCTGATGCGGAAGGGCAGTGGCGTGGAAACATTAATGTTTACCCAATGCTTAGTCTGCTAGCTACAGAAATTAGGATATATGTTGGGGGGCCAATCCTAGTATTGGAGTGGGTACCGGTCCTTCCATCTCTTCATCTTATTGTGATTCTCTATGCGGTTGTCATTCTTGAGTCCCGGGTTTTCGGGGGGGGTTTTTTTTGTCAATTTTTTTTCCTTAGCGTTTGCTAGCTTGAAAACCCCAGCCAGTGTTCGGGGGTTTGGCTACCCCCCAGCTCCTGAAGACTTGATATCGAGCTTGATTTTGTATGGAAGTGGGCAAGTTGATAGAAGATATCTGGAGAATCAGTGGGGATGTCAATGCTGGGGGGCAATCAAACCCCCTAGCACCTGCCACGGTTTCGGGCTGGTGCATACTGGAGAGAAAAATTAAAAAAGCAATCCAAACTCACTCTGGGCCAACTGTACTGAGAATTGCAATGCCCTTATTTCTAGAGACTTCCGTCTATCGAGTTTACTCACTGAGTTTCTGCCCTCTGTATACCGGCATTTATCTAGTCACTGCGCGGGGGATGCGGTACTGAAATTTAGCAAACTTGGGCATAACATATTCGTTATCTGCACCGAGCTGCCCGAAGGGGGCATATTGTGGGGGGGTATCGTAGGATTTCGTCGCGGCGTCAGGTGGGTGACTGTAGCAAACATGCACCTACCCTATGAACTGCTGGCAAGAATGTCTTTCTTTCAATTCGTGTTTGGTGGCTGGTCGTGAGCCAGGTTTGTTTTGGGATGAGCCTTCCGAATATCCATTAGAAGTTCTCTATGAAGTTCTCGCGCTCCCGCCAGACGAAGATATGAAAGCCAGCTGTGTCGGTGGATGCAAGGAGCTGCTAGGCTAGACAACGAGTGATCCGTTGTGACCCATCCGGTTGTTTGGAGTCAGATCACGCACCACGCAGCTTTCGCGCAGGCTATCTGGTGCTGAAGCCGCGGAGCCCCGTGTGACGCGAGCACTGGATATGAATTTCTGCACTTGTGTTGAGAGTGTGAATCATATCACTGCGAGCTCAGTTTTCACTGTCTTTATGTTCGATGTGCTCTGGTATATGGTGTACAGACTTTGTATTTTAGTAAGTACTTCGCTTGATACTCCCCTAGAAGGGTGCCGTGACTAATTGATGGTTAGTCATGTGCCCTTGGTTAGTGGGGCGCATGCCAATCACAGACTTACAATCTTGACACCAACTGTCTTTTTCAGGCCCCGGGTTTGCCATGGGAAAGGTGGGGTGTGTCTTCTAGGGTCTCTCGAAGGAGCCGACGCAAGATGGTAGCAGTGTTCACAGAGATGTATCCACTCTACAGATAAACCTTGCCTCCCTTATACAATGAATACCTCGGTTTATAGCTTTTCAGTTAATATCAATATAGCGGGGGCCACACAATGGTCGATCGGTGGTATCTGTCTACAACGATCCTTCAGACATCGGACTTTCTGTTTCTGCTTTTACCCAAGTATTCTTATTTTGGGCCTCAGGGTAGATATTTGTTAGTCTCGCTCGTTTTTCCCTCCGATTTTCTGCCAGATGTAAGGTCCAATCTCATGAACTGAGGTCAATATGTATCGGCGAGCGAGCCACTGTGCGGAATAGCCCCACGGAGCGCGTACTAGGTTACCCAACCAGAATTCTCTTTTACTTTATATCTCCCGAAATACTTTCTGGAGCCTTGGAACGCCCGACCTCTATTTTTCTACCATTCTGGGTGCTGCTTCGCGACCTAGCTGAACTACTCCCTGCGGGCTGGGGCTCTATTACACCGACTAACCTCCCTGCTTCCCCGCGTTGCGCACGCGGATACAGAAGATCTGTCGTTCCGTTACCGCACCGGTGGACCTGGCGGCACAGGGCGTTCATCTAGTGGGATATGTTCTTACGGTGTTCCTTCCAATACATCAAGATTGTGGATGCGGGGTCATCTCGTTGGTTGTTGGATTTTGGGGGGGATGGTCATGCTATAGTTCTGCGTTGGGTATCCGGGGTATGCAGTGCCTGGCGTGAGCCGGGTGGCACGAGTGACACCATGGGAGACGTGGAACGAGCTTTAGGACATTTTGGTTGTTGGATTGGATGCATCGAAGAAGAGATGGGGGAATTGGATGGAGGGGGGAGGATTAGGAGCGCTGGCTGTGGAGTGGCTATGATTACGGTTGGGCGTTATGCTTGTGAATACCTGAGACATTCGATTTGTGAAGAGTGTCGGGCGATGGATATTAATTTTGGGGGTCTGGTGTGACGGATTGTGTCACTGCAAGCCCAGTGGGCCTCGATTTGTTTTTAATTTGGAACTTATATTATGTTTATCGTGCTGTATTTGCGGTTTGGCGCCTGAGTAGTGACTTGGGGAGATTTTTACTTTTTAGACGGACTTTCCAAAGGTATTATTATAGGAATAAAATTCCAAACCAGAAGTTAATCTTGATTCTAATCAGCAAAATCACCCATCAATCATTGGTCTTCTTATCTGATGAATCAGGGGGTTCAGGAAACCTCCCCCTTTCTTGGCAACGCCCTCGTTGCCCGTGTAGGTCGCATCGACCATCACAACATCTAACATCCAACTTCCAACCTCCAATTCTACAGGACCGTCTTGTACGGCATTACTCTCGCTTCAATCTCACTTTCATCGATACTCCCAGAACCACCGCTTGGCATAGGAGAAAATGCAGCCCCCGACTTCCCTTTTCAACCTCGCACTCCTTTCCCTTTTTGCTTCATCCTTAGCGGCCCCGAATCCAAACCCTGCACCCGCCGTCGTCGACCCCGTGATGTCAGCCTCAATGGCCATTCCATACACACTTCAGGCAGGCCCAACCCGTTACGCTCCCATGCAAACACAGCCCGGAAAGAGCATCACGGCGACTGAAACGAGGAGACAGTATCCTACTAGTGCCTATACAATCTTTACCACCAAGGGCCCAGCACCGAATATCCAGACAACGGTTACCCAGGGGTGGGATTACACCCTTAGTAGCAAGATCAACACGGTATGCTTTTGTCTCGACACTGATCGACTGAGGTGTTGGATTTTGCTAACGTTTTTCCGTGGGGCTCTCAGGCGGCGCCACAGCCAATGCCAGAGGAGAATATGCAAAAGTTTTTGCAGAGGTGGAGAGATTAAAGGCGTTTTGGTCGTTGTGTGGTATGAGTGAGTGCAGTTGGGGGGGTTGAGATATTAGGATGAAAATTTAATAAATTAGTAATTCTTCTGTTCATTTGTGTTGGTTTGATTTTGGGCCGGCGTCTATCGTGCAGGGTGCCTTGTCTTTCTTTCCCTTCCGCTGGTTAAATTTACTGGTAATTTAGAATTATGGTAGAGTACTGATTACCTAATACATAGACGTATGTGAATTTACGCACTTGATAGCTTCTTTAAAACAGGCGTGATATGAAACAAATACCAGTAGCATGCGGTGGGCTTGAATAGGCTAGCCACTGCCATCTTGTAATCGGAGGATTACTAACCTTCCGGAATTGGTCGCTCTCAACTCCCCCCACTTCGATACTGGCAACCTTCCCCGCGCTCACCTCTATCCCTTCTCCACGTAACGGGCAAACACTGCGACTTCGATGAGACCCGGAAATGGCCTCAGACTCAACTGTTGATAAAATACTCGCTGGGAGGTACCCTGCTAAGCAACATGCGGAGAACGTTGTGAAGCATCTTCGTGTGGCTCATCCCGACATTACGGACGGGGTTATCTATCTCGAATCTCAGCAGTCAAGACTTCATGAGAACTCTGATCAAGAAGGTATTTGGCTCTAGCTCCCCATTTCCTCTATTTTGCTAGCAGCTTAAACTGATGCGGCGCACCAGTTCCTTTCCGCCAACGCCGCTCCTTCTACTACCTCTCCGGGTGCGACCTCCCGGATTCCTACCTCACCTATTCCATCCGCGATCAGAAGCTCACACTCTTCATCCCACCCATCGATCCTGCTTCAGTACTCTGGTCTGGGCTTCCGCTCTCTAGATTAGAGGCACTAGCGAAGTACGACGTGGATGAAGTCCTTCCGACTGCAGCTGCCGCCCCGCCAACCGTACCCGACTCCAGCATAGCGTTTGTAATCGGAGGCCAAGCCTCATATACCTTCCCCCTCCAAAACACCGAAAGCTTGGAGCTAGCTATCGAGCGCGCGCGCGAAATCAAAGACGAATACGAGGTGGCTCTTATCAAGAAAGCGAACCTAATAAGCACACTAGCCCACCACGCCTGTCTTCGCGCAATCAAGTCTTCTGGGAACGAACGCGAGGTAGAAGCAATCTTTACAAAAGAATGTATCGCAAATGGCGCGCCGAAGCAGGGGTATTCTGGGATTTTTGGCAGCGGTAGATCCGCAAGCACCCTGCACTATGTGCATAATAACCAACCAATTGCCGGGAAACTGAATTTGCTGTTGGACGCTGGGGCAGAGTACAATAACTATGCTTCTGACATCACCAGGACGTTCCCTATATGTGGGCAGTTCACCAAGGAGAGCAGAGAAATCTACGACATCGTCCTGGATATGCAGAAGCAGTGTCTTGCTGCTTCCAAGGCGGGTGCCGTCTGGGATGACATCCATACCCATGCGCACAGGGTAGCAATTCAAGGCCTTCTCAAGATCGGTATTCTTAAGGATGGTAGTGTGGATGAGATATTAGCGAATAGGACTAGTACTGCTTTCCTCCCGCATGGGTTGGGACATTACCTGGGTATGGATACTCATGACTGCGGCGGGAACCCAAATTACCAGGACCCCGACCCTATGTTCAAGTATCTGCGTAAGCGCGGGCCACTTCCTGCCGGTGCGGTTATTACCGTGGAGCCTGGGATTTACTTTTGTGAATTCATTATCAGGCCGTACCTCGAGGATGAGAAACATACCAGGTATATTGATAAGGATGTTCTGGACAAATATTGGGATGTTGGAGGTGTTAGGATTGAAGGTATTTCACCCGGTTGGGTATTGCATCATTCTGGAAGAGAAGTGACTGACGAGGAGTAGATGATATCCTGATCACGGAAGGAGGATATGAGAACCTTACGAATGTGGTTAAGGAAGTTGATGATATGCTTCAACTTATTAATGGATAGATTGGCCTGGGTGAGCGGAGTGGCGATGCTGCGTCGTACCCAGTTGTTTAATGGCTTGAACATTCTTCATAATTGTGCTAGAGATGCGAGTAAACCCGTACTTTTCGGTCATGTGGGTAAAAGTCCATCGAGCGCTTGCCCAACTTGTGAAGGAGTAACCACTCTGACAAGGAAATGAATGAAGTGGAACTACAGCTCAACCTGATCTAAGCTAGACTAGCCCTGATGAAAACCACAAAGAAGTCTGAGGTGCTTTACTGTAATCCAAACGCACTCTATTATCCCTCTAGCAACCGGAAGTTTGATACCCCCGATTTCCCCACTTCTACGTTCGGTAGCATTTCCAGTACCGCAACTCTATCATACTGGTTCTACCTGAAGACCCGTCATACATGTATTGTTCGTGCGGGGGGGTGCCCGGGCCTAACCCAAACATCAACCCCAACACCCGATGCTGCTAATTATCAACCTCACAAGCAGACATGATATCACATCAACATTCATTCATCCCAGTATTCCCCACCACTCGTAAGCGCTTCTAGAAACCACCGTCCTAAGCACACCATAGTAGCCTGGGCACAAACCCATTTCTTGCTTGCATGAGATCACTAATTGTTCCTATACGGTGGGTTAGTCACTGAGTCTCACCAGCCGACTCATGACGCTGGGCTTATAGCGCTTTGCAAATGTTTTGTCCTCCCCGCTCATAGCTAGGTTATAGTCAATTTTTATAATTCGGCTTTTCCCTAAGAGGGACTAGGTGGGGGTTGACTTGTGAAGCACCCCACAAACGCTGGCGAATACTGGCAAATGCGGAATACCGACGGAATAAAGCGTATCTGCCGATCTTTAGCGATCTATGTTAGTGGTATCATACATGGTTTCTTCGAGCTCCTTGCCGTGAATAGGCTAATGCGCATTTCTCCCTAATTTTTCCAAACCTGAGTATTTCTGTTGGTAGAAAGCTTGTATTGATACGCTTTTTCTCTCCCTATCGCCCTTTCACCCCGGAGGTTATGGCTCTTCTCTACACTGGGAGCTGGTCAGTCCCTTCTCACTCGCTGGAGTATAGTGTAACTAGCTTAATATCCGAATTCTAATGACTAGAAGTAGAAAAGTAACACAAACCCTGAATCTCCCGATTAAGAGACAAAAAAAGCCCTCAAGAAGGATGAGCGCTTTTCTGACATGATGTAGCTTAGCTTGGAACCCTTTGGGCGTGTTGGACCTCACCACAAGTGTTGAAATTAGGCTTTCGGATACGAAATTTCTACGTCTTAGAGTATGACATAGCCGGTCATTCTCCCTTAGCGTCGGCTTCCTACCTACTCTCCGAGTTTGACTTACCCTATTGATCTTTTCCCTCACGTCACTGCTCAATCAGTCGACCAGATAATGCAATTCTGTTCTCATTTGTTTTCTCCTGTGTTCTATATTGCTCCCTTTGATTTCTTTCTCCACTGCCGATATAAGTTGCTGTCTCACTGTATAAATAGTGGGCCTTCCCAGCCCTCTGGGATAGCAAGCTCCTCACGAACCAGTTTTCCTACCCCCGCCTTTCGCCTTCCTAATCAGGAAGGCGAATACGGGGGGGGGAAACACAATGATCTTATTTTGAAGATCTCTCGAATTTATTATCCCCAAGCCGAACTTGGAGCTTCATAGGCTTGGGCTGAAAAGACAAAACATCCCCAAGGTTAGTTTTTCCCAGCTTGGCCTGGCTTGGGTTACTGATAAAGAAAGGTTTCTTGTGCCTTTTTTTTTAAAAAAAAACAAGAAAAAGGGTCCGCCTTGTTTCTCTACAACTGGGATGTGGAAAATGGGGAGAGGGTGTGTTACATTGGTTGTCTACTTACTGGTGGTGTGTTTCCTTTTCTGCCTGCCTTTCTTATTTTGGGGAGGATGTGCGATTGGCCCCGTACCAGAGGGACTGTAGGATTGTAGGGCATTATTGGGCAAGGGTGGATTTCTTTTGTTAAGTAAGGTTTTCTGGCTGTACCTCAGGGTGAATGCCATGGCTTTCCTGTAGCTAGCTACGAATAAACCGCGGATTTTACAAAAAATACAAAATCTGAGATAGAATGGGGTTCGTAAGTATCTCGCGCTCTAGTATATCTCCGGTATATAGCTTGGCTATTGCACTTTTTTTCAGTAACAAGGGTTAAATTATCCACGAGTGATTCACGATGACCAACCTCTTAGTGGCTCAATTCTCTATCATATAGTAGCCTAATTGCACGGCTCTTGGTTACTTGAGATGATTTACTCAGCCTGCCGTCGAAGCCCTCCGGTTAGTACGGGTAGAGGAATTATATGGCTATCGGCTCAAGTGAATCCCGAAACCTGAACTCTGTGGGGGGGATTGCAGCATTGCTGTGCGGGTGTCGGATTTGCGGGCTTTATAGTACTGCCTGGTATGTCTGAATCCTCAACTAATAGGGGTGAAATGGAGTAGGGCTCCATGACACTGCGCTTTGTAAGAGAGATAGGGTGTTGTTGGTGCGATCTCTTTATATATATGTATATATTATATGGCTTGGTTGAGTGCCGGTGGTCGACTTTCTCTCGTGATAGCTGTCAGTTTACCTCACGGTGGGATTCGGGGGATTGTTTTATACCAGCTTGCGGGGCTTTGGAGTGGTTCTAATGTTGGTGGGGTACTCTACAAGGAAGAGACAGGAATAGGTGGTAAAGTGGGCTCAGAGGCTCCCTCCCTTCTTTGGGTATGGCCTCAGGTGGGCTGAGGCCTCTGCCATCCTCTCCTGTTGTAAATAGGTACTTCATTTACGGTGTGCTCTACTGGTACGATGGCATCACGATAGTTGACCTTTGGATAGGTATTCACAAATATTTGCACAGGTATGTTCAGAGAGTTACATTTTCATGCTACATGGTTGACTTTGTGGGCGAGGGCTAATAGGGGAGGAGAGTTGTCTATCACGTTGCAGCTTCTTGTGGGTGCTCATGTGAGTGCCACAGGGGAGCCTGGGAACTCATAGGGAATCACCCCAGAGGTCTCTGCGAGACCCCATACTCACAGCCAATGGCAACAGCGGGTGAAGTTCGGGGTGTGATATAGTGATCGCGTGCTTCCTCCGGCTGACTTACCATAGTACGGCACTTTCCCGCACTTGAGCCTGAATCCATACCCGCGCGTTCCCCGCCACTCCGCCGGATTTTCCCCATCTACCTCAGCCACCTAATTCCCAACTACCCCTCTCCCCCTCCTACTGGCTCTCGTCAACAATCCCTCCAATCTCCCCTTCTCCCCACCCACCCTTTCCTCCCACTCCTTATCTCCTTCCCCCTCCCCCCTAACTCCCGCCGTACTGAAATCTACCCAAACAACCCTCTCACTCCCCTCCCCCTCCCCAACAACTAAATTCCTCCAGTTAATATCCCCCTGTACTACCCCTGCAGCATGGATCATTACCAAGCCCGTCCTCAACTCCTCCACCCACCTGCCTGAGTCCCTCGGCAACAATCGCGCTCCAGGAACATATTCCATCCACAACCCCACCACCGTCAGCTCTCGGAAGTGCCGGCGCATGCCCGCCAGTGATTTCATCCCCTGGTTGACAGCGAGGTGGTGTTCATGTTCAGAGGTGATGTGGACCACGCCATAGATTTCCGGTACGGTGGTGCCTGTTAGGCGGGAGTCTTTGAGGCGGGAGTAGGCGGCAGATTCGAGATTGTAGTAGTGGTATGGATCTGTGGATGTAGTGGTGGTTGGAACATCTCTGCAGGGCCGGAGGTGGAAGCGGAAGATTTTGAGGACGCTAGTAGTAGGGGCATCGGAGGTGGAGGAAGGGGAAGTGGTGATTTTGAGGACGAAGCTGTGGCCACCGTGGTCCAGAGGGGACCAGCTGGTTATTCCCAAATCGGAGCTAATGAAGGTGGTGAGGTTTGAGGGGATGGAGGGTTCTGGGCGGAGTTTTGTGGTCATTCTGGGGATTCCATGGTTGAGGGGATGGGTGGGTGATGAGGGTACTTTTAAGATGTAGGGTTACACAAAGCTAGCTACGGGAGGGCTCCGCGCCTTGGCACAACTGGCAACTAGAGAAATCTCGCAATCGGCCTCATACATTTTGGATAGCACTGTGGAAAACAAAAGCATAATAGCTAGGTTTTAATATTTAGCCTAGAGTTTTGGATAGGCGGTTTTCAGACTTCCCTGGTTGGTGGTTTTGCCAGGCGGGGCTCTTTAGGAACCAACTACACAGGTGTTTGAGCACTAGCGGTGACATCTACCGGCGAGTCACGTGATAAGAGCACTCGTGTCACTACAAATGTTAGTTCCTCAGTTGTGAGTCGTAAGATGAATATTACGAGTTTTTCCAGCAGGAGTGGCGTTTAGTGGAGTTGGGGGTATATACTGGCTTATGGGCCATATATCTTACGCTGCTCTGGTATAGATGCTTCTTTCACCGTTATCACTAAACACATTGCTCTCACGTAGGTTTGAAACCCAGGAGTTCGAAGTGGTGAAAATGCCATTCCCAAACATCATTATACAAATTCAAGCCTTAAGAGAGCTTTCTGGATGGTAGTCACCAGTGCTATATCTACCTTCCATCCTACAATATAATTCAGGAACAAGATTAATCCCAGAGCTGCTTCAATCCATTGCATTCACGGCAACTATGTCAAATACTGTTAAACAAGGCAGTGGTTTCAATTATGAGATTGAAAAGGACAGGAGATGGAGTGAGTCTCGTGTGCTCGTGTCTTTGCGGTAGGGATTGGGCGCCTTTTTTAGAGTAGCTTCTACGGGCCATACAGAGGAGAGGATAGTACTGATGCGGCTTTTCTCAAGATGGGAAAACCCGGAAAAGTAGTATCTAAAGTCGATGAGGGAGAGTGATTTCTTCTGGCCTCAGAGCTGACTGTTAACCCCTAAGCCTGCTATCTCCTCCATATGCTGCCTCCTGTATCAATATGGGCTCGTAAACTCTAACAATATTATTATCTAGGCACTGAACTCTTTCCTCCTAACAACCACAATCAACCCCCAGGATTTTTCGAAAGATCCGAGATTGCGGTGAATTGTGAGACCATTCTCATATCTAACCTTTACCGGCTGCTGGCACTTTCGCTACTCTCGCTCAAACAGCTCGAGCACTATTTTTTATGGTTTCGCGGTGGCTATTCCAAAACTGATGGCCAGGCCAATCTTAGAGTGGAGATAGGAGTAGAGTGCTTTAAGGACCCTATATAGGAAGTTTTTAGCAAAGATTCCACAATGGTGCCTCAATGGTATACCCGAGTATGACCCTGCTCTCTCGTTTTCATCCTTTGTACTCTAGAGGTATTCTCTGCTATTCGGTCATAAACGTGGGATGGTATGTGTTTGCAAGCGCTTCGAAAAATCCTAGCTGTGGAAGCATCCACCGCGCAACATTTTATTTCCTTCCCTTATTTGGTTTTAAGTATGCCATTGACCGAGAATAGATGCTTTTGTAATAGGTATAATAACAAGCACAAGATATGAATTGCTGCTGTGCTAAATTCTAATCATGACCCAATTATCCTCCTGTGGATTCTGACCCGAACACACCGGGCATGAGGATTTTATTATTAGCAATTTCAAAATGGTCAGCATTCGACTCCTTAGGGGCACCCTAGATACAGTAAATTTAGCGGCGATCCTGCAGGTGTATCCCCGGAGACTTTTACCAAATTTATAGCTTGGGATGATGGTAGGCTATTGGCTAACCCATCTCATTACTTCCAAAGGGGTCCCATTAGATAGCAAGTTCAGGTTAGATGCTCCGAGTTTCTCGATCCTCTAACCAATCCTCACCCTCCCTCCCATGCACTCCTGCTAGCAAACGGCAGACCAATACTCGAAGAGAATGCAGAGCAGGTTCTGGCCACAGGACCCCAGAGCTCACCTCAAGCACACTCCAAGCCCTAATCTCCGAGAGGAATACCCCGAGAAATGCCCGCTTGCGCAGGAACCCTCGTTCGGTAATATTAATTAACGCTTGACACCATAAACCCAATTATGGGGCAGAATTCAACATCTGTAATATCATATTATGGACAACGGATGGCAAAATTATCTCCAAAGCGTCGTTGTAAGTGAGGGTTGTAGGTACTAGGTAGGGGCTAATGGTTAGACGAGCCCAAGGTTATCATAGTAAAGGTATGTGTTGGTATTTGGCTGAGGTGTGGGAAATTAGGGGTTTTTAAAGTTTACCTTAAGGCCGGGCTTATCCCTAGGCCAAAAACATGCCTTCCCTAGGCCAATTGTTTCTTCTGACGAGCTCGTTGTTCCAGGGGGGTAACCCCCGAGCATTGAATGTATTCCTATACGGTATCATACCAGTTCTGTGGAAAATGTACCGGTTAGAGGCGGCACGGCACTTGTATCCTGTATCCCGCTCCCATCCGGGAAGACTGGGATGTTAGAATTGATGTGAACCTTGGTTTGTCAACTACAATCACAGTGGATATCAAAAAAAGGGGGACATGGCTAGGCAAAATCAATCTGCCGTATTTGCTGACCCCCTTCATGCTCCATTTCACATATCCCGACCAATCCTCCAGCGACACAACGAGTAGTAAGTCTTCCCAACGGCTGCAGTTGCGGCACGTGTCTAGTAAAAACGTTTTCACCGAAACCTCAGCGTCGGTGGGCCAATATATAGAACAATATTCAACCTCCATTCCCCATATGTTGTTCCCGGGAGAGAAGGACCCACTTCCTTCTTAATCGAAAACACCCCTTGAGATTCCAAGGTTGTGAGTGGGGCAGGTTGGATGGTGAGCATGAAATGTAAAGGACAGAAAGGAGGTAATGGTATGGGGATGAAGGAAGTGGTGGTTGGGAGTGGAACATAGGGGATTGTAGAGGAGAGTTGGGATTCTCCGGGGGTTTCATGGGGTAAGGAATGGGCGTTCTGGGTTGAGCAGGACGAGGGAGTAGCAGATTCGGGGGTTTTGGGAGGTGTATATACTGTACCTTTGCAGGGTTGGTGCCGGAGGTTTACCTGATTCCCGTTATTTTCTTTGTACGTTATGGCAAGTGGTGTGGGTCCTATGAAGTGGGGATCTGGTAGCCGTGAACTATTGTCCTTCTCTCAAACTCGCATTCCTGTAACTCTGGGTCTGTAGGTCAAGGAACTCCTAATTAAAGGATCATGGGTGCGCCTCCAAATATTCAATCGTAGTAAGGTGGTAAGAACTGCAACCTTTTGTCAATAAAACATGACAAGACGATATCTTAGCAGTGACCTGCCAGCGTAGTACTTGTAACATTATCATATCTGCACATCCATCGCACTTCCGATCCCCGGGCCCCTGGTAGAAAATCAACAATCACCCGATCAGCTCAAGCATGGCTCGGGGGGTCATAAGTGTCCGGAGGAGATCACGGAAGCCCGAATCATGCAACAAACCGGAATGTGCGGATCCGGGGATCTGTGTGTTTGTTCTGGAGATTCCTAGAACTATTTCCAAGATTGTAGAGCTGTATTTCTCCCTGTAACCATTCTTAGAAGACTGGTGATCAAGAGCGGGTGCTGATGAAGTCTAGCAGGCAGTTTTATCTAGTGTGCTATCTATACTGTGTCGCAGTTCGTCGGTATCATAGGCAGGAGAGCTGGTTGGCGCTTAGTACATTAGAGCAATGATCTAAGTTCTCTGGTGTTTATTTTGTTTGACCTTACCTCTGACCAACCAACCCACCAACAAACCAGCGATCCCATGGTAACTTGCGTGATAAAAAGTGAAGGGTCCGGGGGGTGGATTGGAGAGTAGGGATTTTATATTACATGGGCCTGCGAACAAAAATTCAGAGTGCGGTTCCTGGGAGCACGTCATGGAATCGCACTCGAGTATCGCTTGAAAAGTGTGATGGCGGTATTATACCTTAGAATCTGATGAAGTGAGGTTTTTTTAATTCTTTTTTTTATTTTACCATTGGTAGCAAAGTTTGACAGGTTGGAGGGTTAAGTTATGCCAGCCCAGAATATCTCAAGTGGAAAACCAAACCTGGACTCGTGATATCCCATGCGTCGCCCATGCATGAGGTGGCACACCGCCAGCTGAGAACCACTCCTCCACCAGCTAGGCACCAACCAAATCAGTGAGGAGAAAGGTAAAACAGGATGGCTTTCGGCATGTGGGTGGTACGGGAATAGGTTCTCAGGAGAGACAAAAAGAAGGATATCATCGACTTCTCACACAACCTGGACGTTCTTTTCTAATAACCCCCCGGTAAACCTTGCTTAAAAAATAGTCATCAACGTAATTCATGCAACATGATACAAACAAGCATTTTGTCGACTCGTGGGTAAGGCAAGGTACACGCTAAAAGTTGCCCAGAGAGGGTGCGGCATTGTATGAAGAGTATGGGGGTAGAGTTCTAGGAGGGATACCACTATTGTATGGCACCCACAGTAGTTGAACGGCACAAATGCTTAAACACCCCTACTCTCCGGAGACGCTAAATAAAAGTGAACCACGTTCCAACACATCATGGGATGGCTTATAAGCCAGCAACTGCCAAACAAAAATCCCTCCCAGCAACCAGACTCAGCCCTTCCATGCCGGCACCCCAACCGTACTAGTACAACCCCCCCACCATACATAGCCCCCTATCACAGGACCCCTCTCGGGGGTGATATGTGCAGCCTTCAAAGTCGAACTGGACGAGGAGGGGGTGTTGGGAGATTGAAATTTGATACAACTCGGCGGTGGCTTCCCCTAAGCGTGAATTCCCAAATTTCCAAATTTCAAGCATTAATGAGAAGGCGAGTGATGGCCTTTCTGCGGGTATGGATTTGATTGACGGTTGGCAAGTCCAGAAGGCGATGTCTGTCTCTGCAATTTTTTGACAGGATCCATCTTTTGGCGAAGGAAGATATAGGCCACGGGGGTTTAGGAAATTCCTTCCACAATACAAGTAAACTTTCGCAGAGCCATATACTCTGTTGGCATCTTAGTGGTGGATGCAGTACGCTAGCAATCTCCACATCCTGCAAAAATATAGCTACCAAAAGCCAGCGTACTGCACTGTACAGTAATGCACGAGTACTCGAGCACGATGCAATCAGCTGCTGGTTGCAATGTGGAAGCACTAATCCATTGGCGTCTTGGGAGACGTGGCGTGGTACCGTGCCGTTACCACCGGCACCGTGCTTCCTGTCATGTGTGTCGAGAATCCCCTCATTGGAGAGACTTAGAACTCAGTAAAATGAGAGAAATTCGGCTAGTTTCCTTTTTCATTTTCAGAACGTTCTCGGTATGCAACCCTTGCTCGCACTGCGAAACCTCACGAGCTATAGCCTACTAATAGCACACGGTGTGCCTTTCACTATATGCTAACGTGGAGTACAGTACTAATACAGTGCTATAAACTGCCGCTTACACAAAGCACAGCCACACGTATTATGCCGGTATCCCCATGGTGATTGGGGGGGACACCAAAAATTGGAAACTAGTAGATGGTAATGCAGGATCGGACAACCATGATATCTGAGAAATACTTTGCCAAAGTCAAAACCCTGGACCGGTTAGGCCAACTGAACAAGTGAGAATCAAAGGTTTAGAGGGGAGTTTTTATTATCACAACAAACTGGCATGAAATTGGGCTATTTCTGATTCTGATTTATGCTCTCTATTTGTTATTATTATTAGATGGTGCTCTTCTTATGATATTACTCCTAGTCCGCCGGGTGCTGAGCAAGGAAACTAGTTAAGGAAATAGCAAGTCCGGTCAAGAAAATAACGGGATCTGGGAATTATCCTTCCCTAAATGGAAATAAATTACCAAAGGCTTCAAACTGAGACCTGTTCCACCGGTTTTCTTGTGCGCGCTGACAGACTAAGGGATACTAGTACTTTACAGCTGCTCCCAATTGTTCTCTCCCAAAGATCTTTGCTGTAGCTCAAGTTTACAATTTTTGATGCGGTCCCGTCGCTTAGCGGAGAATCTGGATGATCACTCTTGTCCGTTTTAATGACGGCTCTGGGCTGCGAGCGCGATACAGCGTTCTCGACAGTAGCGATATCGAGATCTTATCATCACCGAGGCCACCCACCCTTCCTACCTATCTACAGCCGAGCGAGGAAGAACTGTAGATATTTGGTTTTCAGCTCAGGTAGCCCTCTACGGATGTGTCAGTGAGGGATATTAAATATTTATTTTTTCCATTCCCGAAGAAAGTATTGCGCATTGTACTTGTAGCCTTGACACGCTTGTCTCCGTCTTCTGAGCGCGTGATATGCACACGGATCCATTTCTGTCAGGGACTCCGGATTAAATCACCGATGGCACCAGGATGGCGATGCGGAATGTGAGACTGGTGAGAGAATTGGAGTTTCCCTCCGCCGCGGGCTTGCGCCAAAAGTTACCCAGGGCTGATGTTCCTAGGAGAGGGGAAAAGCCGTGCTCTAGTCTACAGGGGGCATCACCAAACTCGTTTTCACAACTACTACATTTACCACTGCGCTGGGGCACAATCAGAGTATCCGAAGCTCGTGAGGTCAGCCTGTGTAAGGACTTATACTTCTGTGAGCGACCACCTCTAAGCACTTCGTTCCAATCATTACTGCCTCAACCGGATTCCTGCTCGAGTAGGCCCCCAAAGAAGGAGAACTTTCTGCAGAAACTTGAGAGAAAAAACAAAAACAAAAAACCCCTAACCCGAATCCCCGATCCTGGTTTCCCCTACCTGGGCAAAAAAGCTTGTTCACCCACCTTATCTTCGTTTGCACAGCCTTCGGTCTCAAACAGAATATGATATGGTGCGAGCTCAAACGAGGATTACGACAACAGTACAGCAAACCTGCCCAATCACCAAAGCTCCGGGAGTTTCACAAATGCGCGCATCTCGGAACACGGCATCCCGGCGGCACACTTTTGCTGGACTAGTATTGCAGGAGCAACTCTACTCGAGTGCTGGAGTACGATCATTCAATGAGGCTCAGCTAACCCCCTCCCGCCTAATACCCGAAGCGCTCGTGGAGAACACGACGCGTCACTCGGAATTCGTAGCGATCGGATCTAACGGCTTCAGCTCGCGGTTATCCCTCACAACAAGGCTTAGCAGGCAGGGTCTCCCATCCACAACTTCATCCCCCCCCCAAGCACAGTGATATCCTACAGCAAGTAAATCCTCATCGACAATTTCCTGGAAGTGGGCCGGCATGAAAGGTCAGGAACTGTCGGGGCCTAAGCTAATTACTGGCCTCACTTACCGTGTTGCCTATTCCATAGTAGTGAAGTAACGTGACCTCAACTACTGCCAAGTTTACAATCCCAGCCACACCCGGACAATGGCTGCTCGCAAGACAGCACCAAAGCACAACATGGGGGAGGATCGGAGGGAAAATAGGGCGGTAAAAAGTAAATGAAAAAATGAGTGGGCTGGTTCAGTGTCAGCATGGGCTAAAAAAGAAAATAGATGTTAAGGATCCAGGTGGACCACCTGTGGATAAGTTGTTGGTTGGCTCCTCCACCCTCAACACCAATCCTTCCTTTTACCTGGACCGTGCGAGAGAGGAAGAAAGGGAAAAAGAGACATTCTGTGCACAACTGAGAGAGCTCTATTAAATGGCTTCCTTCGCCCGCCATCCCTCACATCCTTATAATCGGCATTCACACAATCCGAATCGTCGTCACCAACACGGACAAGACATGGAGATGCAACCCCACAATCATGGTCGGAATCATGGGAAGGTTGAGAGGGGCTCCTCTTCGCCAGTGCTGGGCGCCGAGATGGCGAGGCCGGAGAGGCGGGGCTGTAATCCTTTCCGTGCTCTCGTTATTGTGTTGAGGAGCTCGAGTACTTTGGGCGCTTGTACCAACGTTCGTCCATTCCCTTCTGTGATGGCATAAGTGGGGTGGGCTAATGGTGTTTAGGTCCTCATACCCTTTTCCCCTATTGGCTTGGTGCTTCACTGGTTGAAGCCTGATTGGCATTTATGGATATTTTTAACCAATTATCTAGCTATGATTCCTATGGCTAATTTGTACAATTCCCTTGCTGTATTATCCATATTGACCTGGCACTAACTTTGGTTCAGACTAGCATTCTCCAGTGCCCAATTTGCCCGAAAGCTCCCAAGAGTGCTTGGTGTAATAATCCAACTTACCGTCGCTTCTGCCGTCGAGGTTATTCTATGTCTCGTGTTATTGTTCAAGGTGGCTTAATAATGATAGCATCCTCCTTGGCAAGCATGTCTAACAATGATAGGACCAATTCCAAGTCATCCAAGCCGCTCTCCTCGGCAGCATGTTGGCCAATCTCCTGCTCTGTACGGGTCTCTGCTTCGTCGTCGGTGGGATCCGCACGAAAGCGCAAGAGTTCAGCGAAACCGTAGCAGAAACCGGCGGCGGACTACTCCTAGTTAGCGTAGCGGCATTGATGCTCCCAGTTGCCTTTTCCGAGTCAGTGTCTGACAGCCTCCCCGCCGACATACTTGAACACAGGATCATCCACATATCTCGCTTCTCGGCGGTACTACTGCTGATAGCCTACATCATATATCTCTTCTTCCAGCTCGCCACCCATCACTCCGAGTTTGACGAGGCACTCGCCGAGAGCGAGCAGAGGAACAAAGACCGGGCGGAAAATATGCGCCGGGAAAACCTAACGGTTGGCGAGGCGGCATTTTTCACCTTCCTTAGTTTGGCGTTGGTCACCCTGCACGCCATATTCCTGGTTAGACAAATTCATTGGATTGTCACGCATAAGAAGGTGTCCGATGCCTTTATGGGGTTGATTTTAGTACCGCTGGTGGAAAAGGCTGCTGAGCATCTCAAGGGAATCGACGAAGCGTGGAATGGTAGATCACCCCCTACCTCCTACTTTTATCCTTTCGCTAACATTCACCCTCTTAGATGCAATGGACTTTGCACTCTCCCACCTCCTCGGCTCAACAATTCAAACCGCCCTACTCGTCTCCCCGATAGTGGTCTTGGTTAGCTGGGCAGCGCACAAACCTTTCGACCTCAATTTTGAAGTCTTTATGGTTATCGCACTAGTTTTCTCCGTCCTCATCGTGGGGAACTTTATTAAGGATCGGAAGAGTAATTACTTAGAAGGCGCGCTGTGTGTCATATTTTACCTCATGATTGCGTACGTTTCCCCGTTTTCTGACTGCAGGGTATCATAATAACGGACTTATAGCGTGACAACGTGGTATTTCCCGAACCCACCGGGCACGGAGGAGGAACACTAAAGCTTAAGCTTTACATGACCCTTCCTGCCCGCCCCGGCCCGTACCAGGAGTTTGTGTGTTTTCTCGCTTTTTTTACTCCTTTCTTTTGTGAGGGTATGGTATATCATTTGTAGTTAGCGATTCCTCGGGCGAGTTTCAGGCGCAAATACACGCAACTCTAGCTTCTGCTCTTCTTTTCTCCTTTTCCGATTCACATTAGGCAGCACAGTATATGGATTGTGCGCCCGTTTATTATTATTATTGTTAGAAGAAGGGAACAAGAAGGTTAATGTGAATCATGTGGTATCACTCGTGATTCGTATTGTCTGTGTGATGGCTCCGGCGGGGCTTTTCCCTACCAGTATGTGTATCAGTGGGCCCGGAGCAGAGACATGTCTGGAGCGAAATATGAAAAGAAAGATGAGATGAGATGAGGAGAAAAGAATAAGTTAAACATGACTCCGAACTACTATATGGCAGAGGTTGAAAACCACCCCTTCCATAAACCCTGTTGTCCACCTTCCGACACCCCCGACAAATGGGAAATGTTAGAAAGTCTGTGCTTGACGTAATAAAGGTTTCTTGATCTTTCTATAGAGAACCAGATGCACGCACGTTCCCCCGCACTCTTGTGGCAGCGGAGGAAATCATCTTCGTAATTTATAATTACAGTATATATCTAGAGGGGATGAATGAGGTGAGGTGATGATGCGCTGCGTCCCAGGAGCTCCCTGGAAATCGCCAACGCGCGGGGTGAGGTGGTCGGACGGTGTCATACTTGATTATACTTCTCTAAGCGGGGGCGGGGATTAATGGTAGCTTTTACGGGCTCTCTTTATCAAAAAGCTATCCTGTAGACAATATGGTATGCTCCTCCAATATCGATTTAGGAGCAAATACTTATCCCACTGAAAGCTGGATTTGGGTTCTTAATGGAAGAGTGGTGTATCTCCTTCCTGAGTTGTCAGTGGATTTCAATGGAGGTCTCCTTTTGCTCACCGGATGTCTTTGGTGAGAGATCCCCTTTGATTTTGGGTGGAGGTGGTCGTTTATGGGTCCAGTACTGTCCTATAGTAGGATATGAGACCACACAACTCGAGAGATACTTGTACCACGGAACTGTGCAGAAAACGGGCACCTGATCATCGTTGTGGGTGGAAATATCCTATCATATCTTCCTCTCCCCTGGCTCAGATTTCAGTAAATATGATAGACTCTCGTTTCCCTTTCATCTTTCACTTTCTTATGCAAGAGACGATATCAGATACCTTCACTCTCGCCTACCCCTTTAAAAATAAATCTTCAGATCATCCCATCCTCTCTAAGGTTCCATCGGCTCAATTTGGCAAACTAGAAATTAGAGTGGTGTGTGTGCTCCCGAGAGCCTTTTTAGATATGCTCTCGGGGGCGATATCATACTTTCCTTATCTGTTTCTGGTGAGCTAATTGGGAAGACCGCCCCTCAACATCTCTCCACGCTGTTATACCGGTGGCACACAGCACTTAAAAACTATCCCACATTAGCAGAGGGAGAAATCGTGATAATACGCTAACCTCATCTACCGCCCTGGAATGGATAGGAACTGTACCGCAAATGGCGACCTTAGAAACCGATATCATCTTGTATATATTAAGTTGGTCGGTACTCTCAAGATATGTATTATATGCTAAAGATTCGAATGAGGAAGTATGGAAATAATCCCCCTGGTTGGATAGACTTGTTCTGTGCCATAGTTTGCACACCATCTCGAGTGGAAATCAATAAACTGGAGACTTTCCTTTTTATTGGGATAAATAGTTGAAGACCCTTTCATTGTAGTGCCGTATTGTTGAATCCTTTTTTTATATCTCTCCATCTTGGATACAATCACTTCAGTTTCTGGGGTGCAGAGGTACCGGTACTAGAGGTAGTACCAAACAGGACGATCAAGGAATAGTAACCTGAGTATGCGACGTATTTTACGGTGTATACTGAACTAGTCGATTTAGCTACTTGAGTACTTCACAGGTGGCTCGGGGTGTTGGTGCATAGCGCAAAATTTACGGTGTGCATTACTACAAGTATACTCGAGTACTCGTACAGTACTATTATAGTACTCGAGCACAGCAGGATAGCGCCTATATAAGTGTGGCATTTCCTCCTGATGCGGCACAAGGGGCGGATGAGGTTCCACAAATGACCCCGCTTTCTCCAACCCCCAAGAATTCCAGCAGTCGACTAACTCCCTCCTCCACCATCTACGATATCCTAAACCTGCGAAAAGTGAAAATGTCGCAATCTTTTAGTCGCAACACCAACTCTTTTAACACAGCTATTAGCGTGTCGAATAACTTTACAGTTACCAATGACCGATCTAATATCCTAGCCTGGATATCCCCATTAGATCCCAAGTTACGGCATCAAGACATCCAAGATCGTAGGATCGAAAGTATAGGGGAATGGCTGCTACAAACCGAGGAATTCAGAAGCTGGCACGCTGCATCTGGGGGAGATGGATCCGATAACACAGTCTTGTTTTGTTATGGAGATCCAGGGGTCGGGAAAACATACATCAGGTAACAAGGACGAATCTCACGGAATAAAAGAAAAGGACGAGTACTGACAAGCCGTGGTGTTAGTTCATTGGTGATAGATAGCTTGTGTGATCAGGCTGGAGGACAAAATGTCACCGTTGCGTGCTTCTACTTTGACTTTGCCTCCCAAAAAGATCAGTCATCAACGAGCATGCTGGGCGCCCTGCTCAGGCAGCTCGTGGCCGGGCTAGGAGAGGTACCGGAGGAAATAGCGCAAGCGTATGAGGAGCAGAAGAATTTCATTGATGGACGGAGACTGCAACACCCCAATATTGTGAAGATGCTGCAGACTACCTCTTCCAAAAAGGGCACTTTCATATGCATCGACGCGCTAGACGAATGTGTGCCAGAGCATCGAGTCAAGCTTCTTAATTCGCTCAACCAAATTCTCCAAAAGTCTCCGGGCACCAGAATATTCGTAACCGGAAGACCTCACATCCAGCCCGAGATCGAAAGGCGTCTTGCTGGGAGAGTGACGAGTCTACCCATAAGCTCCAAGAGAGATGACATTATTAGATATCTTCACTCAAGGCTGGAAGAAGACACAACCCCAGATGCGATGAACAGTATTCTGAAAGCAGAGATCCTAAAGGGAATCCCGGAAGACGTTTCAGAAATGTATGTAGAAACAGCTCTATGGGAGCTACCTCAAGCATGCACTGACAAATACATATCTAGATTCCTGCTAGCCTCGCTGAACATCGATGCCGTCCTGCAAGAGACCACAATATATCGCAGGCGACAAAAGCTCAACGCAATGGCCAACGGTTTAGGGTTGAGGGACGCTTATGGCGCAGCGCTAGGCCGGATTAAGAGACAGAGTGGGGAGAGAGCGAGGCTTGGAATGGCCGCCCTAATGTGGATATCTTACGCGGAGCGGCCCCTGAAGGTCGATGAATTGTGCCACGCCCTAGCAGTCGAAATAGGGTCGCCGAATCTCGATACCGACAACGTTCCCTCAATAGGCACATTGCTAGCTTGTTGTCAAGGACTTTTTGTAGTAGAAAAAGAGGCTTCCACGGTCCGCTTAATCCATCTCACGCTTCAAGAATACCTCCGGACTCAGCCCGACCTTTTCAGTGCAACTCACTCGGCAATAGCAGAAACCTGCTTAAGTTATCTAAATTCCCAGCAGGTCAAGACCCTTTCGACCAGCCCCTCCCCCAACCTCCTAGACACACCATTTCTCCAATATTCTTCCGTATATTGGGGAGTGCACGCAAAAAAGGACCTTTCAGATGGCGCGAAACTACTTGCGCTGAAGCTATTTGACGACTACGATCACCACATATCCATTAAAATTCTCTTTGAAGCACAGGAGATAAGTTGGTACCGTGTGGGCTCCGATAAACCTTCCCTGTTCTGTGGTCTACATTGTGCATCCTTCTTCGGGATTGTCGAGATTGTAGCTAGTTTCGTAGAGATGGAAGGTTGCGATATTAATCAAATGGGCTCTTTCCATGAGACGACACTCCATTGGGCTGCTTGGTATGGGCACGAGGGAGTAGTGAAAACACTCCTGGGACAAGGCGACATTGGCCCGGATGAACTAGATAAAGACGGCCAAACACCGCTCCATTGGGCTGCTTTGCGGGGGCACGAGGGAGTGGTGAAAGTGCTACTCGGACGAGACGAAGTCAACCCCGACAAACCGGATAACTACGGCAAAACACCACTCCACTGGGCTGCTAGGGAGGGGTACGAGCGAGTGGTGAAAGTGCTACTCGGACGAGACGACGTCAACCCCAACAAACTAGATAACAATGGCAGAACACTACTCCATTGTGCTGCTGACTGGGGGCACGAGGGAGTGGTGAAAGTGCTGCTCGGGCGAGACAACGTCGACCCCGACAAACCAGATAACCACGGCCAAACACCACTCCGCCTGGCTGCTAAGGGGGGGCACGAGAGAGTGGTGAAAGTGCTACTCGGACGAGACGACGTCAACCCCAACAAACCAGATAAAAACGGCAAAACACCACTCCATTGGGCTGCTCAGCGGGGGCACGAGGGAGTGGTGAAAGTACTACTCGGACGAGACGACGCCAACCCCAACAAACCTGATAACTACGGCAAAACACCACTCGATTGGGCTATTGAGGGTGGGCACCAGGGGGCGATAGTGCTGCTCCAGCCTCCAGAATCTGCCGCCCCCAGCCTGTCATAAGGGCCAGGAGCCATCACCCCCTCACCCCCTTCAAACGCGGGTGGCCTACGTACCATCCCCGCATGGACCGCAACATGCCCACCACCGCCATTGCCTCCCTCCTCTCGCCCCCGCTTTCGCCCAACCTCCTCCCCCAGTTCAAGCTTCCACCTTGCGCTAATACCCGCCTTTCCCTTCCCCCGGAATATGCCTACGACAGAACTTCATCTTAAATATTTCCCTTCAGTCGAAAGAAATACCCGTCCAAACCTCTACACGGATGTTTTTATGTAGTCAAATCAGGATTTATCCGTTCCGGTTGTAGCCTGGGGTTTGGCATTGTTGGGGGACATTTCTATTGCATTCAGATAAATCAGTATGGCTCGAAATTTCCATCATATTAACTCTTTCCTCGTTTCCTAGCTGTACACCATCTTTATACACCAGACACCCCCCTAACCCCTCCCATAATTCTCGCTTCCCCCCCCCTCCATCTGAAGCGTAAACGTGAGTTTACTTAGATATCATAGATAGAGCAAAAAATATAAAAATTCAAGCATTTCCGATGACCCCTGAAAAGCAATAGAATGCTAGACGTCAACTAAGGTATGGTGGTGATTGGTTTCCACCAAGGACATGGTTCGACGAAGAATCCGGAAGATGGCCCACACTTCCTGCACCTACCCATCCAGGAAAAACCGATGCAGTAAGGAGCCCCTCAACCCCCGTAATAACAACCCCATTTCACGACATCCACATCACAGCCCCGAAGAAAAACACTCTCAATGGAGCCAAACCCTTCATGCATGGTCTTAGAAATAGATTCACCGCACCACATATGATTTTGGAGAGTGCGATAGTAAGTCACTAATGAGGAGCCAAATCAGATTCAAAATATCTTTCATCTACAATGCAGGGAGTTAATATTTATATTTTAAAACCTATCACAAATTGAGTACTTCTTTTTCCCCCTATGCCATTCCAGTGTAAACCCTCCCCTCCACCCCCCTCTCATATCTCCATTGAGATCAACAGTAGTTTATTTATATGGCATAGCTAACAGTACGTCACGGCAATGTGCCGTACTATATACTGTACATGAGGCCACAAAGCAGAGAATTTAAACCCCAGCCGTGGGACTACGGGGTGGAAAATATCTCCGGACACAGAATCCTGCAGGTGGTACTTGGGAGGGCAGGAGGTTCGACGGAGGGTTTCTAAACGGACATTGGGGGGGGGGCAAATAGCTAGACCACTCATAACGATTCTCTCACTGCGAGAATCGGGTTCACCGCTACAGTGCCACATGCGGTTTCTCACCAAAAATCAGAGAAATTCGGCATCTTGATCTACGAAGAGTGGAAAGTTATTCATAACCGGTATGCTACTTCACCCCTTACCACTAGCAAGTGCGGCAGTTGCATTCTCCAATATCTCTGCTAGGCCATAAGGACCCTTCGGCACCAAGTCCATGAAAACATCCCGATTATGCACATCCTGTCCTAGAGGAAGAGGATCACACCCCATCACTCGTCATAATTGGCCCCTTCTTACAAGACTGTATACTGGGCGATCCCGCCTATCTATCAGCTGCACTAGCTCCAGTCTATCTCCTTCCATTGCGCAAACGCACTCTATCGGTCTTCCGCCACCTGTCCCCACAGGGCGGAGTTCTACCTACCGCCGTGCAGAAATTCACTTAATTCCTGTCCCAGTCCCGAAAAAGGGGCTTCGATCCTATCCGGAGCGCTCGCGTTTAGATAGTGCTTCGCAAGTGCCTCTCCCTTTCCACAATGCTGCGATAGAGCACATCTAAAGAATCGCAGCTGGATAGTCTCTACTTTTTACCCTCTGTACATAATCTCCACTTCACCACTCCCCAGTCCTAGAAAGTTTTCCTCTTTCATTACAAAGCACATGGCAGATTTCCTGTAAGGTTAGAGATTCTTCCTTTCACAAGAATATCCAATTTGTAACCTAGCTTATGTGGCATTCTTTAACAACTTTTCTTACGATTGATGATTTCAACATTTTGTCGTTCACCCGATATCCTACCTCGGGGGTGCTTGAAGTTTCTCTTGTTTTGGGGTTTCCGGGCCTCACTTTGGGATCTTTCCTTGGGGTTTCCTGTGGTTTGGGGATAAATATAGGACTTGCCAAAAAAATCATTCCACCAGCTTCATACATATACAAATACTCAGGTGCAAATTAAATACTTGTACACGGTATGTGACAAGACATTGCCTCAACAACCATGCCTCAACGGTGATACCCCAGCAATAATTAACTATCAATCACAAGTAAATAGTACCGTAATCCCCTTATAGAAAAAATAATAGAAGCACCATGTCAAGAGAGCCCCGTTAAAGAAAGTATTTGGGAAATTATGCATGAAACAGATCGTAGTGGGAATTATGGTGAGGCAGGTAGTTGATAAGGCCAGTGGTCGATGAGGAATAACCGTTGTCACACACCGTGTACGAGTATTTAATTTGCCCCCGAGTATACCGCACCAACAGCAGGTGCAATGAGAAAAAACTTGTAAAAGGTGTCGATTTTCCAGGATAATTGAAACTCTGGTGCTTTACCCCCTACAGGTGTCTGTCGCACCCGACACCCCGCACCCGGTTCAATGCACTATCATACCTTAATTCCTATCATTATTAGAATATGCATGACCCGGGTTGGATCAGGGGGTATACCATGCGCTATCCACTCGCGGGATGCCTCAAGCCACCAACCGAAGTGATCCCCTCGTGCTCACCCTTGATGGGCAGCACGAATGTTTGGTGCTCGGGCATGGTCCCTTATGCCCAGGCTCAGCAACAAGCCATCATCCAATATCACTCGGAAATTAGTTTCACGAGTAGAGTTGGTCATTCAGTCTGCCCACCGTATTGCCCCCCTATTATGTGGCGTGTGCCTTATCTGAAGCGTTCGACCTACTGATCTAATTGCCCATCCAAACAAACCCCTTTTCCCCTCTCTACCCCAGTCCCTGTTTCCCAATAACGAGGCACCTCGAGCAAGTGGGTATGGAAGGGAGGGGGAAAGCAAGAAAGTGGGCAAGAAAACAAAAATGAATTCACAGATACTTCTAACCTGATTGAGAATATGAAAGAAGGCCGGCTCCTAGATCTCCATATTGTTAGGGGCTAAGGATTATCGGGTGAATGGCCCCAACCTGCTATCCAAGAAGCAAATCATTTCAAACTCACTTGCCCTATTAGTATCAGGAGTTGGTCGCGAAGCCACACTACGAGACATTCAGGCCCGACCCATCAATCCTTCTTCCATACCCCGCCGGAACCACCATTGCATGTATAGTTACTTGGTATAAACTAGGAGGATGATATAGCAACATGCAAAGTAACATACGTTGTAATAGTCAGCCTGTCGTACATACCAAGTGAGCATGTTCCAGAATCAGAGGCAGCCCATGTGCTTGTACCATCAGTGAGTATTAAGGTGGGGGTATGATGGGCCAGTACAACACAGTGGAGGGGTTCAGGCCTGTAGTGTAGGGGGAGCCTTAACCTACAGGGGGGCTTGCTTGGGATGCGTGTAATAGGCCACCGCAATCTGGCATCCCGAGGAACGGTTGGAGATAGGGTAGGAAGATCGCACCACCAGCTACTCCATCCTACCAGGTCAGCCCCCTTCTACACGCTTGCACTAACACTTACTGGATGAATAGGATGGTGCATGCTAGTTTGATAATATAGAAACAGGGAATGTAGCGGCTAACCTTCTGTTTTATGTGCTGTGCAATGATCCCAGGGGGTGCGATCTAATCATCTAATACCGCGATCAGATGCTGAAGTGCTAAATTAGTACAGTATCACGCATATCTTATTTTAATACCACTTTTTTATCCTAGCTGCACCTGTGCAGCATCTGCAAATCTTAAGCCTTTCACTAGGAATTATCTATACCTCGCTTTGCTAGAAAAAAAAAAACACTCTTACAAGGCAATAAATAGGGAGATGGTAGCTTCCCAGAGTTAAAATTCTCAAAACATCTATAGATTTAGGACCCAAAGCTGCTTTTCCAAGACGAAAACAAAACAAATGAAGCAAAAGAGGCAAAAGAAATTGATTTATTCTTTTCTGCTACCCCACCGATCGCAAACCCAAAGGCCTAGAGCCAGATTCTACCACCCCGTATGATAGCAGGATTTATAAACCTCCCAGCTCTATTGACAAAGACTAGGTTCTCCAATCTCCCAGTCCCCATAAGCCAGGATTTTTTAATTCTCCTACCCTACCTGACGGATCCTTCAATAATCCCTGATTGTCGGCGTGAATTGAACTCCTGTCTGTGCTCCTGGGAATCGCTCTTGACATGTCAACCATCCCGTCAGCTAGGTATAATATTTCATGGAATATCAAAGTGGTGTATCTCTTCCTAAGTTGTCTAAAGATTTCAATGGAGGTCTTCTTTACTCTCCGGATATCTTTAGTGAGAGATCCCCTCTAATTCTGGATGGAGGTGCTCCTTTGTGCGCTCATTACTGTCTTAAACTAGGATATGAAACCACACAACCAGAGTGATACGGCTACCATAGAACTGTGTAAAACTAGAGCACCTAATCATCGCCATGGGTGGAAATATCTTATCATATCTTCCTCTCACCTGGGTCAGATCACAGTAAATATGATAGACTCTCACTTCCCTTTCTTCTCACTTCCGTCTTTCTTTTTCTTATACAAGAGACGATATCAGATACCTTCACTCCCTCCTCCCCTTTAAAAATAAATCTTCAGATCATCCCATCCTCTCTAATGTTTCATCGGCTCAACTTGGCAAACTAGAAAGAAATTAGAGTGGTGGATGTGCTCCTGAGAACCCTTTTGGAAGTACTCTCGGGAGCGATACTTCCCCCATCTGTTTCTGGTGAGCTAATTGAGGACTTCCCTCAATATCTCTCCATGCTGTTATAGCACACAGCACTTAAAAACTATTCCACATTAGCAGAGGGAGAAATAGCGATAGTACGCTAACCTCATCTACCGCCCCGGAATGGATAGGAACTGTACCGCAAATGGCGACCTTAGAAACCGACATCATCCTGTACATATTAAGTTGGTCGGTACTCTCAAGACAGGTATCATATGCTAAAGATTCAAATCAGGAAGTATGGAAATAATCCCCGCGGTTGGATAGACTTGGTCTGGGCCATGGTTTATACACCATCTCGAGCAGAAATCAATAAACTGGAGGCCTTCCTTTTATTGGGATAAATAGTCGAATACCCTTTCATTGCAGTGCCGTATTACTGAATCCTTTTTCTTTTCTCTCCATATTGGATGCACTCACTTCGGTTTCTGGGGTGCTGGGGTACTGGTACTAGAGGTAGTACCAAACAGGAGGATCAAGGAATAGTAGCCCGAGTATACGAGGTATTATAAAGTGTATACTGAACTAGTCGATTCAGCTACTCGAGTGCTTCACAGGTGGCTCTGGGTGTTAGTGCATAGCGCAAATTTTACGGTGTGCATTACTATTCGAGTACTCGTAGAGTACTCAAGCGCAGCGGGATAGCTAGCGTTGTTGGCACTTGAAGTGCCTTGTGCCATGCCAATGTGCCTGGCACGGCACAACGATGTGCCAGAGTGTGGTGAGATTGGCCGATGGCACAACCTTGAACAGTTCTATTGTCGTAGACCGGTTTGTGCAATTGAGGAAGCAAATATTGGAGTTCTTCAGCCCAGTGAGAACTTACAAGGAACCAAATGGGGTATATTCACTGTGAATTGGGCTTGTAGAGAGTTTCTCCTTTTCTTCTTCTTACAAAGTCATTTTATTGGTACATATATTGCCTAGGCACTACATTGTGCCGTGCCGGGCACATCGATTTGGAGGGTTGTGCCATGGCACAAACTCTGGTAACTTCGTGCCAACAACGCTAGGGATAGCGCTTAAACAAATGTGGCATTTCCTCCGTCTGATGCTGCACAGGGGGCGGGTGAGGTTCCACAAATGACCCCTCTTTCTCCAATCCCCAAGCATTCCAGCAGTGGACTAACTCCCTCCTCCATCATCCACAATATCCTAAACCTGCGAAAAAGTGAAAAAGTCGCAATCTTTTAGCTACAACACCAACTCTTTTAACACGAGCCACACGGCTATTAGCGTGTCGAATAACTTTACAGTTAATAATGACCGATCCAATATCCTAGCCTGGCTATCCCCATTGGATCCCAAGTTACGGCATCAAGACATCCAAGATCGTAGGATCGAAAGTATAGGGGAATGGCTGTTACAAACCGAGGAATACAGAAGTTGGCACGCTGCATCTGGGGGAGATGGATCCGATAACACAGTCTTGTTTTGTTATGGAGATCCAGGGGTCGGGAAAACATACATTAGGTAACAAGGACGAATCTCACGGAATAAAAGAAAAAGACGAGTACTGACAAGTTGTGATTTTAGCTCATTGGTGATAGATAGCTTGTGTGATCAGGCTGGAGGGCAAAATATCACAGTTGCGTGCCTCTACTTTGACTTTGCCGCCCAAAAAGATCAGTCATCAACGAGCATGCTGGGCGCCCTACTCAGGCAGCTCGTGGCCGGGCTAGGAGAGGTACCGGAGGAAATAGTGCAAGCGTATGAGGAGCAGAAGAATTTCATTGATGGACGGAGACTCCAACACACCAATATTATGAACATGCTGCAGACTACCTCTTCTAAAAAGGGCACTTTCATATGCATCGACGCACTAGACGAATGTGTGCCAGAGCATCGAGTCAAGCTTCTTAATTCGCTCAACCAAATTCTCCAAAAGTCTCCGGGCACCAGAATATTCGTAACCGGAAGGCCTCACATCCAGCCCGAGATCGAAAGGCGTCTTTCTGGAAGAGTGACGAGTCTACCAATAAGCTCCAAGAGAGATGACATTATTAGATATCTTCACTCAAGGCTGGAAGAAGACACAACCCCAGATGCGATGAACAGTAGTCTAAAAGCAGAGATCCTGAAGAGAATTCCGGAGGACATTTCCGAAATGTATGTAGAAACAACTCTATGGAAGCTACCTCAGGCATGCACTAACAAAATTTAATACACATCTAGATTCCTGCTAGCCTCGCTGAATATCGATGCCGTCCTACAGGAGACCACAATATATCGCAGGCGACAAAAGCTCAACGCAATGGCCAACGGTTTAGGGTTGAGGGACGCTTACGGCGCAGTGCTAGGTCGGATTAAGAGACAGAGTGGGGAAAGAGCGAGGCTTGGCATGGCCGCCCTAATGTGGATATCTCACGCAGAGCGGCCCCTGAAGGTCGATGAATTGTGCCATGCCCTAGCAGTCGAAGTAGGGTCACCGAATCTCGATACCAACAACGTTCCCTCAATAGGCACATTGCTAGCCTGTTGTCAAGGACTTTTTGTAGTAGAAAAAGAGGCTTCCACGGTCCGCTTAATCCACTATACGCTTCAAGAATACCTCCGGACTCATCCCGACCTTTTCGGTGCAACTCACTCAGCCATAGCAGAAACCTGCTTAAGTTATCTAAATTCCCAGCAGATCAAGGCCTTTTCAACCTGCCCCTCCTCCAACCTCCTGGACACACCATTTCTCCAATATTCATCTGTATATTGGGGAGTGCACGCAAAAAAGGACCTTTCAGATCGCGCGAAACTACTTGCGCTGAAGCTATTTGACGACTACGATCACCACATATCCATTAAAATTCTCTTTGAAGCACAGAAGATGTGTTGGTACCTTGTGGGCTCCGATAAATCTTCCCTGTTTCGTGGTCTACATTGTGCATCCTTCTTCGGAATTGTTGAGATTGTAGCTAGTTTCGTAGAGATGGAAAGTTGTGATATTAATCAAATGGGCTCTATCCACGAGACGCCACTCCATTGGGCTGCTTGGGATGGGCACGAGGGTGTAGTTAAAACACTCCTGGGACGAGACGACATTAACCCAGATGAACTAGACAACGACGGCCAAACACCGCTCCATTGGGCTGCTTTGCGGGGGCACGAGGGAGTGGTGAAAGCGTTACTAGGACGAGACGACGTCAACCCCGACAAACCAGATAACTACGGCAAAACACCACTCCGCCTGGCTGCTAAGGGAGGGCACGAGGGAGTGGTGAAAGTGCTACTCGGACGAGACGACGTCAACCCCGACAAACCAGATAATGACGGCAAAACACCACTCCGCCTAGCTGCTAAGAGGGGGCGCGAGGGAGTGGTGAAAGTGCTACTCGGACGAGACGAAGTAAACCCCGACAAACCAGATAATGACGGCAAAACACCACTCTATCTTGCTGCTTGGGGCGGGCAAGAGGGGGTGGTGAAGGTGCTACTCAGACGGGACGTCAACCCCAACAAATCAGATGAAAATGGTAAAACACCACTCGATCGGGCTACTGAGGGCGGGCACCAGGGGGTGATAGCGCTGCTCCAGTCTCCAGAATCTGCAGCCCCCAGCCTATCATAAGGACTAGGAGTCATCGCCCCCTCACCGCCTTCAAATGCGGGCAGCCTGCGTGCCATCCCCGCATGGACCGCAACGGCTCCACAACATGCCCATCACCGCCATTACCTCCCCCCTCTCACCCCCGCCCAACCTCCTCCCCCAGTTCAGCCCCCCCACCTTCCGTTAATACTCGCTTTTCCCTCCCCCGGAATATGCCTACGATACAACTTCATCTTAAATATTTCCCTTCAATCGAAGGAAATGCCCGTCTAAACCTCTACACGGTGTTTTCATGTAGCCAAATCAGGATTTGTCCGTTCCGTTTGTAGCCTGGGGTTTGGAGTTGTTTGGGGACATTTCTATTGTTTTAAGATAAATCAGTACGGCTCGAAATTTCCGTCATGTTAACTCTTTTCCTTGTTTCCTAGCTGTATACCCTCTTTGCACACCAGACACCCCCCTAACCCCTCCCATAATTACCGCTTTCCCCCTCCCCCCCATCTGAAGTGTAAACGTGAGGTTACCTAGATATATCATAGATAGAGCAAAGAATATAAAATTCAAGCATTTCCGATGACCCCTAAAAAGCGATAGAATGCTAGACGTCAACTAAGGTATGGTGGTGATTGGTTTCCACCAAGGGCATGGTTCGACAAAGATCATGTTTATATACTCCTACACTCCCACTGCGAGCTCGAACCTGAATCCGGAAGATGGCCCACACTTCCTGCGCCTACCCATCCAGGAAAAACCAATGCTGTAAGGAGCCCCTCAACCCCGTAATAACGACCCCATTCCACGACCCCACATCACAACCCCGAAGAAAAAAACTCCCAATGGAGCCAAACCCTTCATGCATAGTCTTAGGAGTGGATTCACCGCACCACATATGATTTTGGAGAGTGCGATAGCACTAATGAGGAGCCAAATCAGATTCAAAATATCTTCCATCCACAATGCAGGGAGTTAATTTTTATATTTTAAAAACCTATCACAAATTGAGTACTTCTTTTCCCCCCTATGCCATGCCAGTGTAAATCCCCTCCACCCCCCTCTTATATCTCCATTGAGATCAACAGTAGTTCATTTATATGGCATAGCTAACAGTACGTCACGGCAATGTGCCGTACTATATACTGTATATAAGGCCACAAAGCAGAGAATTTAAACCCCCAGCCGTGGGACTTCGGGGTGGAAAATATCTCCGGAAACAGAATCCTGCAGGTGGTGCTTGGAAGGGCAGGAGGTTCGACGGAGGGTGTCTAAACGGACATTGGGGGGGGAGGCAAATAGCTAGACCACTCATAACGATTCTCTCACTGTGAGGATCGGGCCCACCGCTACAGTGCCACATGCGGTTTCTCACCAAAAATCAGAGAAATTCTGCCACGGAGCGTGGAAAGTTATTCATAACCCGTATGCCACTTCACGCTCCACCACTAGCAAGTGCCGCAGTTGCATTCTCCAATACCGCTGCTGGGCCGTTTGACACCAAGTCCATGAAAACATCCCGATTATACACTTATCCTGTCCTAGAGGAAGAGGATCACACTCCATCACTCGTCATAATTGTCCCCTTCTTACAAGACTGTATACTAGGCGATCCCGCCTATCTATCAGCTGCACTAGCTCCAGTCTATCTCCTTCCATTGCACAAACGCACTCTATCGGTCTCCCGCTACCTGTCCCCACGGGGCGGAGTTCTGCCTACCGCCGTGCAGAAATTCACTTAATTCCTGTCCCAGTCCCGAAAAAGGGGCTTCGATCCTATCCGGAGCGCTCGCGTTTATATAGTGCCTCGCAAGTGCCTCTCCCCCTCCACAATGCTGCGATAGAGCACATCTAAAGAATCGCAGCTAGATAGTGTCTACTTTTTACCCTCTGTACATAATCCCCAATTCACCACTCCCCAGTCCTAGAAAGTTTTCCTCTTTCATTACAAAGAACACGGCAGATTTCCTGTAAGGTTGGAGATTCTTCCCTTCACCAGATTATCCAATTTGGAACTTAGCTTAAGCGGCATTCTTTTTTAACCACTTTGCTTACGGTTGATGATTTTGGGATTTTGTCATTCACCCGATATCCTACCTCGCTGACGCTTGAAGTTTCTCTCATTTTGGGTTTTCTGGGCATACTCTGGGAGGCTGCCTTGGAGTTTCCTCTGGTTTGGTGATAAATCTAAGGACTTGCCAAAAAAATCATTCCCCAAGCTTGATACATACAGAAGTATACCGCACCAACAGCAGACTGCAATGAGAACAAACTTGTAAAAGGTGCCGATTTTCCAGGATAATTGAAACTCTTGTACTTTTCCCTCTACTGGTATCCATGGCACCCGATGCCCCGCATTTGGTTCAATGCTCTATCATACCGCAATTCCTACCATCAGAACATACATGGCCCCGCTTAGACCAGAGGATATATCAAGCGCTATCCACTCGCAGGCTGCCTCAAGCCACCAACTGAAGTGATCCCCTCATGCTCATCCTTGATGGGCAGCACAAACTTTCAGTGCGAAGGCATAGTCCCTTATTCGCTGGCTAGGTAATCAGCCATCATCCAATATCACTCGACTGATATGAGGATGATGCTCCAAAGTGCCTCGAAGTGGTAGTTTGAGGCCGTAAAGAGACTCCTGGAGTCAGTTTTTGAGCCCCCCATCAGACGCTCCCTATGCGCTCCGGAGCAGTAGACTATAATTTCTTGTATGAGGCTGATAAGAGATAACTTTCCACCGACCCCACAGAACCCGCAAAGGGACAGCCTTTTTACACAAAGCTGACATAATTTGGATGAATTTCCCACCAAGCTAGATACCCCTGAATGCATATACCGTAGAATCTGGCGAGATAGAGACCGTTGCCAAGTGGGTGGAAGCTAAAATTGGTGTTGGGCTATACTATATGTGGAAG
>Ga0307509_10001432_pt1 | contig 40260 bp, 36 predicted proteins | sample 10_EM_MG_FD_202245 | JGI IMG/M metagenome (GOLD analysis project Ga0307509, IMG submission 202245) | Populus trichocarpa ectomycorrhiza microbial communities from riparian zone in the Pacific Northwest, United States - 10_EM | ecosystem: Host-associated > Plants > Roots > Unclassified | place...
TCCGGAAATGCGCAAAATCCGGGACAGTGAGGTGTATTTCTATGTAGCCTGAATAAATCTCCAAAATCCATCCGGGACAGCGAAAAATCCGGGAGAGCGAAGTCCGGGACAGCGAGGTGCGACTGTAATCGTAGTTTCGTTTATGTTTCGGAGCGCAGTTAGCTTAAGAGTGGAATTTCTTTCAGAGCCGCTCGCCGGAGATTCACTCTACTGGCTCAGTTGGTTCGCTTAGAAGTAAATTTTTTGATCTTGGGTTGTCCTAAGTTCTGATGGAGGATTACCCCTCAGTATGTTCAATGACTCTTTGAATCGGTACCTACTGTAAGTTGACGGTCGAACAGGATTTGGTTTGGTGGACTTACTCCTCGATCATTAAGAACACGGGTCAGGTTATGGAAAATTTATCAGCCTGTGGGGGGCACTATAACGTGCTGCGCTAGGGTGAATGGACGCTGTATTCGGAGGCTTTGACGAACAACAAAATCATGGCCCCTACCCTCATAGAACCTAGTGGGATGCTGCGGAAAGAGATTTCCGGCCTGTGTCGGCACCACGGAGGGCTATCCTGTGGCGCTTTAGCTTAGGTAACATTTGCGGTTTTCCGTTGATCCATTCATATGGCTTAATGTACCTGTATATAAGTCTGCCGTTTCCACTGTAGGCCCGCTCGGGTGTTTGTTCACTTCAGAGTGCGGTGTTTACGCTGTACAATGTCACGAGATGGCATTTAAGGAGTCTGGCATGTCCTGCTACCAATCGGTGAGCGGAGGGGGGGGGCGGGGTGTTAGCCCGAATTTAGGGAGATCTACTGGACAGCACTCAGATATCATTGGGGCTCCACAAAAGACCCCGCTCTACTTCAGCTGCAGGAGCTCTGTAACCTGGAACCGACTGACTCAATCCTTCATCATCCATCATCTATAATACCCTGAGCAGTAAATACAGAAAATGCCTTAGTGGCCCGGTAATACTATCAGCTCTTTTAACACCGCGGCTAACATGGGGACAACTGTGCCATTGCCGAATGACAGATCTCAAATCTTGAACTGGTTGCCGCCACGAGAACCAAAGTTATGGCACTATGACATCTAAGAACGTCGAGTCGAAAATGTAGGGGAATTGCTCTTGCAATCCGAGGAATTGAGAAGCTGGTATGCGGGTAGTGAGGGAGGCGAATATGAGGATGTAGCTTTGTCCTGCTGTAGAGGTCCGGGAGCCGGTAGGGCTTGCGCTGGGGAATGGGAGCGGGCCATCGGGAATGGAAGGAAATATGCGAGTACTGATAAGAGGCCTTGTTAGCTCATTGGTGATTGTCAACTTGTGTGATCAGGCTGGAGAACATACCGCCCTCTCATGTTTTTATTTCGATTTTTCCGCCTAGAATCAGCAGCTCTCTAAGCTCATGCTGGGTCCCCCGCTGAAACGGCTGGTTTGTGGACCGGGAGCGCGACTTTCCGATATTGCGAAGATACTGCAGACTGCCACTTCCAAAAAGCGTACCTTCATGTTCATCGGCGCACTGGGTGGGGCCAAGCTTCTTGGTGCATTAAATAAAATTCTCCTAAAGTCTCCTAGCACCCGAGCACTGGTGACCGGAAGACCCCACATTTGACTGGGGGTCGGAAGGCGTCCTGATGGAAGAGTAACGAGCGCACGCGTAAGTCTCAAGAGAGGTGATGTCGTTAGAAATCTTCATACCGAGCTTGACGAGGACATGGACCTGGATTGGTGGGCGGTGGTCTCAGGGCGGGGCATCCTGAAGAAGATTCTTGGAGATATTTCTGAGATGTAAGTAGAAACAATGACCCGGGGAAGCTGCTTCGGCTACCCACTGATAGGTACATGTCTAGATTCCTTCTAACCTCGCGGAACATAGGTGCGATCCCGCAGGGGGCCACACTCGTAGGTAGCCAAAGGTGAGTGTAATGGCTGACGTCTAGGGGATAGAGGGAAGCTTGGCATGTCCACTTTGATGTGCGTCTCTCACAGAGCAGGCCCTAAAGCCCGACAAACTATTTTATGCCTTCTCGGGATATGATATGTGAAACGAACCGGATCACCGTCACGACCAGGTATCATACCGTACATACCGGTACCTCAGCTAAAAAACCTATGGACGTATTTCCTGCGGTTACAACACACCCAAGATCGCATCAAACCAAAATGAGCGCTGGGAGTTACTAGATTTGGGCTATTTTTCACGATCTGGCAAGAAGCATACCGGAGAGAATGAAGACTGTCGTTGATACTGAACGATCGTATACAATATTTTAAGCGTATTTTATTTTTTGTTTCTGTTCTTGAGGTCACCGGGATTATTATTATAAGGTGTCGGGGTGGATATAATGCCTCGTTGCGGGGTAGTGTACCGGTATTCACGTTTATGGCACTCATCGATAGCGGTCAAAATAAGGTTGCGAAAACTCAATGCCGGCAATATCCCTTCAACATCGGTAGGGATATTGCTAGCTTGTTGCCAAGGGTTTGTTGTAGCGGATAAGGAGGCTTCCGCTACAGTATTGGGCTAACTCACTACCCTCCTAGAGCCTAGTACGATTACTCGAGTAGGGGAGGAAGGAAAGGGGTGCGTTCTAATGAAATAGAGGTTCATAATGTTAATGTAAAAATATATATATATTAAAATCTCTGATAGTATAGTATAGCGTGTATTGCTGGTAGAACACATAGTTCGATTATTTGAGACTATACGGTAGGGTAGTGAGTGTGTCGCATTAGCTTCCCAGCAGAGTGTATGAATAAGCCTCATAGTATTTATTACACTCTACAAGCAAAAAAAACAAAAAAACGAAAAAAAAACACAACCACTCGTCGTCTGCCCATCCGCTTCCTCCAAATCAGAGACGTAGAAAAGTAAACAAAAAAGATATAAAAAAAAGCAATATATATATATATATATATATTACAACTATTAGAAAGGCCTGACACAGCTATTGTGCCAATTTGCAAGTAAATAAAACCCACTTCATAGAACTCAATCAGACTGGCTTTGTTTTTCTGTAGGCTCAACCTGGAAGTTCCTTACTATAAAGCAAGGAACGACCGGAGAAGAGTTTTTCAGTATTGTTTAAGCATATCATCATATGAGTTGAAGATCCCTCAGTACCCACATATTTCCTCCTCTTTGGCTATTTCTCCACTCAATCTATTCTTCCCCTCCATCTATTCCTCCCCGGACGAGGGGGGAGGCTCTCAACCCGGACGAGGGGGGAGGCTCTCAACCCGGACGAGGGGGGAGGCTCTCAACCCGGACGAGGGGGGAGGCTCTCAACCCGGACGAGGGGGGAGGCGGAGGAGGGGAGGGGAGGCTCAACCCGGACGATGGGGGAGGCGGAGGCTCAACCCGGACGATGGGGGAGGTGGCGGCTCAACCCGGACGAGGGGGAGGTGGCGGCTCAACCCGGACGAGGGGGAGGTGGCGGCTCAACCCGGACGAGGGGGGGGCGGGGGATGGGGACGGCAGGATACGGCGAGGTACGACACAATGTCGTTCGTCCTAGACTACTCCGTCAATAACACTGATTCCTCCCCTTCACCACCAACCAGCCGTGTTGGATTTTTGCTGATTCGTGCTTCGATTGTCGTCCTTTTAGCGCAATGGTCCTTGGATTGTCGTCATTTTGTTGCTATGGTCCTTGGGTCCTATGGTCCTGGATTGTCGTCCTTTTGGTCCTATGGTCCTTGGGTTATTGTCGTCCTTTTGGTACCCCCGGACGGGTAGTTGTCGTTGTCGTTGTGTTGATTCTTCTTGTTGAGAGAAGGAAAGAAGAAGGAAAGGAGGAAAAAGGCGAAAGGATGGCCTCCTTATATAGAAAAATTGGCCAATGCATGTGATAGCTCTTTTTGGCCGACATGCCCTCCCCTCTATATACCCTCCAATTCAAGCCCTATCCTACTGCCCTCACCTTTCTCCCATACGGTCTCTCTCTCGGTGACACCGCCAGCAATTATATTCCCCTACCATAACCATAAGAACTTGAATAATTGAACTTGTGCTAGGACGTTGAAGTTGCCTCTCTTAGTATAGTCTATTGTTTTTTCTTTTTGCCTTGGGGGGGGCAGATTTTTGCTGTGTTTTCCACCATTTTTCTAGATGAGGAAATTTCGGACAATAATGCATAGCACATGGTGCCATTATTGTCATTTTTACGGTATATATATACCGACAACAACCAGTTTTTGATGGTATATATACGGCCTGTGGCTCTGTCCACTATACCGTAGAAGGGTCTGGCTTGTAATGGGTAGTCGACGTATCATACCCAATAATTTTATAATAGACTCACTGTAACAATTATAATGCCGTATCATGGGCTTGATTATCTCAATTTAGGAATATACTATTCGAATTTTGTAGGTTAAGTTAGATCTGGGATTTGGATTTGTGTCCAATGTGCCGCGAGTGATTATCAGTGACCCCAAGGAACTACTCGAGTATTCTGCCAACACCTTAGAATCAACCATCATAACAACCTAATTTTCCCTATTTTTCGGCAAACAACATCACCCGCTATAAGCCCGGTGAGCTGCGCCACGCCCTAGCAGTCGAGATAGGGTCGCCGAATCTCAATTCAGACAATATTCCTTCGATAGGAACATTGCTAGCTTGTTGCCAAGGACTTGTTGTCGTAGATAAGGAGGTTTCCGCCATCCGGTTGATCCATTTTACCCTTCAAGAGTACCTCAGGGCTCATCCCGAGCTTTTTGGCAGCTCACTCGACAATCGCAGAAACCTGCTTGAGTTATCTGAACTTGCAGCAGATCAAGGCTCTCTCGACTAATCCCTCTCCCGATCTCCAAACCATGCCGTTTCTCCAATATTCTTCTCTGTATTGGGGAATACATGCAAAAAGAGAACTCTCGGATCGTGTCAAACTACTTGCCCTGAGGTTATTCGATGACTACAGTGGCCACATATCCACTAAAATCTTCTTGAAAGCGGAGATCGTATTATCACCATTTCCTTTCCCCTGTACCCTACCTGTTCAGTGGCCTGCACTGTGCATCCGTCTTCGGGATTGATGAGATTGTAGCTAGGTTGGTAGAGGTGGAAGGTTGTGACATCAATCAAAAAGACAGTCTTCAAAATACACCTCTCATATGGGCTGCCTGGAACGGGCACGAGGGAGTGGTGAAAATACTACTTGGACGGGACGACGTCACTCCCGACAAATCAGATAGATTCGGCAGCACACCGCTCCATTGTGCTGCTATGAAAGGGCACCAGGGAGTAGTAAAAATTCTGCTCGGACGGGGCGACGTCGACCCTGAAACACCAGATCCGAGCGACCAAACACCCCTCTCCTATGCTACTGAGAATGGTCACGAGGGAGTGCTGAAGATACCATTCGCACGTGACGGCGTCAATCCCGACAAACCAGATCAATGGGGCCAGACACCACTCTCCTATGCTGCTAAGAATGGGCACGAGGGAGTGGTGAAAATACTACTCGCACGGGACGACGTCAACCCCAACAACCCAGATACATACTGGGGCTTAACACCACTCCAGCTTGCTACTAGAAATGGCCACACGAAAGTAATAGCTCTACTACAACCCCAAAAATCCACCACCCACAGAACGGCCTAAACCCGAGAGACACATCCCCCTTACCGCCTTCGAATATCGTACTAATAACCTATACCGTAAATTCTGGGTAAACTCGACCCGCCGCCATACTTCTTAAGGTAGCCACTATTCCTCTTGAAGACTAGCCCTGTGGCGAATTCGCTTTTCTAGGGATAGTAACTACCATACAGGTTATAGTGGTTGGTCGAGTTTACCCCGAATTTACGGTATGCCATTCTCCCAATGACCGCAACGCCTCCACAGCCGTGCTTGTCACCGCCACCGCCTCCCTCCTCCCACGCCTACCCAACCTTCCCCTGCAGCTTAAAACGCTCCCCTTTTGTAATCACCGTCTCCCCTTTCCTTCCAGAATACGCCCGCCACAGAACCTCGGCTTCAACCTTCGGCCTCGGTAGGCGGAATTGGTCTGCGATATGAATGCACATATCTACCCCATGCTCATCAAAACCTCTCTACGGATTTCCTTACGCAGTCGAGCCAGGATTTATCGATTTCTCTTTATAATTTAGAGTTCGGCGTTGGCGGGGGGAGGTTGTTCCTGTTATATCAAGCTCGGTGTGGCTTGATGTTTTCATCTTATTCATCATACCTTTTTTTTGTTTCCTACTTTGTAAATCTTCCTTGCGCATTGTTGTTCATTTATCAATTAATTCCTCCTACAATCCCCCTCTCTTCTCCTTTCCTCCCCCTCCCTCAACCTTAGACACGAGGATTTGTTTAGACAATATAGAGAAGAAGAAAAATAGACCGCAAGCAGCTCCTACACCTGCCAAAAAAGCGACACAAAAGCTACTTATTAACTAAGGCATGGTGGCCGCCAGTTTCCACCATAGACACAATTCAACGTTCATCACGCCTGCATACCACAATCCCCCCCTCCAACCTGTGAGCCCGAGATCCTGCCCACACCCCCTACCTCCGCTCATCCAGGTAAATTAACACAGTAAGGAACTTTCTAACCCCGAAATTAACTCCCTTCTCCGAGCACCTATATCCCACCCCAACTTTTCAAACGCAATCTCACAAAACCATGCTACCCAAGTCTCCTACTTCCCCCTAATTCCCCCCTCTCCCAGCTCATTCCGCCCAACGCCCATGAATCTCTTCCCAGCCAGGCAGGGGAAACACCGCCACATCCCGGGACATTAGTGCTCAAATAATGCAATAGGTTGCTGCATTGCGATACCGTACTGTGCCGTAAATCACAGCTGAAGGTACGATGCCTGAGAACTGTCTCTTGGCCTAAGAAATTTGAGGCCGGGTAATTGCTCTGCAAAAGATTTAAAGACGAGGCTTTAGTAGCATACGAGGAGGATTGTGCACAAGACCCTGCTGAGAAAGCCGAGTTGGATTCACGCTATTCTTATCACCCAAAACCTTAAGTCCGGCTTCTTCCCCCTCTATGCGCCAGGTGTAAATCCTTCCCTCCCTTACACCCCTATCAAAATCAAATGTGTTTTTCTCATATTGGGCCGATCAATATCTCCTAGTAGGTTTACGGTAAGCTACTATCCTACACTACATTGTATCCTATTGTACTCTGGGTAAAATTACTGTTCCAAGACTAAAATATGGCGAGTGACGATCTGTGACGGCGTGATAAAACAAGAGAGGAAACCAGGGTGATAGCTAAGTCACCTATCTGGAAATAATAGCCGTCAATTGTAGCAGCTTTTATAAAATTTAATAGACTACTCGAGTCGACTGGGGTTGAGGCTTTTGCCCACATTTGTACGTGCCCTATTATACAAATCGGGGTAATTTTGTTTGTTCCAGGGCACAGAATATCAAGAGCATCACCCAAGACTTACATTGCTGCCTCTGTTAGTTAGTTGAGTGGTAAATCTCGGGTCCTAAATTATGCTAGGTTCTGGTGGGAGAAGTTGATCAGCGCATTCCACGACCCGCTGACTCACTCGCGAGGTCTGCTGTCCAACGATACTTCGTTTTGACAAACCTACGCCTTGATCATGAGAAAGCTAGGTATATTATGATACTATGGCAAATATAGTTTGCCATAACTCCACACTGCGTTGTATCAGTACTGTGCTTGGAGGCCACGATAAATATCGATATATTCTATGACCACTAAACTAGTCTTGGCATATGGTTTACAACAAACCAAATTGAAAGGAAATTACAAAGCACTGCTCGTATCTTGACAAAACCTGGTACGAGGTCGTCAGAAGAGCTTTCCGGTCTATCTCAACACCATGGGATTATGCTGCGACCCTTTAAGATAGGTTGCATGTGTGTTTTCGATTGACCAGTTCATCCGGTTTTAAGGTACAGTACTAGGGCAAAAGTATTCGTCCGAGGCCCTTTTTACACCAAAAGTGCCCATCCTTACCACCCCCTCTCATTGTACTCGTACAATGTCTATGAGAATCAGTGAAAATTTATCCTTTCATTAGCAAACCCATAGATAACATGAAGAAAGTTACAGAATCCTTAAATATTATCAAGTGATGGAGAAAAGTTCATTTAAGTATCTGGTAGCAGCGCCATGTACTTTTTTGTATGGAGCCCCATACAAAAACTGAAGTCACTTTTACACTAGTTGACACAATCATGAACATGAACACTGAAGGCAGCTTTAAATCCTTACACTTCAACTTGCAGAAGTTTGAATAGATAGTAATTCCCTAGCTGATGGAAAGATTTCAAGTGCTTTTATATAAGCTGTGTTGAGAATTGTTTGTTTAAAAATGTCCATTTTTGGTGTAAAAAGGGCATCGAACGAGTATTTTTGCACCTGTACTTTACTTATATGCGTCGAGCTAACACTCAAGAGCGTTCGTTAACTGCAGTGCAAGATTTGGGCTAAACCGCAGCATGGCGCTTAAATAGGTGTGGCAACCCATGGGGTTGACACAAGCAGGGTATTGTTGGCAGTAGGAGATTGATCGGATGGCCCAGAGCCATTCGTGAGGCTCCACGAAAACCCCGCATTTCTTCAGCTCTCAGGAACTCCAGTGGACAACCCCATCATCCATCCCCTACAATACCCTAAGCAACAAAGAACTGAGAATGTCTCAACTATTCAGTAACAATATCGGCTCTTTAAACACCACTAATATTAATTTTACTGTTACCAATGACCGACATAATATCCTAGCCTGGCTATCCCCACTAGATCCCAGGTCCCGCCACCATGACATTCAAGGCCGCCGGGTTGAAAATGTTGGGGAATGGCTCTTACAAACCGAGGAATTTAGAAGCTGGTACGCTAGCGATGAGGGAGGAGCATCTGATAACGCAGTTTTGTTTTGCTATGGTGGCCCAGGGGTTGGCAAAACTTATATTAGGTAGCAAGGATGAACTTCAAGGAATTGAAAAAGAGCAAGTGCTGACAAGCCGCCATGTTAGCTCCTTGGTGATAGACAGATTGTGCGATCAGGCCAGAGGACAAAATACCACAGTCGCATGCTTTTATTTTGACTTCGCCGCCCAAAACGAACAGTCCCCTGCGAACATACTAGGCTCCATACTAAAACAGCTAGTATGCGGCCAGGAGGAGATCCCGGAGGAGATATCGCGAGCATACGAAGACCAAAAGAATGCCATTGGCGGCCGGGGGCCACAACTTTCAGATATTGTCAAGATGCTGCAAGCTTCCTCTTCAAAGAAGCGCACATTCATATGCATCGACGCCCTCGATGAATGTGTGGAAGGATGTAGAGTCAAGCTTCTTGATTCGTTAAATCAAGTCCTCCAAGTGTCTCCCAGTACCAGAATATTCATCACCGGAAGACCCCATGTTCTACCCGAGATCAAGAAGCGCCTCACTAAGAGAGCAACAAGTATACCCATAAGCCCCAAGAGAGATGATATTATTGGATATCTCCATAGCAAGCTAGACGAAGACACAAACCCAGATGCCATGGACAGTAGACTAGAGGCAGACATCTTAAAGAAAATTCCTCAAGATATTTCTGAAATGTATGTAGAGGCAACCGCACTCCCGAAGCTACCTGAAGTTATCCACTAAAAAACACATATCTAGATTCCTGCTAGTCTCGCTCAATATGGATGCGATCCTCCAAGAAACAACAATTTATCACAGGCGACAAAAGCTCAACGCAATGACCGATGGGCTGGGGTTGGGGGACGCATATGGTACAACACTGGGTCGGATAAAGGGGCAAGGTGGGAGGAAAGCCAGGCTTGGAATGGCTACTTTGATGTGGATCTCGCATGCGGAGCGGCCCTTGAAGCCTGATGAACTGTGCCACGCCCTAGCAGTCGAGATAGGGTCGCCGAATCTCAATTCCGACAATATCCCTTCAATAGGGTCATTGCTCGCCTGTTGCCAAGGACTTGTTGTCGTAGATAAGGAGGCTTCCACCATCCGGTTGATCCATTTTACCCTTCAAGAGTACCTCAGGGCTCACCCCGCGCTTTTCGGCACAGCTCACTCGACAATTGCAGAAACCTGCTTGAGTTATCTGAATTCACAGCAGATCAAAGCTCTCTCGACCAATCCTTCTCTCGATCTCCTCCAAATCACCCCGTTTCTCCAATATTCTTCTCTGTATTGGGGAATACATGCAAAAAGAGAACTCTCAGATCGCGCCAAACTACTTGCCCTGAAGTTATTTGATGATTTCAGTGGCCACATATCCACTAAAGTCTTCTTGGAAGCGAAGGGATCGTATTATCACAATCTCCTTTCCCCTAAACCTTACCTGTTCAGTGGTCTACACTGTGCATCCGTCTTCGGGATTGATGAGATTGTAGCTAGTTTCGTAGATGTGGAAGGTTGTGACATCAACCAAGACGACAGTCTTGGAAATACACCTCTCATATGGGCTGCCTGGAACGGGAACGAGGGAGTGGTGAAAATACTACTCGGACGGGGCGATGTCACTCCCGAAAAATCAGATAGATGCGGCAGAACACCACTCTATTGTGCTGCTATGAAAGGGCACGAGGGAGTGGTAAAAATACTGCTCGAACGGGACGACGTCAACCCCGACGCACCAGATCCGCTCAACCAAACACCCCTCTCCTATGCTGCTATGAAAGGGCACGAGGGAGTGGTGAAAATACTACTCGCACGTGACGGCGTCAACCCCAACAAACCAGATATGTGGGGCCAAACACCACTCCAGTGTGCTACTATGCACGGCCATACGAAGGTAATAACTCTACTACAACCCCCAAAATCCACCACACACAGCACGGCATAAACCCGAGAGACACATCCACCTTACCGCCTTCGAATATCGTACCAATAACCTATATCCCATTCCCCCAAAGACCGCAACCCCTCCATAACCGTGCTTGTCACCGTCACCACCTCCCTCCTCCCACGTCTACCCAACCTTCCCCTGCAGCTTAAAACGCTCCCCCTTTGTAATCACCGTCTCCCCTTCCCTTCCAGAATACGCCCGCCACAGAAACTCGGCTTCAATATTCTGCCTCGGTCGATGGAATTGGTCTGCGATAGGAATGCATCTAGTATTCCTACCCCATGCCCGCCCAAACCTTTCTACGGATTTCCTTGCGGAGTCGAGCCAGGATTTATCAATTTCTCTTTATAATCTAACGTCCGGTGTTGGTAGGGGGATTGCTTCGATTATATCAAACTCGGTGTGGCTTGGTGTTTTCATCTTCTCTATCATACCTTTTTTTGTTTCTTACTTGTAAAATCTTCCTTGCGCATTGTTGTTCGTTTATCAATTTACTTTTCCTAAATCCCCCTCTCTTCTCCTTTCCTCCTCTTCCCTCAATCGTAGACGCGAGGATTTGTTTAGACAATATAGAGAAGAAGAATAGACCGCAAGAATTTCCTACACCTGCCAAAAACGGCGCAAAGGCTACCTACAGTATTAACTTAGGCATGATGACGGCCAGTTTCCACCATAGACACAATTCAACGCTCATCACGTTTACCCCCGCTCACCCAAGCCAATCAACACAGTAAGGAACCTTCCAACCGCGAAATCAGCCCCCTCCTACGAGCACCTATATCCCACCTCAACTTACCCAACGTGATCTCACAAGCATGTTTAGAGGGATATCCCATGCTACCCAAGTCTCCTACTGCCCACCACGATTCCCTCCTCCCCAAGCCCATTCCGCCGAACGCTCATGAATCCCTTCCCAGCCAGGCAGGTGAAACATTGTCACGTCCTTGGAGGCTAGTGCTCGAATAATGCCATAGGTTACTGCATTTTAAGCAACTGATGGCGTACTGTGCCGTACATTACAGCTGTAAGGTACGATGCCGGAAAACTGTATCTTGGTTTACAAAATTTGAGGCCGGGTAATTGCTATGCAAAGGATTTAAAGACGAGGCTTTGGTAGCATACGAGGAGGATTGTGTGCAGGGCGCTGCTGAGGAGTTGTATCCAGGCTATAATATCTTTATCATTTAAAATCTTAAAGTAGGGTTTCTCCCCCCTCTCACAACTTGGTTGAGATCTAGAGCGTCCTTTTTATATTCCCGCGCCTAAAATCGTATGGCAAGTCCATGGTAAGCCGCTTTTCTGTATCGTACTATAACACCGTAACGTTCGCTGGGGAAACTTGCAGTTCGAACCTTAATTTGGTTCGAGTGATAGTTCATGATACCACTATTCTAAGTGGTCCCTCACTCTGTATATCAGTGTGGACTAGGAAAAAGTTCATTTCAATTCAACAAAGATGCACTACAGCATAAGCAGAAAGTATTTGGTAATGAAAGAATGATAGAATAGAGAGAAAACGAAGAAAAGCTAATTATCCCCCTCCCGTCCCAGTATAGCCTGTATAGGCTGTTCCCATGTCCTGTGGTGCGCAAGTATGCGTCCCAAATCCACAAGTAAGCGCGCAAGCAGGAAAGCAAGCAAGAATCAAACCGGTTAAATTAGTTAAAGAATGAGTTAGTGAGTGAGAATACGACTCGTTTCACGTTTCTGAAATACGAAATTGCAGTTTACTTTTCTTGCCGTATGTTAGAGGGGCGTTCGGTATGGTTCTCGGGCTAACTCAGGTTAGTCCCTAAAGACGCGACAAGGAGGCACTGCATCCTGTTTTGTGTGCAATATTGGTAATTTAAAATATCCCGATCTTCTGTTTTTTGATACGCGGGAAGACACCTGCGAGTGTCAGTTTGTTACTATAGTACTTGAATGACGGGCTTACCAGTGACAGTCAACAGGCCGATTAAGACCACGCCCCAAGTCTTTAGGTTCAAAACTTCGCTTCCATAGGAGGTCAAGCTGGCAAGTACAACGTTGACCAGAAACAGAGTTAAGAGGAGATATCCGGAGAGACGATGGTATTTATACTGACCCGGTAAGTCAGTGTAATGCAATATCGGAATGGCGATCGAGGGTAATTACAACAGCTTTCGCATTATCAACACCGCCATAGAGGCCGGGGAAAAAGTATTGCGTAAATCCGATAAATGCCTGAACAAGGAGAACTGAGTATATGATCACACCAAGGATGGCGTGTGGTGACTCAAAGTGGGGCACTATAAAGCGTTAAAACAAGATCCCGAGAACAGCGAGGAAACAATAGGACAACACACTCGCAGCCCGCTTCTTGTGCACAAGGATAGCAGCAAGAGCACCATAGAAGCACAGCGCAGCCAGGGTTACGAAACTGGCGTGCACATAGGTACCCTTCGCACATTAGCAAATCAGAGCCTCCCCTCCTCAGCCAACCACACCACCGGCACGGTAAAAGACTCACCTTCTGTCTCTGATCCGCCGTATGCGTAGGCTGCAAGACCAGTATCGCCTCAAGAGCGAACAATATTGCCAGCTAAGTAAATAAGGCAAAAGTAAGCATTAACCCGACTCCCCAGGAAACCACGGAACCCGACCAAGCTTATCAATCACTCACCGAATTAAGCAACGGGTGTAACGAAAACGGTATAAGAATCGGATGCGTAAACACAGCCGCCCAGACCAAAATCACGAGCTACACAATAATGGTTACCATAGTTAGCTAGCTTAAAAAAGGAAACCCCGCGGAAGACCGCCCGGGTTTGTTTTACGAAATCTGCGACTCGGAAGACTCACGATCAAACCCCCGAGCTGCGCAAGTGGGGCCGTCCCTTAGGTATGCGACCCATTAGTTTACCATTATTCCCCAACAGACGGAGCGGAGGGATAAGTGGTGTTTAGGCAACTAACCAACAACAAAATTAAGAAGTAAACTCGCGTCCTCGCCCTGCGAGACATCCCCGGGCCTGCCTAAAAGCGGCTCTTGTTCGGAAGCGGGAGCGACTGTGGCTTCCTGGGCCGTATCTTGGGCTAGGGGGGTGAGCGCATTGCTAGACTAGGAAGGGGAGGGAAGGGAACATACAACTCATTGTGGTTTGGTTTCTTCTCCGTTCAAGTCTACCGAAGCAGTGCGCTTGAAGTGAGCTCGTCAGTACAGTACAGAAAAAACCCCACTCTCATCGAAGCTTCAAGTATCGCACGCCCTCCCACCAACCAAAAAACCGAAGCCTAGTTCATGATTACCGCTCACTCACCTCACAAAATCAACAACAACCACAACTTTGCGTGCTGCCTTGTCTCCGTATCGCAGATAGATACACCCGAGAATAGTCGCCAAACAAGCGTAATAGCAGAAGTAAGAGTGGAGGAGGAGGGAGGAGGGAGGAGGGAGGGAGGGAGGGAAGGAATGTGATAGAATGAGCACAAATGATGAAATCAATAAAGTTAACAAACGTTGGAAAATCGGACCAATCGATAAGCTGGGAATTACATCATGCACCCCCATCGCCAAGAATCTTGATTATTTATTAATTTATTACGGGTATTTGTACTCGTACAATAATACTGTTCCGGTCCATCACAGCCAGACTGTAATATGCCGGGTTACCAGCATACAGTACTCGAGTACAAATCTTGCAGATCCACTCGAAAACCGTTTCTTCGACCCGCAGCTGAATGCCTCTACCGGTGATGACGGGACAAAAGGGAATTATTTACGTGCCCGAGCACGAGCACGACTTAGGTTGCAATGGCAAATTTAGTCCCCCGCCTTGTCTAGACGCTGCCTTGTGCAAGTACCCGTACTCGAGAATCGTATCATAGCCTCTGTACTCGAGTATGTTTTAGCAGTAAACCACATGATGTGAGCAATTTACTGTGTAACGTAGCCCGAATATAGACACTCCTTCTAGAGATTACTGCAGTGTGCGAGTACGAGCACCATAGGCTTCTTGAGGAAGGAGAGAAGTCTTTCAGGAATACCTATCGTATGATGAGCAACACCGTCAGACGGCTGGACGGCAACCGCCAAGCCCATCTCTCTCCCGAAGAGCCTCACAACAACCCCACCACAACCCCACCACCACAATCACCACCAAAATCTCAACACCACCACCACCACCAAACAATTCCGCTGCAACCACCTCTTGCGTCACAATGGCCATAATAACCGAACCCCCTTCAGGTGTCAATAACGAAAACTTGGACATGTCCCGCCTAGTTGAGGAAGCCGCCGCCCGACATGCCATACCCACCCCCACAACACTCCCCGGTGCCGCCCTGCCTCCCGCCATAGCCGGAGTGAAAAACGCCACAACAGAAGAATTCCTCAAAGCAATGAACAAAATGCCCCTCTTCATGACGGAGCTGGACGAATCGAACGAGGACGGCACGGGCGAGAACTTAGAACTCGAGGCGCTGAAGGCGCTAGCATACGAAGGGGAACCACACGAGGTAGCACAGAACTTCCGCAACCAAGGGAACGACTGCTACCGCACTAAGGGGTGGCGGGACGCGGTAGAGTACTATACCAAAGCACTTGCGGTCAAGTGTGGCGTAGCGGAGATCGAGGAGGCATGTTACGTTAACCGTGCCGCCGCGAATCTCGAATTGAGTATATTTCCCATCAGCCCCGGCCTCCGGCAACCCGCAGGTTACTAACACAGCGTAGAAAACTTCCGCAGAGTAATAACAGACGCGAAATCCGCCCTACAACTAAATCCGCACAACACAAAAGCCTGGTACCGCAGCGCGCGCGCTCTCCTAGCACTCGACAAACTCCCCGAATCCCTCCAATGCATCGACAACGGCCTCAGCACCTCCCCCACCAACCAGCCCTTAATAACCCTACAAGAGCAAGCCCTCTCTCGCCAATCCCACCTCTCCGCCCTCGAAACGGCGCGGCAGCAGCGCCTCCAGCGACAGCTCGCCATCGAAAAGACCCTCGCCGCGGCACTCGCTGCCCGCAATATCATGATCAGAAAGACCCCGCACCCACCCGAAATGGAAGATGTCCAAGTCCACCTTGAAGACCCGCTAGATCCGGCTAGTGAATTGTACTTTCCCGCGATATTCTTGTATCCCTTGCAAGGGCAGTCGGACTTTGTTAAGGCTTTCCCCGTCAGTTTGGAGGTCGGGGTGCAGCTGGGCGTTGTGCTGGCAGAGTTTCCCGAGTGGGACCATGAGAAGGCTTATTCGCCACCCGGGAAAGTGGAAGTTTTCGTCGAGACTAGGACCGGTGGGCTGGTCAGGGTTGGGAAGAAGGCTATTCTTGGGAGTGTGCTTGGGAATAGCGGGAAGGTGGAGGTTGTGGATGGGCTTGTCAAATTTTTGATCGTGCCGAAGGGGGAGGTTGGGGCGTTTTTGGAGGATTGGAAGGGGAGGATGGGGAAGTAGAGAAATGGGGAAACGAGTTGTTGGACTGTATGATATTATCGAATAATAAATTAGATGGTGATAATGATACTATCCTATTCACCCCCCCCCCAAAAAAAAAAAACACACTGGCTGTCAAGTCGAGCATAACTCTATTAGAACTTTTATTCATAATTACTCGATTACTACTCATCAAATACCAGTATAAAACAATACATCATAATTGAACCCACAGATGGAGAAGAGAAGAAAAACTTAACAAAAAAACGAAAATCAAACAGCAGAGTAAGAAAGTATACAAATATATATATACGATGAAAAAAGAAAAAAATCTAGTCCCCAGACTGTACTGTACTTACAAGCATCCCCATCAAGAGTTAACCACAGTAATACTTAGTAAAAGGTACAACACAAGAACAGTGGGTAGCAGCCATGCGACCACCAGAGCAAAGATAAGTGTTGTTGTATGAAAATAACGGATATGAAAACCAATGGGAATCGTTTTTAGGCCTAATTCATAACCGCCATCGCAATTCCCATAGAGCAACCTATCTCAGGAGTCTCTTATGTAGTAGGTTTATATTATGCATGAAGGAGTGAATGAATGGATTCCCCATCCTGGGCTCACCACCACCCTCACCATAGCGTACGCTACGACTCATACAAGAACCCGCGGCGATATAACATAACCTAATCCCTCCATGACCAAACAATAAACCAGCACATGAGATAAAGGGAAGAAAGAAAAAATCAAAACGACAAACTCCCCCGCCCCCCGCCAGACTTTTATATCATAAACAGTACAGCCCAATAAGAAACGTAAAAGCTTATCATGGAGCAGGCTGATACACCCAACCCCCCTGCTCGATCATTCTCAACCTCGCGTCATGATCCGCCGCAATCTCAGCGGGCGTGAGCCTATCCGCGCCGTTCCAATTAGCGGACGAGGTGCGCGCCCTAAAGCGCGCCATCTGTCGCTCGTTCCTATTGGTGAAGATGGCCTCCATATCCAGGCGTGCCATGGGCCCGAAGACTTCCTCTGGGTTCATCGTCTGCTGGCGTTGCAGTTGCGCGCGGAGTTCTGGGGATTCCGCCCAGTCAGGGACGCGGAAGGTGTCTTTCGGACCATAGTCATCATGGTCATCTTCGTCTTCGGAGCTGGAGTGGGGGTTAGTGACTGCACCAGAAGATGCATAGAGAGGGGGAGTGGGAAACATACTCTGTAGGGATCTCGGGCAATTCGATGAGCTCGCCATTTTGGTAGATAGGCGACTCCTTCACGCCAGCCGGGGTCTTGGTAGGCCTCGTTGACTTGGACGTCCCAGGAGTCTTGAACGCTACCGAGTTAGAGGCAGGATTTGGAGCAGGATCGGAAGAGGAAGGTCCAGTGGCGGAAGTGGACGCTTCGGCCGGTGCGAATCTGAGCTTTTCTTTGGAGAACTTGACACCCTCAACGTGCGGTACACCACCAGGCTTCGTGGGAGGTCTAAGCATAGATGGAGCAGTGGACGAAGATGCGGACTGGCTTGCCGGTACATAGCCATGGGGAAGCCCACCTTTCTGTCCAAGACCTCCTCTAACAGCCGACTGCCTGATAGGAGGCGCCATTTCCTTTGCAGGTCTAGGATGCTCTTCCTCAAACTCTCCAGTGCGGCGTTTCTTCGCACCCTCCTGCTGATACGCCGGGCCACCAGGCTTGGGTGGAGCGAGGCGTGCATTCTGGAGATCATCTGATGATGACTCCTGTTGCAGAGCGCGTTTGCTAGCATTCGACTTCTGGAAGCTGGCAGCTTTAGTCTGATACTCAAGTTTTTTATTCTCGGGCTCCTCAGATTTTTGACGGAGCTTCATTTTGTTAGCTATCCGAGCGTACAAACGTCCAAGTCTGGGACCTACATTGGCGACAGACTGTATCCTCGATAACGTCTTCGCGGAAGGAGGGACAGCCTGTGCAGGCCTTTGTCTCATCTTTTTTTGCTCTTCCTCTTGGATCTGTCGCCTCTGATTTTCTTGCCTGCGACGCTCTATCTCTCGTTTTGCGGCCATTTTTCGCTCCCGCTCCTCTTGTTCCTATATATCATACGCCGAATTAGCACCTAAACTACACTGGCACAGGAAACAAATAAATAGGTATTACTGACCTTCTTCAACTGATTAGCAGCAGCAGTCAAGGACTTCAACTGCTTCGAAGTTCCTGTATTAGAACCACTTCGCATGCTAGAGTTAGAAGGAATCGATTGAAGGCTACTTTGACTAGCGCTGGCATTGAGAGATGGCTCAAAGCTGCTCTTAAGAGCTGATATCAACGAAGAACCTGTTGGGGCAGTCATTTTACTACGTTGATCTTGCATCTCTCTCTGACTAGCAGTGCCAATCCGAATGTTAACAGGTACTGGCTTAGACTTTGGCGCTTCCTTGGCAGGTCTAGATGGGCGTTTATTCTCTGCGGGCTTCTGAAATCTGCTGCCAGCCTTCTGGAGACGCGAAGGAGGACGTTCCGGTTCTGCAGAAGAGCCAAAACGCCCACGGTTTTCCTCACGATCCACAACCCCCTCTCGCTCCTCGTCTTCCGAGGACGATGAAGAATCAGAAGAGACTTCTATTGCCTTCCTGCGCTGTTCTTCCTTCTCTCGTTGCTGCTCAGCTTGTTGGCGCCTCCTAAGCTCCTCTCTCTCCTTTCTGAGCATCTCCTCTTGGTGCTTGCGCCTCTGCTCTCGGACCTGTCTAAGCTCCTCCTCTCGGGCTGCATTCTTGAGTTTTCGTGGAGATTTCATCAAGGCCGGCGCTAGCTCCGTTACTTCCTCCCGGGGTGCTTCGCGTGGTCTTGAGTCCCTAGTTTGACGATCCCCCTTGACAGGTTCAACGGCGGCAGCCCCATCAAGAGCAACTTCCTCCGCCAACTTCTCTGTCTTTTCTGCCTCCTCTTTGGCCACTTCCTTAGATCGTGAATCCCTCATTTGCCGAGCCTCCTTCGCCGGAATAACAGGTTTCTCAACAGGCTTCTCCACAGATATCTCATCCGAAGATTGCTGAGCCGTAGTGACAGAGTTAAGATCCGGATATAATTGTCCTACAGAAGATTTAGCTGAAGGCTGAGAACGTTCTGCCTCTGTTCCGGCCTTGGTCGATTGTCCCACAGTATTGATGCTCTGCCACCTGGGAGCTGGGCTGAGTGACTCAATCTTGGCCGAGGCACTTGAAACTGAACTCTTAAGGAGCATCTCCTTGGCCTTCTTGAACACACTCGCAGTGTGAGTTTTGACCGCCGATATAGCTCCTTCGCCTCTCGGGGAGAGCGGCGATTGTAAGTCCGGTTCCTGACGCTGTACCTCTGAGAATGACTTCGAAAGCCTAGGACGTGCCGCGGGGGATCTCGGAGGAGGGGCAGAAACATCGCTCATCGTTCTCGTGAGTGTCGCCATGCGTGCTGTTTGAGTCTTCTTGGGCGAATCAGGACGTCGAATAGGTTCCTCCCCAACGCCCAACCTTGGTTCAGTATGGCTTCTCGCCAGACTGGGCTTAGTAAACGACTCTAAACATTCCTCTTCCCCAACCTTCTCTCGCTCCCGTGGCAATTCACCGCCGGTAACCGGACGAGTAGGCTCACCCTGATGAATACTCTTGGGCCGCCTCGCTGGAGCAGGAGGTTGATCCTGCTTAAGCTGAGACAAATCTGGGTATGCTGGTTCCGCTGCAAGAGCAGAAGCTGAGTGAGTCTCACGGGGAGCTTTGACCTTTCCAAGTTGTTGAATCTTCTCATGAAGACGTTGAGTCGAAATCTTGTTATGAAGAGCCTTATCTTTTTCAGTCTCCCCATTTGAATCCTCCTCTTGCGCAGCCACTTCAACCGGATTGATACTCTTCGATTTCTTTCGTGATCTCGTAGTATCTTGCTGTTCGCTCTTGCGTTTCAGAGACTTCTCAACTGGCTTCGGCTCATCTTCATCCCTATCTTCAATACTATTCGCCATTGTATCAACAGGTCGATTTGGAGCTCCCAAACTTTTGCCATTGCCCTTCCGGTTCATCCAGCTTGCTCTACTTGTGCCGTTAGCACGAAGCTGTTCGAGGTGGCTCTCACGGGTAGCCCTAACGCCCAAACTCTTCTTCTTATTGGTTAATGGCTCTCTTGCAGGGAGAGACGCAAAGTTGAGAATGCTCTTCCTGATAACAGGTTCAGGCGATCCTGAGCCAGATCTCTCACTGGCAGGAGTCATCTGAGTTTCTGCTTGTGGTATCTTCTTGGCCTTTTCGGCATCACGCACAGGAGTCCCAGCCGGCGCCGGTCCTGGTTCTGGGGCTTGTACTGGCCCGCTAGGCAGTTGAGAGTATCCATCATTTGCTGTCTTTTCTGTGAGCAACTCCGGATTCTCCTGCGGAGGGGTGGGTTGTGTAACCGGAGGTGATGATGGTGGTGGGACCTCGTTAGGCAATTCAGAATCCGTAGAGTCACGTCCACTGCGTAAACGTCCAGACCGCCGAGGTTCAGGGGCTGGAGCAACATCCTTCTTAGGCGAGCGAGATATCGTCTTGGCTGGGGATATACGTTGAGACTTTGGCTTCCCTGGGCTCTTCTTTGGCGACTTGAGTGCTTTTTGCACGGGTGAATGAGGTTGTTCAGACGAAGCCTCACCCTCGTGTGCTGTGCGGAACGATTGTCGAGTAGTCCTCCCACCCGATTCTCTCTTCGGCGCCCGCGGAGGCGCAGGGGAGGGCAAAGGAGCCTCCTCTTGTACCGGGACATCCACCGGCGTTGACTTCCGTCGTGACAGATATAGAGACTGTTGCGATGCATATTCTGATGAAGCACTCCAAACCCCGCTATCATTAACCTGGGTCGCTAGACCCTCTACCTGACTATACTCGATACCACTATCACGTACCATACCATCGACCTTCTTAGGGGGAGGAGCAACAGGTTGCTGTTTCCGTACTAATCGATCGGGGGACCTGGAGCCTGAGCTCTTCTCGCGTGCTGGACTTATGCGGCTGCCATTACTAGGGAGTTGTGAAAGCGCATTGTAAAATCTATCATCCCCAGCGGGCAGAACCGCAGCTGGCTTATTGGCACCAAATACATCGCTGAAAGGCTACATCACAGCGCGTTAACAAAGACTAAAGGCTACAGATTGATATCGATGGCGACTAACCTCTACCTGCCTCAATTGCTGTCGGGCAGTTCGAGGTGTTTTCCCTCTTAATCTTCCCGGAGTCTTGAGTAGCTCAGTCATATCTCTGATTCCCTCCCCCCATTAGCACTAACTTCACCCATAGACCCAATACAGAGTATTTATCCAACATACACTTGACTGCGCTCGAAAATATCGGCCATATGCTCGTTGAGCCATTCCAACTCTCCCCGAGCCGAAAAGGTGAAATCCTCAAAATCCTGTTCGCCGAGTTGGCGTATTGTTGCACGCTCATTTGTGATCCAGGTCATGGAGCCGACGGGGGCTATTTTCGAGATTGGGCGTCCGGCCATGATGCTTTTTCGAAATCAAAACAAACAAACTGGGCGGCAAGCAAACAAGAGAGAGAGAAAAGGACGGAAGAAAATTGTAAATGTCCTTCTCTCCTTCTTTGAATTTTTTTTGTATTCCTCCGCGCTATCGATTAGAGATAATATTTAAGAGGTTGGAAATATTTCGTGATGAGGCGCCGTTGTAGGGGGGGGGGTGTGGAAGGTTGAGATGGGGTGAATGGAGGGATGAAGGAGACGACAATGGAGGAAAATTGTTGTTGGGTGGGGGGAGTGCTTTGTTTTGATGGGTCAAAACGCGCTAAAGTAAGTCCGGTCTCACGCGCCACATTGGTCAACCTTTATCAGATCGCGTCTGTCCCGTGACTTCTAAGAGCTTAAAGTTCTTAAACATTCCGAGGCCGAGTACGACCTCCTTCTTCTTCGTCTTAATAACCCTTTTACGCGTTTTTACAAGCGTGATACTTACTATTACGCGAATGTTACAAAATAGTTGTGCTGAACACGGTATACTAGTACTACTAGACCGCGGCAGACGAACACAAAAAATAACCCCCCACATCTATCATCTCATGTACCACACCTGCTTCTCCTTCCTATTCTCCACCTTCCACTCAATCTCAACCTCAACCTCCCGGGAATTCCCAGATCGTTTTTTGTAAGTGATCTCACCATTGATTACCTCACCTTCCTTCAGCAACCCACTCTTCTTCTCAACCAACAGCACTCCTTGCTTCCAATGGGTCAGCTTGCCAAACGGCCCAGTGGTGAACGCCACGCCCCCTTCATCATCCTTCCACGACTCCGCCCTAGCATTCTCCGGTACCAATTGATTTCTAGAAGTAGTAAAGAAGGTATCGAAATAGATAACGAAAGCATCCAAACTCTCAATGCTCTGCTTGACGCCAAGTTGGAAGGGTTTGGTGAAGGTGAGATCAGAGGTCTTGATTGTGTGCAATGACAGATGGCAAAAAGCCACCGGCTCGGAAGCGAGAGATGAGGGGTTGAGTCCAGTTATTGCTACATCCTCTCGGATCTTCTCCTTCATGGCCGTCATGGAGAAGCCGTACACGTGGTTCCAGAAATTAACATTGTCATTCATGTACTCGGAATCGTGCATTGCCGCGATCAATATCTTGCATTCGGATGGGACCACTAATAATTACCGAAATATCAGAGATCAAATGCTAAAGGTCACGGAAACAGAGACCACCAACTCAAGCCGTCGGGAGCAAGATACTTATCCCGAGCGAAGAGGACCGAGTCCAACATCGCTTCGTAAAGGAGAACATAGCCCATCCATTCAGAAACAATGATATCTACTTGTTTAACGGGCAACGTTACTTCTTCGATCTTTCCACGTATGCAACTATCGAACATTAGTTTTCTGCTGATCATTAAAATAAAAATAATAATAAAACTTAAGGATGGATTAATTGATTAGTACGTTATGACCCCGTCCAAGCTGTTCTCGAAAACATTCGCTGTAGCTTTATTTATGATTGTCGAGTTATCCACCGCAATGACCTTCTTTGCCCCAGCTTTTGCGCAGAACATTGAAAGAACACCCGTTCCGCAGCCAACATCTAGGACCACCTGAGATACCAGCCAGTATTAGTGTTGCCAGTTCCAATAGAAATAAAGCAAAGTCCATACCTTGCCCTCAAACAAATGCTTATTCTCATATATAAAGTCTCGATAACCATTCGTCCTGACAGTATCCTTAAGCATAATTTCATGAATATCTTACCCCGTCATTAGCCCCAGTTATCCCCCTAAAAAAGAAGAAAAATAGCCACCATTCCCAGAATAACTTTCAAAGTAATGGCTATCATCTTCACCCCCTTCCTTCTTATCACCACTATCTTCCACCAACCGCATCTCAAGACTCCGATTAACCGCCTCCCTATACTCAGAATGCACCAACTCCAACTTTTTCAACCTCTCCTCGAGCGCTTGTATCCTCTTCTGATCCTCGGTAAGCCCTTCGGCCCCCTCTTTAATGCATTCTTCTCCTTCTTCTTCTTCTTCTTCTTCACCAAGACCAAATAGCAACGCATCATCCTCGAGCACTGGCCGCAGATACTTCTCGTCTTGCACGAAGGCTGCAGGCGCTGTAAAGTCCGGAATGTGCGATTGTGCGATTTCGGAGCGAATGTAGTTTATTAGTTTGACGCAGCCGTAGAAGTCAAGTCCTAAAAAAAACCGCCTCATTAGTATTCATAAAACTGCCGAAGGGAAGAACAAACCAAGTTCCTTCCTAACAGCTTTGTATTCAAACCCATGCACTATAGCACAATGCTCGAACACACCCTCCGAAGAAGGGAAAGTCTCCGGGCAAAACAAGCAGACGACGGAAATATCCTCGCCGTCCACTTCTACATCTTCCCAGCCCTCTTCGTCCGAGTCGTCGAGGTTGCTGTCTTGTTCTGTATCGGTGGGTGAGTCTGGGGCCCGGGATCTAGACATCGTGATTGTGACCGCGAGGAAGGGGACGGAGCAGGATAAGAGGGTGTGAAAATGAAAAATTCAGTTCCAATTATTGTTTTTAAGCGCGTATTTCGCTGCAAAGTTTTTTTTCCCCCCTTTAGTCTTGCGCTTCCATTCTCACTTTGCATCGTAGTGGGGCCTTTTGGTGGGGTCAACGCAATGCACAAGTCAGGGCTCGCCGGGTAACAAAAATCTTGGAGAGTTTTGAGCCTCAAACAGGAAAAGCTCCCAGACGAGTGACGTATTATGAACGTGATATCGAGTGAGAATACATGGGAAGGCGATAAGTTGACAAAGTGACAGGATGTAGAGCTCCCACCGAATTTCTAGAAGCATTGCGAGAGGGGATCTGTAGCACAGGTAGCGCATTTTTCATAGATTAACTGACTAGTTGACTAACTAGCTAGATCTACCAGTAGCTACGAGTACCGTACAGTAGCTAAGCGATAATCTATAAAACGAAGTAAGGGGGAGATTGTACTCGAGTAGCTCTTTCACAAACAGCATACGGTACGCCGTCTCTGCAGCCAGGCGTTTTGTTGAATTACATACCGTACCAACAGTCATGTCCGACAAGGCTTCACTACCGTACTACCACAGGTGTTTGAAGAGAAGCCCCTCCGTCAGCTCGGCCACGCGGTATGCTGACAGCTTGACCGCCTTGAGGTTGATGTTGAATAGTTTTGGCTTTGCCTTGTCGGGGACCCTTTCCTTGGCGTAATTGGTTGCACGGGAGAGAGGGCCGAGTACTGTAGGCAGGGCTAGGGCCTCGCCGGCCAGCAGGCAGCGCTCTACTACCGAAGCACATTCACATCACGAAGGACCTAGGCGCGGAAGCTCGGCTCGGCTCCGCGTTCCAAGGAGCTAGTATGGGACAAGAGGAAGAGAGGAAGGGAATACTAGTCCAGTCTCAAATCCTTGACTTTCGGCACTGATTAGCTTGTCAGTTGGGATAGCTGTAAGGTATAGGTGGTCGTGGAAGAAGACCTCGTTGGCATCAACAGCATCACCGCCCATTTTCTTGATTTTACAGAGCGTGAACTTGCCTCTTTCACGGCGCAGAAAGTGTAATTTTGCATGATTTCTTACATTTTTGCCAGGAAATTGCATTTTACGAGTACGGTATTATAGTCTCTTCGACGAACGGTTCCTGTGGTTTGGGGTATCGGGACATCTGTTTGGCTCGGCGCTGGAGAGCATCATCAGGGACTCTGGTTCGTGTCTCGAGGGCTGAGGAAATGTTGACACTCCAAAAAGCACTGTAGGTTTCTATTCACCCACAATGGGCTTCGGGAGAATGTTGCTCTTCGGTTGCTCTTTTGCTTACAGGCTTTTAATTTTAGCGAACTTACGATTTATGCATGGGGTACCTAAGATGTAGTTTACTTGAGTTGCATATATATTTGCATGAAGCGACTGTGCCCCCCCGCCATGCCCGCTCCGCCCTTGTGGTTTCCAATAATCTCAGTGCCGGGACCCTATTAGGGGAAACATGTTGAGGATGGGATGCAAATAGAAATCTCCCTTGCTCAGATACTGTACTCGTAGACTACAGCCTGCAGAATCATGGTAGCTTCAGGGATCCCCGGCCCCGCGCCCCAAGCTTCGGGGGTAAGACAATCCCAATCCATCCATCTCTCGCCAAAGCAGCATAAAAATCGTGCGGATATGTCACCGCTTCATCTCTTTAGGCCTAATACTCGAGTATTCCTGTCAAAATAGATACCGATAAGGTGAATCAGTCACTCACCCAATCCATCCAGCGACAATTTCGTAGACAATTATTTATTATGGGGGGGGGAGCTCTTTTTTTTTCCTTCTTCCCGTTACATCTGAGAACTTTTGAGAATATCTTGGAGACAGCTTCACGGACGGTCAATTGGTCAATTGCGAATCTGTAAAGTTGGTTGTGTCCATGATGGGCATGCAGTTCCTCACATGACTGCTGGTGGTGACTCCAAGTGGCAGCAGCAGCGGAGACGGTCGTTTGACCGATAGGCGGTGGAGTACCTGACGTATCATGATGAGGGGAATTGATTAAATTGTTACCATATCACGGGTGGGGAATACTGTACGAGTATGATACCGTATGCGGGGGAGAGGGGATTGGAGTCGGGTGGGTCTTGTGGTCTGCTCGAGTATATTGTGGTATACGGGCTGCCGGTAGTAGTCGTTCCGGTAGTGGGGAAATGGGGGGAGGCTCCGGGGGGACGGGGGAGTGCGACTGCACTCATGCGCGACATGCCGGCAAATTAGTTTGGGCGCTTCCATTGGTTTTTAAAACTAAGTTTAAGGGTACGGTATCACAAATGCCAGAGACGGCTGAGAACGAGTAATCGATTGCAAGAGCAAATAAGATTCCCCAGGTATATGGCGGTTAAGTTCCATTCCGTGCGAGGAGTATTTTCACTTGTCTGGATAAGGTGGGCTTTTCCTTAACCGGGGGGAAGTCATTACGAGTACCGTACAGTTACAGTATGGTGCTTATAGGGTGGCATCGAAATGCCGCAAGATGGTCAAGCGATGCGCATCAAGTTCTGCAGAGAACTGGACGTTACTCGAGTTTTGAGTGATTGACAGCTGGGGTTGCTGCCCCGTTGCTGGTTGTGCTCAAGTATGATACTTGTATGATAGCATTGTAGTGCAGTAGGGGTTAGCAGGGACCTACTTCCTCGAAACTTCGAGCATCGGCGTTAGCTCCCATAGGGGTTTTGCTCACGGTAACTTAGGGTCTTTGCTTACCCAGGTGGTTTGCATGTGAATTTTCCTTTCTTCCTCACTTGCCTTCGGGCCACCTTTGCTCGGAGGTGGTGCGCGATGGATAAAAGGCGATAGTTGTGATGGAAAAGGAAGTATTTGTCTCGCGGCCCCATACAGAGCGATGATGCGGCAAGGGAAGGCACTGGCATATGGTGTGTCTACTGTGGGCTGCGGTGGAATCGGGAGTACCCGGGGGGTGGGGTGTGTGTGTGTGTGTGTGAGGTCTCTTTCCTTAACATCTTCTACCGTACTTGAATAAGTAAGTGAGTATGATATGATACGAGTAGATATCTTTTCATCATGAATTTGCAGTCCACAAGAACATTGGTGTGGCACCGTAGGGTTATTGTAAATTTTATGTGACACCTGGGTTAGATTAGATTCCACGTGATGGTGTGGCTTTCGTAGCCTGACGAGAAATTCGGAGGGGGGAGGGAACCCTTGACTCGTCTGGTGCTGTGGCTGGAGGGTCCCGGAGTTGAAGGCTTTTTGTTCCCAGGCCTGCATCTCGCTTCAAGCTCGGGCTAAATTTTCTCGTTTGGGGAATTCAGTGATGGGTATGATAGATGGCTGGAATGCAGAGACAGATGCTCAAGACCTGCTCTCATCGCATATCATACTACGAGTACCACTAACTTACTCGAGTACTGTACAGTTGGCAGTCTTGTTATGTACGGTACCGTACTGTGCTGGTATCGCACGAGTACCGTAGATGCAGTGATTCAACACAACCTTCATTCTATCTTGGAAAAAGGGGTAGGATAATGATTTCACTGTGGTACCAGTATTTGCTCGGGTACGAGGGAGGAGGAACTTACTGAGGCATGGTACCGGTAGACTCCATATATCCCTGAGGAACGGAAGGGCGATTCAATTGAATAGCCGGTAGCCCTCCCTTTTCTGCCCGGTATTGTTAAAGTAGACGTGCTGGGGTTACCCTGTTGCCCTACCATACCAATACTTGCACGATACGAGCATGGTACTTATAGACAACTCTCTTAGGTTTTCTGGGATCCCAAACCTTCAAGAATATTTCGGGCCTTGGAACTTGCACCTTTCTAGGACCACGCAGGGTAAAACAGAAAAGAAACCGAAAGACACCAAAGAGGAAACTAAAGGCAAGAAAAAAGGCAAAAAAAAGAAAAAAAAGAAAAGGGGATATACTTCGATACCTGGGTATCTTTTGTTTCGCGTTGGTCTATTTGCGCGCATTGGGTTAAGCCGCTTTGTTTCCTCCCTCGCCTTCCCTAATTCTCGCTTTGCTGCGCGCGCTATCTTTCTCTCTCTCTCTTGCTCGCCGCTTCAGGCACCAGCCTAGCCCTGACCAGTGTGCTTGGGAGTGTGCCATACCTAGTGATAAGTTGGTGGTCAGCTCCTATTTAGAGAACTTCCAGAACTTCTTTCCCTCCTTCCCTTGCGATACCTGAATCCATCAACTTAACCCACACATAACCCATCATGGAAACAAACGGCGAGTCAAGAGCAAAGCGGAAGTATCCCGGATCTCCGCCTGCTGACCGGCCTGCGAAACATCTTCGCGATGGCTCCTTTGGAACTGGCCAGGACGGGATCGACTTGCCCGGGGGTGATGAGCAGGGGTTTGTTGCTCTGGAGACTAGGCTTCTGCCGCCAGCTGTGGCGACCCACGATTCTGCGGAATGGCAAAAAACTATTGAGGAGGTTGTCAGGAATGTGGTTAGCATACGATTTTGTCAAACGTGCTCGTTTGATACAGAATCAGCCATCACTAGTGAAGCTACGGGATTTATTGTTGACGCTGAGAGAGGCTACATCTTGACGAATCGTCATGTTGTGTGTGCCGGGCCTTTTTGGGGATACTGTGTCTTTGATAATCATGAAGAGGTATGTTCGGCCCGGCTACCTTGACGGGCTATGGCTAAACTGTTTAGTGCGATGTTTATCCCGTGTACAGAGATCCTATTCACGATTTTGGTATTCTTAGATTTGATCCGAAGGCTATTAAGTACATGCCCGTTGGTGCTCTCCAGCTTCGGCCCGATCTTGCGCGTAAGTATTTCTCACACCCTTGCTCTGTCACGCTGGCAGCCACTAATGGAAGCTCAGGAGTCGGCGCTGAAATTCGGGTTGTCGGCAATGACGCCGGCGAGAAGCTTAGTATCTTGTCAGGAGTGATCAGTCGAGTAGATAGGAATGCGCCTGATTACGGTGATGGCTACAATGACTTTAGTGAGTAGGACCGAGTTCGGGCCAGGTACATTTTGTTGACGAGTTTTATCAGACACAAATTATATCCAGGCTGCCGCTTCGGCAAGCGGTGGGAGCTCTGGGAGTCCAGTTGTTAATATCGATGGATACGCCGTAGCTCTGCAAGCCGGGGGTAGTGTAGAAGGCATGGCCCACCCGTCGCTTATTGCTATGCTAGCGCTGACACGAATTAGCCGCGACCGACTACTTCTTGCCCCTTGATAGGCCTCTCCGTGCTCTTGAATGTATCCGGAATGGCCAGCCTGTTACTCGTGGAACTATTCAAACACAGTGGCTAACAAAACCATTTGATGAGTGTCGCAGGGTTGGGCTGAGCCCTGAATGGGAGGCTGCCGTGAGGAAGGGGTTCCCAAAAGAGATTGGGATGCTTGTAGCTGAAGTCGTACTTCCCGAGGGCCCTGCTCATGGCCATATTGAGGTATGTGTCCCCTATGAGAATACCCTTTCGTTGTGATTATCCTAACATGTTGCAGGAGGGTGACATCTTGATCAAAGTCAATGGAGCGTTGATCACCAAGTTTGTTGACCTGGATGAGATATTGGATAACTCTGTCGGAAGGAAAGTCAAGATGCTGGTTGAGCGAGGAGGGAAAGCTATGGATATCGAACTCGATGTCGGGGATCTTCATGCCATCACCCCTGATCGCTTTCTCACTGTCTGTGGGGCTTCCTTCCATGATTTATCATACCAATCCGCTCGACTTTACGCCATTCCGGTTCGGGGAGTCTATGTCTGTGAGCCGGCGGGCTCATTCCGGTTTGACGGGATGGACAAAGGGTGGATTATTGAGGTATAACCTGCCGGTTTGCGCTGCTGTGAATATAAACTGATTTTCTCTAGTCCCTTGATAATAAAAAAACTCCGAATCTTAATGAGTTTATAGAAGTAGTGGGGAATATACCAGATCGGTCTCGGGTTGTTGCAACTTATCGCCACCTGCGCGACCTTCACACCATGCACACCTCAATCCTTTATATTGACCGTCACTGGACTACTAAAATGAGGATGGCTGTCCGTAACGGTTTGTTGATGTTCTAGAGACTTAATATTATGACTTGAACTGACTGAATTGTGTTTAGACGTCGCTGGGCTGTGGGACTTTTCAGATATTGCAGATCCTAAGCCATCGGTTCCTCTTGCTCCAAGCTCAGCTCAGTTTATAAGGTTGGACAATGTGGGCTACCCAGCAGCTAGTGACTTAGTGCGTAGTTTCGTCCGGATCTCATGTGTCATGCCGATAAAGCTGGACGGGTTTCCTCGAGCACGAAAGGTGAGATTCTCTTGGTCCTTTCTTGCCTTACGCTGATGAATTAGACTGGGTTTGGCCTGGTCGTGGACGCCGAGAAAGGGTTGGTAGTTGTATCCAGGGCAGTAGTACCTTATGATTTATGCGATATCTCCATCACCGTTGCCGAGTCAATAGTCGTAGAGGGTAAAGTCCTGTTTTTGCATCCTTTGCAGAATTATGCGGTTGTGCAGTATGATCCAACGCTGGTGAAGGCACCCGTTCAATCCGCTAGGCTTAGTAGTGAGCATATCACTCAAGGTATCATTCAGCTCCTGTGGGGGAATGCACTAAAGTAGCCGCTAACTGTTCAATAGGCGCATCGGCGATGTTCTTGGGCTTCAACCAAAACCTTAGAGTGGTTGTTGCCAAGACTTCAGTTACCGATATTACTACCGTTGCGGTTCCTGCTAACAGTTCGGCGCCCCGTTACAGAGCAATCAATGTTGATGCTATCACAGTTGACACTAGCCTTAGCGGCCAGTGTGGAAGCGGCGTCCTTGCTGATGCAGATGGAACCGTTCAAGCACTATGGCTTACTTACTTGGGGGAGCGGACTCATAGTAACAAGGATGTCGAGTACCATCTTGGGTTGGCTACACCTTCACTCCTGCCGGTCATTCGCCAGTTGCAGAATGGCATAATTCCTAAGTTAAGAATGCTTAATGTTGAACTACACTTGGTGCATATGAGCCAAGTCCGGATTATGGGCGTCTCGGAAGAGTGGATCCGCAAAGTCGAACAGGATAATCCTGAGCGTCATCAGCTGTTTATGGTCCGAAAGGTCGAGTGCGGTCATTCTCAAAATCTGGAAGAAGGAGATGTCATCTTGAGTATTAACGGGAAAGTGATGACAAGAATAACGGAGCTGGACGTTATGTATGATCACGAGTACTTGGATATGGTTGTAGTAAGGAACTGCGAGGAGATGACCTTGAGAGTGCCCACCGTCCCAACCGACGATTTGGAGACGGACCGCGCCGTCATATTCTGTGGCGCTGTTTTGCATCGTCCTCATCATGCCGTGCGCCAACAGATAAGTACCCTACACTCCGAGATCTATGTTTCGGCACGGACTCGGGGTTCCCCGGCATATCAATACCAACTTGTGCCGACAAATTTTATTGTCAGTGTCAACGGAGTCAAGACTTCTGATCTCGATTCTTTCTTGCACGAGGTCTCGAAGATACCGGACAATACTTGTAATACCGAATGCTCTGGCCCCCGAGATTTTCTTTGACTGATCAAAAATATTGCAGATTTGAGGCTAAGAATCATTACTTTTGATAATATTCCGTTCGTGATTACTATTAAGAAGAACGAACATTATGTCAGTCTTCAATGTTCCTGTTTACCTAGATGGCACAGCTGCTCACATTCTCCTTGCCATAGTTCCCTACCATGGAATTTATTAAAGACCCCTCTGAGCCCTGCGGATGGCGTAGACAGACATACGAGGGCAGATTTACACATGCTGGTACAAGAACCCGTGTAGCTGTCCCAGGGATCAACTAACAGGTCAATAGGGTTAGAATCTAATATCCTTGCTGAAAGTATGCTAGCAATCCTTTCCCCTGAAAACTCGTGCCCAATGCTAACTTGGAGGAATCCTTCAGATATGGATGAACTTAGTGGCGAGTAGTTAGCGAAACAAGCCGACTAGTTTTCTTCATTTCAGTCATTTCAGGGGAGTGTACGATTTATAGTGGCCGAGCATTCAAGGGATTAGAATGGCGCTTGATATTTTCTTCACACTTCCATCTTTTTTATCTTTGGTTATCACTTTCGATTTATCGCACCCGTTATTCACCTGTTTCCCGTGTGGCCTCAACGAGCCAAACGGTTTATGTCCTTACTCTGAATGCTTGGGGGCGCTTTCATTGGTTATGGCTACTTAAAAGAGGGCTCGGATGGGATCTCACATGTTTCCTTGGGTTGAATCATTAGTGGTATGCATAGTGTCGATGAACTACCGTGGTAGATGGCCAATGTGGCTTCTTTTTTCTTTTTCTTTTCTTTTCTCGTTTTCTTTTTGGTGTCGTATGATAGCATTTATGTCGTGATTGCATGCTCTGGAGTCTTTGCGATTCAATTAATAGAAATTGGACTCTTGAAATGGATCGTTTGAGGTGCAAGGATCCATGTGTTACTCACCAACCTAATAGCACGTTTAATTTTCGTAACCAATTCTAGACTGGTATTAGCACCAACTGATCCTGGTCAGCAGTCAGGAACGATAAGAGACATAAAGAAGGAGCCCCACCTTCCATCCAATTGAGTCAAACTCAGGCCCAACGACTCCTTCAACGAACACCACTCCTCTCCATCTCTACCAATTTTGTTTAGAAAATATCATCATGGCGTCCGCCGGTGCTTTTGACCTCCAGACTTGCGCACGCAAGAATATTCTCCAATTGATCCCCTACCGATGTGCTCGAGAGTAATCCACTCCTCTAGGCTTTATTAAGGAAATCTCTAGCTAACCATTAAAATCGTAGTGATTTCAAAGACGACGGTAGTAACATCCTCTTAGACGCAAACGAGAACGCCTATGGCCCCAGTCTACCCTTCAATGGTTCTGATGGGCCAGAAGCGGGAACAGGTTACGATTACACCCAGCTTAACAGATACCCCGATCCGTAGCCCTTCCCCTCTCTTTAAATTTTATTTTCATCAGTTTAATTAACCAAACGAATATCTGCAGCCACCAAGGGGACCTCAAAAGGCTCTTCTGCAACTACCGCAACAAAAACCCCACCAAGCCACTGGCCCCAGCGAACCTGTTCCTAGGCGTCGGCTCGGACGAGGCTATCGACGCGGTCATCCGATGCTTCTGCATACCTGGGAAAGACAAAATCCTAACATGCCCGCCGACCTACGGAATGTATAGCGTTAGTGCGCAAGTCAATGATGTCGAAGTCGTAAAGGAGCCATTGGACCTGATCAGCGGTAAATTCGAGCTTCGCCCAGAAGCGATCAACAAACGCCTTTCGGAAGACCCCACTATTAAGCTCCTCTACATATGCTCCCCTGGGAACCCTACTGCGGGGACCGTCGATCCAGCAGCGGTACGCAAGGTCCTCGCGCACCCGACCTGGAACGGCGTTATCGTGATCGACGAGGCATACATCGACTTCGCACCCGAAGGGAGCAGTCTCGCCCCATGGGTTGTCGACCACCCAAACCTCGTCGTCATGCAAACTCTATCTAAAGCCTTTGGGCTCGCTGGAATTAGGCTTGGCGCGGCCTTCACGTCTCCGGAGATAGCGCAATTGCTGAACAACCTCAAAGCCCCGTACTCCATTTCCTCCACGACCTCTTCTATCGCCATGGCTGCGCTCTCGCCCGCTGGATTGGCTGTCAAGAATGAGAATGTGCGCAGGTTGCTGGCGCAGCGTGATAGGCTTGTTTCCGGACTTCCGGAATTGCCCGGGATCGGAAGATTTCTGGGCGGGTTTGAGAGTAACTTTTTGCTCGTTGAGATTCTTGATAAGAATGGGGTTCCGGATAGTGGTATTGCGAAGAAGGTCTATGAGGAGCTTGCGGTGGGGCATAGGGTTGTTGTTAGGTATCGTGGGGGGGAGGCGGGGTGTACGGGTTGTCTCAGGATTACTGTTGGCAGAGAAGCGGAGGTTGACAAGTTGTTGGAGAAGTTGAGGGAGGTACTTGGGGCGGTAAGGGGGGAATAGACATATTGGCGCTACGTCTGGGGTGTTTCTTAAAGGCAGATTGTTCTTTGATAGAGAATAAAAGCGATTAGATATGGGGGATGTTGTCAACGAATGTTGTTTTTATAGAGTAATTGCTCTGGGATGTTTCTGCTTACGCCGGGACATCCTTTTATGCTCCATACCCTCTTTTGGAAGCCAACTCAGTGCTAATGACGAAGGTGGGGAAAGGGCTGTTAAATTGAGAACAGCCCAACTAGATCATACTCAATCACTCGCAAACCCTTCAGGCCTCGAACAGTGAGTTACATGGTCTGAGATACGATACAATGCAACGCAATACGGTAACTTACCGGAAACTTACCAGACTCCGCTATCTGAACCGGCGCAGAAGAGCGCTTTCCATCTCAATGCGGATGGAAGGGTGGAGAGAGAGTTTACGCATGAAGCACAAAGGAGGAAGACAAAACCTACTAACATGCCAATAAGGGAGCCACGAATGATTCCGGTTTTGGGTGAAAAGTATAGGCTGCATGAAGTAGTCCAAGAAGGTTAACTAAAGCCGCCAGATAAAGACGTGGCGGTTTCTCCGGTTTTACAAAAGTTGCTTATCATTCCTTGCGTGTGTGGGACCTCTTGAGGTTTTTGGGAAAGAAATCCATCCCCCTCTTCCTCGGGGCTTACGAAGATCCACCCCTCGTGTTAGGTGAGTTTAAAAGATCTATCGTATGCTTTGGAGGATTGGAAAACGGCGCACTTGGGTTGTCCGGGTTGATCCCTGATCTTTCAACCTGGTTGGTTCCGCTTGACTTGGACATAATCCGGGTTAAGCTGGCAACCCGGGATGCAACTCCGAGGCTTCGATGTTGGGGGTGCGGTCGTGATGCCGGAATTTGCGAGTGGGATGCCGAGCTGTTTTTTGCAACTTATGTTTTACTAAAGAAAAGTCTTTTATTCCTTCCTCCTTGAAAACTTAAAAGGCCATCTCTTCCACCCTGTAGGAGGAACACATCAAGAGGGGTAAGCTAGTGTCCCTTGCCATAAGGGTCTCAGAAGTTGCAGTTGATGGGGCGTGTTGCAGGGGCCGTTGGTCTATCCTACCGCATGTGAGCTGGAGTGGTATATAGCATCCACAAGGTGGAACCCCGGGAGGGCGATTAGAGAGTGGAGGTGTTGGCCATGGTGGAGCCCTGTGTAGGAGATCTTGTTTTGTGAGGGGGGGGGAGAGGGGGAAAAAAAAAAACTGTTTGTTGCAAAGTTGTACCTTAACTTTTAGTGCGTTTCTCACCTTCGTACATGCTTTTGTGATTGCTTGCAGCTCCGATTGCTGACTTGGGCCCAAGCACTTATTCTTGGTATGGAATGTTCATAGATTCTCACTCGGTACTCAGTTCATAGTGCTCTATTGGTGTGATATGGACTTGCCGGGGGTATCTAGAGTGCTGCTGGGCTAGTGATGCTAGTGCTAGATATAGTACAAGGTCAGGTAGCATTAGCTAGCCCATGCCGAAGCCGGGGAACTGGTTCTTCCTCTTCCTCAACATCCCCCCCTGTGTGGGGAAGGGGAAAGGAAAGTCATCACTCAGCCCAGCAGTGCTAGGCATAGCTTCTATTGCCTTGAGGTTTGGTGGGAAGGAGTATCATAGCAATTAGAACCGTAGTTGGTCGGCACTAAAAAATGCAGTAGAATACCTGAGGATTAGCTGAGAGGTTCAGCGAGGAGCAATACCGCAAAAACTCAAATAATAGAATCGTCTGAGATGCCGTTGGTGTTATTTTCTCTGATAAGATCTAGTGGTTTTTATTTTTTGTCTTATGGGGGTTGAGTAGCTCCTTTTTTCTTCCACCCCTCCCTATTCTCTAAAATGGGTAATTCTCAACTATACAGCACACCGTGGTATTATTTTGGGCTTCTGCGGTATCTGTGACTGGAAAGGTATCATACGTATTGGACGTATCGAGCTGTTATTCTGTAGGATCGGTCGTCGGTGGTAGAGGCATCGCTTCTCTCCCCTAGTTAAAACCTAATTGAAAAGGGGAGAAAGGGTTAGCAGGGCGGGTTTAAATTGGGAAGTATAATAATTATCATAATAATAATATTATTACTAAGGCCCTGTTCTCGACACCACCATTTAAAAAAATGACATTTTTTTTCAGAAATAATTATGTTCTGCACTCCTTGCTCCGTTTTTCAGATATGAACAAAAAACATACTAGAAGGTAGGTTTAAATCAGGTATACCTAAATATTAATGTCCTGTTTGGCTAATGTGACTGTAGTTTCAAAATTTCCCACTAACTATAACTTATTCTCATAGGATATTTCTCAAAATATATATAAGAAACATGTTTGAAAATAATACCTTGTGAATTGCTCTTATACTACTCAAAATATATGTAGAAACATTCATTTTCAATTATTATTACTCTCATATAAAGTTCTATTAGTCATCAGATATTCTTTTTTCTTCATATTACCCTAACTATTAACCAATCTTACAAAGAAATGCCATAAAAAGAAATGCCACTAAATTTAACAAAATGCCATTTTTCTTGTGTGGAGAACACACCTCCATTTTTTTTTAAAAAAAAAGTAGGAAAAATGCCATAAAAGTGAGAAAAATGCCATTTTTCATGTGTAGAGAACAGGGCCTAAAACTAGGCTTGATTGAGAAAAATAAATAAATGCTGCGTGAGCTCTATCGGAGCCCTAGTCCCTCATTTTTGTAGTCGAGGGTTGTTGTCGGGGATGGGTATATAAAGGCACCATCTCTGCGCTCCTTTCCGCCTTTCCACCCCTCTTCCCAACCACACAACACTGAACACAACAACAACCACAGCCGCCGATGTGGGGGACTAAAGGGACAAGAAGCGCTAGGAGGATAAAAAGGCCAGAGGACAATAATTACCGGAAGGGCAACAATTACAATACAAATCAGCAAAAATCCAACAATGCAGGACTATACAAACCAACTGCTCAATACTGTATAGGTGGGGGGGTGGAGAATTCGAGGACTGGATGAGCGACAATGGCTAAGGGCCTGTTTGGACACAACGGCTCGATTCCGTTCCCATATACAAATGGCCCTTTCCCTTCCGTTTAAAGGGGGGGAGGCAATTTTCACAGCAGGAGCAGTTGCCCAACGGAACGGTCTCATTTTTGCCAAACGGGCCCTAAGATCCTGTTGGGATACAACGTTCTGTTCCGTTGCCCCGTGCGAATAGTTGTTTCCTTTCCGTTCTAAAACTTCTGAAACCGTTTCTACGGGCGGAATAGCCACAAAATGAACATGTTGTTTTTCCTTCTGATTTTTTCAAACCCGCCCGAAGAGGGTAAAGGAGGCCGGGGGGACAACAGTTACCAAAAAGGCAACAATTACAGTACAAATCAGCAAAAACTGACAATACAGGACAATACAAACCAACAGCTCAGTATAGGTGCTTGTAGGGAGGATGGGGATTTAGGGGACCAAATGGCTAAGAGCCTGTTTGGATATAATAGTTCCGTTCCCTTGCCTTATACAAATGGCCTTTCCCCTTCGGCTCCCAAAAATCCGAAACAACCATTTTTACAGGAGAAATAGTCACAAATGGAACGGTTTTTTGCCTTCAGTTTTTGCCAACCGGGCTCTGGAGGGATGGTAGAAATATATATCAGCAATCCGGGCCAGGTGGATGGTATTTAAGACTAGGATGTGAAGAACCAGGGGGCCAGCAATGGAGAAAAGGATAACAAAAAATATAAACCAGCAGCCCGGTGCAGTGTTCCAAACGGTCCGGCCCCGTGTAGTCTGTCCAGGGAAGTGAGATCCTAGGACGTCCGTCTTTGGCCCGGATGGCGGACTCTATAGGGTGAGATAGTGCTTTCTTCGGGTAGGGGTAGGAATGCAAGCTATGCTAAGGGACGGCCATAGGCGGCCGTGGGGGATGCAGGATGAAGGGGGATAGCGGGGACAAGGGATCACCGATGTTTGGTGATTTCTCTTCTGTCCATCCCTGCTCCGAAATCTGGTCAAACAAATGGAATGAATGACCTGGGCAGGAATCTCGGAGCCTAATTTGCAGATATCCATCTGCTCGGATGAATCTCTAGGGTTTCTCTGCTACCTCTATTAATAAGATGTTTAGGAGCATTCCACAATCCAAGGGAACATTACTGGACTAGTAACCATACTACTAATTCTATAGGATGGTGAAGCACCCACTGATGTGGGGTATCCATGTTGATTGGGTTACTAGCGATGGATAAATAAAGCAGCGTGGGCCAGGGCCCACAGCCCACCCCGGTCTTTGGCTGTCGGACGGAGGGCATCCGCTCACCCAAAAAACGACGGACTATGACCCGTAGTCCCCTCTTCCTACCACCAAGATGGAATAACTGAACACTGAACTGTTAGGAACTCTGACTCGGCGGGGTGGGCTGCATTGGGGATTCGGATGTAGGGGCCAAAAGGATGATAATGGCCAAGGGGGAGACCGCCAAGGTGCAGATTAGTAAACCTGGACAACTGAGCCTCTCCCCCTTGAGTTTGATATTTGCTTGATCTTTTGTGATAAATTTGGGCTGGCGAGCACTAGGTAATCGGGGACTTATAAACAATGATCTGTCGGTGTTCGCCACTCCTCCCTGGACGGGACTTGGTGGGCTAAATTTACTATCGAGATTTATGTGGAGAACGGGGGAACTCCAGCTCATATGATGATAATGCGACCATTCTGAAGCGCTCGGTCTAATAGTTTCTTATTCCATAAGTGCTTGTGAACCGGGCGTGGGAAAGTTAAAGCTGTTCTGATGAGCTTGGCTCTTGGCCGGTAAGGTTGGCTTTGGGGGAAGGGCAGGAAGGAGTAGGACACCTGCGGGTGATCGGGAAATAAAATCTCTGTCGTGTTGGTAGACTACTATTGCTGGTCAAACTATGATAAAGGTTTGGGAATAATTAAAAAAAGGTCGGATGCAGTGTCCAGGGAATGGGCGGTGGTGTGGAGACTACCGTAAAAACTCGAATAAACGGACCATGTGCTAGGACGTTGGAGTTTCCCCTCCTAGTAAGGTCTGGCTTTTTTATTTATTTTTTATTTGTCTCTGAGGTGTGTTTTCCGCCCTTATTCCACAGGAGGGAATTCTGGACTACATGGCACATGGTTCCCTTATTCCAGTTTTTACAGTATTAGAGTCCTTGGGATTAATGAGTTTCGATTTCTCAGAGTTAGCATTCTGGAAATAGTGCTTGGGCTTGGACTGTCATGGCTCAAATGGTGAAAAATAACTAAGGCCCTGTTCGGCACGCAAGGAAAATGGCATTTTCCAGACTTTTATGGTATTTTTGTTGCAAATCAAATATTGCAACATTCCACCTTTTTGGTTATAGCTCAACAACATACAGGTGTCCAACTGGCCTTCTCTTTTCATTAAAATAGTCAGAATGGCAGCTATTATCTGGGTATGGAACCTTTTATACCTGCTGGCTGCAGGGGCTTGAGCTTTAGCAAAAATGGAGTTTTTGGGAAAAATGGCATTTTTTTAACTGGTGGCGTGCTGAGCAGGGCCTAAGTCATGTTCTGATAGGCCGATTCCGCTATTTCCCCTCCCTCTTGAGAGGGGGTTGGTGGAAGATATGCTGATTGACTTAATTATTCTGATGAGGGTTGGAGTTTACATATAGAATCTTACCCATATGGGGTGGGTCATGTATTAAGGACGGCCTGTGTGAGCAAAGAGGGGGGTTATGAGAGGCACATATAGCTCAGTGGTTTTTTTAGAGAATAGGCTCTGGAGAGAACTGTCTTGGGTGGGGAATGACAGTGATCTACCAATATATGAGCCATAGTATGAGAATGGATACAAAATTATGATGGCTAAGCTTGGGGGTTTGTATGTATATTTACTATTATTCAGAAAGCGAGTAGATGGAGCAATTGAATGTGATTTTATTTAAAAAAGCTTACTTCAGTTTTCGCTGGAGAAACAGAAAGGACGACTGGATATGAATCAAAACCTAGCAATCTGATAGCTGGAATCCCATAGTTGTTAGGGTATGATAGTTAGTTTGGGGTACGACCGGTTTAGGGTCGTGACTGCCACTTGGGGGTTTTTCCCGTTGTGTGGGTTTTTCCTGTTTTGTGTGTTT
>Ga0307509_10001433_pt1 | contig 40244 bp, 42 predicted proteins | sample 10_EM_MG_FD_202245 | JGI IMG/M metagenome (GOLD analysis project Ga0307509, IMG submission 202245) | Populus trichocarpa ectomycorrhiza microbial communities from riparian zone in the Pacific Northwest, United States - 10_EM | ecosystem: Host-associated > Plants > Roots > Unclassified | place...
ATTTTCCACAACGTCGGCGGGTCGATGAACGTGGTCACCGAGTTACTTAAGTCCTCCCTGAAGCTTAAACCAAAGATTATTTCCCTGGCGGAATGCCCCCTTGAGAACGGAGATTGGATGAATCTTAGGGGTTTTACATGTTATGCCAACACAAAGGCAGAGAGATGGGGGTGTGCTGTTTATGTTAGAGATGAATTTGTTAATATGTTTGCGGTAGGCCGTGTGTCTACGCAATTTGTTTCACTATGGACGGCAGGCACTGAGATTACCTTTGGATACCAGAGACCCAGTAAAGGAAACTGGGACCCGGACAACGAATGGCACAGAGGATCAGACAACATTATTGTCGGAGACCTAAACGCCAAACACGGAGACTGGTCTGAGGGCGGAAACCACTTCGGACTAAAAATGAAGAGATGGATAGAAGAGAGAGACCTGGAAGTGCGCAACCCGTTCATGATTACACTTCCACCGTATCGGCAGAAGGGAAAAGGAACCACCATCGACGTAGTAATCACAGGGGACAACAGACCATGCAAAATCGCAACAATGGACATAGCTGCGGCGGAACACAGAGCCCTCAGAATTAAGACCAACCTAACTTGGAGAAAATCCACCGAAGACAGGCTAAGGTACGACAAAGCCGACTGGGGCCAGATCAAAGCTGCTCTCACCCTCCTGAACCTGGAAGATACTCACCCGACCCGGGTACAAGAATCACTCACCAGGATCGTACTTCAACACACCCCCAGGGCCAGGAGCGGAGCAAAGGCCTTCTGGAACAAGGACTTGGAAGAGTGCAGACAAGCGATAAGGCTACTGCAAAAACGGAACAACGGGGACCCGAGAATCCTCACCATGAAAAGGGCCTACCGGAAAAAGATAGCCAAGGCGAAAATTGAAGCGAATGGTAAGGCCCTTCAGGAGGAAACAGATCCCGAATGCTTCAGAAGCGTCCGCCCCATGAGCAATAAGCGGCCCATCCCGTCCTTGATCAGGAAGGATGACTCCATAGCCAGCGAACACCCCCACATCGCCTCTGAGCTCCAGAACGCCCTCTATGGGGGACAACGGCAAAGAGACAGCACTGATATCAAGTCTACCCTTGACATAGAACTGACACTCGAGGAACTGGATGCCGCCCTCAAGGCTTCCCCCAACGGCACATCACCCGGACCAGACCGAATACCCACCAGGATGGTCAGGGAATTCAGGAGGTCCAATGAAAAACTTTTCCTGACAACGATGAAAAGAGCGCTTCTTGAAGGGATCCCGGTCAGCTGGAAGACCAGCGACACAATCTTAATTCCGAAAGCCAGGAAGGAGTCATACATCAGCGCCAAGAGCTGGAGACCCATCCAACTACAGTTAATCCTCGCGAAGGTACTCGAGAGGGTAATTGTTACCAGACTAGCCAGGCTTGACCTCCTGACCCCAAGTATGTTTGGAGGGAGAAAAAAGTCAGGAACCACAGACGCCATTCAAGCCCTTGACGACTTCGTACAAAATCACCGTGGACACAACATCTGCCTATCGTCACTGGACATAGAAGGGGGCTTTGACCACCTGAACCTGGACATGACCTGTGACCGGATTGAGACCAAAAGCCCACACCTAGCCGAATGGGTCCGACACTGGGGGCACGGCCGCCAAACCTCATACAGGTTCAACGGACGAACATCACAAGCCTTCCACACGAGCATGGGCACCCCCCAAGGCTCTCCTCCGTCGCCCATTTTGTTCCTGATAAGCATGAAAGATATCCTCGACACCGATCATGGTAACCGGGGAGACACCAAAGGCTCCATCTTCGCCTACGTTGATGACATGCTGATAGCCACCGCCTACAAGGATAGGAACGACGGACAGATCGCGCACCAGCAAACGATCGATGAGATGACCCTCCGGGCCAAATCATGGGGATACTCCTTCTCGGCCACCAAAGGGGAATACATCCACGTCCACACGAAGAAACAGATGGAACTGAGCCCGATGATAGGGGGCAGCCTGCTCCACCCTCAAGAATGCCTCCGCTGGTTAGGCTTCTTTATATCCCCGGACTGGAAATGGAAGAGGCACCTACAAGAATGGTGCGCCAAAGCCAAGAATTCCGGATACGGCATCCGAGCGATGACTGAGAGATACCAAATCGGTGGTCTTAACGCCTGGTGCACACATCGACTGATCAAGGGCTTGGTGCTCCCACAACTGAGCTACGGCGTGGAACTGTAGAACACTAAAGGCCTCATACAGGAGGCCCAAACAACCCTCCACAAGATCATGAGAAACAGCTTCGGACTGGAAATGAAGACACCCATCCTGGCCATTGACGCTGAAATCGGTATACCCCCGATGGACCTGTATGCACTCCAACGGCACAACATGCTATCCCTGAGGGCGATAACCCTGGACAGGCCCACGAGATTAGCCCAACGGTGGTTAAAGGATTCCGGCATCACCGACATCATCACCAATGCATCTGGGTTGAAGGAAGGGTACGCGAGCATCAAAGAAAATGTCAGACACTTGTGGCAAGAACGAATTGAGTCGGCCGACATCAGATACGATGGCAGACCTAGGGCCAAATACGGCCACCTCAGAGAACTCACCCGCCAACAACTGAGAGAAATCATCGGCCTACGAGCCACCTCGGGATGGCCCTACCAGAGTGTCGATGGCTCCAGGAGGCAGTGCATCTGCGACAGGGATATCATCACCCCCCACCACCTCATGAATTTCTGCGGAAGGATTGACGCGACCAAGCTGCCACCACACGGTAACAAGTCTATTGGGGACCTGGCAAGCTGGATAGACAGTTGGCCCCCGGAGCTTCGCAACACCACCAAAGCCAAGGCGAGGGACAGGGCAGAATATAGGCAGCAGGTGTCGGGAGCGGCCATTAACCTACCCACTTCCCAGCCTAGCCAACAGAAGTCCTCTACCCCTGCCAAGAACATCAGAAAACAGGTCGCCTGCGACATATGCGGTAAGCTCATACAAGCCAACACGGTCGCCAAAGAGAAGCACGCCCGAACCCACCTCCCTGGATATGGAAAAAGGAGAAGGGGGAAAGGGAGTAAGGAGAAGCCCGGGGACGATGGGCAACAAGGAGGTCCGGCGGTGCCCGGTAGCTAGTGGGCATAATGACTAGCAGTGGTATTTCTTAACGTACACGACCACAGGTGCGGAGGCACGGGAGTGGGTTTCCTTTGTTGTTGATGGATTTATATTGTTTCTTTGAGTACTCGACTATTGGGTGGAGAGCCAACGGGATAGGTTTTCTTTGTTGTAGGATTTCGTTATAATGTCTACGACCACAGATGCGGGAGCGCAGGTGGGTTTCTTTGAGTTTGTAGCAGGATTTATTTTCTTGGTACACGACTATTGGGTGGGGAGCCAACGGGATAGGTTTCTTTTGTTGAAGGATTTCCTAACGTACATGACTGCTGGGCCTGGAGAGGACGGGGCGGGTTTTATATGTTAGGAGGAACTAAATTGCTGAGGGCAAGATGAGGGTGGGAGTGGAGTTTCTTTTGTACGGTCGGGCGAGGTGGTCGATAGTGGTAGGCCTAGGGCGGGGTTTTGGATTTTCTTTTGATAAGGGGGCCCAGGTCCGTGGGGGGTGTCACGGAACGCCTCACATACTATTTAGTTAGTCGTAGGTAGCATGAATGAAAACAAGGTTGAACCCCGCTATCCCGTATGGCCAAAATCCGAAGCATTTGTCCGGCATAGCGAGCGATCCGGGACAACAGGCAAGGCCTTGGTGTAAAAAAATTCAGAACCTACTGGGATTCATACGGAACAGCGAGGTATCCGTATTATTGAGATCCGGGATAGCGGGGTGTGAGTGTATATATAGTTCTGCGAACATTAAGAATCAGGTATATTCAATATACTAATTGCATTACTAAATTGCTAAGTCTTGTAACCGCTTCCCGTAGGGTAGCGGTCTTGCAAAAGGATATCGGTATTGACTCTAACCAAACCGCTGGTATAGACAAGATCAAGTACCGGAGACACCAACAAGTAATTGAATAGGTTCTATTACTTTATCGAAACAACTAAGAGAAGGCCAAGTGCTGTAGACCTATGCGAAACTCGAAGATTCTTGAATTGAACTGAATAGAAGATAACTGTTCAACCAAGTATATTGAAAACTCTGTTTGTCGACGTCTGATCTCTCTAAGTCCAGAGAGATACAGGTCTTTAAATACACTTGTGATAATCCATCTCGCATCAATCATATCCAAATCCTAAGGCATCAAATGATACCTAACCCATAAACAATCAAACAATAAACAAGGCTTACGAACTTCCTGAGTTCGTATCCTGAAACAATACAAGTAACAAATAACAAGGCTTACGGGTCTCCTCAACTCGTATCCTAAAACAATACATAACACAAACTAACAAGGCATACAAGTCACCTGAACTCGTATCCTGAAACAATACATAAAACAAATCCATACCTAAACTGGTAGCCTGTACCGGTTACAAGTCTGATCTTCCTGTAAATGAATTCATGTAACAGGTTTACCCCTGTTAAACAAAATGGTACAATAGAGGGCTAGCGGGTGACCTGCAAGCGCTAGGTCTAAGGGAGTCTTCAGAGAGCTCGAGGATAAGGAGAGATAATAGTTAAAGGGCAAGTGGAACTCTGAGATCGCCGTTCAACCAAGTATATTCTTAAAACATGAGTCTGCTGAAGTCTGCCATTCTCCTGCGAGCCAGGAGATGAGTTTAAATACAAGAGTTCCCCCAGGGCGATAGTAATCAGATATCCTGCAACCACGATCATTACCGGGCAGTGCACCTTGCCCTGCATGTCCTGTGATCCCACATGAAACCTAAAAGTCATAACACTGCCTCAATGCTATCGTCAGCTTACATGACCGTTCCTTCACTTGTGATCCAAAATAAAACAATCAACATGCAAAACTAAACTTAACACAAGCTACCGGGCCCTAATATAGCTCCGGGGCTGTAAAACCATCAAACTAATCAAAGTAAGCAAGGTAATCAAACTAAACATAGGAAATCCTGCACTCCGCTTCTGTATACAGTTACCGGAACATGTATACATGTTACAATTCACTTGATCAAAAATCTTGTCTGTTCTGTTGTAAAAGATGAAACTAAATTGTATTGGGACCTAAAACTACTTCTTTGAATACTCATATGACTTTAATACTATATATAATATCTTTTATTAATGTTAGATATAGCTCTTGATTGTATCAATCATCATATTCATATATCATATAATATTCTTAATATCATAATTATATATTTTCTATTAGGGTTAAGTAATTTAGGTATTAGGGTTGTGAAGTTTGTGTGTGTTACACTTGGGGTCGCAATAATATTGTTACACTTTCTGTTTGAAAATTGGTATGGAGGCTAGTCTTCCGGAACCATATTATTAATAATATCATACAAGTAATCTGAAATTATTCATGGAGAAACACGGAATAATTCAACTTGAACTCAGTCGGCTTGAGGAACAAATGTCAATTCAAAATGGTGAGTAATAGAGAGAAGGGGATATATAATGACAAAATACTGAGTGGAAATATCGCCATTGACAGAGACCCGTATTCAAAGAAAGAATAAAGTAAATCAAAACGAAGACTTATAATTCGGGGCTGCACTTCTAACAATTGCGCGTTGTGGGGGCTCTTTTAAATACAAAATCGATGCCGACTCATCTAGCAGTCTCCTTAACAGATCACATCGTTTCCTTGCTTTCTCAGGCCATTGCCTTACCACTTCTTCCCCTCTTGCTTCCCCCGCTCTGGCGATTCATCAACCCCTCTCCTCGCATCCTTCATGAGTGCCCGACTCCGGGGAATCCTCCGATATCCTTCTAGCATGTTCTAAGCGATGAGTAAGAGCGGAATAGTCGGAATGATGTCCGATGGCGTGCCACGAAGTGAGTCCCGGTGATTGGCAAGATATAAAAGCACCGATGGACTACCGATGTAGACAAAAGATTTTCAGAGAAGCCCGAGCAGTAAAAAAAAAAAGGGAGGGGTGAAGTGGTTTGGGAGGCTCATGAGATAACGCCCCTAAATTCCAGGAGGATGACCCAATCCAGGGCTTGCATCCGCCTGGCTCCAGCCTATCAAGCACTCTCTGCAGTGGGCTTAGTATTTTGCTTGACCAAGGTTCCTCCATTGCGGAGGGGTTTGTCCTGTTGGTAGAGGGAGAAGAGCCGAATTCTATTCTTGGTTAGACCTGTGGGTCCTTTCCAAAGGAGGCAGAGGTAACTCGGGCAGCTCAGGGGAGAAGACCCCCGTGGGCTGTAGGCTTGCTGCATATCCGGGGGTGAAATTCGTGTGGTCTTGCAGCAACTTCGCAATTCGCTCATGCCCATACTGCACAGCCTGCAAGAGCGGTGTTTGTCCATACTCGTCACGTATGTCGGAGCTGACATCATCCCGTCCTAGCAGTTGCCTGACTACCATCTTGTGGTTGTGGTGTGCAGCCCCGAAGAGCGGTGTTCGGCCACATTTGTCAGGTGTATCGGGATTGACGTCTTCCCTTCCCAGTAGTATCCTCACGACCCCATCATGCCCATACCGCGCAGCCCGAGAGAGCGGTGTTCGGCCATCTTGGTCAGTTCTGTCGGGATTGACTTCGTCCTGTTCCGGCAGTATCCTCACAGCCCCCTCACGCCCGAACCGCGCAGCCCGGGAGAGGGGTGTTTGGCCATATTGGTCGGCTGTGGCAGGATTGACCTCGCTCCGTTCCAGTAGTAGCCCCACGACTCCCACATGCCCACACTCCGCGGCCGCCGAGAGAGTTGCTTGGCCACGCCAGTTTTCCTTGTTAGGATTGACATCGCTCCGACCCAACAGTATCTTCACAACTTCCCAACGCCCATATATGGCAGCTAGCATGAGCGGTGTATCCCCACAGCGGTCAGCTGCGTTATAGTTGACATCACTACGGCCCAGCAATATCCTCACTACTCCCACACGCCCCTTGCGCGCAGCTCGCAAGAGGGGTGTTAGGCCTTCATAGTCAGCTGTGTCATGATTGGCATGGTTCTGTTCGGGTAGCATTCTTACGACCCCCTCTTCCCCATATTGAGCAGCTTGCGAGAGCAGTGTTAGGCCATCACGGTCAGGTGTGTCGGGATTGACCTTGCCTAGTTCCAGTAGTATTCTCACGACTCCCTCATGCCCTTTCTGGGCAGCCCACCAGAGGGGCGTTCGACCAGCTCTGTCAGCCGCGGGGGGATCAACATCGTTCCGCTCAAGTAGTATTCTCACGAGCCGCTCATAGCCATGCAGTGCCGCCAGAGAGAGCGGTGTTCTGCCATACTCATCAGCTCTGTTGGGGTCTACATCGATCCGTTCCAGCAGTATCCTCGCGACTTCCTCATGCCCATTATCGATGGCCCACCAAAGCGGCGTCGGGCCATGCATAGTGTCAGCTAAGTCCTGATTTGGGGTTGTTTTTCTCCAGCAGGACCCCTCTCGATCTCCGACCTCTTAGCCTCTCAGGTAATTCCTGTGTTACCCTGGAAATTAGTGACCTGCGTACCCCACATACCCATCTCCAATGAACTACCCGCTCTCCCCAGGAGTACCAAATGAACGATATCAGGTGGAGGGAGACCTAGGACTGCGAGGCAACGTTCACTTACCTGCAGCTACCAACTGGGAAGGTAATCAATTGAAACCTTCGTACACGACCAGATGCCTACCGGTGTTCTCTTGCAACCCAACGTCCACAATCGGGAGGTATTCGCACAAGTTCAGTGCTCATCCCGCGGAAAAATAAGATGATGGAGGTGCTAAGACGATTCGTGTTCGGGTGTGTTTGACGGAGGAGATGCTTGGAGTTGTATTCGCTATGGAGGTTGCTAGCTACGGTTCACCTCTAGTAAGTAAAACTCTGCTCTTACATGTTATAGCCATATGTCTCCGCATAGGCCCTAATCACCGGTGCTTGCCCTAGAACATTCACCCGTCCACACTTCTGTGTTCCTCCATACATGCCCGCGCTGCCCATCAGCCTGCGCTATCTCTGCTCCTATTGCAGTGCTCTACTACTGGGATAATAATACCATCATAAGAAAGTGAGTGGAAAAATCAATAAGGAAACGTTGCCTTCGTGTTCGTATCTCCTGCCCTCTCCCGTCCAAGAGGATTTCTCGATCAGATTTGCTGTCTCCTCTATATTTCTCTAGCCTTCTGAAGAGGTATATTGCGCTGGTAGCAACCCTTTAAGACCTTCACCGAAAAATTACCCCCACAAACACTCTCAACACACAGTCTTATAAAATACTAACCGCACTGAAGCGCTGTAAATACACTGGAGAAAGAGGTGGTCTTGTTCGCCATTTAGGAAGTAGTGTTTGTGTTATCTGGCCTTAAGTTCTTATTCCCTATTTAAAGCTGTGCTATGGTATCGATGTCAGAGATGGGATAGTCAGAGGTTTTGAAGCCCCATGCGGCAGCAGAACGAGATCCTCCTTGACGAGAGGGAGGTCAATGAACACGACCACGACCACGCCGTTTCTTTATCGTTTACTCTTTCCCCTACCTTGTTCTTTCCACGGTGCGAACCTCTCGAACTTGCGCGGATACTTCCGATTCGTGGACTCTGACAAAGGGCGCTCTCTCATAAGGATTTGAACTCGTACAAAGGCCTTGATTGATTGCCTTTCTCGGTAGCCACAGGTAAGTGAAGCTTACTTCGCAGTTCCATTCTCTCCCTTGACTCTATATTTTTCTTTCGGTACTCCAAGTATATGGAGAGAGTAGATGCTCTATTAGAGATAGGTAAACAAGATGCCCAGGCCACTGATTACCAGGGTAACATAGAAATTGCCTGGGCTACTGGGGGTCTCATTCAGAGATCTTGAGGATACTGCCAGAGCAAAACATCACCGATCTTAACACAGGTGATATCATGCATGGCCAAACACCGCTTGGGTGGGCCGCTGAGAATGGGCATGAGGAAGTGGTGAAGATACTGGTAGGACGGAGCGATGTCAATCTCAACAGTGCTGACCAGGATGCCCGAACACCGCTCGCGCGGGCCGCGGAAAATGGGCATGAGGGAGTCGTGAGGATACTGCTGGAACAGAACGATGTCAATCCCAACACAGCTGATAACTTTGGCCGAACACCGCTCTTTCTGGCTGCCTTGTTAGGGCATGAGGAGGTCGTAAGGCTACTGTTGAAACGGAGCGACGTCTACCCCAACACAACTGTCAGTTATGGTCGAACACCGCTCTCCTGGGCTGCTGAGAGAGGGAATGAGAGTGTCGTGAGGGCACTACTGGAACGGGGTGAGGTAGATCCCAACAAAGTTGACGATGAAGGCCAAACACCGCTTTGGAAGGCTGCGCGGAGGGGGTATGGGGAAGTCGTAAGGATACTACTGGAACGGAGCGACGTCAATCCCAACACAGCTGACAGATATGGCGAAACACCGCTCTCTCGGGCTGTGTTTTGTCGGCGGGAGGAGGTGGTGAGGGCACTCCAGGAATCGGATGAGGTCAATCCCGGCACTACTGACAAATGGGACCGAACACCGCTCTCCCGGGCTGCTGAGAGAGGGAATGAGAGTGTCGTGAGGGCACTACTAAAAAGGGGGGAGGTCAACCCCAACAAAGTTGACAATCAAGGACGAACACCACTCTGGAGAGCTGCGCGGTATGGACATGAGGGAGTCGTGAGGATACTGCTGGAACGGAGCGACGTCAATCCCAACACAACTGACAAACGGGACCGAACACCGCTCTCGCGGGCTGCAGAGAGTGGGCATGAGGAAGTCGTGAGGGCACTACTGGAACTGGATGAGGTCAATCCAAACACAAGTGACAATATGGACCGAAAACCCTTGTTGTGGGTTGTGTAGAATGGGCATGATGGAGTCGTGAGGATACTAGAACGGAAGGACGTCGATCCCAACATAGCTAACACATTTGGACAAACGCCGCTTTCACGTGCTGTGAGGAGTGGGCATGTGGGAATAGCAAAGTTGCTGCAGGACCAAGAGGAATTGGCTTTCGGATATGAAGCAAGTACGGAACCAGAAGGGCTATTCTCCCCTGAGATTCCAGAGATATCCTCCCCTGATCCGTCAGAGCCATTCTCTTTCAACCTGTCAGAGTCACTCCCCCCTAATTCGCCAGAGCAATTCTCATTCGGGTCGCCGGAGCTACCCTCCCCTGATCTGTCTGAGCTATACTCCCCTGGCTTGCTAGAGTTACTCTCCCCTGATTCGCAAGAACTATCCCCCCCCGATCTGTCAAATGAACCTGGACCCCCTTTTAAAAGGACCCGCAGGTCTTGATATCACTCTCCAGTTACCTTATCCCCTTTCACCTCTCGTCGTATTTTTGGGGTTTGTTCACCAATTCCGTACATAGTTGTAGCTCTCCGTTGCCTCACCGCGCCCCCCCATCCCGATATATCCTGCATTTTATTCCCCCCCTGTTTTTCCCCCGTCTCGTTTGGCTTGGAGGGGAAGAGTCACCGTAGGAGCATTAGCTATGGAAGAAAAAAGTAGGATTGGTTGTGGGAAAAACAAGACTTAGGGTGGGTTATAAATCGCAACCACACTGAAGAGAAGGATAAGCTCCACATCAATAATAGGTCTATAACACAGTGATTTCGCCCGGGCAGCCGCACCCGACTCTCAAGTCTCGCGTCAAGTGCACTCTAACACCTTCTCCACAGCACTAGTATGAACCATGAAATTACAAAAGCCCATCCAACAATTAGGCTATGCGAAAATCTAGCCAACTTCAACAAGACATTCCAGACGCTTTAGTTTTCCACTGAGCATTATCTACTCATCCAACAGAAACTACGAACTAACAGCATTTCTAGCACTAGCTCCAAGCTATTAATCGCCTAGCCTTAGCTCTCCCAACACGCCTCTAATGAGTAAACTAATTCCTATAATATAGTGGGTCCACTGCTCCACGGACACTATCATACCTACCTTTCAAAGAACCATACATACCAGGAATGCGGAATAGCACTTGACCCACCCATCCTATGACTAGCATCTCTACCAGTACAGCACAATACAGTGTTCCCAAGAGCCCAGTCGGTCCGTATTTTGCCTAGGACCAGACTAACGCCGTGTTCTCAGTCCTTGCTCGGGACGGACACCCAACCCGTAAGTTAGTCCGTTCTAACCTGTGGCTAGGGCGGACGGCCGGGCCCTACTGGTGTCTCATCTAAATGCTCTATTTTAAATATGATCAGGGTTAAGTCCCTGCCACAAAGAATCCAAACATTTTATTCCTGTGGTATGGTTATAACATGATGTATTGCCATACAGGTATCAAATTTCCTTACCTATTAACCAAGCTGCCTAGGTCTAAGAAAGTCTAGAAAATGAGAGCACACTGTACCCTCATCTCATGAGCTTATTGGATTCAAGATAACTTCCATCTTGGCCCAATATTTAAGCATATTTCATTCACCCATTCCATGCCTCGTGAAAGAGGAGCACACACTTGTTCAACAAATGCAGCAGTTCCCGGAATCACCACTCAGCTTATAGGACAATCATCCATTATGGGTTAGTATGATATATGAAATACCCATAGGGCCCTATAGGTAATCAGGTGGGCCCTGAAGATGACAGCAGGCAACTAGAGATGACAGCTGGGCCCTACTAACAGGCCCCATTTGCGCCAAGGCTCCGTGGCCTCCTCACAGGCATATAGGAGCGCAGTGTTTATTATACCTTGCAATAAGCAATATCCACAATACCGCCTGAGCATGAACCTACTCAATATACAGAACTAGCAGCTGAACTTATGCTAGCCACCATATTCCCGTTCCGAAATACCACACCGGCAGTAATTTGCAAGGATGAATATGATGAAGCCAGGAAGCCCACTGCTACTGAAGCAAAGCAGTGGCAAAATGCAGCCAGGCTCCATCAGTTAGTTTACTTTTAATCTTCAATATTTTAGTTATTGTAACATTTATCTAGATATATCCTAAAGCTAAATTCCCAAGGTTCAGACTCTAACTCACTAATTTTGCATTCTTTCAGCGTCATAAGTTGATTAAGATAGAGAATCGGATTTATAATAAAGTTTCTGAGGTTAAAATTAAATCTACTCTTGGCTTGTGGGATAAATTATGTTACATAGTCGACCCTGCCGCAATCCAAAATAACAGCTTGCTCGATGGCACTGTATGTGCCCATTGTACCAATAAAGCATTGATAGTTTCAATCCTAGTATTTTTTCTATTTCTGTGGGTCCCCGCCTAGTATGTGTACCTTGCTGATGAGCGGAATGTTTGGAACCCGGAACTCTCCATGATAGAATAAAGTGCTGTGGCTTCTCCTTTCCAAGTTTCAGCAGTGACGTAGATGGAATGAAGGTGATTTATGAAGTCGAGTAGAGATTGTACACAGATATGGCCGTTAGTGATGCGATGGACAGGAGTTTGAGATGTCAAAGCTTTTACCCCTTTCCGGGACTATAGCTAACAATTTATGTTTTTACCCGCGACGGTAATGAGCGTGGAAGCTTCAAACCCTGTATATCCCATCTCTGATGTCCATACTATAGTACAGCTTTAGGTCGAGGTGTTTCTGTGTGTAGGAACGTTGATATGAACTTAAGGCTAAATACGGTATCATAACATCAATGCTGTTTCCTAAATGGCCTCCAAGACCAATTACGGAAATAGTGTAGCCAATATGAGCTATTTTTTACTGTGACTATCTCGGAACTAGGAATAGGGCAGGAAAATTGACATCCCATTTGGATACAACAGTTCATTTTCACAGCAAAAACCGTCCCCCAATTAAATGGTCCTATTTTTGCTTCGTGGCGCTGCTTACTGTAGAAAGTGGAATTGAGCTTGTAGGTCTTCGTTAATTCCCTATCTTGTTTACTGCAATGGTGTATAGTTCGTAGTTTGTGGGGTTGAACTAGACTAGGTGACTGTCATCGGGACTGCTTCCAAGGGAAAGTCTTGGGAGAGGTATAAAAGGGATATTTTCCAGCACACGTTCTCCCGCAGACCAGAGCAAACAACGACGACGACAACGAGATCCTCCTTTACAAGAGGGAGGCCAACGAACACGACCACGACCACGACCACACCATTTCTTTTATCCTTTAATTTTTCCTTCCACCTTGTTGTTCTTTCCACGGTGTGAACCTCTCGAACTTGGCCGGATACTTCCTATCGCGGAATCCGACAAAAAGGGCTCTCGCATAGGCATTTGATCTCGTACGAAGGCCTCTATTCACTACCTTTTTGTCGGTAGCCACATGTAAGTGAAGCTTGCTTAGCAGTTGCATTCTCTCCCCCCACTCGAATTATTTCTTTAAGTACTCCAAGTATGCAGAAAGAATAGTTGTTCTGTTGGAGATGGTAAATAAGATGCGCAGGCCACTGATTACCAGAGTAACATAGAAATTGCCTAGGCTACTAGGAAGTCTGATTCTGGGATCGTGAGGGTACTGCTAGAGCAAAACAGCGCCGATCTTAATACGGCTGATACAATGCATGGCCAAACACCGCTTGGGTGGGCCGCCGAGAATGGGCATGAGGAAGTGGTGAAGATGCTAGTAGGACGGAGCGATGTCAATCTCAACAGTGCTGACCAGGAGGCCCGAGCACCGCTCGCGCGGGCCGCGGAAAATGGGCATGAGGGAGTCGTGAGGATACTGCTGGAACAGAACGATGTCAATCCCAACACAACTGACACACATGGCCGAACACCGCTCTCCTGGGCTGCTGAGAGAGGGCATGAGAGTGTCGTGAGGGCACTACTGGAACGGGGTGAGGTAGACCCCAACACAGTCGAGCAATTGAACCTGACACCCTTCTGGTGGGCTGTGCGGAATGGGCACGAGGGAGTCGTGAAGGCACTACTAGAACGGAACCAGGCCAATCCCAACATAGATAACCCATATCACCCAACTCCGCTCCCGTTGCTTGTGAAGCATGAGGAGAGAATTGCAAAGTGGCTACAGGATCACCAGGACTTCACTTCCAGATATGCAGCAAGCACGGAATCAGAAGGGCTATCCCCTCACGAGAAGCCAGAGCTATCTGAACCCCCTTCCAAAAGGGCCCGCATGTCTTAATATCACTCCCTCCAATCACCTTATCCCCTTTCACCTCTCTTGTCCTATTTTTGGGTGTTTGTTCGCCAGTTCGGTACATACCTATAGTCCTTCATTGCCTCACTGCACTTCCCCATCCCGATATATATCCTACATTTTTACTTCCCCTTCGTTCCTCCTACCCATCAAGGTTGCGGGGGGGAGAATCACCGTGTGAGTATTAGCGATGGAAGATGGAAGCAGGGTTGGTTGTGGGAAAAAAAACAAGATTTAGAATGGGTCATAAATCGCAAATTGTACTACAGAGAGGAATAGGCCCCACATGGATTATAGTTGTATAAATTTAGTACATGGTAATCTCCCCAGGGCCTCTACGCCCGACTCTCAAGTCCCGCGTCAAGTGCACTCTTACTTAACTCACCTTCTCCACCGCACCTGTATGGGGGGTGGTGCTTGTCAGTGATCAACCACGAACACCCAAAACCCGATCTAACAATTAACTTAGCTCATGCGCAAACCCAGCCAACTTCAATAATAATAATACATCCCAAACGCTTTAGTCGTCCGCTGAGCATGGTTCACACATCCAACGGACACTACGAACTAACATCATTTATAGCACTAGCTGGTAGATATCGAGTGCCTAGTCTTGGCTCGCCCAACACACTCCTCTACCGAGTAAACCAATTCCGGTAATATAGCGACTCCAAGCACGAAATAGCCAACCAAGTCTATACCCACCGAGCTCCTCAAAATCCTACCAAGCTCGGTAAATTACACCTATCCCTGGCCAAGGACACCCCTCCCGAGTTATCAAGACCGGACGGAACAAGAGCCCTTCCCAGCATGTTCAAACATGAACAACCAGGGATCGTGTGCCCTGTCTACACGCTACATCAGATTCTTGGATACAAAAAGAAAGAAAGAAAGCCAGTCCCCTAGGCCAACATAGTGCGGAAGCAGGGCGGGGGCAAACTTTTTTTCTCTTTCTTTTCCCCCCACAGGATCAGGCCTCCGAATTCCGTTCCATTGAAGGACGAATCCGAAATATTGCACTGTAATATATCCCATATTTGAGCGGTATCATAAGTCGAGTGAGATTTTCAAGAATTTTCCACTCTCCCTTAGTGCGTTTTAATCGATTGATCCGATATTGCGTATGAGCGATTGTACAATACCTTCCAATCCAATGAGTTTGTTGAGATGTATTGTATTGTATGATAGAGATAGGGTGGCTTTACACGATGCTGTGTATAGCGATTCTGGGAAGTGTGCTACGGCACTGTGAAGCATCATATTTGCCACTTATGTATGATATTATACCTACACCATTTGTTTTGAGGGTTACTCATGTGTTCAAGACAAGAATTGGCTCCGATTTGCACTTTCGATAATAGGGATGTAGTATGATACCTTTTCAGGAAAGGGTGCTTATTCTTGGACAGGAGACGGGAGTATGTTACTTGGTCCCGGTCTGAACATATCATAGTTTAACTCTTAACACCTATCAGCTTGTCACTTACTCCCCCCAAGCAACAGATGGCGTCCGATCCCGACCTCTTGGTATCGGTACAGAAGTACTAGACTACCGGCACTACAACTTATCCCTCCAATTCCAAACCCTACTCCGCCAATCCACAAACAACCCAACAGCACTCGAGCACTCTACATGTCAGGAGGAGGACAAAAATGGTACAACTCTACCTAGATATATCCACCCCATCCAAAGGTCGAGGTTGGAGCTTCCAAGCCTAGACCGGATTGGGTGTCACTTCATCAGCGGTTTACTTCCTGTTCCTGAATTTGTTGAGTTAGAAATCAAGTAAGTTACCGGTATTGCCTCCAGTTCCCTTTTGCTCCCGTGTGGAATTTGATCCCTTGCGATGGCGCCGAGAAATCACTTGGTATTGGCCCTCCCTACCGTAGCTCCGCCCAAGTCGAAATCCCCCACCCAGAATAACATACTATTAGAATGAGACAGCGCTACTGGCGGTGTAGTACAGATACAAACCTCACCATACGGTAACTTATTCCTATCACAAGAATACCTTCCAACTGCCCTATCCTTCCTACCCCACTTCGCGGATTCCCAAACCTTCGTGTCTCGAGTACCGGTACTCGAGTACGGCATCATCCCATACCAGTACGGTATGATACAATACGATAAGCCTGACACCTACCTGACACAACACCTACGCCATGCAACGATGCAATATCTAGCGAATGAGGAGAGGCGGGAGCAATAATAAGCTGACTACCCTTCCAAAAGCTTATCTATCGACATGTGCTCGTCATGCACTGTGCGGGGTGGGCTACCCCGCGTAACTAGCACAATAGGCACGCGGGCGAGCGGGGTGAACATACCATTTCCTGCTCGTTTACTTATCGGGTCCGCTACTCCCTGGAAGCGGAGGGGTGGATCCCGATTGCGTGGGGGTGATCGCGGGATCTTAGATAGTGAATGTGCGTTAGCTAGTTTCACTCTAGTTCCGCTCTGGGATCTTTTCATCTCATAACAAATTCACGAAACAAGCAATTACAGGAATTGACTTATTCTAGTGGATCATTTCCATCCCTTTCCTTCCTTCCTTTCTTCTTTACATTGTTTCTTCTTCTCTTCTCTCCCTTTCTCTTTGCTCAATTCTAAGGTGAATGGCCAAAGCCCGGATATGGTTACACAGCACGGCGATGCCGGGAAAAAGAAAAAAAAAACTCCTAACCCGATAGACAGGGGTGAGAGTGGTGAAAAGGTTAAAAAGAAAAATATTTCCCGAGGAAAGCTACAAGGAAATAAAATAGTAATTAATTGCAAAGGGGAAAAACGGAAAAGAAAAGAAAGAACAAACGCAAAAGAAAAGTAACGCTAAGTTATTTTAACAGAATAATTTGTAACTGTGACGTAGTGTTAGCTCGCCGATATCTGTGTCCTGACGAGGGAGATAAGGGGTGGGGTTAAAAGGAAACTCACTATCTCTTCCACGCCGGCCAAGAGGCTCTCTCCGCGCGCTCCTCCGCAAGGATCCGCTCGAGGTCTAGTTCCCTACGCCCAGTGACAAGATCCATGTCCATAGAGCGGATGAATGGTGTCTTGTAGTAGATCTTGTAAGGGATGTAGAAAGTTAGAACGATCGGAACCGCAAGGTAAACAGAGAAAAAGCCGCGAGCACTGGGTTTTCCGCCAACAGGCCAGACAGCGACCCAGAATTGAGCTATAAGAACAAGGCAGTTGAGGACGAATCCGAGGTACGACCCATACACTCCGGGTTGCGAAGTGTACGCCAGCTCATCGAGAGTGTGACCCTGATTCTTCCATCCGCGACGGAAACGAATATGTGCGAGACAGATAGACCCCCAGGTGAAGATGGAGGACAACCCGGAAATAGCCAACATCCATGTGAATGCCTCGCCTTGCTTATCCGAGGCGGCGATGTAAGCAAGGAGACCGAGAGCGGCAGAAAGGGCGATACCAGCCATGGGACGACCACCGCGATCAATGTAGGCGAAGATACGGGGGGCTTGGCCCTGCTCGGCCAAAGCAGCGAGAGTACGCGAAGAACCGTAAACAGAGGAGTTACCGACAGAAAGAACAGCAATCATGATGACACCGTTCATCACTGAAGGGAGGGCTTTAATTCCCGCATCGTTAATGGCAATGACGAAAGGAGAAGCTTTTGCATCGACTCCCGAGCTTCCATTGAGGAGACGATTATCGGTGTGCTTAACCAACAGTCCAATAAGGGTAAGGGAGACGATGTAAAAGAGAGTGATACGCCAGAAAACCTGCTTAACAGCGGTGGGGAGAGACTTGCGAGGATTGGCGGTTTCGGCAGCGGCGAGACCGACCAGTTCGGTCCCAGCAAAGGCGAAAGCAGCCGTAACAAACACACTGCAGAGGCCCTTGAACCCGTGATTGAAGGCTCCGGGGTCGTGCCAGTACGCCCCTCCGATGTAGCCCCCCTTTGGAGCACCCCCACAGTTAATGACAATACCTAGGATACTATGATTGGTCAGTACGTAGTTGCCAGGTGAGAGCTTGCGGAGTTCATAAACTGTCTTACATGAAACCGATCACAGCGATAACTTTAATGAGCGAGAAAACAAATTCTGCTTCGCCATAACCTTTAACTCCGAATAAATTGATCACGACAATCAAAACCCAGAAAATAGTGACCCAAACAGCCTTATTTACGGGAGAGTGCCAGTATTCAATAGTGATCGAAGCAGCGACAATTTCAAGCGGTAGGACGACGAGCCATTGCATCGCGTAACTAGATTTCCAGGCGTCGTAAGCAAAAGGGTCCAATAGTTGATTAGAAAATAGGAAACAGGGGTAATTCTCACTTCCATCCCATAGCGAAACCCCAAGCTGGATCTAAAAATCTAGTAGAGTACGCGGAGAAAGAACCGGCAATCGGGAACAAGACAGCCATTTCACCAAGAGCGTGAACTACACAAAATAGCATACCCCCAATGAGAGCAAACGCAATAAGAAGTGACGCAGGACCGCCAGTGCTCAGAGCGCTACCAGAGCCGACAAACAGACCAGTGCCGATAGAACCACCAATAGCAATCATCTGCAAATGCCTTCCCTTCAGCCTCCTCGATAGAGGAGACTCAGCAACATTCAATGCGGCCTGCTCAACATCAAAGTGGCCGGTATTAGCAGCGGCCGCCTTCCTCCTGGCAACGTGGACAGGGTGAGGTTTGAACCCGTCGACGATATCCCGGAAAGACCATCCTGATGGTGATGAATCTGGGCCGATCTCCCCAGTTTCGGTGGTGGGAGAGTAGGCGGGAACGGTTTCCTTCTCACCGGCCATGATGGGCAATTACTAGCTCGTGATCCAACTTGGAGGTTTGATGGGTTTTTTTCTCTTCCTTCCTGTCAGATCACTTCTGTCCCTCCCGCAACGTGAGTAGGAGGAGAGGAAACGGGTGGGGGAAAGGGTGAGGAGGTAAAGTGGCAGGAGAAGGGGATTGAAGGAGAGAAAGCTAAATCGGGATTCCATAGAAGGGAGGGGAAGTGTTTAAGTATGACGGGCAGAGTTGGTGGGGAGGAGAGGGCGAGATAACTTTGGGTGAAACCTGAGAGGGTACCGGTAAACCACGCCCTAGAGATGGGCGGGGGGGTAGATACAGGCTATAGTAGCAGGAATACTATGAACAAGCTACTTGACCATGCGCAAAGTGTCTGGACACTTTGGTATTAATCAGTACCCATCTTGGCGCTGAGGCGTCCGGATACTTTACCAAATACTAAGTAAGGTATATCGAGAACCAACTACTACATCTCATTACGCACTGCAAAATGTCTAGATATGCCAAGCTCTTTGCTCGAGCACTACCTTAACTTCCACTTAGAGAAGTTTGATAGAGAAAGTTGATTAGTGCACGGATCTCTACGGTATGTCGAGAGTAACACTTCTGGAACTCCCTCCATCATTCCTTTCAGGTCTAGTGTTATCATCCACGCACATTTCTCTTTCTCCGTCTCGTTTTTTTCTTCTTCTTCACACCACAAAACCTCTTCCTCGCTGCATGGACAATCTTTGAAAAGTTCTTGGAATCCTTGATTTTTCCAAAAGGACTATATTTCCCCATGGAGAGGGCCGAGAATTCGCCATCTGATCTTGCGAAACCTTGACTGTAGATAGAGAGGTCAACCCCGTGAGGCGCATTCCCCCCCACGAGTAATAATACCACACACTTCCGACCCACCTGAGTGAGCACTTGCTAGATGCACGTCACAAATGCAAAAATTAAATAAAAATAAAAATCAACCTCACATTCATAGTATCGTAGAACCTAATTACTTGCTCCAAAATTCCCGCAATTAAAGTTTTAATTAATCGCTCCCAAGAGGATCTAGAAGGGAAACGTATCAAACGAGGAGGGATGGGAGTACCCACTAGTTTAGCTGCGCTCGAGTACTCGAGTACATACCCGAGAGCTTTTCGTAGTGCTCGAGGAGAGGGTTAAAAAGGGGGGGGGGGTGCAGATGATTGTTGGCCCTCCAGTCAGTATTCTACCAATTCCTATTTTAGAAAGTCATGAGAAGGAATACTGTATCATTTGTTGCGGTGAGCGAAGATATCACAACGAAAAGAGTTTAGCTAAAACATGTGCTGGTAAAGCCGCGCTAGCCTCGGAATGTAAAGACATATAATTCCGAAAAGATTTGCCTTTTCCCCCTTCCTTCACACTCAAGAGGCCGCCTTAAGAATTAGATCTCAAACAATTGCGACCATGATAAGGCAGCAGGAGCATCTTCAAGCAAAGCCCCGTCTTACTCTCACCTCGAGTAATAGCCTCCTCCAATTGCGAATGCGGGTATCCGCCATTGGGATGAATAACAAAATTTAATGATAGGATACACAAACAGAAAAGACCCACCCCATGCTCAGTACGGTATCATACAACCCACTTTAGTAAATCAAGTGAGGAACCCTCCCGGAAACTACTACCCCTTCCGGAGGGTTTACTCTATTGAACATGGACTCATCAACCCCCCCCCAATAAACCCCCCAATCGTGCAAAAAACGTAAGGGATCAGCCTCACAAACCATCCGCTCCTCCACAGCTAACCACCAAACTCCATTCCCTCCTTCTCGCTGTACTGTACCCGCAACGCCATGACACTTGCAGGACAAACTTACTATACATACCGTCCAATACTGAGGCTCTGGCCAATTTTTGGCTATATGCAATAGTACAGTAGTTCGTTTTACAAACGTTACGCTAGACATACTGTCTGATATGATACCGGAGAGCACTCGGGTGTGCCTAGCTGAAGGTCCCCCCACCCTGCCCCCTAAACAAGTACGGTATGTCAAGCTCTCTCCACAGGCCTGAACTCTCCCAGCACCTTCCAAACTCTCTTTAGTATTACTATAACGAGGTGGTCGAGGGTGGCGGGGTCCCTTTTCTTCTTTGTGCCTCGGCCTCGGTATACAGAGAATCCTAGTACTCGAGTAAGTAAAGAAATCAGCGCACCGTGCTGATACAGTAACCTGTATATTTTTATGGTAGATTGCATATGGAGGTGGGGATTTATGGAAATTAGCGATCCTTTTTGCTACTGGCCAGCTATCACGAGCGAAGACAGAAGAAGGATGGAAACAAGCGACTAGTTTACCCCCCAGCCGCACTATTGAATCTTGGTACCCGAGCACTGCAACAAAGCGCCTCAAACCGGCATCCAGCCAATTATTTCTCCTAGGTCACGATAAGGTACTCGAGTACCGTACTGTAGCTCAGTGCTTCTACTTTTTTCTGGGCAGCTCGGATAGTCAAGCTGACACATTTCCACTCAGCAAGCGTCAATCCCAGCCAAAACCCACTCGCACATGGGAATACCAATCCTAGAGTACGCCATACCGAGCTATGGCAAACAATCGCCACTATCCGATCCAGACAATGGGGAGTCTGCGAGCATCGGCATAGCACTCCAGCCTGGAATAAAAAAAACTGGAGACCTTCAGCTCCAATCTCTCTACTCGAGTACAACCCATATTTTGCTTTTTTCTCACTTCGCCAGGTCTTTTACTCGAGTGCAAAAACCAAAGTCAAGTCGATGATATTTCTTTTTGCTAGCGCATTATCGTTTCAGAGTTTGTTTTTTTCTTTCCCCTTCGGATCTGATGTCAAACGGTCCCTTCCGGAGTCGTAGATCCCCCCGCCCCACCGCCATCAGGAATACTCGAGTACTCGAGTACCGGTACCCGTACTATAGTTGCTTTTTCACATCTCCGAACTCAAGCGCCAAGTAGGTTCAAGGTTTCTCCGAAACGCCACAGAAAAATGCTTTTTCCTCCTACGAACATTTCCTTTTCCCATTTCCTGTCTATTCACCATCAAAACGGGCATCACCAGCCCACCGGTATCACAAGGCGTTCAATCTCCCTTTTCCTCACACCCCAGTTGAAAATTCTTCTTGCCAAGCTGTCAGCAGCGCATTCCTGGCCGGCCGGCGGGTCATCACATCTGAAGTTTAGCTTCTTTCGTTTACCCCAGATCGCGCATCTCCATGTGGGGCGCAAGCACTGACTTGCATGATCACCCGTCCATCCATCCATGTTCGGTGGCTTTCTTTCTTTCTTTCCTTCGAGCCCACTCCTATGTACTCGAGTACCGGTACATCGCTCCAGAACGGCACCGGTAGGTCATCGGCGCTCCCCGTCTTATTGCTTAATTAATTGAGATGTCATTGGCGGATTGCTTACCGTTGGCCAAATGTTCTCGAAACCCACCTTCTTCTCTCGTACTCGGGTACGGTACAGTGCCGCTGCGTAGCAAGAGGTTCTTACAACTTAACTCAGGCGCTCAGCTTTACCTGCTCTCGAGAGGTACTGACCCCGCACTGGTGCTGTAACCATTGGGCAATCAGAAACCCTTCCCTGTTTTTTTTTTTTGGCGGGGAAAGGTCTAACCAATGGTACCGGTAGTGTGGAGAAGAACCGGCAAATTCTGGGTAAAGTCGACTCCACCGCTGTGTCCCTTAGGTAGACTAGCTATATTTCTCCTAATCCTATGGAAGGTGTGCTTTTCTAAGGATGGCAATTAACCCACAGATAGTATGGCACTCGAGTAGTGGCGGGTGAGTTTACTCAGAATTTACGGTACTGTACTCGTACCCTGTATTGGTTGTCTAGGAAAACCCATACAAATAGTTGTTAGATCAGGTTCCGCTTGGGTAGTTGGACATGACATGTGCGCAGTGTGCGGTGCTCGAGGACAGGGTACTCGAGTACATATTGTACCCAGCGCGCAGCCGGTAGGCATCAGATTAACATTCCTAACACCAGATGAACCCGATACCGATCCACAGTGAGGACACTCGGACGCCTCCCCACCCGGACGGCTAGAAACAAATGAGAAACTCCCTAGCGGTTTACTCGCGCAGTACGAGTACCGGTACTAGCGCTGATCCCCCGGTCCCCCGTCGCGGGGGCCCGCCTGTCAGCATCCGTTCGGAGTGCCCGGGTGGCCAGGAAGCTGTTTACATACTCGAGTGGCAGAGCTAAACTCGCGCCCTCTAGCAGTCTTCTACCAGCCAACCAGGGAGTAAGGATATCGAGTGTCCCTTTACGTGATTGGCCTGCTGATCAATTTCTGTGTCGCGACTTCAACTCGGCAGCACGAGCACGAGTACCAGCACAATGGAAGAAGAAAACCGCTCTATACGTTCAACACCGTGCTGTACAGTACTGTACTACAATAATAAATCCTGTGTTTTCGTTTCCAACTACCGCTCTCGCCTCTATCTCCGGTGAACGTGAATTTCATATTTCTTAGCAGCCTCAGGGGCGAATGAGAAAAATGGACAGGTTTAATCCTGAATCCCTGCTAGTAACATCATACCAAGACAAACGCCTTTAGGAAGTTGACAGGAGAAAGAAGAACCCCTCACTACCGGTACGGTATATCCGAGTGTCTTATTATCCAAGTCCTCGGTACAGTACCGGTACTCGAGTATCCTGCATTTTCATTTTGGATTGTGGGTTACGTCGGGAGCGAGTATGGGCACTTGTCTATCCAACCACAGCCGCACCCCCACAAAAAATGTGGCTCCATAGAAGCCTCCAGAAGACACCCTCTTCTATTTCTATGCTTTTAGATTTTTCAATAATAATTTTCTTCGTGGAGATGGTAAAATTTCGAATTCTCCATGGATGGTCGTTCTCGAGGGAATTTTAGTCAAGCCACTCTATTCCGTATTTTTTATGCAAGTGGGTGGGCTACCTGTGAGTGTCGGCCTCAAGTACTCGTACGGTACAAGGCGCCTTGCCTGTCTGCCTTCCTTGCCTGGGCTTTGGGTAGTCCAGTGGATGGCGGGCATGCAAGTGGAAGGTAAGGAAGGAAGGAGAGGGGATCCGCAAGCTGCGGGGCGCTAGTGATGTCAGGTGGTTTATTTGCGCTGGGAGAGAGGATTGCGGTACTTGCCAAAATTACGCATATGATATGCAGAGCATATAATATCATGGATGGGTGAAACTTACTCGAGTACTGCACACAGTTATGGCGCCGCAGTACTCACTTTCTTATGTCATACATCACGAAGGAACACAAACACTGGTACAATAGCACTACCTTGCTTCCCCACTTCATACCTCCCTCCATCACTCTTTCCGGTGCTCTCCACCGTGTAGCACAGCCTCTGTACAATGCAACCGTTAAAAGTGGGGTCTCCACACCCTGCCTTACACTCCCACAACACCATGAGGGGCCATTAGGGTACGAGCATGCTCATCTATTCATTTAATGATGGTGTATAAGTACTACCCTCCCTTCTGCCAGGCTACGCATGCGGTACCCTACGATAGACAATCCCTCCCTGCTATCATGTATCACATATGCACGCAAGCACGCGATCTCACCACTGCGCGATATTCACAGACAAATGTGGTTTACCGGGGCGTTTGTTAAGTGAGCGGTGGCACCCGGCACCGGCGGATGAGTACCCGAGAGCAGGGACCGTGGGTATATCTGGGTGTTCAGATAGGCACGGATTTTTTACCACCTATTTTGCTAACTCTCACTTATCGGGTACCGGTACTTTCTGCCTACCGCGAGCACTCTAAGGGATAAAGCCGCCCCTATAGTAGTGGTAGATATAATATACTATTTAGATGTGGGCTGCGGTGGTGGTGGCCGTTTGTCTGTGGCGGTCGGCTGGTGTGTACTATTTTTACGATACCAGGAGTGGGTAGACCTTGTTCTGGTGAAGGCGGGAGATGTGATGTGACGTGATACTGCATATTAATGTTCATCGTAGATACCGCAAGGCAGATCTGGAATATATGAATATATTATAGGACACTTAATGAGTGGATGGCTGGTGTTGGTCAGTGGGGAGTTTTGCTTAAGCTGGGGCGAAGTTGAGTTAATGCAATACAACCTCAGGCGGCATGGATATCGTGACTATTGCGCTCTCTTAGATAGTGAGCCAATACCTTCTTTCTCACAATATCATTCTTTCCAGACACCGACCGACCCCCAAGGGACAGACAAATTCTCACCCAGACCACTCCCCACTCCCCGCACCGCACCGACAACCACACGCAACTGGAGTCTCCTAGCAAACACCGTGAGCCCCACCATATCCGCGAAATTAAACATCGTACACTCCTCCCAGGTTCCGGAGAACTCCGCCCAGCATCCTATCATTCCTGCAGGCGAATTCTAAAAGCCAGGATGTAGGGTCCTTGTCAGGGGCCTCCCAGGTAAACGGTTTACATTGCGTGAGCGAGTAGGTGTAAGGATCTCGATTCGACACGCTGCGGCCTATACACCGGCACGGTATCTGGCGATGCCCCCACATGCCACCAATGCCTTGTATCACAGGGTTAGGGCTGGTAGGACGATGGGATAATCATGCTTTTATATTCTAACACCGGTATAGCAGGCGGGAGTGTCGGGATAACTACCGCTCACTCTACGACACGAGATGGGCTTAATAGAGAAGGGGCAGGAAAAACTCTTTTGGAGCCTGTTTGGCAAAAACGGAGAGGGGAGGCAACCGTTCCGTTTTGCGACTGTTTTACCTGTACGAGTACATACTATAGAAACGGCTGTTTCCGAATTTTGGAACGGAAAGGAAACGGCCATTTGTACTCGAGTATGGGACAACGGAACGGAACCCTTGCATCCAAACAGACTCTCGATACTAACTCGATATCGTGGAGTCGAGAGTAACCCTAACCCCACCCAACTTGCAACAGGAAATAATACTGTAAATTACTGTATCATAATAACGGGCGCTCAGTCAGGGTGTTGTAGTGCCATTGGCTTAATTTAATTTTGGTGTGAAGCTATTTTCTTTTTTTCTCCTCATCCTCTAAGACGGATACCGGTAGGGGTTTCGTGGTCACAGTATTGGATGGGCGAGCCACCTGTGGCTGCTAGGTCAAAAAAAAAACAATTCCGCCACAGTTGGAAGTTTCCCACTTCAACCGGTATCCACCACAGACTCCCGCCTTAGAACAGACACCATTCGGACTTACCCTACTGACATACCCTCCGCACTCCCACGCGCTCGCAGTTCTCAACTTACCACACCGCAACCGCCAACACCACCGCCGACGCAATGCAGACCGAACCCAGCAAACCCGAACAAACAATGCCCGCTGCCCCTCCCGCCCCCTCCGATAACCACCGCGACATCGAGGATCCCTTGCGTCCAGAAACGAAAGCGAAATTCAAAGCGTATCACATACTCCTTCTCTCCTCCTCCTACCTTCCCCCGAACGGCACATGACTAATCGCTTACGAATAATAATTGTAGGAAGTCGTCAAGCCAGTACTTCGACCCCTGCCAGGAGACCGCAAATCGTTCGATCCGGTGTCTGAACAGGAATGCGGGGGATAGAGAGATGTGCTTGGATTATTTCCAGTGAGTCTCTATCTTCTAGCTAGCTTACTTTGGCAGGGGGCTGGTGCTCATTAGCGACGGTAGGGCGTACAGGGACTGTAAGAAGAGATGGGTATGTTTGCCTACGTGTCTAGGAGATCGGACCTACAGAGTGCCAACCCTAACAACTTCACTGACAGATCGAAGATATGAAGGAGGAGAAGAGGAGAAAAACTAGGATGTCGCTTTTTTAGGTTGCCTCTATTTCTCTGTATGTGATATTGGGTCGTATCTGCCCCGGCGCGAAGCTCGAGCTTGGAACGAATGCAATTCACTGTGATATTTGTTTCACGTCCCTGGATGAATTTCTTCAGAGTCGTGACTGCGGCAATTTCAAGGGCGTGGATGACTTTGGATCTTCCAGAGCAGTTGCTTGATATATGATATTCATCATGGAGTATCACTCGTTACTCCAAACCAGATCCCTACGCTGGAGTAGGGTTACCTAAGATCATTCCCAGGCAGCGAGGGGTTCTAAGCGGGTTAACTTGGTGGATTGGAGCACTCGGGTGGGTACTTGGTCGTTTCATGTGCCAACCCACGTGATGAGCCACAACGAGATTCCAAGACATTAGCTGGCGGCCTAATTCTGCCCGTGGGAAGCCAAGGAAGTACAGGGAGTGGGTTTTCGCCTCGAGCCCATCTGGGATTGCTTAATGCCAGAGGGAAGTTTCGCAGCAGAGAACCGGTATTGATAGTTTGTAAGATCCAGAGCCTCCTTCCCGCATCACCCAATAGAAGCCTAAGAACTATCAAACTATTGGTAGGGCTATATCAGCATTGTCGCTTCCTATACTATCGGCTAGGATGGCAACCTGCATAATATGATACCCTCAGGTATGTACCATTCCAGACTGAGGATGCTTATCGTTGATACATTATTGGCTCTTACTGATCTGAATGGATGGTTTCCCGCATTGCTATCCATGGCCCTGCTCTCTCGGCGGTCCAATAATTGCTCGTAAGCCTTGTTCGATCCCACCTTCATGATTAAAGCTTTGAGACTCATTACTTCCTTTTCGTCTGTGGCTACTGCTCCTAGACGTTCACTGGCTCCGGCGCACCTGCTTGGTGATATTTTCGACTCTGGTAGTGCACGGGTGTCCGGTTAGGGTCTTGCGGACTTGGCCTTTGGCTGAAAATTACTGGTATTCGTTCGTATTGTGTTTGCGTGTCCGTTAATTACTGGCCGGACCGTAATTAGACATGGCGGGTCGATGCTTGAGCATAGAGAGTCACGGGGATAACTTGACCCCGCTTGAGTATCTATATAGTAACAGAATACCTGCCTTCCATCCCCCGCTTTTCACCCTAGGTATCGAACCTCTTTACCGTACAGCTATCTACTATCCCCAATCAACCCATATCCTCCCAGAACACAAAAACGAACTACAATGTCAGACGCAGACTCGCCACAATCCCAAGATGACTACATGGAAACTTACGACCGCCTCCGAGCCCGTAACTCCCCTACCCCACCCCACCCCCTCCCCCACCCCCTCTTCCCCGCCCTGCCAAACTAACCCCCCCCCCCAAAACCAAAAGTGGCCTCCTCCGAAGCCGAAGCCCGCCACATCTACTTCACGGCCTCACACCAGGCCTACGCCTCCGGCGACCGCGCGCTCGCGCATGACCTCTCCCAGCAGGGCAAGCAGCACGGCGAGAACATGAAGGCCTACAACGAGCAGGCCAAGAACTTCATCTTCTACATCAACAATTCCAGCCTTCCGCACGACACCGTGGACCTTCACGGCCTGTACGTGGAGGAGGCGGTCGATATACTACGCGGCCGCCTCGCCTATATTAGGCAGGAAGGCTTGTGGGTCATTGTAGGGAGGGGGAATCACTCGGCCGGCCAGGCGAGGTTGGGCCCGGCGGTAGCGAGGTTTTGTAGGGGGGTCGGGGTACGAGTTGGGAAAGGAGTTGAGGAAGGGAGGTTGTATTTGCATTAGTGCCGGGGTGGAAGGGGGGCGGGGGGGAGGGGGGGATTGTAAGATTTTTTATTTATTTTTATTTATTTCTTTGGTAGTGGGGTTCATCCTCTTCCTATGTATGGTATTTGGTTATTATTCTCCGTTTCTCGAGATTCTTTGTAACCGCGCAGGTGCGGGGGGGGTTTTTTTTTTTTTGACTAATGCTTGTGTTCTTGATGTCTCGCTCGCTCGTTATGCTTTTTCTTGGGTTTTTACTGGTAGCTTGGATGTTTTGGGGTTTTAGGGTTGGTAGCTTTAGGAATTGTTATTATACCGACCTCGTGCTGTGAATTCTACAATTCGTGCTTGTGCCCGTAGAATCTGTAGTATCACTTCCCATGTGTTAACCGGGATCGAAGAAGCGGCCTGGTCGGGCCGAAACTTAGCGAACATTCAACCCGGCCCAAACCAACCAACCCAAGACAAGGAACCCAACTCATTGGACGTCTTTCCCTTTCCTATTAAAATCTAGAAATCGGGTTCCTAGTTGGGATAAGCATCTATTCCCGAATTAATACCCCATGAAACACCTAGCAAGTGCTGTGGCTAATAATCAAGAGCCAACCAACGCTTGTCGCAATTAGCGAGACACCAGGAGTTCAATTCGCGCTTACAATTGGTTATTTGTTGAATGATCTATCATGAGAGGTTGGGGTTGGGGGATTAGGAATCCTGGATGATGCAGACTGGGAGATTGGGGGACATAGCCTCCCTTATCGATTCTAGAACGAGGTCTTGGAAATTAGAGGACTCCAGATCTTCGGGTTCGTGATTGGAAGGGGTAACGTGTTTGACGATCACACGCTGGGTAAGCTATCAGCTTCACCGGGGGAGCTCAATAAATTGATATATACATTCACAGTCGAGGTTTGGAATAGATACTCATGAGGCTTTAGACGGAGTTGCCACACCAACCAGGATGGCACTTTTTTGCGTTGTTTTGTCGCTACGAACCTGCTGGCACTGCTGCACAATCCTTAACCCTCACGGAATTGTATGTAGAAAAGAAGAGGGAAGATGGGGGGGGATCTATGCTAGAGCGACGGTGCTGCTAAGAATGCGGTTAGCTCAGGTATGTATAATAGCCCAGATAATAAATAAAAGAATTTGAGCAAGAAAACTTGTCATTGTCAAACGGCTCTATGGGGAATGAGGGTCGCACGGAAGTAGCCAATAGACTAAGAGATTTGACCAGGAACTTGGGCACTCGGAGGAAGGATATGGAACGTAAGTTTACCACCTACTGTATAATACTTCGTTCATTCACTCTGCTCTAAACTGCTCCCCGCTCTAAAATCAAACTAACGCTAAAGACAGGTGTGTAAGTAAAACATAATACCACGTACTGATCCACCTATGGATCACCCACACCTATCTCTGTGTTTGCCACATGTCCCTATTCCTCCGTACACTCCCGTGATAACAAAGAAAAAAGAACATGCGGATAAAACTCTCTATAGAACGTTCTCCCGTATCCGTTCCGTCTGCATATCACCTAAACTATCCTTCCCGCTCCCGTAACAAAGCCAAGCCCCATCCGTTTAACAACAGTCATTACTACGGTATACCAAATTTCTCCAAGTTTCCAAGCTATGATACCTTAATTGGGGGGGGGGGGACGAATTTGAAACGGGTATAAATAAATAAAAAACATCTCAAACAGGCAGTAGAGCGAATAACACATGCTTATGAAGCCTTAAGTTGTTCAAAATTGTAGCGCTCGTCCGGACTCTTTTGAAGTATGATATGATAGTATCATAGGTTCTCGCAACCTATTACAAGGTTCAATAGTTTATTAGGTCAAATACATTAGCAGAACGGAAGAGGAAGAAAGCTTATTTTTTTCTCCTTGGGAAAGCAACTCCCTGCTCTGAAAGCCGAAAGGGAGTTGTGACGGTTCCTTTTCGAATACCCCCCTCAGGCTCTTCCCACATAGGATCATAACGTGCAAAGAGAGATATCATTTCGTATGAGGGCGGCTGGTAAAAAGGTGTGGCCTAGCTACTCGAGTGACTAAGCAACAGCCCACCACAAGAAATCACTCGTATATGTGGCCGTCCATGAATAAAAAATTTACTGTTTCCGACCGATGAATAAGGACTACCAACCAGCCTTGCAAGCCGACATATTTGCCACAAGTCCCCCGGACTTCCCCCTTAACCCGTGGGATTTTAATTCTGACATTGTGGGACACCAATCATAGCCTATCCCCTTCCCCGTCTCCTAGTAGGCGCTATGAGCAAGAGCTTCAGCGGGAGCCGACGAACTACGGATTTCGGTCCCCTATATAGCACCGCTGGCGCGGTCTCAGCGAGTCACTGTGTCACTGGGAACACTGTGTTTTGCGCTCTTGAATTACGGGTAGAATTGATATGTTTCCCGTCCAATATCCACTTTACTCTCACGTTAGTCCCTCAGTTACCAACGAAATGGGTCCCTCAATCCACTGAGTCGATATAGGCCCGCACCTCAGGAAAATGTAATTCTTTATAGCGGAATCTCGCTATTGCGAATGAACCTCTAGGAGTTTACGCCCCCGCTCCCATGCAAACGGGTCTCGCTACGAGGAATTTCTCCCAAAACCTCGCTACAACGGACGAAAAAGCATGAACTCTTGGAGCTCCTTATGACCAAGTGCGACGGTATGATATGTGTGATGTTGAAGAAGGCGACAATAGTGATCCACAGTATGATAAGGCCTCGCACAAGAGCACACCCACACTCAAAGACAGGAAGCCATTGTTTGATTGCCTGTAGCGCATGCGGTTAGATAGCTGTGTGGTTATGCGGGTACCGTATTATATGCGGATAGGCGGATTTGTGTTGGGGGGCATACCTCTATGGGCATCTGGCTTTGTTGTGCACGGTGGTTAGACACTCAGCAGTGGGTTGTTGATTTCACACCCTATGCCGCTAGGCATAGGCTACTTGTCATTGGTTTTGTGGACACATACTCACTGCTATTGAGTTTGATATCCGGTATGATATGTACAGTGATATTTCTTTCATGCCCTTTATCCTCAGCCATACGGGAGTTGACATACTGGCAAGGAACAGGTTTTAGGGATCAGGAAGGGTCAGGGGATGCTGGGTTTGTTCTAGAGATTGCTAGAGGTTTAGGCTTTGTTATTTTAGCCGAGAGAGTATGAGGGCAAACTAGTTCACGCCCGTTCTTCCACATTCCGCTGTGCTCTGAGTCTATTGCGATTGCGCTTTCGTTCTTTACTTATTTCGTGCTTTCCTTAGGCTCCATCAACCATTTAAGAGGCGAAAACTCTTCTGGTTTTGACTCCCACAACTCAACCGCTCAACCTCCCTATCTAAGCTCTTATTCCAACCCTCTCCATCCAACCCTCTTCAATGGCGGATATTCAGGAAGACCCCCAGGCTCCAAATCGGCAGCAGACCGATTGGGGAATTATTTTGCAAAGTTTCCAAGACATTGCGGATCAAACCGCTCTTATCACGAATGCCCCTGCCTTCAACCAAGCCGAAACTCTGCTGGATCAACTCCAGGTGCGGGTGGCTGCCCTCGAGAGACAACTGGGCGAAAATACCCAACGACTGTGCGACCTTGAAGGAAAACAGACTACCCTTCGGCAAGACCTCCGAAGTGAGATTTCACACCAGTAAGTCCCCAGTATATTTTGCTTGTCCCTTAAATGACGAATCGCTAAAACTGGACCTAGGGAGACGCATCGTATCGCTAGAGTCGTCAACAGTGGTACGAGTCGTGATTCCACAGCCCTAGAACCATTCTATCTCGCGGATGGGCGCTTGGTTCCCGACTTTCCGGAAACCCTAGGAGCTGCAAGGAGACTTACTCGTGAGTGCTTCCGCTTGCAGAAAGAGAAATCTAATCTAAACTGGGCGGTATAGGTTCCCAGATTGCTGATCTCCTTTTGGCTTTGGACTTGAGAACGGATGGGTCGGAGAAAATCCTTAGGGAACGATTCTACAAATACATCGGAGTGTTTCATGAGGAATAAGGCATTGGGACACCTCGGCGTTAATTGGTGCTGTGTTAGAAATAGTGTCTTTGCATGCTTTGTGTGCCACTTACGCTTCTGATTCCATGCTCTCCTAAGTCAGTTCGTAGGTGTTTCTGGTGGCTTACTATTTTCATAAAGTCTATCAGTTCCGTTAATAAGGGGCTGTTTGGGGTGACGTAGTTGGACTTTCAAACCATGGTTTGGGACTCTTATATAATCTACTTGAACCTCAGTCTTCAAATAGATTACTTAATCGTCCCAGACCATGGTTTGAAAGTCCAACTACATCGCGCCAAACAGCCCCTAAATGTTTTTTCTTTTCCTTTTCTTAATGTGATTCATAAGTAGGCAATCATTCTGCGCATCTAGGGCTCACCCCTTAGCAAAATTTCCAACTGGCTAATGATTTTTGTCCCCAACAGCGCGCGGGTGCCCCTGGAGTGAGAAAGTGCTTTTTGCGGTAGGGGTAGGAGTATTGCGAAGCCCCGCGATAACCTGGAAAAATGAAAGAGACAGTCGGACAGCAGGGTAAGTCTGGGTGATTTTTCATGATTTGAGCTTTGCCTATATTTGTTTCGTGGTCCTGTATAAAAAAAGAAATCATAGCAACAATATGTCACTCACCATTGGACAGCATCTTCTGGCTATTCCCATTTGACCCCCCCCCGCGTTATATGTGAATCTGTTTCACAACTTATCAGCACTCATTTCTTTTCTCCGGATTCAATAAGGAGTCTGCTTCTTATGGGTACAAGCATGAAGCGCAATGCGCCAGGAGGAGGAGGAGACAAGTAGTGTTTTTCAGGTCAACATACTGTAAGACATCTGTAAATTGATATTATTGTCGGTATAAGTATTGGGGGAAGATATTTTCCCACAAGGCGACCGACGACTTTGGATGGGATTTTAGGAAAAGGTCGAGTTTGGGACTGGATAGGAATCGGGATCACGGGGATTTCCTGCGGAAATAATGATTTCCCAACATTCCAAATTGTGATCGTTTCAGTATAATGAAAGTATATACATAGACTCTAATAAACGGGAGTAGTAGATAGATATCAACTGGCTTGTGTCAGAGAGTGGCTTATGAGTTCTCTATTTTATGCCATACGTTAGGAAATGCTATAAGACTTAAGGTATGCATAATATCGAGGATTCCGGGGAGGGTTAACGAGTTAGGTATGATGCCTATCTATAGATATGGGTTTATCATGGGAATAATATTAGATGGCCACGTCCAAACCCCTGCGATAAACCCTTCATTATGAATCATATACCTATTTCAATTCTCCGGTAGAGGACCAAAACCAATGGGAATCTCCATATTAGACAAATATTCTAAATTGGTCTGAAATAGACAATATACCCGCTCTATCCCAAGAACAAAGTATCATATATGTGAGGGATGTGAGGGGAACCAATTAACAGAGTATGACTGTATTTTATACTTATAAGGGTCGTCGAGAAGAGCTGGTCTCGGTAGCGTTTATCGGTAAAATCTTTACTAGTTCTTCTTTGACTTAGCAATAGTTCTACCACCACTTCGTAGCCTCTGCCGCCAAAGCAGTATTCGAAATGGTCAAATATACGTCCCCGAATAGCACTGGGATGGAAGAGATAGCGCGAAAAAGTCTTCTCTTCGCCCTTGCTTGCTAAACTAGTGGTAATGACAAAAGTATATATCAAAAAACAAAACCAACGTCTGATCCTTCCATCCATCACCACACATCACCGCTTTCTTTCCTCCGTGCTCCAAAACATAAGAAAGAAACATTCTGCGTAATCTCTGAACAAAAGAAATCCATCACAAAGACTTCTGCCTTCCTGCGCCTTTGATCCAGTGCCCAACTCTTGTTCTTCCATCATCTCCTTTCGCCATCATGCGTTCCTTCAACAGTCTATGCCCCTTCCTATCCATCAACGGAAACCTATTTCGCATGCTGCCGCACTTGCATATAACAAAAGAAACTAAAGCATGACAAGCAGAATTAACTGATTTCTAACAAGCCGGAGGTGTCTGGAACAGATTTTGTCAGTGAAGCCAAGGGTGGGATGGCATCAACTTAATACCACATCCACAGACTCTTCATCCTTTCTGGACCCCTACGAAGTGTCCCTTATTCCAGATAGATTCAGGGTCGAAGTGTTGATAATTACCACGCAGAGTGACCAATCTCAATTCAGCTGCTGTAGTAAACTGGTGAATCTAAGCATCTAGTCCACCCGGCTTCGTATTCGGACAGAGCGGACGGCAGTACTTGAATGGGCGCCCGGGCCGGGCTGGTGGGGACTGCAGGCGTCTCAGGTTGCGGAATCTGCCGGGTTTCCCCAGGTGACCGGCGGGGAGTGCAGGTCACCGGATCACCGTGTAGGCAATCGGTAGCAATTGCAGGTGACGGAAGTGCCCGGCAGGTGCCGCTCGGGGGTACCGGATCCGTGGGGGACTACAGGTACCTGAGGTCACCCTGTTAGACTTCACGCTTTCCCAAGGGACTGACTGAACCAAAAAACTGAGTAGGTGTGGTACAATCGGGGGTGTGTGTCTCGTGCGCTTCTGAATCTCATCTCTTCAGGACCGTGCGTCAATTGAGATTTCCATATTTTTATTTTTTGGTTCATTTTAACCGATCCACTTCCTCCTCTGATCCTCTTCTTGGTCCAATACGTTAGTGAACAAACCGAACCGGTATTTGACACTTCACAAAAAAGAACACATAGTGTTAAGCAACACAAATTTTGTGTGGTTGCCATTCCTCCCATTTCAACTTTTGAGTGCTTTGCCGAGTACCGGTAGTGCCATAATAAAATCTCGCTGACTCAGCCTTAACCGTAAAGCATCATTCGGAATCACTCGTGGAATATGAGCGCGGAAATTTCGCCTGACTCCTCCTCTTCTGCCACATGCCCTCATCCATGCTCCCCCACAAAGTATAACACTATAAAATGAAATGAACATTAGTGAAAAGAAAACCCCCTCCCCGGAAGCACATCGCTGTTATAGGGCACCCATCAGTCCCTGCAGGAGCAAAGTGATTCATCGCAGGTCTTGTTAATCTGTTAGGCCCTTGGAACTCTCCCCAAGCAAATCGTGAAAAAGATAGCAAGGTACTCAGTAGCCAGCTGGCACGGCAACGTCTGAGTGATTTCCCAGACTGCAGTTCGAGTGGTATGGGCGAAAAAGACACAAAGCTAGTAATCAGTGGAAGAGTCTAATTTCTAAAAAAGTGAACCTAATAAAATATGACAGTGAGCGAAAATGGTACCAATTTTCCAAAGCCGAGTGAATACATACATTAAAATAGTAGCTGACGGGAAAGAGAAACAAAAACTCATATCCACAATATCGGAAAACAAAACACAGCACTGGCGATTCTTCCCTTCCTTCCGGCACATAGAATGGCTCCACGACCGGAGGCGTTGGCGGGGATGTTGCTGTCCTTGTCGCTAGAGATCGCTGCCACCGATATATCCCAGGATGACAATGTGAGAGGGGCGATTGGACGGAGGTGCTCGAGCAGGGGGGGGGCGGTTGGTGGGGGAATAACGAAGGCGAACTGTAGCGAGATGGGGATCTCATTGCGGGAGAGCTGGATGGTGGCACATGTGCCCGGAATTCTGGGAGATATCGACGGAGAGCTACTGTACTTATGGCCTCCGGCTAAGCGAGCTGCTGTCTTTTCCCACCACCAACCGAGACACCGCTTGTCCCTTCGAGTTATACCCCAGTGCACTTTGCTCAGTTGGCGATGGGTTGTTTCAACCGGGCTTTTAAAAATCACATTCATTAACTCAATATTAACCTACAAAGACATTGTTCTCAAACTAGAGTTTCCAAATTTCGGAAACCACTGTCTGGAAACAGAGCGCGGCCAAACACACCAAACCCCTCAAACTACAGTTCAAGCGGAAACCCCACTAGAACTGCAGTTTGAGTAGGACCAACACTCAAGCGTCGCAGGGCCAAACAGTCCCTTAGTTGCAGACAGAAAACCTGTGACTGGCATTCACAGCCAAACAATATAACTCAAGTAGCAAAACCATCAATTTTAAGAGCAATGTAAGAGGACTACTAAGAATATGGCAACACCTCTCCTTCAACTGGACGAACAAAAAAAGGTCCACGTTAACACTAATATCAAAGATGTGCTACCAATATGCGCACAAATACCGGCATGTGCCCTCTCACTTAGTGGGGAGAAAAACTGCACCCATCTACTACCACCAGCAGACGAGAGATCCCACGTTATCGTTAAAAACTCCGAGTTTCCCATAACCGGGGTGCTTAAAAGGAACCGATGCGGTGCCTGAACAGCCGGGCTCGGTGAAAACTTGGCAGGCAGTGCCTTGTGAGAAAGGATATCAGTGGAGTTCTACAGAGGGATCAGGACGGGGTCTGATACCTTCGTCGGGGCGGAAAGAGCTGATGTGCCATCTCCAGATAGGGGTCAAGTCAAAGCAGGCGCCACTAGTGGTAAGGCAAGTGCTTGCAGATTTGCCGGTGAAATCACTGGGGCGGTCCGATTAGCTTTAAAGGGAAAGGAGAATAAAGTTACCGGATTATCTAGAGTTATATGGGTTTTCGCCAAGACCGGGTGTTGTTAAAGGTCGGAAGGTACCTGGAGTCTGAGATGGGCCCCTTCAATGCCCTCAATTGACATAGTAGCCGAGGGTGACTTTTAGGTGTCAACAACAATGCGGCTGAGTGTGCTCTAATCACGTTTTGCAAATGTTGGGATGGTGATCAAACATCACGCCACGCCCTAACTTTAGGGGGTGAAGTACCGGATACATAAAACCCAGCCCTTGGTTACGGTATTATGTTCGCTGGGGCATTGGAAGGACTTATTTCAGACTCCGGGCACTGTCCAACCTTAAGCAACACCCGGTCTTGGCGAAAACTGTATAACTCGAGATAATACCGTACAAAGCAAGACACTGCTTACGGGTCCGAAGTTACCAAAATGCACCCGGGGTCTCTCTTTTCAAGACTCTCCTGTTGTGGAAGTTAGTCACCTTCCGCCGGCCCCAATTGATAGAGGATTGTTTGATATTCACGAGGTCTCTAGCTTTTACACCGGGGGGAATGCTGATACCGAGAGCCTCACCCGTGATAGAGACGATAGGAATTACGGTGGGGGGAGGAATAGGGGCCGCCACGGCCGGAACAGATTTCACAATACCGGTAAGGCCACCGCCATCCACGAGCCCTCGGGGCTCAACCCCAACGTCAGCAGATATGGCACCTACAGACAAGAGAATCGCCAAAACAGAAGAGACGAAGATCTTAGTTTGCATTTTGAATAAATAGGGGTTGAAGATCGAAGCGAGTCTGAGAGGTAGGTGCTGAAGCTGTGGATAGACTATCAGAGGGGCTAGTGATGATGGTCAGGAAGCGAGATCGGGAAGAGAAGGGAGAGGGAGAGGGCTGATTTTATGCCTGAAACTTAAGTCACAAACGGGTAGAATTCGATAATCCCAGCGCAACTATAACTTCCATTCGATTAGCTGAAACTTCGGTATTGTGAAGCTTGTCAGTGATCTTGGCACCACTCTAAGCTATGAGTGAATCAACTCTCAGCATGTGAGGAAGTCGTTATCAAACTATCAATTAGCCTGTATGGGTACGAACATCCATTGAAGCCTGAAATGAAACTGATAGCCTATAACCCCTAAGTAGGTATTATTGTCTTTGTGTATCTCGAACTTCTGCAGCCTTCGAAATTAGAATTTTGGGGTCACTAGGAGGATGAATTCTATGATAATCTGACACAGTGTTCCGAGCCGTCCGGGGGCCCTACAAGGGCTGCGGGGATAATGCCCAGAAGATGGGATGAGACTTGACTGCTAGATGCGGTCATGTGCAGGGCAAATTACCTCAGGGACTACCGGACTTGGCCTAGGCCGCCGGGCACGACACCCTATGCCTTTATTAGAGCAGTGAGACACAAGGCAGAGGAGCCTTTTGGGCGAACGGCAGGGCAGATGGTATAACCGCTGGGATCGTTCGGGGGACTATAGGGGGCAAAAAAAGACGGTGGAGGGTAAGAGAGGACAATAGGGTGTCGGGAAGGACCATGGCCGATGGCCACTGACGGCGGGTATTAGGGATGACGGCCAGGGGCAGGCAAGGAAAAAATGAAGGGGAAGGCCGTGCATGGCAGATGGCGGGCGGGGACCACACACCCACTACATATAATGATGTTAGATAGCTCGCACAGTAAAGGATATTCCTGTAAGAGAGAGAAGGTAAAATAATAGCTCGTCAAGTGCTCCGAGTATGGATATAAGACTGAACCAATTCATTCTTCTGCAAGTCTTATTTTCTCTTTCGGATGCTTCTATAAATCTTTCGCTTTCAATATATTGGTATTGTCATGATAAAACCATGGTACAGTACTTGTACTGTGCGTACGGATACTACGGAAGCTGGATCAGCAGAATAGATGGATTTTTTCGGGAGATTTACCGAGATGGAATTGTGAATTAGGAGTGTCTGAGTGTATCGGTAGAAAAGGTGTAACAGAAAATCTTCACGGGGCCGGGTAGAGTACCGTCCCCCGTGTGCACTAGTCTATCTATGGAGTACAAAATGGATAGACTGCCACTAGCGGTTCATCTGGTCCTACCTTCGGACGGAGGTACTGAACTGTTCGGATCACTGATCTGACAATTGCTGAAGATCTTACTTTCCTATCAGAAAAAAAATTCTGCTAATTATCCATCATAAGCGAATAGGGTGCTTGTGCAAGCCCAGCCGTCTGCCCGGCGGAGGCAACCAATGCAGTCTTTGCTAATCTTCCCCAAAGGAATCTAAACTCCTTATGGTTAGACACTGCCCAAGATTTGATAAAACCCATATCTGAGATTAGAAAGGTAGTCTGCAAGTACGAAGCGGTGACCATTAGTACCGAGAGCACAGCCAGGATGGCTCTTTCAGTAGGAAGCTGTTATTCACCAAAATCTGGCAAACATTCCCTTTCTTCATCAGGTTGGGATTGAATCTTTAGTAACTTAATCCCAGAGAAATTCGAACAAGACCTTGAAGTAGGAAGAGGAAAGGACGATAAATACCCAGGACCCAACGACAATCCCACTTGGTTAACCTACTAACCTACAAACATTCCCCAGAATTAGTATCGCCGGTGCATGTTGACTCTAGTATTCCCTCACGAGCGACTTCGGAACGGTAGTTGCTTACACGTGAGGTCCCTGACGAACAGTTGAAGCGCAACCATCTTCACGGGCCTAAACTATAACGTAAGATAAAGCTCAAGGTTTCCCTCTGGTTGGTTACCAGAATGTCTGTAACTCATAAAACACTCCTATGGATAGTATATATTCAGACACTCAGAAATCACACAGGTGTTATAGGCAACCGGCCTTCGCCTGCCACGCTAGAGCTAGGCAGTGTTCGCAACGGTCCGGGGCCCCCGTAGGGCCCGGCGGGGGGACTGCCAAGAGCCCTGGACCGGACGGGACGGCAGAATGCGGTCCGCACCCGTCCTAGAAACCTCAGGACGGTCGTCATTGTGGAGGACGGCGGGCCCTACAAGGTAAGACATTTTAGTGTGGGAGGTTGTAGGGGACGGCAGGGGACGGCAGGGGACTGTGGGGGACTGCGGGGGACTGCGGGGGACTACCGGGGACTACCGGGGACTGCGGGTGACTGCGGGTGACCACGGGGGATTATGAATCCTATCAATATCATTTCATGACACCCTTCCCGAGCAAATTCAGAAATTCATCTAATAAGATTAAAAGAAAGCTGAGGCTATTTAGTAGAGATA
>Ga0307509_10001434_pt1 | contig 40238 bp, 32 predicted proteins | sample 10_EM_MG_FD_202245 | JGI IMG/M metagenome (GOLD analysis project Ga0307509, IMG submission 202245) | Populus trichocarpa ectomycorrhiza microbial communities from riparian zone in the Pacific Northwest, United States - 10_EM | ecosystem: Host-associated > Plants > Roots > Unclassified | place...
CTCCTATCTTCTGACTAAGATACATGTCCATTTCTCATTGGCTGCTCTATGGACTTCACACTAATGCGCTCTAATTGACACTAATGCAGGCCCGGTCGTGTTCACAAACGTCAGGACAGGACGAGTACACAAGCGAACGATCTAACCAAGAAATAAAGATGCGGGCTACGGTGCCGATGATACAGTATAATGGGGATACCGGGTATTAATGAAAAAGAAATAAACGATCGCGGGAAGACTCGAACTCCCAATCTCTGGTGCCGAAAACCAGCGCCTTAACCATTAGGCCACGCGACCATATCTGGTCAACGAAGGCAATCTTTGGCACTTGATTGGCAGGATTGCGACATCTCGGGTTGGAGATCTGGAGTTGGGATTGCCACCTCACCGAGCGCAGATGGACAAAGGTTTTCACTACTCTTGCTGTATTTCCAGATACCCTGTTCCATGCGTCCCTGCGTGGGGAATCCGGGAAACTTAGAGACCTCACTAATCCAGCCCTCGCTAGGAGGGTACGGTACTCGAGTACTACTGGCATCAACACTCCCAAACATCTTCACGTCATCCTTACCATCACCTTTCCCAGCACGATAAACTCGGCCCGCCAGCATCCACCCATTCCACCATTTGATCATCCCTCTCGCAATCTGACCCAATCCAATCTACTGTAAATAATACCCCTCAATAGTGCACATCACACCTCCTATGGTAATACGATCGATCAGTTTAATCACATTCAGCTCACTCCCATCCAAACATCCAAATTATAAAAAGCCCCCATCGTAACAGCATACGCATGATCCCTAACAACCACCCGTAACCTAACTAGGCTTAAATAACTAAACTAACCTACCTCCTGAAGCACCGCTAAACCCTGCCCTCGAACGCAAGTAGAAAGAAAAAAACAAGCATGACCGCTATATCCCGTTTCCCATACGCGTGCAGAGCAAATAAAGACAAAAGGAAAGTACAAAAAACCGATAAGCACCGACCGCTCCTGGAAGTAAAATTGAGAAATCGTCTTACAAATGGGCAATCATGATAGGAAAAGTAAAAGGAAAGATCTGGATACATGAAGTGGCTTATGCTAAACCACACAAGGAAAAAAGAGGTATTTGAGATAAGATATCATAACAAAAGAAAAAAGTTCATCCGTCCAGTCGGTTTTTTAGTTTAAAAGAAAATCCCCGTACCCGTCAACAAGGTTATTATAGTTTCTGTTCCGAAAACAAATAAAAGCTGTGATTGAAAACAAGAACCAAAAAAGTATTTTAAAAAAGCGACAGGAGCAAGAGAAAAAAAATCATACAACAGGCGCTATCCTAGGCTCCAGAAACCCGCCTGCCACAGCCACACCCGATGCCATTGCAGCCATACTCTCCTTAATGCTAGAAGGGTCCTCGAGCACCGCTTTCACAAACGAAATGATAACCTTCAACGCGTACCAAACTGCTGGGCCGTAGCTCATTGCCATGGCGATGAGGATTAGTATCAACACGGGGAGCTGTTGGCCGTTGGTTAGTAACGAGCTATTAAAAGTTGATGGAAGGAGGTTTTAACTTACCCAGAAAAAGTACAGACGACGATCGCTCTCAATCTTCTTGATCTTCCTGGCGTGTGCGCGGTACTCATCTTGTTGCTCCCTCGTCATGTCCTGTACGCCTCTTGCGATACGGTATCTCAGCTCGTTGACGTCGAGTGAAGATGCAGGGCTCGACGATCCAGAAGATCCAGGTGGTGCAAGTTCTTCTGGTAATTTTGCGTCGTCTACTGCCGAACCTCTCTCCAAGATAATGTCCTCTGGAGGACCACGTGAACTGCTAGGTTGGTGTGGGAACAGTTCGTCGTACGCTGGAGGCGCCTGAGGAGCACTGAAGAGTTCCCACCAAGTGTATTGACCCTTCTTGATCTCTGGACCGTCGACTACATTCCTATCTTGTGCAAACGGCGATGGCGGCATTAACGCATGGAACCTAGCCATAGGGTTCTGCAGGGCAGCCATAGGATTCTGGAAGATATGCTGGTAATCCGCAGCAGTCGGCATTGTCGGGAGATTCCAATGAAGATTTTGCAGGTTTTGAATACTAGCAGCAATTTGCTCCCTCCAGGCCGTTACAGCAGCCGCTGGACCAAGTCCTTCAGCAGGAGGGGCCATGACACCGGGCACAGATGGAACTCGGTCTGTCGCGAGAACATTATCGCCAAGCCCAGCGTTGGCCACGGTAGCCTCGTGGCGGCTACCTCTCCTGGAGTGCACCCAAGGATTGTCCGCACCATCATCACCATCACCGCTACTACTTTCGTCTGTAGCACCAAAGAAATCATCAACTCCAACACACTTTTGACGCCCAGTCTCCATACCGCTTGGGTCCCACATAGCGCTGAGAGATGCCGAACTGCCTGCTCTGCTCCGGCTTCCAAAGCGATTCTCAGATGAAGTTGAGCTGGCACGGCTCGGGTGTCGGGAACGAGTGGCATGCTGCGATCTCCCCCTCGAAGACCCCTGTTTGAAGGCAAGATCTATTGCGGTATCTCCATTTCTAGTCTGTAAGTTGGGGTTCGCATTGTGACGCAAAAGCCTTCTATAAATCTCAAGGTGACGATGTAGTGCTGCAAAATGTAAAGGTGTGTACCCATTAGCATCAGTAGCTTGGACAGACGCTCCCCTCGCTAGAAGGGCAGCAGCAAACCGCCCCATATCAAGCATTGACGCCAAGTGAAGCATAGTTTGGCCTGCCTTGTTTGTCAGATCGAGGCGGAAGGGATAAGGGCTCTCGTCGAGATCCATCGCATCCAAGAATTTCAGCAGAGTCCCCTCAAGTCCGTGGCGCCCAAAGCCACTCTCACCCGCTAGGCGTCGGAGATATTGTTGATGTTGTTGGGAGCCGCTAGTCCCATCCTGCGAGGCGCGTGGGGATCCCTGGCTGAATGCGGATCCTGTATCACCCTCGATGATACTCCGCGCAATATCCTGGGGGTTAGACATTGTCCCCCGCATTTTCATCCCAACAATTTGTAGAGCAAGCTCCATCAAAGACTTATCAGCATCATTAATGTATGTGAAAAATCGAACCTTGTCTGCACCTGTCCCAAGCTGAACATTTCTGATTGATACAACGACCGGTCCGGGAGAAGCATTGGGGGGCAATAAGCAGACCATAGTTGTTGGGCTAAAGAAAAAGTTGTAACTTGCTGGGGTCCCACCAAAAAGGACTGTTAACCCTGGCACAAAACTCCGCCCAAGTACAGTCACTTCGATTCCACCTCTACATGTCCCCTCCTGGGGGACCAGTCGGCTAATTTCTGGAATCTGGCTTGCCTCAGGATCTGGAGGAGCAGCCTGAAAATTATGTGTTTGGACATGCCTCACTTGACCCTGCGGGTGCACAGGAATTCGAGGCGTAGCCTGCTGAGCCCGCAGGAAGGCTTCTTGGGGAGATGGGCTAGGGGCGCGACTAGGGCGGGCAGATTGAGGTGAAGCAAATTGACTTCTGCTATCAAGTCCATTAAAATTGGTATTCGGGGTTGAATCAAACGGGAATCCCGCATGGTCACTCATCCCAGAAGGAGTCATAGGCTCGTCAGTCCAAAACGCTTGAGGAGATTGGGCTGCTGAGAAAGGGTTGAGCGCAGGAGCTTGAAGTTGGGAGGGCTGGTTGTTCATGATCAGGGGTCCATTCTGTTGTTGGAACGAAGGGCGCGGGTTGTCCATTCGAGTCATAGTCAAACCAGCTGGCACCTTAGGACCAGAGTTTATCCTCCTCTTCTTGGTAGAGGGGTTTCCATTGGGTAACTGAGGTGGAGGCGACTGCTGACGTGATCCGGTAGATGCCATAGGAGACGCGGGAGACATATTACGGCCAAAAGGAGGGGGAGGGGAAAACGAGTTTTGAGAGAAAGGTGGTGATTGAGGTGTTGACCCATGAGCCCCAGAGCCCATAGCATTGAAGCTTTGTTGGTTGTCGTGTAGCGGAATAGTGCCTGCGGGAGCGCCGAAAATATTTGAAAGTGGTTGATTCTGGGGAGGCTGGTACCCAGTTCCTACAAGTTTGATATCCTGAGATCCACCATTTATCGGAGGAGTCGCGGCACTGGACTTATGGTCATCTGTGATCAATATGGAGCTAGTGATCTGCTGTGCAATCACCACATCTTCATGGTTCTTGATAGTAAAAATAACCCTTTAAAGGAGTGTCAGTACCTTCTCCGGTCGAACCACAACGGCATGCACAATCTCACCTAAATCCCTCCTTTTCACCCTGGTGCCGACAATAGCAGGCAAGTCTCATGTGAAGTTCCATAATCATGCCATCTTCCCACGAGCCCAACACACCACTTCCGTCCATGCCACCGTTAAGAGATTGCATTCCAGAAGTTGGTAACCATTCCCGGACCTCATGGTTATTGAAGACCACAGCCCTCTTCGGCTCGTCCATCATCCATTCCTCTTCCTCTTTGATCTGCTTGGGCTTCTTCCTCGCGGCCCGTTTCCTCTCCCTTGAAATACACCCCACACATATCTTCACCTCACCACCCATCAAAGGACTCTCCTCGTCTGGCGGAGATTTGTCAGACCTCGATAGTGAGTCCTTGTTATCGGAATCCTCCCCACTTGACCCCTCGGCTCCTTCGGCCCGTTGCGATTCAGTCTTAAGTGATTGTGGTCCTTCTCCGCGAGCCCGGGCTAAGGCTCTCTGCAACAATTCCGGCTTCCTCATAGCACTCGCACAAACTAGGCTCGCATGTAGCTCCAACATGTCGGGTGATTTTTTTACAGGTGGCTTTGCATATAACTTCGGCTTCGAGATGCAATGGCGGGGAAGGTGTAGTTTGGTTACTGATTTCGGGAAAGGAGACAGATGTAGCTTAACGAGAATCTGAGTTTCAACACGAGACTTTGCAGGAATTTGATCGACACTGAGGGTCAACGGCAGCTGAACCTGCTGTACCCCGAAAGGCTGAAGAGGTTCAAATGAAATTCCAGCTTGCTGAGAAAGTCCGAGATACCCAAAATTTGTAAAACCAAACGATCCTGAAGCCGGGCTAGTTGCCATCTTTCTCTGTCTTAAACGTCAGCCCTCCGAAAATATCCAAAGATAAAAAATAAAGTCATTTGAAGCCTCCATTATCCTGTCGATCAGGCATCAAAGAAATTGTGCAGCACAAGTGTACCACATACCGCTGGGGGGGAGATGTTGGCAGGCCTGGATCCTTCATCTGATGTATCTTGGGAATTATCAAAGCTTCCCTCCGCAAGAGCTCGTTTCCTCCTGTTGACCCTATTCAGTGAAGGTCGCGCCGGAGTGACCCCATTACTGTTGTTATCAAGCCCACTATCACCCGCATAACGCATCCCCGCACACCAGTTGGTAATAGACTGTGCACCTGCTGAGAAGGTATGTTGAAAAGGCTGCGGTTGTGGACTGAGACTTCCGTGAAGTGAAGGCTGGAATTTTGAATTTGGGTCGGGCGAAACCAATTGACTCGTAGTGTTAAGGGGCGAACTAGCCGCGCTCTCGAAATCAAAAAACTCCGTCATCGCCTTGCCAAACTGTTGACCTTCCCCAAATCCCTGAGTTGCCATTTCGTCCGAAAATCCCATAAAATCTAGTACTGGTTCATCTTTAGTATTAGCAGCACCATCCAATTCAATGTCCATCATTTTGACATCCCCTTCGGGAAAGATAGCTTCGGGGGTTGGTATGCTGGATCCCGGTGATGGTCCGTCGGGCTCCTGGCTCCCTCCTGAAAGTCCAGAAGGAGATTTGTGTAGTGTGGGTGAGGGTTCAGCCCTTGGGGGTGTGGGGGGCTGTCGGATACCAGGAGTCTCGAAAGAATGAGTGGAATCCGGGCCCGACTGTCCAGACGAATGTATAGAATTCTGGTAATCTAGATATAACTCGCCGGGGTCCAAAGATTCTGGGGGTGGTGTTAAGCCGTGCGGGAAATCGTTGGCCCAAAGAGGTTCCAACGGCACGAGTGAATGTTTGAAAGTAGGGGAGGCAGGTTGATCAGACGAAGGCGAGTCACAATGGGAGTATGCGAAAGGAGCGGTCGATTCGGTGTCGTCCCTCATCACCGACAACGCGCAGGGGAAAGGGAGGGTTGTTTTTTTGATCGGGGGTTAACTTTTTTTGTTTACCAGCGGAAAATAGATGTGGAACGAACGCTTAGGAAGATCCTTTTCTTAAAGCTAGCTACAAGCACAATATGATATTTGCCTGTCAGCAACCAATGTGTCCGCGTGATTTCAACAACACCGAAGAGATCTCTCGCCCCTGTAAACCAGCAATGAGGCAGATCAGATTCCTCACCTTGAGAAAAACAAGATCTAGCCCCGTTCTGTCGCCTTCTGTAGTTTTGGAAAGTAAGGGACAACCGAGATCAACTTGCAGTTGCTGCGTAAAAGAATCAAAGCTATTGGCGAGAGGGGAGGAAATCTATCGTATGAATTGAATTGAAAAGAGGTACGGGTGGTGTCGGATGAGAATTTTTGGATGGAGAAGGAGGGCAAGAGCGGGAGCAGGGCACGTCACGGCAAAAAAAAGAGATGTTCTGCGAGTATTTCTTCCCCGTTGGCAGCGGTGGCTATTAATGACCTGCACTTGAATTAGAAGGCAAAAAGGCTGAGAAAAGAAGCAATGAGTGAAATTTGCCGTGCACTTTCGATGGCCCAAGGGAGCTCAACCTCAAAGAATCAGCACGTACTGGTCTATCCCCTTGTATATTTTTTTATCGCGGTGGAATGGAGTTGAAGATGGCAGATGGGCGGGTTCCTCTGCCGTATCTTTTTTTTCTCTTTCTGCCTGGGCTGACCGACGGACAACAGAGAACTAATGAATGGCTTTTTGGTCCTCAGGGCGGGCTCTGATTTGGTGGGATGGAGTGGAAACGGGGGAAATAAAATATCCCAAGAGGCTGCTTGGTCTGCAGCAGTTATCCCCTTACCCCTGCCCCGGTTGTGATACAAAGGCGAGTGAAACACGAACACAATATTACTCGATTGATGGGAGGAGGATACTTCGGAGCCTGGAACTGGTGTTAGGGGCCACAAAGGGAGTCTGAAGTGAGGTTTTGCTCTCCCCGGAATACTCAGTAAATGTTCCGTATGTCCTTCACACAAGCCGCAACCCCCGCAAAAGTTACGACCTCTTGGACAAAACTGATGTAAGGTACTCGCGCGTCTTTGCCAAGAAGGTCTCCTTGAGCCGAATATTTGGTGGAGTCCAGCAATATCCCCTATCAGCTGGCGGAGGCTTCTTGGCAGATATGCGCAAGTATCTTTCCACCAGCTTCTCTCTCATCCCCTCTAAAAACACAAATTTCCACCCCTCTTTCCTTATACAGAGCTAGCATATAGATAATTTTCGCACCAAGCCAGATTCCCCTGTGAAACTTGCAAAAGCCTACAAACCCTTTTCTTCACAATGCACGAAGTTAGTGTAATCTTCCCTAAATCCACAATCTATGGAGAACTGCCAAAACTTAAAGTCGCATAACTGCCAATGCAAATCTAAAGTATATGGGATATCTACTCGTACTAAGTTAGTAACATTTCCGCAAACATCGCAGACTCAGAACTAACAGGAATATAAACAGAGTCAACATAAGTTGTAGATCCCATTTACAAAGCTGGTTTATGATATATAGAAACTTATTCCAGTTATACATATCTCATCTTGATCCGAACCTTGTTCTAGTCCTGCCTCATACTACCTCCTCCGCCTCCGCCTCCTCCTCCTCCTCCTCCTCCTTAGTTTCCACTGCCACCACAATTGGCCTACCGGTACCTCCTGATTGCATGCATTTTGATGCTTCACAACTCTTCCATTTTTCCCGTTTATCTCCTCTGTCAGACACTCATAGGCTAGCTTAGACCTCCTTTATGTTTACTTGGTAAGACAGGGCTTCTTGTATGGGGAAAATAGCTAGCTTTGATCAGGAAATTTGAATAAGGCTCTGTTGTTTTATTCCTTCCGTTTGTTTTGTTGACAGGTTTTTCCATTGATAGCTTGTAGTCGACACAATACTATTAGGCTCTGAGCAGCGAAACAATAACTTTACAGAGAAACTAGGGTCTCCTGGGGCACTTCGAAGAGGCACTCAAGGCACTACTTTCTCACCTCCACCGTAAGATATCATTCGAAGGAGAGCCGAGGGCTTGCCATAGTGTGTCTGCTAATCGTGCATCTGCTCTCGAGTGTACACCTTCCTCTAGTGTACTCGAGTACGGTACTGTACGATAGTCGGTCAGCTATGGTCAAATAATATGCAGCAGAGTACAGCACACCCTCTACGCCCACATATCCTACGCTTAAGGTGCACAATCCGTCTTGCACACCCTATGCCTTCTCAAATCCACGCCCAATAAAGTATCCGGCGATCTCAGCTTACCGTATCGTATCGAAGCCAGTGGATCACGATATTTTGTGGTGGTGGGAGTCTAACCAGTGATGTTGCCGCGGCAATAGGGTCCCCCGCCTGCGTACTCTCTAGTCTCAGGAAATACGAATGCCCGTACCAACGGCTTTTCCCGACGTAAACGTTACCAGGAAGGCGGAGGAAAAGGGAGTTGGGGCGCACCACCACCATCACCAGCGATGCACACGCATTCGAAAAAAATAAATAAACGTTTCCGAGGGCCAGCCAGCCAGCCAGGACATCTCGGCTACCGTAGTAAGAAGCATCCACTCGCATGCACGCTTGATCCAAGCGAGGCGAAAACCCCCCAAAGATAGGCACATATGATAACTGCCCGGACTTCCTTCTTGATAAGGCATGTCTTGTTCCTCTTGCCTTTCCCCTTCCTCTAGCTAACTTTACATACGAATTACCGTATAGGACTGGATTACTGTTTGCCTAAAAAAAGGCCTCCCGGTCAGAATGGGGAGGTGGAACAAAAGGTGACCCGTACTCAGATATACGCCTACATTCGCCAATCCCTGCCTCACTGAGAAGGGATTAATGGAAATCACCGCAATGTGTGGTGAGGGAGGGGCATCTGTCGTGGGAGCTTGCTTTGCCAATAGAGCGCTGCCCTACTTCAATATCAAAGGATTTTCGACCACCCATCCCAAATAAGAATTATGGCTCTATTGGATGACCAATGGGGTGGTTGCCCACACATAAACAGAGAGAAAAGAAAAAAACGTCTCAAGTCTGCAGAGAGATGTTAGGGTTCAAAAGCTGGGTCAACTTTGGTAGGAGGCGGGCAATATCCAGAACATGTCAATCACTACAGTATTAATTTCTTTAGAAACCGAGGCGATGGACACTTACTACGAGTATACTCGAGTACACACATGTACAACCGGGATAAACATACCGGTATGATGTTGGACGAATGTCCGCATATTCCGGCCGCAAAGGTCCCTCGCCATAACTTTCTACACTACGAGTCGTGTGGGCTTTCGAAATCTTTTAAAAACCTGTTTATAGAAATTAGAGAGATCCCGCAATCCTGAACGGCACCACATCTGAAGATAAAACGGGTCCTTATCATATCTGATACACAAAAAAACTCGGACGCTACGGTAATTAGACAGTGGTGTGCTTTGGATAAGGAGAGGCATGGCCAAGATACGATAGTATTGGAAAATCTTGTTCGTTGGTGCTCTGCACGCAGATAGTCTGCCGGCAAGGCATTAGAGCACTTCGCAACGGAACGGTAGATCCCGCTAGCTGGGAAGGCTTCGGCCATGTGGGCCAAGCCGCTGCGGTAAATATTGCAGTTATTATCATTCCTAACTTCTGCTAACCTCATGACCTTTTGCTTCTTCCTTTGAAGCAGCCTGGCAAATGAGAGGGGCCCGCAATTCGCAAGTGCTGAAGTGATAGGTTGAATTTTGGTTATTATTTTTTTTCCACAGCACAGGGAAACCCAATTACGGTATATTGATCTGCCCTTCGCACAAGTTTCGACCAGAAGTTATAGAACAGTTATTTAAGGTTAACCAGCCAAATATTATCCTTGTAAGCCAGTTAACGAAGTTCTGCCCTTGCACTCTGTGCGTTAAGTCGGAAGACGCCCAGAATAGGCAATAAACCAAGACCTTTTGTGGCACCGCGCTAGACTACAAGACAAACTCCTATGATATGATTCAATTCAATTATTTCATTCGGATGATATGACAGCAGGAGCCGCGGCCAATCCAGGCATATACGCAATCCACGGCATTGCAATCCAAGGGCAAGCCAACCCAATCCCTATGCGCAATTCCAAGCAGCCCATACTCGAGTAGAAGAAAACCACGAGAACTAGCTAAAGCACGGCAATCTTCGAAATCAAAATCAAGACCATGATGAACACTATTGTGGGCAATCCCACCTCGCAGCCCTCCACCCAAACATAAACCCATAAACCCCCATACCGTATAAGCTATCCCATCCCTCAAAGACCCCTACAGATCCAAGCGAATCCAACTTGGTATATATGAGTCCCACCTTCCAGCCATTCAAAAAATTCGTCCCAAGCTCTGTTAAAACATCTGCTCTCTCTGATCATTCGAAAGTGCACAATTATGGTCGCCCTGCTCTTATAGGTCTACCCGCACCAAGAGGTCAAGTTCGGTATCCTCTTCATAGCCCACCGGATTGTCAACATGTTTCTGGGGCCTGGGCCCACATGAAAGTTATAACCCAGGCTTTACTCGGTAGGTAGGTGATCCAAATTGAATAATATCAATTGCTGAATGACAATTAACGTATTTATAGAATTTTATCTAGCAATAACCCCCCTATCTCAGCAGCTGTTAAGCTAGGCTTCTGGCTGGCCTCCCGACGCAGAGTGGTTGCGGCGCAGTCTTTCATAAGCCAATAGCTGCCTATACTAATTAGATTTACCTCAGATACAAGCATAATTAGGAGCATACCGCTGTTTACTCCCCCAAACAACAGACGGACCGGACCCCCAGTGAGTTTGTGGTCAGACCTAACAATCTTAACTCCGAACGTCCAATTCCCCAAACTTGGAGTTCATTCCACTAAGACCCTTCTCAATTATTCTCACAGGTTTACTAATGGGCTCATACACATCGCCCTTTAAGTCACCACGCTCCTCCCACCCCATGCCTTGTTAATTATTCTAAAGTAATAATAGGTACGAGTTGTACCTTGCCAAAACTAGCGAGGCGGTTGTCCGGGATGCTATGTAGAGGTGGTCCCCCGCCATCTGATAGTTCATTAGTTGAATCATGGGCAATCTCTCTGGAGAACAACTTACTAAGTTATCGTCACCACGGTACCTGTGCTAGAAACTTGCTTTGACCTTTGGCTCAACATTCTCACTTGCACTGGGCTTAGAATTATCCCCTGGTTCTAAGTCCCTGTTAACCCCTCTACCGTAAGAACTCGAATAAACGGTCCTTGGGCGAGGGCGTTGGAGTTGTCTCTCTTAGTACGGCCTGATGTTTTGTTTTTTTTGTCTTGAGGGGGCAAATTTTTGGTGTTTCTCGCCCCCTTGCTGGAGGAGGAAATTTCGGACTATGATACCTCGCACATGGTCCGTTTGTCCAAGTTTTTAGGGTACCTAGAAACTCCCCTGCATTCGACCGGCCGATTGATGGTAGGTGACCCAATCTAGACATACCGATGGAGGACAGAAGGGCAGTGGCGTGGGCCACGGATTGATTAAAAATTCGTATAATAGCATGTTGTTGCTTGGGTAATATTGTGACGCCAGTCTCAGTGTTTTTTTCGTGTTATGAGGTACAACTAGGTGCGGGGGTACCCTCCTATTTAACTGAAGACAAACTGCTAAGTCTGACGTGTGACTTAACAGGGTTATTTTCGCAAACGTCAGAATTACGAGTCGTTGGTAAGGGTTGCGTCCGAGCATTTAACACGCAAGAGAGAGATCCGCAGAAAGACCTACCGCACTGTATGTATCATACCAGTAGTATTAACATGTTGATGACAAAGCCTGACGACCTGGTTCCTTGATCCCATCTCGTCGAAATGCAAGAACCACGAAATCGGACCTGGATCGAGGGCCCCAAATACCAGAATCCGCCACACTTCTATGAATTCATGAGGGTATGATTTTGTAGCCGTGCTGCTCAAGAATAACTTTAACAAGGGTGGTTTCAAGATACTTAGGAATTGGACACCGTATGACCTGTTGAAATGACCGAGTTTAGGAAACCCAACATATGTCAAAAGTCTTATTAGCTCTAGAAGGCTAGCAGCAACCTCTAGCAGCACTATTGATAACCCACACCTGGTTGTCAGGCCGCGCAAACACTCTAATATCAGTGGCTGGCCGTTTGGCCATGGGGCCAGTGAACACGGTGCTGATTCTGTAGGGCACCAAGAATGGTCGTGGCCCTGAGAACCTAAAGTGGGGGAGTTCCTATCCTGTTATAAGTGGCATGCACATATCGTACTAGTATATCGAGTTCCGCCAATCTTAAGCCTGGTAAGAAGTTAGATAAGGGCGCACCTAGAGTAGTTGGCGCCCCAAACCTTAATTTTGATCCCGATTGTCGAGGTCCGTAGAAAAACTCTATTCCGGTCTGGAGGGTCGTTCCTGGTTCGCACTAGAGTGAAGAAGTCATGTTGCAGAAATGGTAACAGAACGGAGGGATCTGAACCATCGATCTGACCTATATTTCCCCACCCTGTGGCGATGGGGGGGCTCGAACACGACCATTAGTGCCATGCAAATAGCAACACAGGAAGTACACTAGATCTCGGGGGAAGCTTTACAATAATCCAATTCCAATGCCTCCCACAAATTCATCGACGAAGAAGCTTCATCATCAACACATTTGCGCCAGAGCCGACTAAGCCTAGGAATTCCACACCCTGCCATCATTCTCGCTCAACAATATCTGGGCAAACCGACTCCGAAGAGCCCGGCACATCACCGAGGCACTATCAAGGAGTATCTTGAGTGCCTGGCTTGACGTTGCCGAGCGACCGCAATAATATGGCAGGGGTTCACAGCTGGAAGGGGAGAAAGGAGGAAAGTTAAAGTGGCCCATCCGTCGATAAGAATCGAGTTTGATGCTGTGCTTAGGTCAATCGCTCCTACAAAAATGCTCCCTTGAGTACGCCCTATAATGACCGGCTTTTGAAGGGCACTTACTATATTACACCTACCCATCCTTCACTGTGGAACTAAATGGCAATCATCCACCAATTTACTGACTATCAAAGTGTGTGATTAGGGCGGTATTGAGTTCACCGAGCTTGTGCCGTGCTCGAGTGATAAGATGTTTTTGCCAGATCACGCCCATCACCAGGGAAACACCAAGCGGCGAAGCCTTTGGTTCTCTAAGAGCCTTCCGCAAGATCGAAAGGTCCCGATCCCGGCTCCCCGCACCAGAGGTGCCCTAAGCTTGACCCAAAATCGAGCTGCATGGACTGACGTAATTCCAGAGCTCTATATCGCTTCAGTACTCAGAGGATCTAGAAAGAAGGATCTGATAGCTTGGATCCTCAAATTCGGGGCATCAGTATTAGTATTGGGTACGAAACCGGGAGACGTCCCCACGAAGCATCGGAGGTAGTGTTTGTGTTTATTCCTAGGCCGCAGGTCATAGCAAGTGGCGAGTTATGTCATGCTTGTTGTTTAGTCGAACAGCGCACCAGTGTAGCAGCGTACTCCAGTACGCAATCGGCTGTCAGATTCGTCACCTACCAGTACCGGCCCCTATTGATTACAGGATGGCCAACAGACTGTTATTGCACCTCACAAAGGCCAATAGCCCCTGCTGAGAACGCTGGGATGGGCAGGAGGATCTTCCCCTCAGGGAAGTCCGATGTCGATCAGCTTAAAGGGAAATATTCGTGAACTTATTCATGAGTAATCACTCGATATGAATCTTGGCCTCGGTGTTAAAAACCTGTCCAAAGGCTGAGAAGTATACCGGAAGCATATGAGAATAAGAGATGTGCGTGAACTTCATTCTATCTAAGATGGTCAGGCAGACCCACTATTTATGCAGTGAGGCAACACCATACATTGGCAGCGGAGAAGGAAACAAAGTAAACAATATAGAAGAAAAAGAAAGAAACAAATGAAGACATGATTTCATATCTGGTCAACGGACCAAGAGGTGATATGAGCAAAGGGTGAAGTCGAACAGGTGGAATACGGAGAACTGTAAACCGACACTAAGAGTGAATGACTAGCTGTGTCGTACTGTGGATATGAAAAGTGCATATCCGAAGGTCCAATTCCAACACTCGGAGTTAAGAGTTTAAGGTGCTTCTTGGAGGGCTAGTTTTGCGAACAATGAAGCCTTCACATTAACATGTGGGTGCAGAGCTTGGAAGGGTAGATGCTTTCGATCGGATATTTAGGTTTCGGGGATACTGGGGGGGCGGCCGAGGGTTTTACACAGGCAATAAAGGGTTTTTGGAAGAAGCATTATCTAAAAATGGAACTTGGGTACGATTGATCTGCTACTAACCGTTAGCTTTTTAGAAGTAGCTTCGTTGCAAACTTTGCTACCTACCTCGGGGGGCTCGCGGCTTATCCACCCGCCAGTAAGTCAGATGGGAGCAAGCAAGAGGGAAATAAAAAATCGAGTCGTGAACTCTAAAACCCCCACCTCTCGATCTATATAGCACTGCTGAGACGTGCCTTGTTGATTTGCTTACTGCGAAAATGAAACATTGGTAGTACCGTAGCAATGCAGGAGTATCCTGATTGGTAATGAAATGGTAATCGGAAAACTAGGCAAGCAAACAGTGGGTCAACTCGACCCCACCTAGCTCTCGGGGGACTCAAATTGCTCCTGCCTTATTTTGGGCGCTGCTCACGGTGACAGCTTGGCGAGGCGTATGCGGGTTTCCTCTTGTTAAAGATGCCAGACCGGTGTTCCTAGCATAATCTAGCTGCCGAATAGGCCAATCTAGACTTTGGAATTCTGGAAGGGGCAAGGTTCATTATTCCCGTATTATCCCGCATTCCACACTCCGCTTTTGTGGGGGAAAGTTTGGGTAGTACTTTTTGTGGGGCCTAATCCCCCTGGGACTGGAGGGCCTTAACACTTTTTCGGGCCGTTTTCGGAGAAAATAAGTCATTGCTTAAGATGCGTTAAAAATGCATGGACTGTGCTCGGGGGTGCATGAAAAGTGATTTACATTTTGTGGCGCAGTTTAGCACAAAGTGACAGGTCCGGTTGGGTGTGAGCCGTTCCAGATTGGTCCTATTACTTTGCGCCATACTGCGCCACAAATTGTTAATCACTTTCATTCACCCCCCGAGTACTTCTCAGGTTGGTTGCTCATGTATTTGCGCAGAGAGTTTTGTAATAGGTTAGAGCTCTTGAGATTTATCAGGGGGGAAGTATGGGCTATCTGTGACATTATTAGATCTAGTGATCCAAACTGAAGCTCACACGGACAGATGAGAAACCAACGGAACTACGCATGTATAGTAACCCCATTAGGCCGACAAACCGTCCCCCAGTGTACTGTCGGAACCACTACCTCAGTGTGATGATCTGGGACGGATATGTTCGGCCAGTGGTCAAGCGAGTTGAAGCATGCGGATCTAGGAAATGGCAGTAGTCATCTTGATGTATATTCACACTGCACACTACTATAAGTACAGCAGTCTCAAGCGCGTTTGTAGGATAAGCAACATAGCATTTTTCGTCTCTTTCTCTTTCGTTCATTCGATCAGTCCCATTACTTTTCACCTTGACTCCGGCCGCTCCTGTGCGACCTCCAACATGTACTATAGCATCCTATGCGAGTGAGTTCCCATGACGCTCCATCCCCCAAAGTTGAACCAGGTTGGTATTGTAGGCCTACAAAAAAAAAACCCCGAAACTCTAGTATGATGAAGCCTTGCTGGAACGCGGGAGAGCTTACCCTGTAATCTACCCGGTTCCTGGTCTCACCTCATAACTGCTCGGGCCGGGTTACCCGAGTACCGAACGCACCCTATTTCAGCAACTGCTGATGCCTGACGGGGTGAGAGGTGGAGCTTGGGAAACGGTTATAAGTGGACGCCTCCATTCAGATACTTGATTTTTGAACAGTGTGCCCCTCCATGACCCGTACGGTAGACGTCCTATGAGTCGATGAGCGCATGGCTCCCACCTTCATGCTCTTGCAAAAACAAATGCCGTACGGGTTCCCTTTTCTGGAAAACATTCAAATCAGGTTCTAATACCAAAACGAACACCCATCTACGGTACAAGAAGAGAGCGCAAGGGGAAGTCGGATATTTGGCTTGTAGAATAAGGATACCACAATTCATGAGGGTTGTGGGGTATAATGCGGCTTTAAAAAAGGGCTACAGAAGGTTCCTATGATGCTGTCTCCCTTCCCCCTCTAGCTCCTCGGAATGAACGAGGTCACGGTGCGAACCAGGATGGAACACCACCCGCGATAAGCGGCAATCCTTATAATTATCAAAAGGGTGCGGGGAAGGGAAATTTTGCTCTCGGGGGGGGGGGACGATCATTATCCGCTCACCGGTATGTTTGACGATTATTTCATGTAACGTTTGACCGTATGGCACATGCTGAGGACTCGTTGCGGCTCTGCTGCTGCAGCTCCAATACATTGTCCTGGGACCAAGGGGGGAGGAGAGGAGGGTTTACGCGCCATTCCATGCCCAGTCCATTCCTGATGTGCTAGGTCCATGCTGAGAGCTGGGTAAAATGGTAGTGCGGGTATGGTACCAGGACGGTTATGTGCGTGCGCTGGCCTTTATTTAAATTAAGCCAATCTATCGCAACCGGCGACAACAGGTATATTAGCTTAGTAAGATCATACCAGTGACAGAATAAAATCACAAGCTCGAGTTCATCCCATATATCGATCCGCTACTGGTGCTGGCAATGTCTGTACAGGGTCTTGCTCCTTCGTTAATGTTTTCATTGTGGGGGAAAAACATCTCGCGAGAGTCGAGGTCCTTCCGGGATGGAAGTAGACGGTTACCGGTAGTTGTCGGATTGGCTCAAAAAGTGGGGGATGTCAAGTCGGGATGAGGGCAGGTAAAAGTTCGGCAAAAAGGTTCCTGGATGCCTGTTACTGGGGCATCACAGAGAGCGTGACATGATCATTGCTACTTTCTGAATTCAGAGACCGATCAAGAGGCAGCTTCTGGATTCGACTGGTCTACTGTAAAGTCATTCTGGTACCAGTATCATACCGGTATTGCCCTCAGTTGCTTTTACTGCTATCGCGATTCCAAACGGTTCCATGGTGGGATGCTTGGGAAGGGGTTATCCTGCGCAAAACAGGTATTGGGAACTACACAGGACAGGACGGGGGTACAAGTGCTTACGATACGGTATGGTATTGATATCTATCCGCTTTCACCTCCGAGAACCCCGCCTCTAAGTGCTTTCCATATCCCCGCAGATCCGCCCTAAGTTGCGATGTACGAGTACTCGTACAGTACCGCGCCTTGTTTAGGTCAAAGAACAACTTTGCTCTGCTGGAGTTCAGTTGCTTTTGCTTGGACTGTATTGGACAAGCGATCCAAGTTATTATACAATTCAGTATGCCTGACGTAAATAAGAGTCCATGCGGCATCCAAGTCCACTCGGATGGCGGTGTGCCTGGGTAAATACCGTAGATTGCCAAAAACTTCATTTGCATCCCCTTTGCCGTTTGAATTCAGCATATACCTACCATACTCTCTGGTCCACTCAGCACTCTGTCTTCTCCTCTTGGGAGAATCCTTTCTTCGCCCACGAGAAATATTTGTTGCCTCACTTTCCCACCCCTGATATCGGTAGCACATAGAGTGAGTGCTTGTGCTGTGCTGTGCACCGCGGTATCATATCACCCTCGCACACACCCTTCAGACATCCCGTATTTTGTCCTTGTGCTCAGCAACTGCAGCCGGTTCACAGTACTTTCTCCGGCAGCGACGATTCGATCCTGCGGACACCGACAGCATTGCGACGTGATTTGTTGCAGGGCCTTGACGGTTGACCTGTAAGGATTGTCAGGGAGAAAGCTACACTACACGGGAAGGAGCATTTAGAGGCCCATCACAGGCCTGTGGCAACCGTGGTGGAAGAAAGATCAAGCGAACTGAAAGAGGGACCACGGAAGCAAACCAACGGGCGGACGAACCACCAACGACATCTTCCCGGTCTTATTTTCCCCTTTGCCAACCCCACCTGCAACCCTCATTGAACGACGGAGCTTATTCTTTCTTTTATATCTTCTATTTTTATTTCTTTGTTTCTTCTATATATTCGGAGGCAGGAAGGGGCCTTTTTTGTTTTTCTAGATTCACGGACTCGGTACAGTATTCGGTCCTGTCCGGCCTTTTTCTAGGCCAACAGGAATCCAGGAGTAAGCCGGGAGCAGCAGCCAGGAGTGCGCTACTTACTTTGCTGTCCAGTGCCAGCAACAACCACAACAACAACCAAAAAAAAAAAAAAAAAAAAAAAAAGACTCCTCGATAGAGCCTTTTTCTATTCGATCGCTTGTGCGATAGATTGGTGGGGCGCGGGAACCTCGTGTTTTTTCCAGCAGGTGTGTAAAACTACGTGCGTGGTCTTTGTCAACACATCAACCCACGGGCTAGCAACCGTTCATTTTACTCTCTCTCACTGATCTCAGAGATCGAGGGAATGTATTGGGTCGTGGATTTTTACTCCAAAGATTCATCTACCCTAATTTTTTCTTCCCTTTTCTGTGTGATTCCGCGCTCTACTGGTCGATTTTGAATCCTCACCGACCTCTCCCCTCAGTCCGTTATTCATCACCGCCATGTCTCCGCGAGCTGCGCTGACCTAGTCTTTTTTCCCTCTTTTCAACCAGCTCTCTTATTGCCGGGAAAGAAACAGGAAGCCCCTCAACCTTTGGATATGAAGCCCTCCTCATCAACTTCTTCGTCAAAGTACCACGTCCATTCTCCATCGGATACAGTGCCCCGCTCTCATTCGGCGCGGAGCAGGGGATCGGGCTCAAGAAATATAGGGGTATGCTTGTCTCTCTCCTTTTCGTCCTATTCTCTTGATAAGTGCTTTTTGTTCTGTCATGTACCCTCTGCCCTGTTTTCACTTGAACTTCAACTGCCACGATGGGAGGGGCACGATCACTCCCGCTGCTGCACAGGAGCTATTTGAGTGAAGCAGGCCGGAAGTGAGATAGCGGAGTTCTAAAAGAGAGTTTCCGGTTTATTCTAGGACCCACGAGACCAGCAAGTAGCTACTTACTCACCTTCGAGTACTCCCGCGTCGGATTACAATTTATACGACGCTCGGGGATATCCCGTTCAGCCTTACTTGGAGCATCATCCTTCATACCCGAGCCATCACCCATACCCGCCTCCACCTCCGCATAGCCATGGGGCTCCCCCTCCTCACCAACACTCTTCATACCCAAGCTCTCACCCTGTCCATCCTCAGGCGTATCACCCCGTGTACCCGAGCTATGAATCACAACAAGTGCCTCCTGCCCACCTACAGCAGCAGCATCCGTCGTATCCCAGTTCTCAATCCCTAACCCCATATTCTAGTGGCAATTCTCATGCTCAATCTTCTCACTCCCACCATCCTTCGCATGATAGCGACCTATCTCAATATTCGCTTTCGGGATACAAACTTAGATACCGGATCGAGCAGGAGGGTCAAAACCTAGTGGTTTTACCATCGGAGAATGATCATCCTTCCACTTCATCCTCATCCCGGTCCTCTCTGCCCATATCTGTCTCTCCATCGCCCTCGCCTCCTCCACAACTGTGTCTTCCGGCTGCCGCTATTCCACAACATAATGTTCGGGCAATTAGGGCACCTCCCCGCGAGTGGCCGCCCGTTCGTTACCAGACCGAACTTTCGGCGACCGAGGCTAAGCAATTTATCGGCGACGGAGCTCCGAAGTTTCGTGGAGAATCGCGAGAGATTACAAACGGCCCAAGGGGCTATTACCATCTCTTCGCATTTGCCGGGGACGAATGGGATGAAGAATCAGATACTGCTCCTTTTCAGAGTGATTCGTTTTATGATATGAGCTCTAATCCAGAGGGCAAGCAAACCGATGCCCTGGAACGGCCAGCTATGGCACATGCCTTTGGGACATACCCGGGAACTTTAACACTGTCTTATTACGTTGCTAGTTTCGGTAGCACTTTGCAAGGCAATGAAGTTGCTGCGCGAGGGAAGGTTCGGAAGCTAACAATGTTATACGTTCTTGATCGATTACGGATTTTACAGGTGAGGGGAATCGAGGAGGACCTTGGACAACTTCACACGCACCTTTACAACTACTTGCTTCACGATACTCATAGATATGATTCAAAAGTGTCTCTTGATAATCAGATTTCAGACCTCGTTGCAGCTTTATGTCGGCCTAGTTGGGTCAATTTCTCGGGTCCTGAAAACCAGACTATCGCGCGATTTCTGTCAGATCCTAACCCGGGCGTCGCCAATGGCTTTTTCCACCAACTGCTACTTTCTATAGAACTGTATCTAAGAATCAATGCTAGGCATCAAACTAACTTGGCTATGAAGCCACTGCCAGATATGCCAGAGAAGATTAGGTGGGATTTAATGCTTGCCCAGCGGTGGCTCGAAAATGTGGAGGTAGAGGCACCGAAAAAGGTCAAAGACGGTAAAGGGAAGCGAGAACAGAAGTCGAGTGTTGGATTTAAATTTCCACACAAGAAGACGCAGGTTGAAGCCTTACGGAACTTTGCGTGGACTTTGAAGTGAGTCTTAGAATATTTTCCTGATGCTATTTACCATCTACATCTCATTGGCGGTTTCGGCTCTTGCAACCCTTCCCCCTTTCAAATCAGCAGATCCCTACTACCCTCCATCAACATGCTTCTTTTCTGGTTCCGACCGGGCTACTTATTCGGTTCCCCAAACCTACAATTCCTTTGTTCCACCATTGAAGCTGAGAGCTAGTGCTAATAATGTAGGTGGCCGAACATGCATGAAGTTGAATATACACTTTCAGAGGATGAAGATCCCAATGAGGTTCTCGAAGATAGGAGCATCAACTGTATGTCTTGGTTCACTGGATTGCTTCTCCCGGGCAAGTCCATGCCATGGATTCTGATGAATGCTCTCACGGATTGCGATCCGGAGGTGCCCGAAACGTTCCATAATCTTTCGCAGACGACACCGAATGTCGGATTTCAGTACAGAGGCCACACTTATTGGTCGTGGGAGTGCATAGTCGGCAAGGTCCTGGGGGCGGCCACAGGTGTGGCACAAATCGCTGGTTGGATTGGTCCATGTTCCGCATCGGCCGATCTTAGTCGCTCGGAAATGGCTATCATCAATCAGATGCCTCCACGAGGGAATAAAATCACGCTAAGCAATGTCCGAAGTATGGCTCAAAATAGCGATCCTTTAGGCGCATACCAGACGACATATCCTGTCGACGACTATGTCCTCCTCACTCCAAACACCGATGACCCAGTGGAAGACATCAGGATCGAACGTCTAAATTTCTCACATGCTGCAAGTAACCCGGGAGGAGTGCACCGGATCACTGAGAACGGCCATCAGACCGCAGAAGAGAGCCCCGTCTTATCGTTTGATGCGTCGATCACCTTTGCGATTACTGTCGAACATCGAACGAGGTCATGGAAGGTATCTTTACGGCATGACACTCCGTTCATTGCAGCTTATCCGTGTCAGAATGGACCACACGTCTTGTTTTGCGAGTACCAGCATCAGGTTATATATGCGGATAAGTTAGTGGAAATCCAAAACTGGGGACCTTCAGGTGGTGTGCAGGATTCAGAAGCCGAAGACGAAGGCGGACCGCCTGAGAACACTGCTACCGGGGTAGAGGAAGTGTTGGTTGTTGAAGCCTTTGGAGTACCTGACAACGAGGTCTTCGCTCGGGCTTGGTGCTCATTCTGGGGATTACCTGCGATTACTGCTGATGTTAACAAGACATGTATGGCTTGCGCAATACGGGAAGCCTATTCAGCGCTTGTAAGTGTTGTAATACTCACTAATAGATCAAGTATCGCTGTGGAGGTAGAGGAGGTGGATAGGTTGATGGAGAACCTCTAGGTCCAAGTCATGAATATATTTTTTCTGGAATCTACGGTTTTTTCACGCTCTTTTCTTTGTCTTCTATTCTTTTTATTTTTCTCCTCCCTTTTTTATACCTCTCTATTTAGTTGATTCTTGTCACTTGTGTGGGTTCGGTGGATTCTAGCATTGCTGGGCGTGGGTGATTACGATAAAGAACACATGCATGGAGAACTGTATGTCTTGTGTGTTATTTGTTTATAGCGATGATGTTTATGTATCTGTTTCTCGTTAATGGCATGAGCGGGGTTCTTCCAAGCTCGGGGAGTTCACGCGCACAAGGCTATGAAGAAAAATTGTGAGTGAAATGCGGTAACCTGCTTTTGGAAGGGGCATGGAGCTCGTGCAATCTTGGCGAGAACCACCGTGTAGCCTTGCACTTTTAAAAAAATGAAAAAATGGAAATCACTGGTTGGGCATTCACAGGCCCGGGATAAATCATGAGTATGATATCGTCCTAACTACATAGGCCTTGGTGGCCCTCGTTGCCGGAGGGCGGGTTCTCGGGTGCCCGGATGTGTTAGGGGAAATCGGGAACCATTTCCTACGATATGACCCCATACAAATCTCCATAGAGATAAGAGTTATGCTCTCCGGTTTCAATGGGCACACCCAAGTACGATCTTTGTGATAAGAGAAGCCTTCACATGAATAATGCCACATATGCCGACTACCGCCACGAATTCAAAGCGTAATTGGAATAGATAAAGATGAAATAATTATTTCGAAGATACAGTAGTAGGCATGATGTACCATACATAGCTACAAGCGGGTTTGGATACAGTTAGACTTTTTTAAGTTCTCAATCTCAAAATTCACGAAGACACATCATCTATTACTGGATTCTAGTCTGATGGCTGGAGCTGATCCCACTCTTCATCTTGAATAGGGCTTCTTAACTTGGGAATGCTTATTAGGAAATAATCTGTTGCCTTAATATTATGTGGTTACATAGTTCTCTAATTTTTTTTGTATCGGATTGAGATTAGGTAACTGGATTGAATGGGCAGCTATTGTTTACTTGGTTAGAATCTGTTTCATTCTATGAGATAAATTAAACACTGTACTTTCAGTCTGTCATCTCCTCGGGGAGGGCACATGTGCCTCCTATCAAGGAATACAGGCTTGCTTTAGGTGCTTTGAGTTAATAAACCTCAACTATGATACTATGATACTTGCTATAAAAAAAAAAGAGAAAGTCTGTCCCCGACCTTTACCTATCGTAGGATCTGGGAGGGAAGTTCAGAACTGCTCTTTGCTTACATTAAATAAAGCTCAAGCCAACAGGTGGCGTCCTAGTTTAATATCCTAGTAAGTAAAGGTCGGGGACAGACAAATTTTTTTTTGGCCAGTATAAAAGACATTTTCAATGAGAATGTATTGATGTATTATCATAGCTAGATATTTTCCTCTAGGGTAGAGAGCTATTGGTTGTAGGATACATGTTACAAGGAGTCATTTCTTAAGGATAGGTTTGAAAAATAGAATAATTATGATATGTACTAAAAACTAGCTATTATCACCTTAGACCTAATCCTATTCCATATTATCTGAATTTCCCAGAGCACTATGCCTCTTCTAGAGCTAATTATATCTCTCTGACCACTACAATAGTTCATTCAGCCTATATATCATGGGATCCCATTTCAGCCTAAAAAGATCTTCGGCATATATATATCATTCTATTCTTAAACAACTTTCGTAATTTATATACCGGACCTCAACCTACAAAAAAAAATAAAAATAAAAATTATAAGGCATTCAGGCAAAGGACTGAAATACCTTTCTTAAAACTATTACTGGTATCAGAAAAAACGTTTTAGAAAGAGTACGACAATTTACATATAATTGTCTCGGACAAACTTGGTGTATAAACTGTATGCCTGAAAGACTTGCGCAAATTAAGCAAGCGAAAAAGGGGGGGCAGGCTGAATTTTATCGTCTTTTATTATTAAATTTTGTTTTCATTTATGATACCTCCTGTATCATACTGACTTGCTATTTTTTGAATTTTTTTCTTCTGTTTCTTTCGTCCAGATATTAAAAGTCCCCTTAAATGTAGTAGATCGTTTCGGGTTAGCTGTCACTTGTCCCGGGGGGATTATTAAGCCTAGTCAAGATGTTGAACTTTCTCCACATTTTAATAGGCGCTTGAATTTGGATGCCGTTTCAGGGCGCGGGCTGTTGTGCCTATTGCGCTATCAGAGATCATTATCCCGTGTTTGGAGAATTTTGATTTGTGATTGTTATGGGGCTCTTAACTCCGAGATTACACTCTAGTGTAGGTATAAGTACTGTTTATATATCGTGCTTCTGTTGTGGAAGGCTGTTTAGTGAGCGGGTAGCTAATACGGTACTGCATACCAACTAATCAAGTTTAATATCACCAATCGAATCAACTAGCCCGCACTCAATCCAAAATGGCAATTCCCGACGCAGGCCTTCACCCCCGTAGCAATGGGTCTAGCCAGGGCGGCTGCAAGCAGAGGAACTAGTCCACTACAGCGGTTTGTCCATTTGGGATTCTTTACCTTACCTTTCCTTCCTGTCAACCCACCCGTGCAGGCTCGCGCTCGCAACCACCCCACGAGTCCAAATCCCGCTACTACTCCGCTATCATCTCTGAATCTTTTTAGGAAACTTTCTACTTGCTGACACCCCTCTTAGAGGGAGCGTGCGTGACTGCGTGCACGCTAGGCTCTGGATAGGCTTTGTTTCTTCTGGAATCGTACCTGCGAATCGCCCGCACCGGCCCCCTACTGACCGGCGTAGACGGGTTAGAGGAGAGCCAAGGCTACCGGTATGAGATCGACGAAGGAGGCTCTTTCTGGGTGATGAGAGGTGGGGTCTGTGTGTGTTGGTGTACCATGGGTGCTGAGGTTGTGGGTTTAAGGGGCTGTTTATTATTCCGGCGGAGGGGGAGGCATGGAGGAGACAGAGAGCCCGAGCCAAAAGCCTAGGGGTGGCGCGAAGCTCCTCTTGGAGGACAAGAGTTAGAGGAGGCTAGTGGAGGGGTTGCGTAAGAATCAGCGGGTAGCTTCCGTGGTATCGCAATTTTTGAGTGTGGGGTAGCCTGAGCCATGTCGAATCTTGACGAACGGGGGGTTCGGTGCCAGTTCTGGTTGTGATCACCTCGACTTTCGTTGCCGAGGGTGGTACTGGAAAGGGTGGTTGTGCAAACATAAGGTCAATGCAGATAAATACTGAGCGGAGCTAGGCAGCGAGAGCTATTCGTGCAGGAAGGGCAATTACTGAGAGCTTTTGATATTACATACTAATCTCCTAAATACCTTGTGACACGACGAGCCACTAGGCAAACCTAGGAGGTGGTTGGGATATACGGAGATTGGACAATAGATCCAAAGTGTAGTCGGTTGTGGGTATCAGCTGGAAGAAGTGCAATATTGGTACTACGTTTCCACCCCTACCAGTGCTGCTAGGCCCAAGGTGTGACCAAATTACGGGTAGGGTGAACCCGGGGTCCGGGGAGATCAAACCTGTTGTGCTGTCGTAGAACCCGTTATGGTAGCCTACACTGCCGTAAACTTTAACCCCAACATACTATATCACTCGGTAGATCTGAATCTTGGCGTCTATGATAACCACCACCAAAGCAAGGAGCTCGGGCATTTAAACACTGGAGAGCGATAGTCCCCTATTCACCCCACACACGCCCGTGATAGTATTGAACCGCAAACTGAACAATGGTAATCGCCCAACCTAAAACAACCACAAACCTTAAATAGAAACAAAGGCGGCGCTCAGCACTCTGCTCGATAGAGCCAAAGAGAGAACAAAGGAGTAATGCGCCGCATATATCCCACTATCACCCCCACTACTATTACATGCAATATTTCCCGTCAAGCGAGTCCCTGCCTGCCTAACAGCAATAGACCGAATCAACGGGCGGTTTATCATAAGGGATTTTCATCTTCCGTACACTGGCTCGAAATTCACATTAATCAATCATACTTACATAGCGGCCATGTCGGAGCCCCGTTACAACCTCCGTCGCACACCCGCTCCCACACGTGGCGTAGGAACACTCAATACTGTCAGCTACAAGAAAGGCCCAAAGAAGGCACCAGCAAAACGGGCCAAGAAGGTGATCAAGGAGGCGGTGGCTCATAAGGAGTCTTCAAGGCGCGCGACTAAGAAGCAGAAGGCTCGGGCAATTAAGAGTACTAAAGTTGAGCCGCGGAAGAAAGGTTCAGGGGCGTCTGGGATCTTGAAGTTGGGCCAGGAATTAGGTTCTGAGGGTTCCTTGAGTGAGCTGTCCGATTTGGAAGGCATTTCCGGGAGTGACAAGCAGAGTGATGGCTCTAGTGAGGAGAGGGAGGGGGAGGGGGAGGAAGGGGAGGGGCGTGAGGGGGATGAGGGGGATGAGGGGGATGAGGGGGATGAGGGGGATGAGGGGGGTGAGGGGGATGAGGGGGATGAGGGAGAGAGCGAGGGAGGGGAGGAGGAGGGGGAGGAGGAGGAGGAAGAGGAGGAGGAGGAGGAGGAGGAGGAGGAGGAGGAGGAGGGGGAGGAGGAGGAGGAAGAGGAGGAGGAGGAGGAGGAGGAGGGTGTGGAATATGAACCTCTGTTGTCTGCAGCTAAAGATGCGATTATTGGTCTTACACCTACCATTATTAAAGATGCCCTGGCGCTTACTTCGTCGGCGAAGGATGTTATGCTCAGGCTTGGACGGGGGGGTCCTCTGTGGGGGAAAACGGTTGTTGGGAGTGAGGGGGCTAGGAAGACTGCTCCTAAGAGACGGAATGCCAGTCGTGTGCCGGTTGATATTGATGTTAAGGGAAGTCCAATTCCCCGGGCAAGCTCGGGAGGAGGTAGTAGTGTAGCTTTGAAGAATGTTCAAGATAGAAGTGGGTATCGAGATGGATTTGGAGGGTCAGTGATTGCCAACATGATTTCTGTTGTTCAGGTAATGCAGCACTGACAGAAACGCTAGAGCACGTTGGGAGGAGGTCGAGCTAAGTCGCCGAAACCTCTCCGAAGATCTCTCAGCATCAAGGACACCTCCGGGAGCTCGGGGGAAGAGGGTAAAGGCCGGGCATAGGCGCGCGGCGGAGGAAATTGACACCATGAAAAGCAACTTCGTACATGCTGTGGTCTTCTGGATACTCCTTTACCTCGCCTACTCTAGCGATCGAGTGCGCCAAGGGGTCTACGGAACCTTCAACTTACTCACCGACCACCCAGCCCTCCAAAATATCCTAGGGAGTGCCACATCCGCCCTCTACACTGCGGTGACACCAATCGCTGAAACGGGGATCCAACTATTCACCCCGCAGAAAGTCCTTCTGGAGAGTCGGATGAGGACCTCTTCCGCGGCGGCCGCAGCCGCAAGCTACGACCTCGAGAAGATCATTCGTGCATCGCAGGTCTTCGCCAACCTCACTCGCCCCATAGTCATTGGGTTGATAGCGGGAGAGCTAGCAGCGGAAGGTAGCGCCCGCAGACACTGGGCGCCGAATGGCATGCGTGCCAAGATCTGCGACCTCTCCGCCGCGTTCGAGGAAGCGTTCGAGGACCTCCGCGTCCTCACCGAGACCTTCAAGGCCATAATCTGCCGAGCCCGTGAGCGATACACCCTCCTCGCGAACATGCTCTGGGATCAGGCGCCCGCGGAAATACTGGCCGGGCTGAGACTTGACGGGCTGCTGAAGGCGAGGGGGCAGCGCAATAAATACTCGGGTTTCACCGTTCAGGGTAAGTACAAGATTACCAGATCAGCCCTCCTTGGAGATTTCAACCAGTTGAGGACCCTGTCGAAGAAGGCGCTCAAGTCTGCCTCTGGGGCGAGGGAGAAGACTGTGGAGGCGAGGCATCTGAAGGCACTGGTCATTGAAAAAGTTGTTGAGATTGCGGAGCATTTAGTTGCGGGGTTGGAAGCGCTGGATAAGGAGATTCATAGGGTCGTGATGTTGTTTCTTCACCAGGAGTTTGTCGTGGAGGACTATGATCGCTGGGTGGATCTTGATGAACTGTTCTTAAAGGGGAAGTTAGAGGCTTTGGTTGCTGCTTTGGGGAGGTTGGATGGGTTAGAGAGGCTGAGGGGTCCTTCTGAGGAGAGGTAGTCGACATTTGCTAAGCTTTTCCTATCTCCTGTTCTACTGGTATCACTCGTATTAGTGCTTCGTTCTAGGTGTATAAATCGGGCTTGGTTACTTGTGCGTATGATGTCGTGTCTATTTCGGCATCAAGAAATTATGGATAACTGCTCTTTCTCCTGATTCACTGCTATGTCTATAACGGTACTCTTGATGCATTATCTTTTTTTTTGTGGCACAAGATAAGGCGTCATTGTGTATCACTCGGCCCGGAAAAAGGAAAGTCTGCGCAGCACAAGTACCTTACCTTGGGAAGACGAATAGTTCGCTAGAGATCTGAGCCCGGATTGTGCTTGATCCTGCGACCTGAAGCCGTGGTGTACCTAAGAGGAAGCTTGGGCGTAATAAGACTGTCTCGGAAGGGGGTACTGCATAACAAGGCTTCGGATTTTTCCATTCCATGAATCCTGGTTTGCTAGTCAGGAGCTACCAGAAATGCATACCGGTATGGTCATTAATTTTTTGGGGGAAGATGATGGGCGGTCGTGTATCAATAGCGGCATTTCCAGATACTTATTTTCAGATAAGTGGCGGATCGTGTTCTCGGTTCGCAACTTCCACCAACTAGCGAAAACTGACATTGTCTTATTTTCAAATACTCTATTTCAGATACACGTACTACACTATAGGCTAGGCTAGGTTAACTTGGAGTAACTAGATATCATAGGGAGTACTAGTACAGTACAGTACTGTAAGGAGAGAACTGGAAAAAAGCCAGGGAAGCGCCACAAAGAACCAGAGTAGTTCTCATGCAGAAAAAGGTCCAACATAAACGTCGCCGAACACAATTTGACACCGATTTTTCAGTGATACAAGTCTTGAGTTTTTAATAAACAATAATACGGTTGTGATGGCGATTTGGTTGGAATACAGTAACTCGAATAATTGGACCTTGTGCTAGGGTGTTGGAGTTGCCTCTCCTAGTAAGGGCTGGTGTTTTTTTATTTGTTATTTTTTATTTGCCCCTGAGAGCAGATTTTTTTGGTGCGTTTTTCGCCCCTTTTCCAAAGGAGGAAATTTTAGACTACCAAGCACAGGGCCAAACTATCCAAGTTTTTACTGTAACGACGACAGAAGGCCTAAAAGGGTTAGCCTCTACCGCAAGTGATTACAAGTACAATCTATTCAGAACTTGACCTCAAGGAATATTCTCATCTTTCTACAAACATTACAGCCATACCTCAAGGGAAACTCCCTTGATTTCTTGACCTAATTGACCATCTGACCAGAAGCCCGGAGTGTTTAGTCTCACCTTGAGAAGTGGGTCGTTGGCGCCTGGGGTTTCTAAGATGATAAGGAATGTTTCACCCGCCCCTCCTTCACCGCAATACAATGTAGCATCATTGGGATTAGGATGTTTCCATCGACGAATTGTAGTGCGTCTGCGGCATGATAGGGAACAGGCAGCTGCGTTTGCGCAACATGAGGTGAATCAGGTGGATGCGATGTCGTGAGAGGACACCAGCCCACACAGGCGCACACTCGCAACTTAGGCAAAAAGGCTAGGCATTTGGAATGTCTGGCACATCTGGTAAGAAAGGGTGTAAAATAGGAAAGGAGGGGCACAACTTGATCTTAGCCGGAGCCTGCCGTTCCAGAGGCACAACTTCGTTAATGCGGCCCCAAAATTTGAATGCGGCTGAAACATATCATTTTTTTCAATCAGGGAGAGAGACGGTGTGGGGTGGCTAAGTGGTGTTGAGTTTAACTAACAGCAGATTCTGATGTCTTGGTTGCAATTCAGAGGAACACACGACCTGTAGTGAACCTAGGTGTCCACGACTGGTTGTTATTTTATTATTCTTGAGACTCTTGGCCAATGGGGAGGTAGGAGGGGTTGGAGCACCCTGGGCTGTTGTCCCAAGCGGACTATCAAGCCGATCCTTTAGATAGGGCCAATCAATTACCCCATCTCTCTCTAGCCCAAGCACGGGAGACAAGGCTGCGGTTTTGTTCTGTTACTCAGCTTACCGTACTCTAAAATGAGGGAAAAGGCTTGTCTCCCCGCTGACCTTTCCACACTACCTCCAGTACTCGAGTAATAGATATTGTTTTTTTCTTTCAAAATACTTCAGAGGTTTAGAAGAGCCGCCAAAACTAAACCTCCCCGGCCTTGGTTTTATAAATACGGGCTAGTTCACCACTATCACTCGGATGGAAAATGATTTTGGTTTTGTTATAGGACTCTAAAGCGTATATAACCCTTCTTAAAGATTAATTGCTAATTTCCCTCAACATTCTCTATCATTCAATAATACCCGAGCGTTAATTCACCTTATAATTACAATATGGCAGGCGTTACTGGAATCACTGTTGAGACGGTGAACGATATCACGCCTGGGACAATTTTCCTTGGTTATTCATCGCTTCCATCCCATTCGCAACCGAAGCGCAGGCCATTTCTGGCCCTGTGGAAGGTTGGAAACCAGGTAGTCTCATTGTGAGTGGGGTGTTTTTTCATTCAAAATTTCTCCCCTTGAATAGGGGTGTCTTCCCTCTTTAGGTCATGAGTTCCGCCCTGCAATCGTTGACTAACGAGCCCAACCACGACCGAACAGGCCTTTAACTAGTTTAGCAAACGAGGATTGCTGTGTACGGACAGCCGCGGAGAGGTTCGGGCGCAGTACAGCTAGTTATTTCCCCATAGCTCCGTTAAGCAATCCGCCCTATCTCCCGGTCACCGCAACACAGAACTTTTCAGGCTTTATAGATCTCCTGACACCAGTGACTCTCGGGAACTCTTCGCTTGGGAGGAAAGCGAGAGCAACTCAAATCTCTGCAAGGGACTTGCAGAGCGTCATAATGGCGCACGTAGGCCTAGTCCAATGCGGGCAGGAGGCAGCCCAGACCGGACAAGAGGGGCAAGAATCGGAGATGCTTTTGATAGATCGGGGAACACACGAAAACATCCGCCGGATGGCTCTGGACATGCTCCAGCGCAGCGAGGAAGGCCTTCTACATGCAAGACACACCCAGGAAGTTACCAAGAGTCTAGTTGAGGCGTTTGATAGTCCCCCCGCTGCAAAATTAATATTACCACGTCTGCCATATCCTACTCCTTCCCTGAGTTCTACTCTCGGGGATCACCCACCTCCACCACCACCACCACCTCCACGGCCTCCGCAAGCTGACACGCAGCATAGACATCCTGCGCAACAGAGCTCAGGCCAGCAACAGCAACAACAGCAACACCAGCAACAGCAACAACAGCCACAGCAACCCCTGAATAGCCGGTATGGGTCAGCTAGCTGCAGGCCTGATACCTTCCCCGGGGACCCGAGGAATCCCGATAACGGCGGTGGCGATGGGCCTTCTGGAACCCACCTCCGCTGGGGCTCTTCTAATCTCTCCTCCGCATCAAACGGAAGTGGACCAAATCAACAACGCAATAGAACCCCGGCTCGTAGGCCTGGGGCAGGCGGAAATCAGGTAGTACAGCACCAAGAGGGGCACAAGCAGCAGGGGTTCCGGCAAGAGCATCAGCATGAGGAGAATGGCAACGACGAGGGTGAGATTGATGAATGGACCAAAAGCGACTGGGCCTGGGTGGAAGAAATTATCCTCGAGGACAGAGAGAATGGAAAGCAGCCTGGCGAAGACTCTGACTCTAACTCTCTCTCTGAATGGGATCCGGCCGACTGGGACAAGCTTGAGGACTTGATCCCCGAGATCACCGCAACCAAAGAATGTGGCAAATGTCATACCACTGCCACCACCTCCCCCGGAGGAATGAGCCCAACCCACACCTGTGAACCCCCAGAGGGCGATCAAAGCGATTGTAACAGCGAAGTATCACAAGGTAACACCGCAATCCCCCACCCACTCCTCAGCCCTCCATTCCAAGAGGGCCAAGAAGAACCACCATCTAAGGACACGAGCGATGAGAATGATAGAAGATCCAACAAATCCGGTTCTGGCCGGTCCAATGAACACCAGCGTTACTTCCTCCCCACCTCCCTTCCAAACCAACAGCCATGGGCCCAATCCCAATTTAGGACCTTCACCCACGCCCTCCGAAGGATCACAGCTCGCGCCCAGCTTCAGCAAGAAGCATCCTCCGCCCCCGCAGCCGGCAGCACTAACAGCGAAAGAGAAGATATTGAAGATGTCCATTCTTCGGGCACTGAGCTCCAGGGGGTCGCAACCACACCAAGCACACAAGCTACACAAACCGCCACTCCAGAAGAACAAGTCCCCACAGGGCAATCCAAAACTGTGGAATCGGAGACTAGCCCCATTCCAGCGGTTGGGCCGACTGGGGCGGAGGACACCAGCGAGCAGCGGGCCACACCTTTAGAATCCCCCCCACGCTCCGCAGCCGTGGGGGGGAAGGGTGGGGAGGTGGAGAACAAGCAGGCATTGGAGGAAGAATACAAGAAGGTATACCAAGAGCTACAAAGAATACTGTCGAACGTCTGCAAATCCTGGCTCCGACCGCTCGGCGTGTCTGAGGACTTGCTCGGGGCCCTCCAGCCTGAGGACGAGGCGTCTCTTGGAGCGTACAGGAGCTCCTTCAGCTCTATTGTATCAGAAGATTCAGCGCACGAAGATAATTCAGTTGGCCGCCTGCTGGCGGCACTTGATAGGGGTCAGTCTCTGCAGGCGGAGATTGCGGCAGAGATGGAGGCAGCTGGGGGGCGACTCAGAGGGGGGCTATTGGTGAAATATATTGGTATTGTTCGCGAGATATGTCAGCCACATAGTGACAGCAGTAGGGAGATTGATGAGTTGTGTGCTCGAGCTGGGATAGCTCTCGGGAGCTGTGGTTCTGCTACTGCTACAGTTACTGCTGAGAGTAGTAATTGATCTCGTCCACGATTTTTCCCAGCCCTTATTTATCGCAACCAGTGCCTATACCCCCCCCCTATAAGATTCTCTACGATGTAACGACTTCATGATAACTTATGTTTCTGTCCTTTCATGCTCTCTTGTTACGAACCTTCACGATGTTACTGGATTGGTGCATTATCTCGCTATCGCCCTAGTTTTTTCTTCTTTTTCCATTCCCAAGTTATAGATCAGGATTTATGCTTGTATTCTTTAAAACTATGATACCCGCTATAGCTATCGTACATGGATATACAGAAGTTGTTATTACCGCCTAAAAATACTCATCCTCCGTCCCCGCTACACCTTCGGCGGTTGAAATCTTACACCGTGAAAATACCACTGCTTTCCCTTCCCCCTGGAACACGGGGCCATCCTGGGGGGGGCTGATGGCTTCACTCAGTCCTCCCTCCTCCCTAGAGTGCTTGCTCTTGAGTTTTTCTATCTTTTCGTTGCTGGAGGTCCATCTCATGATGTTGCCTCACCTACCTACCCTAATTTTGGTTGCTTAGCGTTAGCATAGTCGGAAATATACCCTCTGCTCATGCTTTAGACAGCTGGGGTAATGGTTAGAAGCAGGAGTAAATATGTTGACAAGCTACAGTCAATTTCTTCATCTCCTTTCTTAACCAAATTGTGATATCGGGTTTAAACCCACTTATTAAAATCTGCTACTACAGAGTTGAACCAACCCCTTCTCTATCTATTCTATAGTTGGATCAGCTATAATCCTACCACTCCTTTCCTACTCATCTGACTGAGCTCTCATCATGCTGACTAGTCTCTTCTCTATATACTTGACAAGCTTCCACCTACAATTGGTTGGCATAACCTGACTCTCTTAATATATTGAAATATGACTATTAGTTACTAGACTGGTCCATATTATCTAATCAATTTATTTAGTGTAGAGGTCAATATACATTTGCTTTCTCACCTTTCTAGATGCACTCTTGAAATTGCTTTTTGAGAAATTAATAATGATTTCATAGGTGCTTTTCAGTACATATATGCCAAGTGTTATTCCATTACCCCCAGCTCCAGTTTGGTCAAAATATCTCTTTGTTTGTCCTCCTAGCTGGGCAGAGGTGTCTTTTTCCTGAAGCAGAATATGTAGTTGAGCCTACTGGGACCTCAGGTGATCTTAGAGTAGGTGTATTGCTCTTTGAATGAGGAAGTACTTTTGAAATTAAGGGTTTGTTTAAGTGATGGCTAGTGCTGCATGCAAGTTCTTGTACTATAAAGATCGAAGATAAAATTAAAACAAAAAAAATTAGGTAAAAAATCTTTCTATCCTCCCTAAATAACCTTGGACGATTCCACTTGTTGTTGGAAGTAGTTCAGAGAAATGGAGTCGCTGTTGAGATGGTAGGTGTTGGCATGAGAATTGCGATTGGAATGATCCTCATGCCCGGAATGAAGGAATGGCAGGTATCTCTGGAACGTGGACTGGCATGTGAGAATGGAATGTTGGAATGCTGCATATCTTGAGGTTGCTCTGGACTAGGAAACTTGTGTATATTGACTGCTGTTGTTGTTATGATCAATGAGAACAATACAAGACTCTATAAGGGTTGACTTTGGATTTCACTACTCGTGTTGAAACCATCGAGTGACCTCTCATGATTCTCCCACTCTCTACACATATGTAGGATGTTGATCTCGTGGAAAGCGCAGTCCTGCTAGGCAACCCCATCAGCGTTGCTCGATCTCTTGAGTAAGCCGACGAAGGCTGAAGTTGCCTTTACCGGTGGGCATTTTTCGCCGCCTTAGTCATAATCTACTGCTCGCAAATCCCACAGGCATACCGATCCTCACCGACTGGCTTGGCAGTTGGGCATCGCCTGGATCCGGGGGATTGCGCAAGTTATGAGCGGGGTCCATGTGGTGTTGGATGGTAGTGGGCACGCGTGTGCCCATAAAAATAGGAAAAAAAATAGCCTTTGTTTCAATGGAAGTTTATATGGAATCAGCAGGAATCCAGTAAGTTTCTGTTTTTTTTTCCCTGATGCCCCAGCACTGCACTAGTAGTGAGTGAATGGGCTTATCTTGCGGACTGAAGAAATTCTGTAGGCAAGCGTACAATGGTGCTGGGGGGTATTTTTATGGCAGGAAGGGGGCCTGAGGAAACTGGTTACAACCTCTATGCATCTTTTCTTTTTTTGTTCACTTATAACTCCTAACTTGCTGGTATTTTCCCTTCATACCTAAATATCGTTCGTCGGAGGGTTTACCTCCCCCACCCCTCCCTCTCTCGATTTATTGTAATACTGCAGCTTGTTCTTCAGCCCTTTGGTTTCATTCACCTTTTTCATCCCCCCCTCCACAGATGATCCAGTGCTCGAGTACTGTACTCGTAGAGTGTCCAATCACTCCAAGAAGTTTCCCCGTTACCTATTCTGACGTAATTCCCGGGGACTGCGAACAACCAGATACGATCGGCACCTAAGCAGAAAATCAAAATTTGACTGTGCGTCATCGTAGATACCACACGCTAAACTGATGCCATACAGTACTAGTACTAGTACGAGTACTGTACCCGTACTGTTCACATTTATCCTCTTATCTCTTTCTGTCAAGCGGGTCTTCTGCTCTTCCGGGGGTTGGCTCTACTCGAGTATCCCGACCTAATTTGGGGAGGGGGAATATACTCGTGTCTCCGCGCCAAGAATTGGCACCCGTTTTGGAATAGTCACTCCGGACCCATGTGAAGTATAGCGTTAATGCTGCTTTTCTTGAATGACGGTGATACCAGTAAATATCTTCTAACCCCCCTACTTAGAAGTTACATGAGTATTATGCGTTGAACCTATTATCCCCTCTGCATGCTTGAACTCGTAATAAATTTACATGAAAGTTCATACAGAAACAATCAATAAGTTCTGGTACCATTTGTCACCTTCACCGAATACCCGTGTAGTTTACAACCACCCCCCTCCTCCTACTACCCCCAAGCAGCTCAAACGCTATACTTTTATGGGTTCACAGTGACTATTCCAAAACGGGCGCCAATTCTTGGCGCGGAGACACGAGTAGATTATCCTTTTCCCCAGACCAAAGTCGCCCAATGTATCTTGTTTGGTAAGTATGACCTAATAGAGGGCTATCGAACACGAGAAGAAGGGGCTATTCTCTAGAGCTTTTTATTTTATCATTTTGTTTTATCATCTTGTTTTATCATCCTGTTTTATCATCCTCCTATGATTTCATTCAGGTGTGCTCTACAAATACAGTAATATTAGGGGTACCATTCTCTGCTACGCCCACGATACATTGCAACCCTGCTGGCCTCCCCTCCTTTCGCAAATAAAGTGGAAAGGGAGTCATTTAGTCTAGTCCTACTGGGAGATAAATGGGGAAGTATTGCAATGTCCATCCCTAGGATCAGAAACATTGTGCCCATTGGAATCCTCAGTCCAGCTATGGTGCTTCACTTAAACAAGGCTTGTTCCTTCCATTCGACACGACTCGCACTATCCTCCCCTTGAGGCCAGGCAGCGCCCTGGATATACCGTACTCGAGTACTAAGAGCTTGAGCTACCTTAATAGCCATACTATAACTTCAACAGGATTCAAGTATGATATTGGCTATCTTCTAATTAGCGAGGGAGATCATAACCTCACCAAAGAAAAACAAGATTTAGTAACGAGCAAAAACTTGCACCCTTATCTACACTTTGGGCGACCAGGTTGGACCCGGCACTATTCAAATCTATCCTCATGAGCCACATCACTTTCTCCGAGCTACTGACTTGGTGGGGGGTGCGACACAAGGTATTACTTGATTGAAGTCAGAAATTCACAATATGAGAGATTTCATAAATGGATACGTCGTCTAGGAAGGTAATACGCCATTGAAGAAATCGATTCCTAGGTCAAAGGGAGGGACTTATAATATCGTGAAAAACAGGAATAATGGAGCCGTGTTCTATGTGGTCTAGAATTCCCTAGTTTGGAAGAGGGGCGAAAAACAAGATAGATAAGCCTAGGCCTTGCCGGAGGAAGGAGCTCCAAATACATAGCACCTGATTCCATTACCCCAGTTTTTACAGTCTATAAGGTAATAAATGGGTTCGGGAAGACTACCGTAAGCTCTGCTCGAAATCTGAGTGAAAAGTGACAATTTTAAGTGTAACCATGACCGTAATGCCCCAAAAAATAGTTAGTAAATTTCCAGCATGACTTATCCTTCCATAAATATTCTCCAAGAAGATACAGGCCAACCACTCGATCACGGCCACGGTTACATTTAAAACCGTCACCTTTTGCCGGACATTTGGTGAGGAGCTCAGTATTTCGTAACCGTATTCTATTTTCTTGAGCGATGTGCGCTCAAGGCTGCACAGTTGCCTCAGAGCTCAAGAAAGGAAATTATAATGCGGATCACTATTTGCGAACTAGAACATCTCCTGTGTTATGTAGTAGAGGCGTAGCTGGTAAGTGCACCTCCATTGGGAACCTTAGTCCAAGGCTTTCCCTAACCACCAATATACACAAATATTCCCCGCTTATTATCACAAATGGAAAATTATGCTCCAAATAAAGGAATAATCCAAACAAATACTAATCAAGGTTGATACGGAACGTGTGGTGTTCTAGTATTCAAATCGAGTCAAAAGAAATCAAACAACACAAAGAGACTACTCGAGTAAAGGGTAAACAGTATTGCTAATGGACATATGCACATGGCAGAGCCGGCAGATATTCACTGGTAGCCGGGAGCTTAAGCCGCGCACACCCTCCACCCTCTCCTGAGACCCTCACCGCCGTAATATCAATTATCTCTAATATCACCATGAGGGCGTGTGAAGTCTTCGTTTTCCTCGGTATCCTTACTTCCTTCCCCAGAAGTTCGCAGAATAAGCCCACATCCAGATCAAGACCAAGTATGCCCTAGAAACCATCTCACCTACCAAGCAAGCAGTAAACCAACAAAGAAGGATGGGCTTCTATAAACCCCATCAACCCCCAGAAGTAAAAATCTTCACGTGCTTCCCTCACCTCCTCTGCCCTTCTTGGGCTGTGGGGACGGTGTTGGTACGATGATGCCAAAAAATGACCAAACGCTTACCCCCCACCAAACACCCGTTGTTCACCCTCGCCCGGCCTGGGGGCACGTTACTTCTCTCTTTATGTATTCAGTCTCGAGGTATAATATTAGTTATCTACCCCCCGTGGAGAATTCAATTCGGAAACCCGGGAAAAGGCAAGCTTGCCCAGCTCATGACAACCCCTCGGTGCGGCGGTCTGGAGCGGTCAAGCCCACCGCCAGGCACGCTACGCCTGTCCTGGGCCAATTTGGACTTTCCGATTTGAGGAGAATATTCAAACTCTCCAAAGGGTGCCGAGTCATTTGAGCACCGAAAAGAATGGAAAATCCGATTCCCGCCCACCAGCGGTGAGTCTGAACACCTTAAAAACTGGTTAAACCAAGTATCAGCGATCAGGCCCGTTGGCCTTCTCAATCTGAGACAAAACTCCACCAGAAGGATAGTGTCTCCCAGACGGGGTATAGCCTGGGGGGCTGAGCTTACTGGATCTCGTTAACTGGTACTAGTTATTTTGTTAACCTACGATTACTGTACAAGTACTTAGTACAAGCAATGAACTCTGCTAAGCCTATTATGCTTTACTGCCGCCATCCAGCTGGGATATGATACCGGGTGTCTCTGACCGCCCAAGGGGATACTGGCCTGCCATGGTTCCGGCGATTGGTGACATTGTTTTGGCATTTTTATCCAGAGGGTTGGGGGCTGAGGGAAGGAACGAAAAGGAAAAAATGAGAGCAGCCTGGTAAGAATGCTTCTCATGAGGTCAGTGGTCCCAGTCATCCAGTCCATCAGTCTGTCGTTAGAGTAGGACGGGACGGATTACGGCTCGTAGTTTGTCTGTCTGGGGCTGCTGGAACGGACTATGAGCGGGAATGTGAACTCAAATACAGTCGTTCGCACCCCGCTATAACGAATGCCAATTATCAGACCATTTTTATTCGTAATAGTGGATTGTTCAGTATAGCAATCCACTGGAAATCATGTATAATGAGTAAGCAATGGTGAAGAATTTTAAAATGTGAATGGGGTAAAGGAAAGTAGTAAGAAAAGTGGATTGCCTCTCATACACACAAAGACTGACTCGCACACACAATGGTCCCCAATTACGGCGGTATATAAGAACAAAAGTCCAATATCAAAAATACATGCATGGCAACCAACTTGGCAACCAAGCTAGAAGCGACAATCATCTTTAAGCGGTAAACAGCAGTATCGCTTCCTGTAAACAAACTGAGATTTTAGTTTATATGAGCCTGTGCCAATTAAAACCTGACACTGGGCCTTTTTTGTTGTCAATGCCCCGCAACCTATGTAACCATGCATAAATGTTTTGAGATAAGTCCACTTTTATTAAATCATCCTTTCAAATTCCAACTACAGAGTCCAAAAAAACTTTAATATTATTCTGAAACTTCTAAAATATAATTTAATGTGACTGGTCTTAATGTATGAAGATAGAATTAAAAAAATATGTTTATTTAAATGATTTTATATTAATTTTCCACACACACAGGGTGTACACTATTGTGACTACATTAGAATAATATTATGTAATGCACCAGTTTTATATAAAGAAGTATGGTTCCGGAAGACTAAACTCTGTACTAACTTTCTCACAAAAAGTGTGACAATTTTGATGGTAACGCCAAATGTAATACTTTCTTGGTATAGTAACCCTGCCTTTCAAATGACAATAAAACATTAAGAAAATAGATATTGCAGTGATACCTCATGTTTTGAAATACTAGGGTTTATAGTTCTATTCGCTCTGATATCTTACCCTATGATCAACTACATGTTTTTAGTATTTTGTCTCAATTATAATGTATCATAGCTTAGGGATGTTTAATAAGTTTTGTTGCAAAGAATTGTAGAAGTGATTGCACAGGTTGTGAATTCTAAAGAAGGGTCCAAATGATAGTAATTGAGGTGAAATAAGAGAATGAATAGATCTGTCACAAATCGTGACTAAGCAAGGCAGATTTCACATGACTAATAGTTATTAGTCATAAGGTATGTTTCTATGACTCACGATTGTGAGTCTTAATTATGTTTTACGCTATGCAGTCAGTTGACTTATAGTTCTCACATGACTCGCACTTGCGTGTCATCGTTATGTTATGATTGGTTGATGTTTCTATGACTCACGATTGTGAGTCATAATTATGTTTCACGCTATGCAGTCAGTTGACTCATAGTTCTCACATGACTCGCACTTGCGTGTCATCGTTATGTTATGATTGGTTGATGTTTCTATG
>Ga0307509_10001435_pt1 | contig 40232 bp, 29 predicted proteins | sample 10_EM_MG_FD_202245 | JGI IMG/M metagenome (GOLD analysis project Ga0307509, IMG submission 202245) | Populus trichocarpa ectomycorrhiza microbial communities from riparian zone in the Pacific Northwest, United States - 10_EM | ecosystem: Host-associated > Plants > Roots > Unclassified | place...
CGTCCCAGCAATAGCTTGGCCACACCTTCGTTTCCCCTGAAAGCAGCACACCCGAGCGGTGTTCGATCATTCTCGTCGGGGCGATTGGGGTCGACATCTCCCCGTTCGAGCAATATCTTGGCCACACCTTCGTGTCCCATGACAGCAGCACACCCGAGCGGCGTTCGACCATTCTCGTCTGGGCGGTTGGGGTCGACATTTCCCCGTTCCAGCAATAGCTTGGCCACACCTTCGTTTCCCCAGAAAGCAGCACACCCGAGCGGCGTTCGACCATTCTCGTCTGGGCGGTTGGGGTCGACATCTTCCCGTTCCAGCAATATCTTGACCACTCCTTCGTGTCCACTGACAGCAGCACAGCCGAGCGGTGCTCGGTCATTCTTATCCGGGCGGTTGGGGTCGACATCTTCCCGTTCCAGCAACAATTTGACCACTCCTTCGTGTCCGTAGATAGCAGCCCACCCAAGCGGCCCTTCACCATTCTTATCTGGGCGGTTGGGGTCCATATCTTCCCGTTCCAATAATAACTTGACAGCTCCTCCGTGTCCCATGGCAGCGGCCAACCCGAGTGGTGTTCGGTCATACGCATCCGGGAGATTAGGGTCGACATCCTTCTGCTCCAGCAGTATCTCGACTACTTCCTCATGTCCATTCCTGGCCGCCCATGCGAGTGGTGTACTGCCTCCACAATCTTGTTGGTTGACATTGTAACCGCCTGTATTCATCAATGTGGTCGCAAGTTCAGCAATCCCGAAGAACGATGCGCAGTGTAGTCCAGAGAAGAGCGGGGAAACAGTGATGCCCCCAATATATCCGGATAGCAATACCTGCTCTAGAAGTGATACAGCCGAGATGTGGTCTTCGTACTGATTCAAGAGTTCAAGCGCAAGTGTCCTCGCATGGTCCGAGGGGTCCTTGTTCGTATGCGTTCCCCAATATCTTGCTGAATATTTGAGGAAGGGCATGCTTCCATAGTCTAGGGAAGAATGGGATGCGAGGTTATTGACTTGTTGTGAATTCAGATACGTTAAGCAGGTTTCGGCAAGTACCGAGTGAGGTTTGTAGAAGAGACCTAGATGATCACAAAGGTATTCTTGGACGGTGTGGTGAATCAGCCGCACAATTGAAGCTCCCTTATCGACCGTGATTAAGCCCTGACAGCAGTGTAGTAATGTACCTATGCAAGGGATATTTTCGGGATCCGGATCCACCGTTCCTATCTCTACTGCCAGCGCATGGCATAGCTCATCCACCTGTAGCGGCCGTTCCGAATGACAGATCCATGTGAGGGTGGCCACCGCAAGCTTTGTCTTTTCCCCATCCTGAGCCTTTATCCGCTCTAGCGTCGACCCGTATGCATTCCCTAACCCTGCACCATCCTTTATTGACTTAAGCGCTTTCCTCCGGCCAGAAATCGTGGTACCTTGCAGGATTGCCTTGATATGGAGAGAAGCGAGTAGGAATCTAAGTTCAAAAATGTGAGCCATTAACTTCGGGGAGCCTTTCCCTTGCACGAGTCTCTACATACGTTTCTGAGTTTATTTCGGGAATGATCTTCATGATCTCTGCCTCTAGTGTACTGCTCATTATCTCCGGAGTTGTATCGTTCCTGAGTCTATCGCGGAGGTATCGGGCAACACCATCTTCCGTTGGCTGTATTAATACAAAAGTCGCCGCTCCATCTAATTTCCTCTCCACTTCACTCCTCACCTGAGGTCTTCCGGTCATAAATATGCGAGTATTCGGTGACTCCTGCAGAATCTGTCGTAGTGATTCAAGAACCACCATTCGGTGCTCGGGCACACATTCGTCGAGTGCATCAACACATATAAACGTACGCCTCTTAGATGTGATAGCCTGGAACATGGTCAAGATCTGTGGAACTTGGAGCCCTCTACCCCCAATAACCTTTTTCTGCTTTTGGAAAACCTGGATTACCGGTTCAGGGATTTTATCCAGTCCGCTAACAAGCTGTCTCAGCAGGGAGCCGAGCATATTTACTGGTGACTGTTCATTCCGGGCTGCAAAGTCGAAGTAAAAACACATGACGGCAGTATCGTCCTCTCCGGCCTCGTCGCACAACTTGTCTATAACTAGCGAGCTATTATCATGACATATCAGCGATACCATTCTTTGATTTCCGCCCCAATACATCCTCTCTTACATGATATAGCTCTTTCCTACTCCGGGATTGCCATCGCAGAATAAGGTCGCATGGTCAGATCCACCCTCCTTATTGCCATTACGCCAGCCCCTAAATTCCTTTGTTTTCAGCAGCCAGGCTCCGATCCCGTCCACCCGCTGGGTTCCGATATCTCGATGCCGTAACCACGGCTCTAACGGAGACAGCCATGCCAGTATTTTAGACTCATCATCGGGGGTGGTGTAGTTAAAGGTGGTTGTGTTGAAAGAGTTATGGTTGTTGCTGAAAGCTTCTGACATTTTTCGGTTTTCACGACTTTGAATGTTGAGGGCAAAGTGTTGATTAACTTAGGGTCAGTTAGCAAGAGCGGGGTTGATCGCAAAGCCTCTAACTGACTACTCTTCAGCCACTGGATCCAATTTTCGTTACACAAACGTTCTAGGACAGGAGCTGCGCGGCTGATCAGCGTAGCAGTCACGTGCCTTATCTAGTCGAGTCGGCGCACTGCAACCAAAAGCTGACCAAAGTTTTCTTATCAGACCCACGTGACTAATATATTTATCGGCCGGACTCGTGATCGAACTCGGGGGGTTCGAAGGCGAAGGCTTGAGTCGGGGCTTCTAAAAATTGGGATTGAATGAGGGTTCTTCAATGTCTTAGTAAGCAAAAATAGCAGGAACTTTGATTGGAATTTCCGCCTTCAATCCGGCTGCACAAGTGTTCATTGCTCAGAAGCAGGAAAAGAGGAGAGCCAGTGCTAGTTTATTTGCTTCTGCTACATTTTGCTTCCTTCTCCTATCATTTTATTTGTTCCTTCGCTTCCAATTACCCTTTAAATTGGTTACAATTTTGTCAGAAGGGTTCTATCTCATAACCCCCAGGTTCGAAAAAGCTCGTTCCCACTCCTTCGATCATATTTGGTCCAACCCCCCCCCTTCGTTGCAATATTGCAGAGGCAGGGACTCGGTCCACAGGTATCATAGCAGGCTTGTCGGGATGTTGAAACTTTCCGGTACTATACTCGAGTACTCGTAGTCTACAAGTACTTCACATATGCTTGATACATACACTCTGAAGCGGTAGAAATTTGAGAAATCATACGGGTAGCACTGTTCAAAACTCTTTTCAATATCTGCCCCCCCGAAACCATAGACTATTTTTTCAAAAAATTAAGTGCTGCTCCGGCCAGCCATACCGGTACGATACTTCAAAGTTGCTTTTGGGGCGGGCGCCAAGCACAGTCGGCTGGTGTGGGTAGTGTGGGGGCCACAAAGTTATTGGGAAACAGGGCAATTTGGCGCAATCTTGCAACGAAGGGGGGTTGGATCAAAAATGATCGAAGCACTGAGAACACGCTTTTTCGAACCTGGGGGCTATGGTGGAACCCCTTCTAACAAAACAATAAACAATGATATTTGAAGGCAGCCGAAAGCAAAGAAACAAATGATAGGGAAAGGAAGACAAATGTAGTAGAAGAGGTAAATAAACTGCCGGTAGCGCCACTGCTTCTATGCAATAAATACCCACACAGCTGGGCTGAAAGTAGAAATTCCCATAAGAGTTCCGGCTATTTTCTTTGCTTACTAAGACATTAACGATTAACGAGCCCCCCCCCTTCGATCCCTATTTCCAGAAGCCCCGATTCAAACCCCCCCTTCTAACCCCCCAGGTTCGATTATCGAAGGCCTTCTTTGCAACACTAATTTGATGCATTCTTCTAGAGCACTCTTTCAAATTCGCAGGCCAATTGACGGAGGCGTTGCGGAGAACACATAACAGGGGAGGTGGCAGAGGTGGAATGGAGCTTGACACGCTCCGGACTCAACTCCGGGAACCCCATCGGAGAAATATTCAAGGCCCTTCAGAGCACCAACAACTGCCAAGCGACGGCGATAGCTGTTCCAACTGCAAGTCTGCAACATGAACAACAAGAACAGCGCGACTTCCCTCTTCCTTCTATTATCAGGGGTTCGGGAGACCCTTCGATTGTAGCCGCTCTCGAACCTCTGGCTCACAGTACCCATGGATGTTTCGATCCCTACTACAGCACCAGTAAGGCCTTCGCGCTTCCACTCTCCCACCCTGCCAACTCCCCGCTAACCCACTCCACCGCTAACGCTTGACACCGTCGATGCATTTCTAGGTGAAGAGAGTCTCTATCCCGGTCACCCGACTTCATCTCCGCTACTCCTCCTCCTCCCTCTCCATCGGCTCCGCTCGGTACAACAACGCGGTGCCAGACCAGATGCGCGTCACGACTGCAGCCACGCCCCCTCCTCGTCGCTCAGCCCGAAAACCTACTGTGAGAAACTGCCGTCGCCCCCGCGCCCCCGCTCGCTTTCTGCACCCGCAATTCCGGGCTCTGCCGCAGTACCCTGCCCTCGCCCCCCGGCGCACCAAACATCTGCCCCTCCCTCTCCTCCTAGTCCTGTCCTTATTCCACCCGGAAACTGCCTGCTAAGGACTCCTCTGCTCAGGACAGAAACACGGGAAGCCCCCATCTCCGCTCAGCTCTAACCTGCGCGCGGGGCATAATCCCGACAGATGTTAAAGTTGCTACTAATGAGTGCGAGAGGTCTGTAGCCTCCTCGTTAACTAAGCCATTCGTGCACCAGAGGGACAGCGTAAGCCACCCCGCGTAGAGGTATCCAATGAAGAGTTTCGTTCCCATGGCGAACCTCCCACGTACATGCGGTAAGACCCTCGGCTAGCCGGAAGCTACAAAGATCACTTGCAAGCAGGCCTTGTATACCACTACCTTGCCCAATCCCAATGGGCAGCGGAGGAAATTGGGGGGGGGGGGGGGTGGATATCAAAGGAGAGGCCGGATTGATCTCACCCGGAGGCGGGAGAAGAAGGCTGGCCTGGTGGGTCGTGGAAGTTGGGTTCTTTAGGCTCGGGGGATTTCCTCACGCTGGCGATGCTGCCTAGGGACATGCAGCGTATCGGGGGTGCTGCTGGAGCAGCTTCTAGTATGGCAAACCGGATTGGATGTTGGGGAGGTGCGGGAGTACCGGTGGCGATGCTATGGTATCCATCGCCGGGTTAGGGGGCACTAGGGAGGGGAGGTTGGGGAGGCTGTTAGGACAGACTGGGGGGGGGGGATATTCTTACTGGGGGCTAGTAGAGCGGTTTGTTATGGATTTTATAAATCCTTTTTTTCTCTATTGAGTTTTAAAGTGAATCAAAAAAACTCTGCGCAACTGAAAGCTTGATATCGGAGGAGGATGTCTTGATCTTCATTCTATCATCGCACTTAGGAGGGAAACAAGCATCCTTAAATACATACTGTAGCTCGGAAAATTTTTCACATTCCAACGTCTTCCTTTCTCCCTCTCTTTCCTTACGATAGATAATATTTGCTGCTCCCCTTCTCTCTCCATCTAACCCCACCTAATCTCTTCCCTTCCGTTCCCTTTGCCTCCTCCTCTTCTCTTCTCTTCTATACCCAACTCTTTTCTTTCTCTTCTCTTCTCTCCACCTTGACTTCTTTACTCCCACCACCTACTTCGTTCTCCAGCTTGCAGATTATTCTTGCTTGTCCTTTATGCGAAGATGGACTCCAGATATGTAGCCGTTGCTATTGACGCGCCAAGGTCATGCTATCAACAAAGCACCGGTGATTCGCAATAAGTTTTTGGTTGAGGGCCAAGTCCTATCATACTATGAACCTGTTTCAAAAATTCGGTTCGTTTTGTTTAGCCACCTCCTGAGTTGTGAATACCGCATTTTCACCAATTACATACAATTCCGTGCACAACACCTGGTCATAAATCCTCGCTGTCCCTGTCACTACTACTCTAGAGCGGCAAGTCTAGACATCTTACGTGTACTTGTTCCGAGACCACGTCGGTAATTACAATCATGCCTCTACGGTCATATGATACTGCGGACAGTGCCCGGGCGGCTTTCAATAGAAAAAATTAATATCAACCCAAATACTCTAGGCCGAGATTTGTGATTCGGAAATCTCGTCTTTAAGAAACCTAACTCCCGAGGGGAAACAATCTGATCATTCCAAGCCTTAACCCTTAACCCTTAACCCTTAACCCCATTGGTATCACCCCTTCGTTACTTCAAGCACAAAAGGTCAGATTCCGAGTGATCGAGCTGACGGACGACATATCAAAGCCCGCCGCAATTTCCTAACCCCCCCCGCGATGCTTGCTCTTACTTGCTACTCCTTTGGGTATAATATCTAGTGTGAGAAACTCTAACACCATCACATTAAGAAGTGGGGGAGATGGTAATAATATTATTGCATAGGCACTCCCGCTCAAAATAAGTTATAGTGCACTCTGTCACGCTTGACAACTCATACTCCCCACCAAAAATACCAGAACTATGATACCAAGGAACTCCAGCGTATTCTACAACTAGAATCACCCCAATAGTGACACGAGCGATTGCTAAGAAACAAAAGAAGAAGGAAAGGACAGGGCAATCAGAGTTGGAGCTTGGGAAGCATAGAGCCATTGTGGATGGTGATAAATAGTGCAGTGTTGAGAGGATGTGGGGGCACCGGTACGCGTTGCAAGATCCAGCCGGGCAGAGCACCATAGATTATTTCGTGTGGGAGTAGATCCGAACCCAGAAATGGCATTATGGGAGAACGGGATAGGAGTATCAATTTTTATAATCCCTTGAATCTAACTCAGCCAGCAAGAGAGACCTGGCCGGATGGGAATTCCTTGCTGCATTCTGGCAACCCATGCTGCACCGTCTTCCTTACACCTTATTTTTTCAATAGAATACAAAAAAACGGGCTGAACTGTTCTTTCAATTACCGGTACTCCCCTCCAAACTTCCCTCTTCACGGTCTCTCACTCGATTAAGAATAATGCATATTGTTGAAATTAATCGATGTGGAGGTAATGATCCGCGATGGGGGTTTCAGGCAGCTGAGCGGCTCAAGCGGAGACACTTATTTTGTATTAACCGGTGAAGGGGTTCATGATTTACTGTATCAAGTGTTAGGAAAGGAGGGGCTTAAGGAAATCTGAGAACAGGAAGTGAGGTGTGAGGCGAGCAACGGACCGGAAGGAAGAAAAACAAATAGGAAAAAAATATTTTATAGCTCGCCCATCTCTCCGCCACTGCATACATATACCGCCGCGACCTCAGAGTGCGGCCCATTTTCCACCAAGTGTTGCTATTTCAAGCACATGTATTGTTGGATACATTGTCCTCCGTTCCCTGCAAACAAGATTTTTGTCTCATATGTTGCCTTCTACAGTATATCATTCCTTTATATCGGGTCGCATTCCTTTGGTGATAGGGCGGTTTTTGCTAGACGGAAATAACCCGGCGGCTATTTTGTATAAGTTGGATATCTTTATACCCTTCTGGTTTGAAGGGATATATTGTTGGACAGATGTGCTTAGCTTTGTTGCGGGAGTGTAAAGGATTGTCCCGGAGGCGTGCAGATAGTACTGAAACGATTTCCTACCAGAGGTAGGTTTTCTCCCGGATGGAGATTTTAAGTGCCGGGAAGTATGTAAATAGGACAAAGTGATGGAAATGATCCCAATCGTAGAAAAGCCTTTTAAGTAGAACCTAAGGTGGCAATCGCCGCTCACTCAATAGGAGAGCAGCGAACACAAGTCCTTCCATCTGTGGTGGCTAATTAACTAACCAGCCACACCCTACCAATAAATAAAAATAAGGGAAAATTAGACTAGACCCTATTTCTCGATTTTCAACCCCACAGTAAGGATACCGGAAATTGTTCAACAATAGATTTTTACCGATATGTCTTTCCTTTGTTATCAGGGGGGTGTACCGAGGACTAAAGGCATGCGGGAAATACAGAGATAGGTATGGTGATCCATGGAAGGACCAGGATGTGGTATTTATGTTTTACTTATTCACCCTTCTCTACCGTTAGTATATTTTTAGTGAGAGCGAGATTGAGAGCGAGCGAATGAACGATGCGAGCGGCAAAACTTACATTCCACATCCTTTCTCCAAAGTGCCTAAGTTCGGCGTGAATTCTCTTAGTCTATGGTCTGCTTCTGTGCCACCCTTATTTCCTACAACGGCATATATCTGCGGGGGGGGGGGGGGGTGAGGGAGCGATATGAGCTGAGGAGATGGAACAGGTAGCCTCTTATAAGGAATGGGTTACTGACATTGCTTATATATGTTCGGCCATTAACATAGGTTTCTTCTATGTGATCGAAGTCGCTTAGTTGGAGCTACCGAAAATAATACGGCTCTTCTCGGGGACACATCCGCCCATTCCAACGTGTATTAACTAACGGACGAGCTTCGTTTTTTTTCTGGGGAAAAGAAAGCGCGACTCTTCCGCACATGCTGCGCCCCTTCTCTCATAGCGCTATCATCTTGGGCTTCGACAAATTTCCGGGCAAGTAGTAGCTGTACGACACCATGTCCTTCCTTAACGGCATAAGAGAGGGGTGTGCCACCGTGTTTATCTGCGCGATTGGGGTCGACATCTCCCCGTTCCAGAAGTAACTTGACCACTCCTTCGTATCCCTTAGTAGCAGCCCACCCTAGTGGTGTTCGGTCATCCTTGTCTGGGAGGTTGGGGTCGACGTTTTCCCTTTCCAGCAATAATCTGACAACCCCTTCGTGTCCCTCAATAACAGCATACCCGAGTGGTGTTTGATCGTTCTTATCCGGGCTATTGGGATCAATGTTTTCCCGTTCCAGCAGCGACCAGACCACTCTTTCGTGTCCCTTGATGGCGGCATACCCGAGTGGTGTTCGATTATTTTTATCTGGGAGATTGGGGTCAACATTTTCCCGTTCCAGCAATAACTCGACCACTCCTTCGTGTCCGTAGATAGCAGCCCACCCGAGTGGCGTTAGATGATTCTTGTCTGGGCGATTTGGGTCAACATTTTCCCGTTCCAGCAGTAAATTGACCACTCCTTCGTGTCCTTTGATAGCGGCATACCCGAGTGGTGTTCGATCATCCTTATCCGGGCGGTTGGGGTCGACATTTTCCCGTTCAAGCAACAACCTAACCACTCCCTCGTGTCCATCGATAGCAGCATACCCGAGTGGTGTTTGATCATTCTTGTCTGGGCGATTAGGATCGACATTTTCACGTTCTAGCAACAACCGGACTACACCTTCGTGTCCCTTGATAGCAGCATACCCGAGCGGTGTTCGATCATAAGTATCTGGACGATTAGGGTCGACATTTTCCCGGTCCAGTAACAACCTGACCACTCCTTCGTGTCCGTAGATAGCAGCCCACCCGAGTGGTGTTAGATCATTATTGTCTGGGCGATCGGGGTCGACAGTCTCCCGTTCCAGTAATAATTTGACTACTCCTTCGTGTCCTTTGATAGCAGCATATCCGAGCGGTGTTTGATCATCCACATCTGCGTGGTTGGGGTCGATATTCTCCCGTTCCAACAACAACCTGACCACACCTTCGTGTCCCTCAATGGCAGCCCACCCGAGTGGTGTTCGATCATACGTATCTGGGAAATTGGGGTCGGCGTTCCCCCGTTCCAGCAATAACTTGACCACTCCTTCGTGCCCTTTTTCTGATGCCCATGCGAGTGGCGTACTACCAGCACAGTCCGGTTGGTTGATATTGTAACTTTCAGAGTTTATCAATATAGTTACAAGTTCAACAATCCCGAAGAACGATACGCAGTGTAGTCCGGAGAAGAGTGTGGAAGTGGCAATGCCTCCCATATATCTAGGATCCAGCACCTGTTCCAGAAGTGATACAGCAGATATGTGGTCTTCGTAGTGATTCAAGAGATCTAGAGCAAGTGTCCTCGCACGGTGTGACAGATCTTTGTTCGCATGTGTTCCCCAATATCTGGCTGAATATTTGAGGAATGGCATGCTTCCATAGTCTGGGAGAGAATGGGGTGTGAGTTTATTGACCTGTTGCGAATTCAGATAGGCTAAGCAAGTTTCCGCAAGTACCGAGTGAGGTTTGCTGAAGAGACCTGGGTGACTGCAAAGGTACTCCCGGACCGTATAGTGGGTTAATCGCACAGTCGCAGCCTCCGCGTCGACTGTGATCAGGCCTTGGCAGCAGTCTAGCAATGTGCTGATCGAAGGAATATTTTCGGGATCAAAAACCGCTGCTCCTATGTCTACTGCCAACGCATGGCACAGCTCATCCACCAATAATGGCCGCTCCGAATGACAGACCCATTTAAGAGCGGCCATCGCAAGCTTGGCTTTCCCCTCATCCTGAGTCTCTATACGATCGAGCGTCGTCCCGTATGCATCCCCTAATCCTGCCCCCTCTTTTATTGACTTGAGGATGTCTCTCCGCCGAGCAGCAGTGATCCCTCGGAGGATTGCATCGATGTGGAGAGAGGCTAGCAGGAGCCTAGGTTCAAATACGTTAGCCATTTTTAGAATAGCTTCGCCCTTAGCCTCGTTCATACATACGTTTCCGAACTTATTGCGAGAATGCTCTTCATGATATCTTCCTTCAATGAGCTGTTCATTGCACTTGGGATCGTGTCCCTCCTGAGTTCCTCACGCACAAATCTAAGAATCCCATCTTCTGTAGTCCGTATATACATAAAGGTTGCCGCTCCATCCAATCTCCTCTCCACCTCACTCCGCACATGTGGTCTTCCGGTCATAAATAAGCGAGTATTCTGAGACCCTTGCAGAATCTGGCCTAATGATTCTAGAACCATAGTCCGATGTTCTGGCATATATTCATCAAGTGCGTCAACATAGATGAATGTGCGCCTCGTGGCTGCGACTCTCTGGAACAGCTTCAAAATTCCCGAAACTTGTAACCCCCTACCCCCAATAACCCTTTTCTCCCTTCGAAAATCGCTGGTTATCGCTTCAGGAATTTCCGCCTCTCCGCTAACAAGCTGTCTTAGTAGGGAGCCAAGCATATTCACAGGTGACTGTTCATTCCGGGCTGCAAAGTCGAAGTAAAAGCACACGACTGAGTGGTCTCCCTCCGCGGCCTCGTCGCACAGTCTGTCTATAACTAGTGAACTGTCGTTGCAACCTATTAGCAATAATATTCTTTGATTCCCCGCGATAACGCAGGCATTCTTACATGATATAGCTCTTCCCCACCCCCGGGTTGCCCTCACAAAATAGGATCCGATGATAAGATCCATTCTCTCTACTACCATTGTGCCAGCGCCTGAATTCCTTAGTTTCCAGCAGCCATGCTCCTATACTGTCGATCCGCCGGGCTCCGATATCTCGATGCCGCATCCGTGGCTCTAACGGAGATAGCCAGGCCAGCATTTCAGATCTGTCATTGGGGGCTGTGCTGTTAAAGCTATTTGTGATTATGGTACTGCCATTGTTATTACTGAAAGCTTGTGACATTTTTCAGTTTTCGCCGCTTTGAATGTTGTTGAGAAAGAGGTGTTGAATAACATGGTCTTCGTGAGGGAAATTACCTGGAATTGAGGAAAAACGGGCTTGATAAAGCTTTGCCCCTAATCGACAACATTGCTTCCAATGGGTGGACCGGGAACTCGTTCCACGAAGGCCCAGGGAATTATTCCGTCAAAAACTCTAAGAAGATTCACATGCATTCGTACCGTGCTCGAGTATTCGGAGGTGAAGTACCGGTATTGGGACTTACACGGGAGTTTGAACGGAGTGAAACATTGGCGGAATCGCGCAAACCCCCCAGAAAAGGCACCAACCATTACCGGATGTCGCCTAGGTGTGTGGGACCTGATGGAAAACTCGCCGGAGTACAGTACCCCACTCGATCCTTATTCTCCAAATACGGTAATTCCGCTGGCACAAGTTGTCTCGATACTTGACCGCTACTCCTGGTACAGCACACGTACATGGGCTCGATTACAGAACTAGTATTTGAAGTAGCCTTGTGTTACACAACTCTCGTCCATGCCGCCTTTTCTCTTCATACATTTCAAAAGCAGTAGAAATTTAGGAAGCCGATAACGCATGTCCCGTTCGAAGCTATTTTCAGTATCTACCCGCGAAGCCATAGATTATTACCCCAAAATCCTGTGTTACTCTACAATACTCGAGAAGAATGTTCTGAAAGCCGGAATGGGCACTAGCGTGGAACTAGCGTGGAGTTTCTTAAGCCTGCCCAATCGCCGCTCCTTATATTGTTAAACTGTGGGTGAGCTGTGTCGAGTTGGCGTTCTTCGTGCCCTCCTGTTAGCTCGGTTAATTTAGTTTCACTTTAATTCTCTTGAGCGCCATTGCGATGCTACGGGTATACGGTCAGAACCCGCTAAAGTTAAATCCAGTATCGGCGATCCGGCCCTTGGCCTTCGCAATCCAAGACGAAACATCCTGTGAAGGAATAGTGCTTTCTATACAAGGCGTAACTTAGCTTGGAGGGGCGGAGCTTGCTGGATCTCATCAACTGGTATTCGTTATCTTGCCGACCTGCTGTGCTAAGCCATTCTGTGGTGGTGATGTGGTACAGTTGAGATCTCCGATAGTGGATTTCGCTAGTTTTTCACTATCGCATGCCAATAAGAAAATTCTTGCATAAGCCGCTGGGTGCCAAGAAACCAGCCATGTTCTGGTGGATGGAACTTAACACATAAGCACACTACCGGTATTTGATACGAGCGTTAGTTCCACAGAATTATTAAGCAACAGGACGACGGGCAAGGTTGAGAGACCCAGGTGTTGTGGGGAACACATATTGACAGGGGAGGTGGCAGGGGTGAAACGAATCTTAATACGCTCGGGGCGTGACTCCGGTGAACTTATAGGAGAAATATCCAAAGCCTTTCATAGCACCAACCATAGCCCGGGGACAGCAATAGTCATTCCAACCACATACAACATGAACAGCAAGAACAACGAGACTTTTCTTCTCCCTATATCGTCGGGAGTTCGAGGGGCCCCTCAATTCTGGCTGCTCTCAATCTCTGACTTGCGGTACCTGGATTTCAATAGCGCAATGTTAGCCCCCACACCCCCCTCCTAATCCCCACTGAGACCTCCGCTCATCCACTCTCCTACACGGCCACTCAACCAACTCCCCCACTAACCCCGGACATCACTGGCACATTCGTGAGTGAAGGCAGTCTCCCTTCGAGTCAAACATTCCCCCCCCATCCTCCGTCTGCTCCAGACCATTGGGCTGCAACTACTCCGCACCCCTCCTCGTCTCCTCCCTTGGCTCCGCCCTAAATAAGGACTCAGTACCCGGCCAGGTTCACTGCCATGACCGCAACCCCGTCCTCGTTGAGCAGCGTGAGACCCAACTACGAGAAACAGCTGGGGCCACACTCCCTCTCACTTTCTGCACCCGTAATTCTGCGATCTGGTGCAGTGTCCTACACTCGGCCCCTAGCCCACCAAACATCAGGCCATGCCCCTCTTCCCAGTCGTGTCCCTAGCTGTACTCGAAAACTGCCTGAGAAGGCCTTGTCCACTCAGGGTGGCAGCCCGGGCAGCCGCCATCTTCGCACAGTCCTAATATGTGCGCAGGAAATATTCCTGATAGATTTCAAGGTTACCAGTGACGAGCGCAAGAGGTCTGTGGGGTTTGGGTAACTGGAGCCCTCATGTACTCGGAGGGGATGTAAGTGGGGCCTGGTGTTCCCAACGGGCCAGGCTGCTGATAAGCTATATGTCGGGCCAATGCGGGCCACTCCGGCAAATAGCTTAGGCCCTATAGACGCGATTTGATCGGCCTGAGTGAGCTTATCAGACTTGAGAGGGAGCTTGTAGGACCGGTGATACGCATTGAGATCAGATCGCTTTAATGGTAACTTGACTCCCCCACCTCTTTCAGGTCCCGCATCTTCTACCCCCCCCCACCCTCGGATATTGCTCTTAAGCGACCGCGCAATGAGCGATACTCGTACTCACGATAGGGAAAAAGTATTGGAACAAACCGGGGTTAAGATGGCCAATGTTAAATTTCCTTCATTTAGATCCCAAGATACCTAAGGCAAATAACCGGTCTTTTTTTTGTTCTTTGCACAGACATGCCCCCCGTTTTGTTCTAATACTTTACCCCTGTCGCCAGTACAAGTACTGTACACATTTAAAGGTAACCATCCCTGTATTAATCCCTTGTAGCGGCAGTAGGACCCCCCCCCACAGCCAGAACCATGTATGATACAGAGTAGTAAATGTGCTCTTGTTCCTCTACTGTACTACTAAAATATTTCGTGTCTAATTCCTCTCTTTTTTCTACCATAAAGGTGTCACCATCCGCCCTTTTCTAAATACCCATTGGGTGCACAGATGTGTTTCATTATTCCGCAATGACCAAGACTTATGTCCGGTGACTGTACTACGCATGGTTGACCCGCCGCAGCAGCAGCCCTTTTCCAACAATTTATTCAATTAATCACACTGTGCCGTTATTATTATTTTAGTCTTTTTTTATTTTCTAGCATAGCGGAATTGTTCTTCTATTTGTAAGGTTATTTGGGATTGCTTGCGGTTTTTAATAGTATCTGGATGCCTTGGGACTGGGATTGGAGAGTTCAAGTGTAGATTTAGAGGCCTTAGCGTCAAGGCATCCGGATACTCTTGAAAATCTCAAGCATACCGTATCATACCGGCACTTGGGAAACATCCATAGTTAGGGCGGGCCTGTCAGGCACGCCACAAATACCGTGGTATTTTCATTTTTATGGCATATTTACAATGGCATTTTTATAATTAATAGGGGGGGTGTCCGGCAGGCACAAAAACTATGGTACTTTTGAAAAAATAGCATGGCATAATAATATAATTATTATATATCTTTTTAAAAAGTTAATGACATTGAGGTTTAGGTAGGGGGAGAAACTAAATACTGTATATCAGAACTCGAATAAACGACCCCCGCGCCAGGTAGTCCGAAATTTCCTCCTCTGGAAAAGGGAAGAAGACACCAAAAATCTGCCCCCCGAGACGGAAAAAAAAACAAAAAAACACCAGACTTTACCCGAGTACTCGTACAAAGAGAGGCAGCACCAACGCTCTAGCACAAGGATCGTTTACCGTATTCGAGTTCTTACGGTATTCTTATCTTGAACAGAAAGGTAATCTTTAGATTTAGCGTGGGAAAATCCTACCCTTGTAACTTCTTGTCCGGGTTTCTTTGGGAATCTAGGTCATGGTATTGTGATCACACCAGGCGGGCCTAGAAGCGAAAAAAACATAGTAGGAAGGTTACGGGGCTGCCGAATGCGTTTGTTTCTAGAAATGCTAGGTATTCATAAAACGGTACATGCCGAACAGGCCCTTGGTTTTGCTTTTTTTTTAAAAAAAAATAAAGAAAAAAAGAACCACTGCCCCCCCCACACACCCCACTCCCCTTGTCTCCAACCGGTAGCACCCTCACTTATGTGCCCCAAAGGCGAGGGCAGCCCCAGGGCGGATAGTCCCAAGGAACAAGGTTGTACTTGTAACGATAGGGGGGGTTCGATCGAAAGTGATCGAAGAACGGGAAACGTGCTTTTTCAAATCGAGGGGGGGGGGTTGGAGGATACAACCCCTTGTAACAAAACGGTAAACAATGATATTTGAAGGCGGTTGGAAGCAAAGAAACAAATGAAATGATAAGAAAAGGAAGCAAAATTTTGCAGAAGAAGCAAATAAACTAGTACCAGCACTCCACTCCCCCTGCTTCTGTCCAATAAATACTCACACAACTAGGTTGGAGGGAGAAATTCCCATAAGGGTTCCTTCTATTTTTGCTTACTAAGGCATTGAAGAACCCTCCCTTCGATTCCCATTTACAGAAGCCCCGATTCAACCCCCCCCTTTTCTGAACCCCCGGATTCGATTATGGAAGGCCTTCTTTGCAATACTGCCACGGAGACATTGTCGGATATTGGTGGAGATACCGCTGCCTAGATGGGTCATGTTCTTGGGTAAGACCGTGTTAGCGGTGGGTGGCTGGCCTTGTCATGCATGTTTCCTGCTGACATAATTTCCTCTCTTGCGTTTTCCAACGACAGTACACATCCTCCCTGCTCACAACAGACAAGACAAGATATCTTATCAGCCGGACAAGATGCTCTCAGAACCGGTCGGAGAGAAATCCCACCGGCCGATTCTGGAGAAACTGATAGTCTGACTTACAACGCCTCTCTCTCTAGCATTTGATCAATTGTACCTGTGAGAGCCACTCACCACCGTAAAAACTGAAATAATTAAGAAGGACGCTCGGACGTCTAGAATTTCCCCCTTGGGATTAGGGGTTAAAACACAGCGGGAATACCGGTATTCTGACTAGGGAAAAGAAAAGCCACGGCAGACCTTACTAGGAGAGGCAACTCCAACGTCCTAGCGAGATTCTCAATTATTTCGAGCTTTAAGGTAAAGTTATACTATAAGCAAGTTGCATTGCCATTTCTTGTCATTAAGGCTACTGCTGTACTATGAGAATATTTTCTACATTCTTCCCTTCACATCGTAGAGAGGTAAGTGGCACGGTGAAACAGAGCTGATTTCCATCCTCACTTGATTTTCCTATCTAACTTGCCTTTCCAATCCTCCCCACACTCCTTGCCGTGTCCTAATCCAACAGGCTCGTGGGATCACTCGCGTCGGGTTCTCTCATCTTTCGCCCTCGATTAGCCAATTGGAATTCTTGAATCGGGAAGATAAGAGTGATGGGTTACACACTCTCGGTCGGAGGCTTCAGGAATCACAACGCGGGAGACAATGCTGTACCCTTTAATACTGTGCCCCGGGTTATGGTCAAGAAAATCAAACCATGTTGGTCTAGTCGATTGTTGTACAAAATGCGGCGGTTATTTGGGAGTCAATCGAGCAAGGCGAAAATTAGCGAGGAAGTATGGGAATCGGGCTCTGGTATGAGACATTGGAATGCAGTGTGCGGATAATTTAAAGACGGCCTGATACGCCATCCATTTGCGGCTATGCCATTATTGCGTGATAAGCACATCACAGCAGTGATCCTAGCCACAGCTGCCAAGGGTACACAACTTGTAAGGCGATACCGTGATAGCCTCACAGCCCCACCATCTGCATCTACATTCCATACATTTTTCAGCAAACGAGGCCTACCGTATTCGCTCGTATAATCCACTATCTCCGTATGCGAGGCTATCTCAGTCAATCCCAGCCTCAGCCCACTGCCTCTTGGGCTGCTGAAACGGTGGAAAATTTTATGCCACTCCTCTCAGTGTCTAAGCCAGAGATTACTAAGATGCTCTCTCAGTATTCTTCAGTTATTATGTGCGTAAGTAAGGTCATATAGCTAATATTAGCTATAGTCTGAGGTTTGCACACCTGCGAATTTGTAGTAACTAACAAAAGTTGCTGAGTAACGTGTGTCTCAGACGCTCTGAGGGGGTGGCATAAAAATTTCCACCGTTTCAGCAGTCCAAGAGATAGGTTTAGTTTGACGGGTTAACAGAATTGCGAATACGCGAATACCAGTTAGCGAGATCCAGTACTCGAGTATGATACACTCACACTCATCACACTTAGGCTTGACCGTGTGAGGAAAACACTACGGGAATCCCTCATGGGGGTTTTGTCTCTGATCACGGAGATAGAATTGCATACGGAGATAGTGGATTGTAAAGCCCGGTGACAAAAAACTCGGGCCGACCACGAAACAACGACAACATTCCCGCCCATATTTTTATGAAGCATTAACCAACCACAACACTGTAATAGATGAAATTTCAAGTACATATTTTATAAACATAGAGTAAAATTATAAAGGATGTTTGAAAGAAAAAAAATTAATATTTTGTGTACTATCCCTTTGCTTCCAGTACAGCAGAGACCCTCCTAGGCATAGACTCCCAGAACTTCTCCAAAAAGTCCCCCTCGGTATACTTGGTCCAAACCTCTGACAGAGCTTTTGCAAGACATCTTCTTATTTCCCCTGGGCCTCCTTTTGTCTTATGAATATCAGGAAAGTGCTGGTGCAATTTTTCCTTTAGCCTCTTCCAGCAATGCTCAATTGGGTTCAGATCAGGGGAGCAGGCTGGCTATTCCATGACCTGTCTGCTGTTTTCCTCCAACCAAGCCATAGTATCTCCTGCAACTTGTATTCTTGCATTATCCTGTTGAAAGACAGGATCCCCAATTGTATCCTCAACCTCTTGTAAAGCATCAACTAAGACATCCTTGAAAACCTGAATATACACCCATCTATTGACACTCTTGTCAAATATTGGAATGAAACCACCTTTATTTCTCCCCCATATACAAGCCAATACCATTAGCTTAATACCAGGCTCCTTTGTCACCCCTTGGATGCACTCTGTTTTCCACTTCTCATCAGGTGTTCTGAAGACCCAAATACTCTTATGATTATGAGACTTTTCTACCAGGCATTCATAACTAAAAATGACTCCCTCCCAGTCTCCCTTATCACAACTCTTATGCTCCTTGCCCAAAGAAAGCCTCTAGGAAGCATGCTTTTCGCTCAAAAGACCTTGCTTTTTTGCCTTCTATTTTTTGATATTCACCTGGGCTAAACTGCAGTTGACTGTCCTAACTGAGGCTTGAGGAACAATTTCATTGGGCAATTGAGCCAATGGCTAGCGCCAATCATGCCTGGCGAGTCAAGCAAGCTGGCACGGAGTGTGTTTATCGATTATTCTAGGTGTGCGAGTTGAAGACTGGTTTTTGGTAGGGCTCCTATTTTCATATCTTTTGTAAAGGTTTTTCACAGTAGATAGAGGATGGTCAAGATCCTAGGAAATCCAGGAAAAAGAGTTATTTTTAGATCTCAAAGTAATTATTTGACCCTTTGGAATGTTTGATAGGAAGCTAGTCTTTTGGGAAGGCATGGTAGTTGGAGAGTCTATTGGCGAAGATGTGGGGTAATGGTGTTGTCACTACATAAGCACCGCACGGCCCAAGTTGTTTTGTCACGTGGCTTGTATGAGTAAATACGGGTATATTTGAATCTTGTAGGTGACTCAACGATTTGCAATTTTGGAACTTCACTAAAAATTAAAGTATCAAAACAGCATGACTTGAATCACTTCCACAGAATGGGGATAGGGACAACTTTCCGCTCAAATGAATTTTCATGCTACAATCGTGGGTTTGACAGGCTGAGTGCAATTGAAGCCCATTTAGGTTGCTGCCTTGGCTAGTTTGATAGTTCCGCTTGGGTGTAGGCTGGATGAAGATGGCTAAAGAATGGGCAAAGGGGGTTCATTCCCAGGCATTTATCTTGGTAGGAAATTGGATGGAGTTTGGTAGAATGATAACCATCCTCAGGGTGCATTGGTGTAACAGGTTTACTCCTGTCTAACAAAAAGGTACAATAGAGGGCTAGTGGTTGACCGGCAAGCGCTAGGTCTAAGAGAGGCTTTAGAGAGCTCGAGGATAGAGAGAGATAATAGTTAAAGGGCAAGTGGAACTCTGAGATCGCCATTCAACCAAGGATATTCTTAAAACATGAGTCTGCTGAAGTCTGCCGTTCTCCTGGTCGCCAGGAGATCAGTTTAAAGACAAGGGTTCCTCCAGAGCAATAGTCATCAGATATTCTGCAACCACAATCATTACCAGATAGTGCACCTTGCCCTGCATGTCCTGTGATCCCACATGAAACCTAAGAGTCATAACACTGCCTTAATGCTATCGTCAGCTTATATGACAGTTCCTTCACTTGTGATCTTAAATAAAACAATCCACATGCCAAACTAAACTTAACACAAGGTACCAGGCCTTAATATAGCTCCGGGGCTGTAAAATAATTCAACTAATCAGGTAAGCAAAGTAATCAAACTAAACATAGGAAATCCTGCTCTCCACTCCTGTTTACAGTTACCGGAACATGTATACATATTACAATTGGCAATATGTATCAGAGTTGGCTGAAGCGGTAAAGACATATAATAGGTTCGGTGATTTCATTCTTTCTGCAGGTGAAATGATTGAGGCAAGGGTTTATGGTCATGTTGTTCCTTTATTATTTAGTTGATTATTTCAGAGGAGACGGAAGAATAAAGTTTCCGTTTGTGAGTTGTAAGATGTATACATGTTCCGGTAACTGTATACAGGAGTGAAGTGCAGAATTTCCTATATTTAATTTGATTACTTTGCTTACTTTGATTAGTTTGATTGTTTTACAGCCCCGGAGCTATAGTAAGGCCCAGTAGCTTGTGTTAAGTTTAGTTTTGCATGTTGATTGTTTTATTTAGGAATGCAAGTGAAGGAACCATTATGTAAGCTCACGATAGCATTAAGGCAGTGTTATGACTCTGAGGTTTCATGTGGAATCACAGGACATGTAGGGCAAGGTGCACTACCTAGTAATGATCATGGTTGTAGATTATCTGATTACTATCGCTCTGGAGGAACTCTTGTATTTAAACCTATCTCCTGGCTAGCTGAAGAATAGCAGACTTCAGCAGACTCATGTTTAAGAATATACTTGGATGAATGGCCATCTCAGAGTTGCACTTGCCTTTTAACTATTATCTCCCTTTATCCTCGTGTTCTCTGAAGCCTCCCTTAGATCTAGCGCTTGCCGGTCAACCATTAGCCCTCTATTGTACCTTTTCGTTAGACAGGAGTAAACCTATTACATGAGTGGACAAAATTAACCGCTGAACCACGATTGAGAGCAATGCTGTCAAAAGATTCTTGACATGGGGAGGTGAGAGTCGCACAGGAGTAAGCCACTAGATGAAGAGATTTGGCTTGGGACTTAGGCACTAAGGGGAAAGAATAGGAAACGTAAGTTTACCGCCTATAATGCTTTGTTTATTCACTCTCGCTCACTCTACTCTAACTACTCGTCTGTACTAAAATCAAACTAACAGTAAATACAATTATATAGGTAAAACATAATACAACATACTGATCTACCTATGACTCACCCGCACCTATCTCTGTATTTGCCTCCTGTCCTTATCCCTCTATACACTCTTGTGATAACTAAGAGCAGAACATGTGGATAAACTCTATATAGAACATTCTCCACTATCAGTTTCATCTGCACATCTCCTAAACTATCCTTCCCACTCCCGCAAAAAGCCAAGTACTTCTATCTAACAACAAATACAACACTCCACATCACTCTCTGCTTTTAACACTATCTAAAGAAATTTCTCTAGACCAAATATTAGTTTCTATGTATTCTCCCGTAAATTTGTGTTTTTTAATTGGTTTTCTTCTTGTTCCAAAAATTGGGGCTGGTGGGGGAGTGCTGTTGTCATTGCGGGAGTTTTTCATCTTGGTTGATGAGCAGTTAATTTTGCCCACGAACAATACAGTTGATCCTGAACATAGTAAATCTCTTGCTATAATGAAGAGTTGGCCAGTGCAGGAAAAATTGGGTCCCACCAGATCTTGTTTACTATAGTGAAATATAGAGCTACTCCCTGCAGTGTTGATAGTACCAAATTTCCCTACAGAGTGCTAAAGAGACACTAGTGCAATTAGTATTTTTCTTTGATTGGCAGATTCAGCCTCAAAGAGGTGTAATGTTTTCACAGAACTCTGGATGTTGGTTAGTAAATATTGACAGGTGTATTATCACACAGCTGCTGGCAACATCAATCTTATATCAGATTTAGTGCACCTGAGAATAGAACAAGATTTAGGCCCTGTTTGGCACACAACTATTTGAAAAAAAATGTTATTTTTCTTGAAAATGGCTTTAATGCTGTTTTTAAAAAAGTGCTATTTTTTCAGAAATAATTGTGTTCGGTTCTCCTTGCTCCATTTTTTATGGTTGCTATATGTGAACAAAAAATATACTAAGAAAATAGGTTTACATAAAGTAAACCTAAATATTAATGCCCTTTTTTTCCTAATGTGACTGTATTTTCAAAATTTCCCACTAACTATAACTTATTCTTATAGGATATTTCTCAATAGATATATAAGAAACATATTTGAAAATAATACCTTGTAAATTGCTCTTATACTACTCAGAGTATGTAGAAATATTCATTTTTAATTATTATTTGTAACAATCCTACCCTGGAGGGTTTAGTTATGCAACAGGTAACAAATTACTTACGTATATAGTTTGAACTATCTTTATAGTTCTAGTTCTTTTGAGAGTCTGAGAGTATTCTTCTTTCCGAGATTAACTTATAATCTCTTTTTGTCTTGGACTATCTTATAATCTTCTTATCTTACTCCAATATCCTATTGGGGAGAGATGGTGAGGGAACTTCTTTGTAACTGGATCTCTTCTCACGTGAGAGAGATGTGAGACTGTCCTTGTCTTAACAAGGTCGTGATTGCTCTGACGCTTAAGAGCTAGGTTGCTTGCATACAAGCGAGAGGTAAAGGTAATGGTTAAAGGTAAAGTTATATTGTAAGAAAGTACTTAGATGGTAGCGTGAAGAGCTCTAACTACTGTGACCGAGTCTCCTACTTATAGACTCTTCACGCCAATAACCCTAACCCTGGTGACTCATAACTTGAGTCACACGGTCCTATGACTCATAATGAATCATGCCCGAAATCCATCAGATGACTCCTATAAGTCACTGCGCAACATGCCGTAAACCAATCATAAAACATAAAACATATCAGGTGTGCAAAGTGCGTCACCTGCGTGAAACTCGTGACTCATAATGTGAGTCATGCCCGAAAGTGATTACATCATTATGACTCATAATCATGAGTTATATAAACATCAACCAATCATAACATAACGATGACACGCAAGTGGGAGTCATGTGAGATCTATGAGTCAACTGACTGCATAGCGTGAAACATAAACATATATGACTCGCGATCGTGAGTCATAGAAACATAAACATACCTTATGACTAATAACTATTAGTCATGTGAAATCTGCCTTGCTTAGTCACGATTTGTGACATTATTGCTCTTATAGAAATTTCTATTACTTATCAGATACTTTTTTTTCTCTATATTATCCTAACTATTAATCAATCTTACAAAGAAATATGGTGCATGTAGTCTATATCGTCAACCAGCAGTGTTTCAAAATGTAATGCCTTATATAATCAGGGTCAGGGTAATTTATAGGAGATTTTAATTCAAGGTAAAAAAGTTCAAGTTTGATACTGTTGGCACTCTACTTTGGGCTTTTACAATTTGTATAATTTAACATACTATATATTATTTCTAGCTGTTACTAATATCATAGCAATATAAGAGTTACAGTTTCGGCCCAGGATTCTAAAATCTCTGATAAAATAACCCTGACCCTGATTACAAAGGCATTACATTTTGAAACAACCCTGGTTGACGATATAGACTACATGCACTATACCATAAAAAAAAAAGTAACTAAATTTAAAAAAAGCCACTTTTTTTGTGTGCAGAACACACCTCCATTTCTTTTTTAAAAAAATATGCAAAAATGCCATAAAAGCAAGAAAAATGCCATTTTTTCCCAAACTGGGCTCTAGTTAATAGCTTGACCTGAAATGCTTTTCATATTATCCAATTCAGATTTCGAGAAAAGTGAGAAGCTAGTTTTGTATCATAGTTGACATATTAGTGTGATGTATGGAAATTTGGGGCACTAATATACACGACTAGCTAATGGCACAACAACCCTGTCAGGTGGGATACCTGACAACTCTAGTCAAAAAACACTACAAGTCAACCAATTGTTAACCAAATTGGACCAAACAGGATGATATCAATTGAGTAAGGATAGGAGAGTTACTTTAAGCCCCAAAAGTAGAAGTGGGAAAATTGACCATAGAGTAATACTAGAAAAAATAGTGAAAATCTACTTAGAACTACAAGAAAGAAAAGTAGAGAAATTAAGGGATAGGAGTATGCAAGACAATTGAAAAATTGAATGTAAGTAATCTCCTACTAGTATATGTAATACAGGAAATAATAGTTAACAGCTGTTGAAGCTTAACTTAATACATGGCTGAAAAGAGAATTTTCATTCGCCCCATGGTTTTCACTTTTTCTTTTTACACGGCACCCTCTGGAAAAGACGGCCTAACCCTTCCAGGTGCGCAGGCATAGTATAGTGGCTACATACAAGGATAGGAACCCACCAACCGGAACAGACAGGGGTAGAATATATTTTCCCTGCTCACCTTGCTAACCTTAAATTACTGTTCCATAACTTCGCCAAACCTGGTGTCCGATGGAATTTGCAAACTCACCCCCAAGGCAACGTCACATTTCCTCCGTCCAGCCACAAGAATTTAGCTCGGTAGAAAATTTGATAATCACCCCCGCACCGTCCACCGGAAAATGATGCTGGCCTTATCACCCAAATTTTAGAACCAGACGGTAGGTAAAAGGGAACCATCGGAGAAATATTCAAAGCCTCTCGCAGCACCAATAGCCCGGCGACCGCAACAACCATCCCAACTACACAGTCTACCACAAGAACAGCAAGAACAGCGCGAGTTCCCTCTTCCTTCTGTCGTGGGGAGTTCGGGAGGTCCTCTCAATTCTGGCGCTTGCCAATCTCTAATCCCCAGCGCCTGCCGGAGTTTCATTCCACTCGTAAGGTGAGTAGTACGGATCAAATTTCGGTCATTACTTGACTTTTCAATCTCTTTTCCTAACTTTCTTCTTTCCCGTGTCCTGACCCAACAGGCTCGTGGTCCCACTTGGGTAGGGTTTTTTTTTCCATGCCCGGCCTAGGATAGCCCATTGGGATGCTTGAATTGAGACAATCCGAGCCCTGGGTTACACACTTTCGTTCTATGACCTCAAGCATCAAAATGCGTGAGATAATGCAGCATCCTAGCATGGTGCGGCGGGTTATTTTCGAGAGCGTCATAAGCCAGTTGGGTTGGCTAGTAGCATTAGAAGTTCGAAAGTGATCCGAGCGAGGCGAAAATTGGCGGGTAGGTGAGGGTGTTTTTGGCGTCGACAGCCACAGCGAAGCGGCCACGGGGGGGGGGGCGAAACGCCAAGAGTTCTTACACCAAAACAATCGCACACTTAGGAGCGGGGAAGTTGACTTCAATCAACGATAACAGAAGTCTATATCAACCACAAATACCTCCTATCCCTCTATGAGCCACTGCAGTTGCCCATATAAGTCTCCCCTTCCCCTATGTCCACTTCCGGGCTAACAAAAGGAGGGACAACTCCCACTACCCATAGACTTTCGGCTATGGCATTTATGTGTCCGGCTCTTTAAGGCTTTCCTTATAGTGTCCGCGCTTTTCTCACAGCTTAACTGGCGGCTGAACGGTCCCCAAACTCTCACGCATTCCCGCATTAATGCTTTCCTGAAAACACAAACACACACCGGAAGCCAAAGCATGCCTAAAGCCACAAACAAGCGCGCTCCCAGAAGCTATTCGAACAACAAATGAAGCATCATGAGAGCATGCCGAGCAGCTGCCATATTTTCCCACAAAAATCCTCGGATCCTATCAAAATCACACCTTATCACTCGAAAGCCTGCAGACTGCAGATATCTGTGTCGGTACACGGTTCCTTTCTCCTCCCAAATTCTTCTTTCAGCCCTCTATATTTTTGTTTTCAAGCTGGGTACCAGTTTGTACTTCTTTATACTTCCTCTATTATTCCCTTTGTTCCTATGTCCTTTCTTAGAATGTATTCGTTCCTTGTTGTGGAATCCCGGTGGTAGATGCAGAACTAAACAACTTCACTATATTGCTAGTTTATATCTTTCTTATCATTCTAGTAGTAGTGATTCTCGATATCAATCATCTTGACTATTACCTATTATCGCTTCTCTATTTAAACGATCGCGCATTGCTACGACCTACAAGCCGGTCAGGCCCGGTCAGATAGGCCTTTAAAGCCTGACTATGGCCCACATTCCGGCCCAGTTTCCAACCGAAGGAAAAAGAAGGGGAGGAAAAAAACCCCAGGCCGGTCGGCCTTGACCTCAAGCTTAGCCAGAACTGGCCGCTTGCGAACACTGGCCAATATTGCCTCGTATAAACAAATGCTAAGATTCAGCAGTTGGGGCGCCCGGGGTCGCTGCTTTACACATCCTTGATCCTTGCCCAGCGGGTGGTCGGGGCCCCAGCTGCCGGAAAAACCGTATTTTTGACGGAAAGGTGGCCATCAACGAATTGCTTTTGTCGGGGTGCTGTATGTACAAAAGAAAGTTTCTAATTGTGACAAGGTTGGCTGGTTTGCTTGAGGGTGGCTCTCGCGATCGGAAAATTGGGCGGGAAGTTAGGTATGGGTGGTGGGTATTGTACCTCTATTCGATGTCCTGGTACAGTAAGCTTGTAATTTACGGCTCGAGGCACCATTCGTTCGCGGCTATCTGAACATGATGTGGTAGTCGCTCCCCGGGGGCCATCCTACCCACTGCTGCCAAGGTATATATAATTAGTTTGGTTTGTGATTACCCCACAACTCCCCCACTTCTACTTTCCATACTTCTACCACAACTAAGGTCTATATTCGAATCGTGTGTGGGTTACTGTTAGATTTTGATTTTTCAAACTTTCCAAAAAAACAAAAAAATCGTTGCAAACAGCGGATCCTACCTAGATCACCGTTGTATTGTGCATATGGAGGAAACTCAAATTTCCGGCACATCTGCTTGGGTGAGGTTTAGGAGCTAGTATATAATTATAGTTGATCAGATTTATTCCCTTGCTCTATTTTAACCTTTTTGTTTGAGCGTCGCATTGCTTGAGAATAAACTACGGGATAGGTCAAGTAGGCTCAGTCTGACTTGTCTCCGGGAGGGGGCTCGATAGAATTGAGGCATTTTTGGGTGTAGACAAGGGGTTAGAGCGCTAAATAATCCCCGGGATAGTACCGTCTCAAAATCACAATATCTAGGGCCAATTTTCTTGTTCATGGTGGGTCTAGGAATGCCTGAGCCGGGTCCTCATGTATTGGAGAGAGAAGCCTATGTGTAGTTTATCGATCTATCGATCTATCTCTAGCAAGGGAAAACAGAGAGGGAGTGGATACATAAAGGAGAGTTGAAAAGGGGGAGATTTTGTAAAAAGGAGTCAAGTTATTCGATAGGGGAATTTTAATCAGGATAAATAATGCCGGTCAAAAAAATGGACTAGTTCCAAGTAGTAAGGCGGCTGCAGGGTAAACACAGGAAGCCTTCGTTTCTGAACGTTAGCAAATATCAGAAGGCTTGAGAGGGGTGTCTACATACGTGTGATATTCCGGAAAATGCTAGTGGTGGGGAATATAAAGGCGGTGTTATACGACTTAAGAGTGATGCAAAGGGCCTAGGAGAAATGGCTGCAACAGCCCATACCACGCCGCCCAAAGCTGAGCAAGGCTAGCACTAGACAAGGAGGAACCGCTAACCATTTGAGGGTAGCCAATTAAATATCGCGCGGCTGTGCTTGAGCTGAGGTCTTTAATGGGAGATGGAGCGCTGGGCATTGGAGGCTCGCACAGATACAGGGGCTTTTGGTAGCCTTACTGCTCATTCATGTCCCCTCCTGGAAGGGTGGGAGAGTGGTGTAGCGCTGTGTTGATCTGGATTATGGAGTCGACACGGTTCCAGCAATAGTTGGTTCATGTCCTCAGGCGGTAGCCCACCGGAATGGTGTTCAACCACTCTCATCTAGACGGTTAGGATCAACATTGTCCCTTTTCTGCAATAACTTGACAATTCCTTCGTGTCCCCTGATAGCAGCCCATGTAAGTGGTGTCCCGTTATTCTTATCAGAGTGATTGGGGTCGACATTTTCTCGTTTCAGCAATAACTCGACTACGCTTGTGTGTCCCTCCATGGCCGCACACAAGAGTGGTGTTCGATGATTCTTATCAGGGCGATCGGGGTCGACGTCTTCCCGTTCCAGCAGCAATTTGACTACTCCGTCATATCCCTCAATAGCAGCACACCTGAGCGGTGTTCGAGCATTCCCGTCTGGACGATTGGGGTCGGTATCTTTCCGTCCCAGCAACAACTTGACCACTCCTTCGTGTCCTTTGGTAGCTGCCAACCCGAGCGGTCCTTCGCCATTCTTATCCGGGCAGTTGGGGTCGATATTGTCCCGTTCAAGCAATAACTTAATCACTTTTTCATGTCCCTCAATAGTGGCGACCCAGAGCGGTGTTCGGTCAGCCTCATCTGGGCGATTGGGGTCGACGTCCACTCGTTCCAGCAATAGCTTGACCACTTCCTCGTGTCCCTTGACGGCAGCACACGCAAGTGGTGTTCGATTATTCTTGTCTGAGTGATTGGGATCGACATTTCCCCGTTTCAGCAATGATTTAACCACTCCGTCATGCCCCTCACTAGCAGCACACCCGAGCGGTGTTCGACCATTATCATCTGGGCGATTGGGGTCGACATCTGCTTGTTCTAGTAATAGTTTGACCACTCCTTCGTGTCCCTTGGTGGCAGCCCACGCCAGTGGTGTTCGATCGTTGTTATCTGAGCGATTGGGGTCAATATTGTTATGTCCAAGCAATAGCTTGACAACTCCATGGTGTCCCTTGGTAGCAGCCCACGCAAGTGGCGTGCGGTCGTTCTTATCGGGGTAATTGGGGTTAATATTTTCCCGTTCCAGTAATAACTTGACCACTCCTTCGTGTCCCATGATAGCAGCCCACCTGAGTGGTGTTTGGTCATGCTTATTAGGCCGATTGGGGTCGACATCTTCCCGGCCCAGCAATAACGTGACCACTCCTGCGTGACCTTTGATAGCAGCCCACCCGAGTGGTCCTTCATCCTTCTTATCCCGGCAGTTGGGGTCGATATTGTCATGTTCAAGCAATAACTTGACCACGTTTTCATGTCCCTCGATAGCAGCACCCACGAGCGGTGTTCGGTCAGCCTGATCTGGGCGATTGGGGTCGACTTCTGCTCGTTCCAGCAGTAGTTTCACCACTCCTTCATGCCCCTTGATGGCAGCACACGCGAGTGGTGTTCGATTATCCTTGTCCGAGTGATTGGAGTCAACATTTCCCCGTTTCAGCAGTAACTCGACCACCCCTCTGTGTCCCTCCATTGCTGCACACAAAAGTGGTGTTCGGTGATTCATATCAGGGCGATCGGGGTCGACGTCTCCCCGCTCCAGCAGCAACTTGACAACTCCTACTTGTCCCGTGATGGCAGCACTCCCCAGTGGTGTTCGATAATACTCGTCAGCCCGATTAGGGTCAACATCTTCCCGTTCCAGCAACAATTTGACGACTCCTTCGTGTCCGTGGACAGCAGCCCACCCGAGTGGTCCTTCATCATTCTCGTCCGGGCGGTTGGGGTCGACATCTTCCCGTTCCAGCAATAACTTGACCACTGATTCGTGTCCCTTGATTGCAGCCCACCCAAGTGGCCCTTCGCCGTTTTTGTCAGGGCAGTTGGGGTCCACATTTTCCCGTTCCAGCAATAACTTGACCACTCCTCGGTGTCCCTCGCTAGCGGCCCATCCAAGCGGCGTTCGATCATATATATCCGGGAGATTTGGGTCGACATTTTTCTGCTCCAGCAGTATCTTGACCGCTTCGTCATGTCCATTCCTCGCCGCCCATGAGAGTGGCGTACTACCTCCACAATCTTGTTCGTCGACCTTATAACCTTCAGAGTTTATCAATACAGTCACAAGTTCAACAATCCCGAAGAACGATGCGCAGTGTAGGCCAGGGAAGAGGGGGGAAGTAGTGATGCCCTCAATATATTCGGGTGGTAGTACCTGCCCCAGAAGTGATACAGCAGATATGTGGTCTTCGTACTGTTTCAAGAGTTCCAGCGCGAGCGTCCTCGCATGGTCAGAGAGATCTTTGTTGGCATGTGTTCCCCAATATCTCGAAGAGTATTTGAGGAATGGCATGCTCCCACGATCTGGGAGAGAATGAGATGTGAGGTTCTTGACCTGTTGTGAGTTCAGATAGGTTAAGCAGGTTTCCGCAAGTGCCGAGTGAGGTTTGTTGAAGAGACCTGGATAATTGCAAAGGTACTCTTGGACCGTATAGTGAACTGACCGTACAGTCGAAGCCTCCTTGTCCACTGTGATCAGGCCTTGGCAGCAGTCTAGCAATGTGCCTATCGAAGGGACATTTTGAAGGTCAAAATCCATCACCCCTATTTCCACAGCTAGCGCATGGCGCAGCTCGTTCACGTGCAATGGCCGTTCCGAATAACAGACCCATGTGAGAGCTGCCATCGCAAGATTGGCCTTTTCCTCGTCCTGAGCCTGTATACGCTCCAGTGTCGCATCATATGCATCGCCTAACCCTACCCCGTCTTTTATTGCCTTGAGTGTTTTCATCCGCCGTGAAACAGTGGTACCTCTGAGGATTGCCTCGATGTGGAGAGAGGCCAGTAGGAATCTAGGTTTGATTACGTCAGCCATTAACGTAGGGTAGCGTTGCCCTTGATATCATTACTACATACGTTTCTGAACTTATCGCGGGAATGCTCTTGGTGATATCTCCCTCCAATGTGCTACTCGTTTCAGCTAGGACCGTGTCCTTCCTAAGTTTCTCACGCAGAAATTTAAGGACCCCATCTTCCGTAGCCCGTATAAACATGAAGGTCGCCGCTCCACCCAACTCCCTCTCCACCTCACCCCGGACTTGTGGCCTCCCGGTCATAAATATACGGGTATTCGGAGACCCTCGCAGAATCTGACCTAATGATTCAAGGACCACCAATCGATACTCTGGCACACATTCATCAAGTGCATCAACACATATGAATATGCGCTTCGTGGCTGCGATTCTCTGAAACATCTTCAAAATCCCCGAAACTTGTAGCCTCCTACCCCCAATGACCCTTTTCTCCTTTTGAAAATCCCGGTATATCACCTCCGGAATTTCACACTCTCCACTCACGAGCTGCCTCAACAGGGAGCCAAGCATATTTGCAGGCGACTGCTCGTTCCGGGCCGCAAAGTCGAAGTAAAAACAGGCAACGGTAGGATCCCCCTCCTTCCGGGTTTCGTCGCATAGCTTGTCTATAACTAGCGAACTGTCATCACAACCTATTAGCAATAGCACTCTTTAATTCCCCGTAACAATACACGCTTTCGTACATGATGTAACTCTTTCCCACTCCCGGATTACCCTCGCAAAATAAGGCCGGATGGTAGGATTCATCCTTCCTACCGCCATTATGCCAGTGCCTAAACTCTTCAGTTTCCAGCACCCAAGCACCTATGCTGTCGATCCTCCGGGCTCCGATGTCTCGATGGCGCACTCGTGGTTCTAATGGAGATAGCCAAGCCAGTATTTCGGATCTATCATCGGGGGTAGTGTAATAAAAGGTGTTCACAATGTTGAAGGAGTTATTGTTATTGTTGAAAGGCTCTGTCATTTTTTTACCTTTTCGCCGCTTGGAATGTTATTGAAAACAAGGTGTTGATTGATTTGAGGTTCGTTAATGAAATTGCTTGAAGCCGAGGAAAAGCGGGGTCGATGGAGCCTTGTGCCTAACCAACAACCCTGTTCCCAAAGACCCGTTACACAAACACTGGCGAACTGATTTTGTCTCAGATACTGAGGATTTTCACAAGTCCGGGAAAGGTATGATAGTAACCTTGCGTCGAACCACTCTAGCCCTACAGTCTCTCATGGGGTCGTGACGAATATCAGGAGGTGACGAACAGGGATCAGTAGCAGGTATTTTTTTGTTACTCTACTTTGACGAATTCGATTTTGTGTTGCCAAATACCCCTGTTCGTCACCTCCTGATATTCGTCACGACCCCATGAGAGACTGTAGCCATTTTCTTTTCTGTTGATTAATTCCTCGGAAGCAGAGATCCGGGTCACCGCTCCTCGTGGCGCTGTTCAAGGTTGTTTTAGGGTCTAACTTTACCCGCCACGCCGTAAACATTTCCCCAAGAATCATGTTTTATTCAAGTGTATAGTACCTCGCCAATACCCAAAACTGCTGATTAAGCGGGCGGGTACTAAGAAATTCAGAAGATAATATCATCTAGTAATATTATGGTAAGGAAACCTCCTGAGACATGGGCGCACTCTTTGATGCGGACTTTAGTGATGCACAGGTCACAATATTATGGGAAAACGGGAACCATTATAGACCGTCCTTTTGGACGCGTGAGCCGAGAGACTGTGGCGGTGCGTGGGGCAACGAATTTTGATGTGCTTAGGGCGCAATATAAGTAAGCTTGGGGGCCGATTACTACGAGTACCGGTATGGTACAAGTATTCAAGTACCGGCAGACCCACCCGAGCAGGCAACCCATCCAGCAGCCGGAGACAGCACCGACTGCCAAGGACTGCTTGACTGTTCGAGGTGTGCAGGCAGGTATTGTGGTTACATGGATAGTAACCCATTAACGTGATTTACGGGGAAGCGGCTCACGACAGGGATCCGGCTCACCCATATCAACCGGTGAAAAATCACACCTACATTTTATTATCTCAATGAATAAGAGAGGTATTAGTTTGAAATTTTAGATACAAGTACTTTAAGATATAGAGAATCAGAAAATATAGTTTTTATTTCTCAGGTAAAAATTGCTGCTCTGGTATAGTGGTTTTAAGATTGCCTATCTCAAAAAAGAATTGCCCTCTTTCCAAATGATATAAAAATTCAAAAACTTCCAAGAAGGATATTATAAAATAGATAGATGGATAGTAGAAGTCTTATATATTCAGAGTAAACTGGTATTAATTTTGTTTATATAAATTGCCTAGAGCAGTAGTGGTCAAAAGAGAGATGAAAAACTATCTACAAATTACATACAAATTGTATCAATTTGACCATGTAATATCTACATACATAGTTGGCCTATGAATCCAATATCTTGGAATATCCTTTATTATGATCTATAGAGTTAGTATTGAAGATTTGAAGTTAGGCAAATTCACCTGGCATATTCTATTCTCCATTCAATTTAGAGAGTAATTGTATATAACTACTGAGCTTTTTGCCATTGTTAAATAGTTATAATAACATTTTCAAACCAAATACAAGTCTATCCATATTTGATTCACATTAGATAACAAGGATTGATAGTAAGCATGTTGTGTAGACAAGTATATCTAATTGTATCTACTAATCTGTACACAATTATGACAATTTGACTATAGACAATTAACATGGAATCTGATGAACCAATATAAAATTTCCTGGCTTCAAGAAGTGTAGTTTTACTTAGTAAACCATTTACCTTAATCTGATAATTGATTGTCATTTCAAATAATTCATTGTTGCAATTTTAACTAAGTAACAGAACTTCTCCCTTGCTTTTACTAGTTTGAGAATCATCAAAGTACAGATTATTCAAAACATTGTTCTATGAGTTTAAACCTTCAATATCTACTCTAGAGAAGATAATAAAGGATATTCCAAGAAATTGGGTTCATAGGCCAACTATGTATGTAGATATTACATGGTCAAATTGATACAATTTGTATGTAATTTGTACATAGTTTTTCATCTCTCTTTTGACCACTACTGCTCTAGGCAATTTATATAAACAAAATTAAAACAAGTTTACTCTGAATATATAAGACTTCTACTATCCTTCTATCTATTTTATAATGTCCTTCTTGGAAGTTTTTGAATTTTTATATCATTTGGAAAGAGGGCAATTCTTTTTTGAGATAGGCAATCTTAAAACCACTATACCAGAGCAGCAATTTTTACCTGAGAAATAGAAACAATATTTTGTGATTCTCTATATCTTAAAGTACTTGTATCTAAAATTTAAAACTAATATCTCTCTTATTCAGGGAGATAATAAAAGGTAGGTTTGATTTTTCACCGGTTGCTATGGGTGAGCCGGATCCCTGTCATGAGCCGCTTCCCCGTAAATCACATTAATCAGGACAGACAGGGGAATATTCGGCTAGCTAACCTGAAAAAAACTGTTCTATAAATTCTTGGCCTCCCTTGTTCTTGCGTCCGATGGAATTTACAAACTCACTTCCGAGGCAAAGTCACGTTTCGTCCGTCTAGCCACGAGAATTTAGTCTAGCACCGGAGAAAACTTGGTAAACACTTTTGCACCGTCTGCCGGAAAACGATGTCGATTGAAACACCACCCTCTAGTTTCATCGCTCTAGTTTTATCACACAAATTTTAGAACCAGACGGTAGGTAAAAGGGAACCATCGAAGAAATATTCAAAGCCTCTCACAGCACCAATAGCCCGGCGACCGCAACAACCATCCCAACTAGATAGTCTACCACATGAACAGCCAGAACAGCGCGACGTCCCTCTTCCTTCTGCCGCCAGGAGTTCGGGAGGCCCCTCAATTGTGGCTGCTTGCAAAACTCTGATCCTCAGCGCCTGCCGGAGTTTCATTCCGCTCGTAAGGTGAGCAATATGGAGGGTTGGAACAAGCCATTGCCAATTGGGCAAAGCGTGGGGGAGCTGCATGGAAGTCTTTAGAGGAAGGTCACCGTGGTTGCTCAGTGGTCATAGCTCACTACGCACGGACCAGAGAGCCACCCACATATATAGAACCCTCGCCTCCCAGCAGTTGAGTGCCTCAATGCTCGCTTCAACTCACATCCTCGTCTTCAAGCTCGCTACAGCTCGCGTTTTTTGTTACCCACCCACCACCCCAAACTACCGCATGGCGCCCACATTGTCAGCTAGGGATCTATCGGTGCCAACGATCTCAAGCGACAAGGGCAGCGACACATCCCCACCGCCTCCGCCAGTGGAATCATAGAAGACACTCGATTGATGGAATGGATCACTTGGATAGTTGTTGGGTTTCTTATTTCGTTGTACTCATCCGGTTTTCATTATCTCATTAGGTATCTTCTCAATGTATTCTCTTAGCTTTGCAAAATTGGACAGAGCAAATTTCGGTCATTACTTGACTTTCCAATCTATTTTTCCAACTTTCCTCTCTCCCGCAGCCTGACCCAACAGGCTCGTGGTCCAAATTGGGTAGGGTTTTCTTATGTTCGGTCAAGGATAGCAAATTGGGATACTTGAATTGAGAAGATCCAGATGGTGGGTTGGATACTTCCGTTCTGTGACCTTAGCCATCATAATGTGTGAGATAATGCGGCACCCCAAAGCAGGGCGGAGCAGGTTACCGTCGAGAGCGTCAGAGCCCCTAGGGCTGGCTAGTAGTAGCACAGGGGTTAGTTTGGAAGCCATTCGAGGGGGCGGAACCTTGCGTGTAGGCGAGCGCGTTGCGTACTGGTGTGAGACATCGCGCTGTGAGTTAAAGTCGAATTGACAAAAAACTAGGGCCGTTAGCTATTTTACACCAAAAACAGTCATTTTCAGAAGCTCATACATCAACATTCCCCAATCAAGAAATTGCAAGAAATTGCAAGAACTCTGGGGGCAACAATTTATTTCTGTATTTCTGTAGTGAAAATATCAAGCCTGTAAATTGATCACTCATGATTTCTTGTGCAATGGTGTGCAAAGATCAGAAAGTGACTTAGGAATTTGTATCCGGGTGCACTACAGGAGATACCTGGTAACCAACCACCTTGGTTATAGGCTATCTCTGGTATCTCAATTCTATAAGCCTTCTACCTATTTTCTTCTTAAAAACTACTCTCTACCTATTCCCCAGTTTGATTTGGCCTAAAGTGGAACTTACAGACCCATCATGGGTGATTAAATGGCTGGTAAAGAGGGCTTTGTTTTGGTGTAAAATGGCCGTTGGCTCGAGCTTCTTGTCCACCGGCTTTTAGTATCATAAGCAAAAGATTTTACAGCCAGACACAACCATTCATCTGCGGCTGTCTCGGCATGGGGTGGTACATAGCCTCGCGGTAGTCATGCCAGCCACAGCTACCGAGGATATTCGATACTGTGATAACCTCACAACCCCCCACCCTCCCCCTCCGACTCCTACTTTCTATGCTTTCTGCAAGCTACTCATGGATTTGTATTTTTCAATCTTTCTCGGAAAAAATATCCTAGGGCTGTACAAGTATAATACTGTACTCGGGCGAAAACTAAAGATTCGGAAAAAGTGACAAGACATAGTTGCCCGCCACCCGCAAAGCTTTTTCATGTTGTCAACACCACAATATCATGAACTACAATCCAAGCTAGCTCAATATTCACAATGATGCGTGAAAATAAATTATTCCCCTCTTGTGAATAACAATCATTCAAACGAGATAAGTTTCACAAAGTCTTCAAAGGGAGGGAATAAGTTAGTTGGAGGAATTCGGGTTCACGATTGTTGATTTCAGATTATCAAAGAAGACATCACAATGGTTCCTATGAAAAAGGTCCAGCTGGTGGCTGGCAACTATTTGTTGTCACTCCTTCCGAATCTTTAAAATTTGCGTCGGGGTATAGTGAGCAGGTGATTTGAGTTCAGAGGGTCGGTTTTCTCAAGCTAATTTAATGGTTCCGATTGAGCCCTGCAAGGCTGGAGATAATTTACAGGGTGGGCAACGTATAAATACGCTCAATCTACCTTTCTTATTCGGGAAGGAAGGGATTTGGGAGGGCTTCAGGATATGGCAAGTAGTCTTCTGGTTGGATGAGAAATTCGAGTGATAATTCATGCGAAGAATAATATCAGAATAATATCATCTCAAAATCCCAAATGCTAGGATTGGTTCTGCTGTTGATGGTGGCTCCAGGAACGGCAAAGCTAGGTCTTTACTTATTAGAGGAAGAAGGCTATGTGGAATTTATCTATCTGACGATCTATCCATCTATCGCGCGCAAGCGGAAACAAGGGGGAAATGGATACATAAGGAGGAGCTGAGAAAAGGAGATTTTGTAATGGGGGATCTATTCGATGGGTGAATTGTAATCAAGACTGGTAATGAGGGTCAAAAAACGAAATAGTTGCCCGGCGGCTGCACTGTAAACAGAAGGAACCGAAACTAGTAAGTCTTCTCTCCTAAACGTTAGCAAATATTGTATGGTTTCGGAAGGGTAAGTCTGCATGCCTGTAGTATCATATTACGGACAATGAGGGCAGTAGATAATCCCAAGGTCGGGCTATGAGGTTGATGTGCAGGACAGAGAAGGGGAAAATGGAAGATGATGAGAGCCGCAATAGCCCATGCCGGGCCGCTAGAGCTTGGGCAAGGATAGTCTATTGAAAGAGAGGGCCTCCGCACGATTTAGGCGTAACCAATAAACTACTGAAGGGCTCTACTTCGACTCAGGTCTTGCACAGGAAATGGGCCACTGGCGTCAGAGGTTCTCACAGACTCTGGGTCATGTTGTAGTTTCATTGCTCCTCCATGTATCCTCCCGGAAGAACGATGGAGTGGTGTGCCGCCGTGTTTGTTTTGTCTGGCTGCCAGTCCTAGGGGTAGCTTCACCATTTTTTTCGTGCTGTTGGGAGGTAGCCCACCCAAGTGGTGTTTAATCACACTCGTCTAGACGATTAGGATCGATATTTTCCCGTTCCCGCAATAACTTAACAACTCCTTTGTGTCCCTGGATAACAGCCAACGCGAGTGGTGTTAGGTCATTTATATCCGGGCGGTTGAGATCAACATTTTCTTGCGCCAGCAATAACTGGACCACTCCTTCGTGTCCCTTAAGTGCAGCACAGCCGAGCGGTGTTAGGCCATTCATAGCGGGGCAGTTAAGATCAAAATTTTCTTGTTCCAGCAATAATTTGACAACTGCTTCGCGTCCCTCGATAGCAGCTAACGCGAGTGGTGTTCGACCACGCTTATCCCGGCGATTGGAGTCGATATTCCCCCGCTGCAGCAATAATTTCACCACTCCTTTATGTCCCCAAAATGCAGCACCGCTGAGTGGTGTTACGTCGCCTATATCTGGGTGATCGGCGTCGACATTTTCCCGTTCCAGTAATAACTTGACAACTGCTTCGTGTCCCTCAATAGCAGCGCAGCCGAGTGGCGTTCGGCCATTCATATCCGGACGGTTGGGATCGACATTTTCTTGTGCCAGCAATAGCTGGACTACTCCTTCGTGTCCTAGAAGCGCAGCACAGCGCAGCACACCCAAGTGGTGTTTGATCATACTTATCTGGGAAATTGGGGTCGGCATCCCCCCGTTCGAGCAATAACTTGACCACCCCTTCGTGTCCCGTGATCGCAGCCAACCCGAGTGGTGTTTGATGATTCTCATTTAAGTGATTCGGGTCGACATTTTTCTGTTCCAGTAATAACTTGACCATCCCTTCGTGTCCCTGGACAGTAGCCAACGCGAGTGGCGATTGATGATTCTTATTCGAACGATTCGGATCGACATTTGCCTGTTCCAGTAATAACTTGACCACCCCTTCGTGCCCATTATTAGCGGCATACATGAGCGGTGTGTGATGATCCCTGTCAGGATGATCGAGGTCGACGTCTTCCCGTCCCAGAAACAGCTTGGCCACTCTGTCATGTCCCTCAACAGCAGCACACCCGAGTGGTGTTCGATCGTTCTTGTCTGGGCGATCGGGGTCGACATCTTCCCGCTCCAGCAATGACTTGACTACCGCTTCGTGCCCCTTGATAGCAGCCCACGCAAGTGGCCCTTGGCCGTTCGTGTCCGGGCGGTTGGGGTCTACATCCCGTTCCAGCAATAACCTGACCACTCCTCCGTGTCCCTTGCCAGCGGCCCATCCGAGTGGTGTTCGGTCATACACGTCTGGGCAATTGGGGTCCACATTCTTCTGCTCCAGCAGTGACTTGACCACCCCTTCGTGTCCCCCGATCGCAGCATACGCGAGTGGTGTTAGATGATTCTCATCTGGCTGATTCGGGTCGACATGTGCCTGTTCCAGTAATAACTTGACCACCCCTTCATGTCCCATAAAGGCTGCGCATAGGAGCGGTGTTTGATGATTCTTATCAGGACCATCGAGGTCGACGTCTTCCCGTCCCAGAAACAGCTTGACCACTCTGTCATGTCCCTCAAGAGCAGCACACCCGACCGGTGTTCGGTCATTCTTGTCTGGGCGATTGGGGTCGATGTCTTCCCGCTCCAGCAATAACTTGACTACCGCTTCGTGCCCCTTGATGACAGCCCACCCAAGTGGCCCTTCGCTACTCGTGTCTGGGCGGTTGGGGTCTACATTTCCCCGTTCCAGCAATAACTTGACAACTCCTCCGTTTCCCTTGATAGCGGCCCACCCAAGTGGTGTTCGATCATACGCATCCGGGAGATTGGGGTCCACATTCTTCTGCTTCAGCAGTATTTTGACCGCTTCCTCATGTCCATTTCTCGCCGCCCATGTGAGTGGCGTACTACCACTGCAATATTGTTCGTCGACTTTGTAACCTTCAGCATTTACCAACAGAGTGACAAGTTCCACAATCCCAAAGAACGATGCGCAGTGTAGGCCAGAGAAGAGCGGGGAAGTATCCATACCCCGGATATATCCGGAATACGGTGTCTGCTCCAGAAGCGATACAGCGGATATGTGGTCTTCGTACTGATTCAAGAGTTTTAGAGCAAGTGCCATCGAATGGTCTGAGAGATCCTTGTTCGCATGGGTTCCCCAATATCTCGCTGAATATTTGAGGAATGGCATGCTTCCATAGTCTGGGAGAGAATGGACTGTGGCGTTCTTGACCTGTTGCGAGTTCAGATAGGTTAAGCATGTTTCTCCAAGTACTGAGTGAGGTTTGCTGAAGAGACCAGGATGACTGCAAAGGTACTCCTGGACCGTATAGTGGATTAACCGCACAGTCGAAGCCTCCGCGTCGACCGTGATGAGGCCCTGACAGCAGTCTAGCAATGTGTCGATTAAAGGAACATTTTCAGGATCAAACTCGGCTTCTCCTATCTCCACTGCAAGCGCCTGGCACAGCTCGTCCACGCTTAATGGCCGTTCCGAATGACAGACCCATGTGAGGGTGGCCACCGCAAGCTTTGCCTTTTCCTCGTCCTGAGCCTCGATGCGCTCCAGTGTCCCACCGTATGCATCCCCCAATCCTACTCCATCTTTTATGGACTTGAGTGTCTTCCTCCGCCGTGAAAGGGTGGTACCTCTGAGGATTGCCTCGATGTGGAGAGAGGCCAGTAGGAATCTAAGTTCAAATACGTCAGCCAATAATTTAGGGTAGCTTTGCCCTTGACCTCGTTGCTACGAACGTTTCTGAACTTATCGCGGGAATGCTCTTCATAATATCCCCCTCCAATGTGCTGCTCATTATAGTTGGGGCCGTGTCCTTCCTGATTCTCTCGCGCAGAAATCTCAGTACCCCCTCTTCCGTAGCCCTTATAAACATGAAGGTTGCCGTTCCACCCAACTCCTTCTCCACCTCACCCCGCACATGTGGTCTTCCGGTCATAAATAGGTGATAGCGACACTCTGATGGCAGCTCGCTCACAACCCAATGATAACTGGGGTAGCGTAGGTAACGGCGCGAAGCACGGAGAAAAGCACGTAGGTGGTGGTTCCGGTATGTGATGATAATGATGTGGA
>Ga0307509_10001436_pt1 | contig 40231 bp, 33 predicted proteins | sample 10_EM_MG_FD_202245 | JGI IMG/M metagenome (GOLD analysis project Ga0307509, IMG submission 202245) | Populus trichocarpa ectomycorrhiza microbial communities from riparian zone in the Pacific Northwest, United States - 10_EM | ecosystem: Host-associated > Plants > Roots > Unclassified | place...
TGAAAAAGGCAGTCGAAGAGAACAGGGAGATAAAGCAACCGGAAAGATTCAGACAGGAGATAAACTGATCTCCCGACGAACGAACTAAAATCAGGTAGAAAGCCTGAGATTAGAGACTTGAAGCTACTGTGAGGTATGAATCAAGGACCGTGATTGGCGTAACCCTGAAATGCGACAGGTCACCGAAGGTTTAAACAAGACAGGGTTTATTTTGCTGGTTAATCATCCTGCTTAGACGTTCCGACACAAATCTCTCTTATCCAAGTTAGTATGATAGTAGTAGAGCTTTACGGTACCGTACAGCCGGTACTAGTACTGTCAGATGTGTTGGATGGACTCATTGTGGCAGACGAATAACTATGCAATGTCTTCACCCTGTTTACAAGTACCCGGGAATAACGTTTTCGTGTATACAAGTTTCCTAACCTATTTTGAAGGGGACTGGGGGAAATACCAGCAAAACAAAACAGGGAGTTATCATACTTAAAGGGGAGATTTGGACATTCTAAGACTGATTTCTCTTATTCAAGTTAAACGGTATCACAATATGGAGGCGAAATCTTGGCATTGGGGTACCCAATGCCATGGTTTACGGTAGCGGTATGATACATCAATTCAACTGTTTCCAGGGAAAAAAAAGGTCCCACCAACCAGCTCGGGCGTGGGGTCTTGCCTCCCTACCGTATCTTAGTGCTCCTCCCACCCTTTACATAAACTCTCACACATAAACTTTCACAATTCTTCCTCTTCAGTGCCCCTCACCCTCTTCCTCTCCCCCCTTTTTACTAATTTATTCCCTTTCCCTTTCCCTTCCTTTCCTCTTCCTTGACTTAATCACTGAGCGACAATGCCGCCTCCCGCTCGGATCCTACAACGACCTGCGCTTGCGGTTATTAGAGGGGCTACGAGGGGATTTACCGGTGGTTCGACGGCAAGGCTAAAGCCCCTCGCTAGTGGCGCCATACAAGTTCGAAAAGACCCTGAGATTGGAATTGCAGAGCCGCTGCCAGAAGTAGAGCCACGAGCATTACCGTCCAGGCTCGAGAGGATCAGGACCGCGAAGCCATTTTCCGAGTTTTTGACCGACGGGTTCGGACGGGAGCATACTTATTTGAGGATTTCTGTTACGGAGAGATGTAACCTTCGATGTGTGACCCCCACGTTCCGTACAAAAACCTCCTCGGCTTGCTGATTTGTGGGGGGGGCTTGTCTGTGCAAAATAGGTGTGTATTGCATGCCCGCCGAGGGAGTTCCGCTCTCGCCGCCCGCACACTTACTATCCACTCCGGAGATTTTGGAAATCGCAAGGCTGTTTGTGAGTCAGGGGGTTACAAAGATTCGATTGACTGGTGGTGAGCCTACCGTGCGGAGGGATATTGTTGAGTTGGTCGAAGAGTTGGGGAAGTTGCGGAGTATTGGGTTGAAGGAGCTTGCTATTACTAGTAACGGGATCGCCTTGCACAGGAAGTTGCAGAGGATGGTTGATGCAGGACTCACGGGACTAAACTTGAGTTTGGATACGCTTGATCCGTTTCAGTTTCAGATTATGACGAGACGGAAAGGTACTTTCACTTCTGCAAATAACTTAATAAGGAGGGAGTTGATGTGACCTTTGCGGTAGGATTGGAAACGGTCTTGAAAACAATTGATACGGCACTGGGCATGGGCTTCGGCGAAGAGGGCGGCGGAAAAGTATTGAAGATCAACTCCGTCATGATGAAGGGTGTGAACGACCGTGAGATTGCGGACTTTGTGGAAATGACCCGAGATAAGCCTATTGAGGTCCGGTTTATTGAGTATATGCCTTTTGATGTAAGTCCCCCCATACGTACCCGCCTCCTCATAGCAAACTCCTCCTGACTCTCTCATCCTCTAGGGTAACAAATGGAGCAAAAGCAAAATGGTCTCATACAACGACATGGTAAACCGGATCAAGGAGACCTATCCAACTCTTCAGAAACTCCTTTCCCAGAGACCAAACGACACATCGAAAACCTGGGGCGTCCCAGGCTTCCGTGGGAGGGTTGGCTTTATCACCAGCATGACACATAACTTTTGCGGGAGCTGCAACCGACTGCGCATAACCGGCGACGGCAACTTAAAGGTGTGCCTATTTGGCGAGGCGGAGGTCAGTCTTCGGGACATGATGCGGAAGTACCGCAATAGGGACCAAGAAGTCGGGGGTGTCGAGGGGGCAGCGGGTGGGAGGGGGGAGATGGAGAATGAGTTACTACAAGTAATCGGCAAGGCCGTTGGAAACAAGAAGGAGAAGCACGCTGGCATGGGTGAGCTAGAGAATATGAAGAATCGACCGATGATATTAATCGGTGGGTAGGTCTTTCTCGTTTCCTTTTTCCTCCTGACCCCCTCAGCAAAAGAGGCAGGCAGAAAGATACTGAACTGACTTGACATCCACAGGTAACAACAGGAGCCAAAAATCAATAAACGACAAATCCCTTTCATCATCCGGTGTTTCACAGGTACATGTTTCCGGCGTTATGTTCCCTTTTATCACACCATCACAATCTCTCACTCAGACCAAACTGATCTGCGCTTACTCCACCAACTCCACAAAACAACCAATATCACCCTCGCTGCTGGCAAAAAACAACAATCCTAATTCCCCACCAACACCATCCCCACTCCCACCCCCATCTCCCATCTCACCGCCCCAACCCCCTTCCTCCTCGCCCCCGCAAACACTGACACATATAACCACGACCGGTGAAGCCCACATGGTCAGCATATCTGCCAAACCCCCCACACCCCGCACCGCCACCGCCCGTGGCCGCATCGTTTTCTCAAACCCTACGGCTCGCGACCTCATCCTGAAAGGTCTCAATAAGAAGGGCGACGTTCTCGGCGTGGCACGGGTAGCGGGTATCATGGCTGTCAAGAAGACGCCGGAGCTGATTCCATTATGCCATCCTATACTGGTTGATGGGGTAGACGTTAGGGTTGAGTTAGGCAACCATGGTGGTGGGGAGAAGGAGGAGGGTGGGGAGAATGGATATGTGGATATTTGCGTCACGGTTAGGTGTGAAGGAAAAACGGGGGTTGAAATGGAGGCGCTCACTGGGGCTAGTGTCGCGGCGTTGACGGTGTTTGATATGTGTAAGGCGGTAGATAAGAGGATGGTGATTGAGGGGGTGAGAGTTGTCCGGAAGAGTGGGGGACGAAGTGGGGATTTTGTGGAGTGATGGTTTGTGATTTGGTTTTCGGTCTTTTGCCTTACTAAATTCCCATTTTTTTGACTCTCAGTGGTCGTGTATAAATGTTTCGTTTTTTAAAAATTTTATTTTTAGAGTCATTGGTATCTCCCTCCCTATATAGCTAATGATGGTGATGATCATAGAGGTGGTAGGTAGGCTACGTTAGGTTAAAGTAGAATAGGCAACAGAAACAACATCCCAGGAAGAGAAGAGCATTGACGATAATTCGCCCATGGTATATCATAACGCATTTGTGAACAAGAACCCCGCACCGTCTCCCTTGTTTCTCCTTGGAAAAAACGACCCTACTTCCCACTTCCCTATTATATACGTGAAATGACGAAACTGAAAGGAAAAAAATGGGGGGGAAGGTTTTCTCCCAAGCTACCACTCGACGGAACGTTCACCATTAACGTGTTTCCCGTGAAACCCGAAACTGACTGCAATATCCAACTCTGCCCTGGCAACCTCTACCAGGTCCTTTGCCCCCAGCACTAGAAGGTAGCTCTTCTTCGCAAACCCGTCCAGCACAACGCTCAGCAAAACACCATCATCTTCCTCCGTGCCCTGCGGGTCCGGGACAAAGATGCATTCGCCAGGGGTATGTCCATGCACCTCCCAAACCAGCGAAGTCCCAGTGGTAGAATCAAACTTGACGATACCATCTAGCAGCGTGGACTTTACCCGGTTGAGCAATCCATAGGTGAACCTGTGTGGTAAAGTGACAAAGTTCGGGTTCATGGTAGGCAACTCCATGCTCGAATCCTTGTCCAGTTCGAATACCACCTCCGCCTCACTCCCGTCAACCGCAGTATCCATCCTCCAGCGGGTCAATTTCGCCCTGCCCTTTTCCGCCCATGCCCAAGCTGCTTTCGAATCGCCCTTTAAATTCTCGAGGTAAAACTTCTTGATGATGTCCAGATTTTCGTACGCCGGTACCTCCGCCACCACAGTGTCGCCCTCTTCCCACGCGTTGACGGAGTGGAAGGCGAAGAATGGCGGGCACGGATGCGAAGAGACGACTCCTCTCCTAGTGTCAGTTCTGTCAATGACATACCATCTCGTCTGTTTGTTCGGGTCCCAGGCATCGATTGCGTCTATCACGTTCTTGTGGTAGAGCATTTTGAGACCGCCCATGGCATAGTATGCCCCCCAGACGCAGAGCACCACGTAGCGGGGTGTTAGGAAGAAAGAGTGGATGTATGCTCCTGGAGCGTCTCTGATAGTTGCTAGGATCTTGGTCTTGCCCGTCGCCTTGGAGACCTGGAAGATTTTGTACTGCGGGTGCTTGCCTAGGGTTAAGTTATAGTTGAACATGTCCCCAGTCAGAGGATCGCTCCGTGCGTGTGAGGCAGAACAGGGTCCCTTGAGCTCCGGGTGAAGAGAGAGCTGATTTGCGATGCCTATGGGCTCCAGAGTCTCCGGGTCTAGGGCCTGAAGAGTCGTTGCGTCGGTTTTGTTGTACAAATTTTTGACAACCCCGGTAGCATTAGGAGCGTTTGGGAGGCCGGGATAGTTTGTTGATATGGTTACCGCGACATTGACCTTTGATGCGTTCTTTGCCCCGCCAGCTACAAGGTCCACTCGTGGTTCAAAGAAGGATACAAACTTCTTGAAGAAACTTTGGCACGGGTCCCGACGCCGGCCGAAGGAGAAGCCTGCCGGTAGCTGGCCCGTCTCTCGTATGTGTACCAGCAGGCCGTCACAGGTATGACGGGAATTGTAGAGGACTTTCGTGGGGGAGACCAGGCTAAAGCGGTGAACTTGTGCAAAGGCATCAAACCAGTGTGACATACTAATTGTTGTGCCGGAAGCAGTTCCTGTCTGGTAGCCCCCCGGACCTGTCCGATAGAGAACACCGCTGTTGTAAGTATTTTATTATCAGCTTACTGGCTAATTAACATTTTTTGCATCACGAGAGATATTCATACAGAGCATACTCCGGAATTGACCCGGTCACTCTAAGTTCAATAGGGGTTCTTTCTTCGTGGAAAATATCAAACTTTAATGTATCATTCGGATGTAAGCCATAATCCGCAAGGCTGATCCACAAATGGGATGATATGGAGGATACATACCCCCTCGGAATTAGGCCAATTCCCAAAGCTCTCTTCTTCTATCGCGACGTGTATCAGTTTCGCTGCTGTCGTTGTGTCAGGTGCACTGGTATCAGTAGGAGGTGGAGCCTTCCTGGCAGAAAACGACCTTGCCAAGGTGCTCAGTCTCCGTTTCGTGGTGCTGTTTTCTCTAGCAATGGTTCCAGCGTTCGGCATAGATTTCTGAGGTCGATGCCTCCTCCCAAAAATGTGCGGGGTCTCTGTAGTGGACGGCATAATGACAAACAAACAGAAAAGGTGATATTCTAACGCAATAACAGAGAAAACAAGAATTGGCTCCAGAAGAGAGACAACTGTCGGCCTAGAACCCCGAATTAAGGTTGGTGAGGTTTATGGTGACTTTTCGAAAGTTTGGTCAAAAAACCAATCCCAGAAACTAGTGAGCAGAGACTATATAACGGGAGAAGGATGGAAGAAGGGGCAGGAGCTGAGGGGGGGAGGAAGAGGAGAAATACTTGGGGAAAACTGATGACCGGGCATATTTTTACTATTTTATTTTTCTGATTGCCTTTGTTGTCCCATGAAAGCGAAGGCGAAACAAGACTGTTCGTTCTCAGTTGAGACCTCGGACGTTGAGTGGCCATTCCCAGGCGAGTGCTCGCTTCGTTTCCTTCCAATTCAGGAAATTTTAATCGAGAAGCTTGCCAGCCATAGCTACCCGCACATAAATTACTAGCAACGCACTTTTAAATTTCCGTCGCCAAGTTCTTATCTGTCATTCAGCATTGAATGAACACTGGAACTTCCCCCCCGGGCCTTCTATTACCAAAGAACCTCGCGAGCGTTTTTCTTTTCTTCTTTTCTTCTTTTCTTCTTTCTTTTCTTTTTTTCTTTCAAGGTTAAACTTTGTCACTCCTCACGGAGCCCTAGGGCAGTGCTCAAAGGGGCATTGAACGTGATATCTGGATGGGACCACTGGGCAAGTATCTCTCACATCATACCACCAGTTCTCCACTCTTTCCGAAGCCCAAGAACCCCGCGAGGGAAAATATGAGAAAGCACCAGCGAGGCTTGCAACGGTAACTCCGTAGAGAAGCCATACCGGTATTACCTCTACAAACCTCAATTCGAGCTGGAGGAGTGCTCCCGGAGCTGAACTTCCACGCAATGAAACTGTCAGCGATCCTATTGGTCTCATTTGGCGAGAGATGCTGTACATGATCATCAGTGCTCCTTATCTTACACAGCATGAGGCAGGAAGCATGCCATGCTGAAATCTGCATTCTCAGAGATCATCTCATGCTCGACAGGTTTGATTACAGGCGGATCATATTGTCTTCATCGACCAAAGCCTGCTTGCGGTGCTGTAGTGCCTTCCAATCGACATGCCAAGGGATTTATTTATCTTTCCCTTTCACTTTAGTCCAACTAGATCGCATGATACGCGAACTGTCCAGACAGTACCGGCGTGAGCCGCATCGGCAAGCACGGTGCGATACCCAAGTTAGACGCTCCACAACTCCCCACACCGCTCAAAGGTTTAATTAGGGTTGCTGACGAGGAGCCACAAGTCCCTGCCAAGTGATCGGCATTTCGCCAACAACCGTTTTGATCAATGGTCATGGCAAATCGGCAAAGGGTGCGTTGAGCTCTGTCAATGATCGGTGTGAAGCACCTCCTCTATGCCGGTAAGTCGCGTTAGGCTCCCGGCCCAGTGCTCCGCACCTCCCATTCTGGTTGCCCCTTAGAGGAGCCAAAAGCGTAGGCCCTTTTAGATACGATTGCTGCAATCTTGCTCGCTAGTGCAGTTGTGCTTTCGCCTTCTTAGAAGTGTAAATGGATCATAACTCAAGACCTAAAGCACAACCCTAGTTTGGGAACTGGGTTACCATACCTGCATCTCTTGGGAAAACATTATACGGTAGCGTATCACAAGGTACTAGCCCAGGCGTAAGTTGCTCCGTGATAAGAAACAGACCACCTCCAATTGAGCCGGCCTTGAAGGTCCTTCAGATAAAACACTTAGAATAATTCGTGCAAAATTTCGGCGACTAATATGGAAATATTCCAATAATCTACTCCGGAAACGCCCCCACTTCCTAGGATTATCCGTTTCTAAACTCGCTGTTTCAGCACCATGCCAGGAGATCGTTCCCAACATCATGTTATCACAAAAACACCCTTCTGACAGACTTACGCCATAGGTGCACAGAACCTCACTCGGTGCCCAATCTACCGGTAAGGTGGGACAAATTCAAACAGAACTCGTCCTGCCATCGGAACTACCCCCCCATCCATTGCTCGGTCAGGACACCAGCTACCATCCCCGCACGGTACCGTACCAGACCCTCGCGAACACTGGCACGAGGGAAAAAAATCAACTTGAAACATGATTTCGCGATATGCTCCCCCGATTTCGATCGAGGTACGAATAAATGAACTACCGGTAGCACCAGTGCCCATAGGGGTTCACATCACCGTGACTGACCAACCAACCAAATCAACCCACCTACCCGGTGCCCCAGCGGGTCGGCTCTGTGAGTGAGCTGGCGTGCTCGCGCGATGACGTCCGTGCTTCCATTACCACTCAAACCCCAAGCGAGTGGGTGGAGCCTGATTTTTTTATTGAGTAGGGTACCCGAGTGATTGCGAAGTGCTGATTGGCCTAGTAAGCGAATTGGAAACCAGGAAGTCGGAAAAACAAAAAAAAGAGGTTTAAAACCGTGTGTGACAAACGGACCGGACCTCGCTTCTTGTAGCGAATAGGAATGGGAGGGGAGAGTTGGAGGGAGTGAAGCGGGTATAAACGTGGGGGATTGTTCTTTGAAGAAGCGGACAGTACGAGTACCGATATGATCCTTGAGATTGCGGGGCCTCCTTTGCTCGGTTTTATGGAGGGTTTTATGTGAGGGGTAGAGGAAGAGGAGGATTAGTCAATCGAGGGATTTCGGAGCAGCGGGTCAAGGGTTAGGGTTGCATCTTCACTTAAGAGAAACGGTATTATTGGAGCTCAGTTCTACCAGTAGCTAAGCTAAGTGTAAAGATCCCGAGTTTTTCGATGCCACAGCAAACCCACATCTTTCCCTCAAATATGGTTCGAACAGTCCGAAAGATGCATCAAAATTTCTTGATTTTCGGATTCGATATCTTCCATTATCACTAAACTGCAGGCAATTCAACCCCCCTTACCAGGTGATAGAGGTGAATATTGCCTAGGTTTTTTTTTTCCAAATTAGTTTGACAGCCATCGGGGCGGTCAGTTTTGAAAGGCTGCATTTTTGGTGGAAGCCACTTAAAAGGCGCCACCCCAGCCACACTTTTTCATCTTATTAATCGTGTAATTGGTATGATACATATCACATCTGGAAAGTAGGTTTTTGAGGAATAATAATTTGATTTATCTTTTTACACTCTCTCGACTTGAACTCTTTCTAATTACTAGAGTACTAGGGTACATAGTTTCTCCTTGGCTTCAGGTTGTTTATTTTTGTCTGGCATTTCATCTGAATTCTTGTCATGGTAGCAATAAAATGGCAGGTAGTTCTCTGCCACACCATAGTACAGAGACATCTTACCCCTCCCACCTCCCCGAATACTTTACCCCTGCTCGAGCATCTCCTTGACTGGTACTTGTATAAGAGGATGGAAAATTACTACAAATTCGCAGATGTTCAAACTGCAGACCATGGCTAACATTAGCTGGATCATGCCTACGCATATCATCACTCGAGAATACTGAAGGGTACACCTTAGTCATCTAGACATGAGAGCGGCGGCATTAAAATTCCCACCCTCTCACCAGTCAAAGAGATAATACCTGTTCATATACACAATCATTATCTCTTACCTTTGAATCTAGAGATTAGAGGCGTACCGGAGATAGCGAATCGCAAGAGCCAATACGGTTCCACAGGAACTGGAATAATTGAACCTCGCTAAGGGTCGTCCGAAATTCCTTCTCTTGGATCGGGGGAAGAGACCGCTGCGAAAACCGACCCCCTCGGCCCCGGGCTCAAGAGGAAAAAAAAACAAAAAAAGTGCCAGACCTTACCAGCAAAGGCAACTCCAACGTCCTAGCGTGAGGTTCGATTATTCCAGTTCCTACGGTACTCAATTAAGGAAAAAAGCCAGGTCCATAGCATTGGGAGCGACTTTTGTGCCGCTCTATCGAAAGTTTTCCCCATTCACTGTTAATTCCGAATATTCATTTTGGTTGATCACAAGCTCAATTTCACATGCCTGGCTTCACGAAACCTTAACTAACGCCTTATCTTGGCGAAAGCTCGTATAACCCGGGGCAAGCCTGTCTTTTGGCGGTGAATCCTCGGAGCTGATGGATGCCTCATAGACTACCTATCCCTTCATCCGTCGTCTGCTGCGTTCAAGAGGCCGTTCAAAAGGCATTGTTTGGGAAAATTAGGAGAGCTGGAAGGCATCTTCCTTGGTTGGTAATAGGTTACTCGAGTTTCGGAAAGAACAGGCTGGGGTCTCATCACAACGATCTCTTGGGAGCAGTGATTGACTATGGGATATTGACAACGGTCCCGGACGGAATGACAAGCTATCTACCTACCTGCCTATCTCGGACCCACCGAGTGGAAGGCGGTCGGGGTATCCAACTACCTTATGTTTGTCGGGTTAAAAATAACTTACGGTAGTTGACGAATTGATGACGCACCGCGGGTGATTCACGCGAAGCTGTGTCGGCGGAGGTATTCCAGTGCAGTATTGGGTATCGGCTCTCATTGCGAAGTCACCGCCTAGTCTCCCACCTAGTTTGAAGAACCTCATGTGGGATTTCCGAACGCTGGTACCTCCTATCATCACAGGATGCCGTCGGCTTGGTGCGATTTGGGGTGACCGCCGTTGACCTACCATGGGTTTTATGAGGCTTATCCTTCTGGGACTGGTGATTCGGATGATCACATGTGCCGGGTCCCGCTACCACCGCGGGGATCTTGGGGGGAAACCTCCTGCTGTTGGGTCTTAATCGCTGGTAGGGCGGTCCTGGGGGTTGCTGAGGTGGTTCGGGATTTGGATTGGTGGTAGGCTTTTGTTCATTTTGCACGTAGTTTGTAGTTCTTAGTTGTAGGAAGAGTTTATAACATATCTGATTATAGGGGGCTATAGTATATTGGGAGGGCAGGTACAAATAATCTGATCACAGGATTTGGGCTTGGCTACAAATTGACAAAGAAAAGAGAGACAGGGGGTTTAGAGAAGTGGTTGCTGGACCTCCGCGGTTCCCATGTAAGTGGCTGACTAGTTCTGGCACTTAACTTGTTTGTTCGGAGGGCGAGAGGGTTCCATTGGTGACGGCAGCTCCGTGAGCTCTTGCCACGAACGCATATGCGGCGAGGTATCTGATAGAGAATAGTTAGTAAGTTTATCATTATGGGCCTGGGATTACCGTAAGGGAGGAAACTTACTTATCGAAGTATGGCAAAAGCTCAGCAACTCCGGGGGTGCTTCTCCAGTCTCTCATGAGATCGGCCGCAATTGGGAATATTCCCATGACGGTAACACCGGCGGCTCTCATACGGTCGTTGGCTTCACTTGCGACCCGTTGGTCGAAGGTTCCGCTTGCATCCGAGTTGGCCCAAACTTCATATCCCTCAGCTCTCATAGAGAGGGCGAGGAAAGCGGTGCACACCTATTTCGAGAAATACCGTAAGCAAAAATACTAGGCTTGAAACCAAAATGGTTGGACTAGGGAACTGACGTCGGTTGTGATACCGCCAATAACGAATTGTTTTTTCCCCGTAGCTCTGACAGCAGCGCGGAAATCGGGATTATCCCAAGCATTGACTTCACCATTACGCTTGATGAAGGCGGCCCCTTGATGCATCTCAGCGATCTCCCGCGGAAGCGGCCCATTGGGCCCAGTCTCGGCACTCGTGGTCAGGATGGTCGGAATGTTGAATATCTTCGGGAGCGCGGCATGTGCGAGAATGTTGTTCCTGAATTGGTCTGGTGCGAAGTCCCGAACGAGTTGGAACAAACCCACCTGGTGATCAACAATAAGGAAAGCAGTGTCGTTCTTCCTGAGCCGAGAAAAGATTTGGCTGTCCGCTATATGTTGTCAGTATAGCTTCCTTTCCTAAGGCAGAGTGAGAGGTCTCAGGTACATACCTTGGGCAGTGAGTGACAAAGCTAGGGCCGTGAGAAGAGTGGGAACTGAGATTGAGAAGTGCATTTTGCTTGTTCTTGTTTTTTCTTGTTCTTGTTTTTCGGATATCTTGCTCAATGGAAAAGTTTGACTGCGTGTTGTCTGAAGAGCGAGGAGCTGGATGGTCTCTCCATGGTTGCGGATGAGCAAGTATTTATATAAAAGTATTGGTACCGGTAGTTCTATAAAGCATCGCCTACTCGTGCGGCCGAATTGAAGCTGGGCGCTTCGCACGAGATTCGCCGCCTTCGGTGTCCGGCTTCAACCCGGCCGTGCGTGTACACCATCTCCTTTGGTTCCCTGTATGCAACTGCCCTCAATTGAGCAGCATTGCCTGCAGTCTAATCATAATGCTATCCGACCTCAAGGGGTTGAATAGAATTGGATCACTGCCACTATTGCCGCATGAGGACAGTGCTTGAATCGATGATTAATAACTTTTCTAGGCCAGTAAACCCTTGCGTAGTGTATGCGTGCCTCTCAGCCAAGATTTGCCTTCCCGTTTGTGGTAGCAGGTGTCGGCCAGTTCTTTTCCGCAGAAGAAGCACAGTGTATTAGTGCATGGGTAGTTGGGTCTAACTATCTAGGGGATTGTGAGCACTCGAATAGATGCGCCGTAGTCTTTTGATTACAAGACCTAATAATTACTAGTAATTTGTACCCACCTCAATCCTCTCGAAGATTCGCCCAACTGCCTATTTCTTGACCGGTAGGCAGACTGACAGCTTGGCAGAGGCGATCCTGGCACACATGAAGGGCAACAATACCTACCTGCTTTACTCGCAGTGTCGCGTCATTTTTTAAAACGGAGTGCTATTGCATACAGTACTACCAAAATTTCTAAGGCTTAGCCAATTCTTAGCTGCATGCAATACGGCGACAGTCAGTTTTACAAATGTCACAACATTGAGGGTAGTCGTCGACTTGGAAAGACTCTTTCATGAGGCATCGTGGATTGAATTTTTCTTGCGACATATTCACGGAACCTCAATCTTCCCGATACTAGTTGCGCACTTGCCAGGCACTACAGATACATTACCGGTATCTCCCTGGAAGAAATGAGCCGACCGATACTCACTATCATACTACAGATGGGACAAGTACAATTCTTGGCAGGGAGGCACGAGTAATCACGGTGCTGGGGTAGAAACTGTGTTGTACCGTACGGTAGTCTTACTGTGCTAATACTGGAAGCGGGCGGGGGAGGTGGGGTTGCGAATCACGGATGTCTTTGAGAGGCTTATCTCAACATTTCAGGCTCCCGTTGTTGCTTTGCTCACCCTTGACTAAGGTTTTGTGGCGGGGGAACTGTGCTTAGTAAATTTCCCTAAGTGGTTTGGTAATTACCGGTAGCTGGGTTCTTTCTCGTCTCTATCCGCCTGTACTATCGAGCAACACTCGAGTATACGCCTCGCACAAATGCGGGGTCCCTATTGATTGGCTCGTAGGCCAGGATTACTGAGGCCTGACCAATTAGTGGCGAACTGTTTATTTGGACGGGGTTTTTATTTGCCCGTTCCGCGATTGTAGTCGATAAGCATCTGTAGTACGGTAATGCATCACACAGCCGGCAATATTCGTGGTTCCAAGTCAATACCTTAAAAACCCGCGAAGCCCACTATCTCCGTAAGGCCTGTAATCTCCAGATTCCCAGTCAAAAAGCTCCTGAGAGGGATCGGTGTTTTCCTAACACAGTATAAGATCTACCTACAACATGTGTTGGATCTTGTTAACTGGAATTCGCAATTACGTTAACCTGTCAGACTTAACCTATCATGGGCTGATGCAGGGATTAGTGGAGATTAGAGTTCGGACGGAGATAGTGGATTTTACGAGTTTTTACGGTAGCTCTCTTTCCTTCTGAGCGCCCGCTCCATCGTGTTTGTGTTGGCATTACAACTTACCGACGATCCACGCATGGTGTACTCGGCAGTAGGTAATTAGTGCGCAGCCTCATTCCCAAAGTTCTGGAACCCGGGCTGGTACTGTGACAAAATTTTATAGCGGACGTATTATAGCCCTTTGTGTTACGGTGCCAACCTGGGTTCCAGAACTTTTGGAACGCGACTGTATGATGAAGGGAGTGTTGTAGGGCAGGGATTTCCGGAACTGTTGGGATTCATCTCCTTTCTTTTACTTGTACTTCCTGTATTTGCTCTGGGAGCTTGATAGCTTGCTGAGTGGTGTGATAAATCATTCTAAGCTGCATGGAGCTGTGGATCCCACAATTTACATGCAATACTGAGCAGTACGGTATACACGGCAGGGCAACATACATTTGCCAGCTTCTGCCCCTTCTCACTGCTCAACCCCATCCTCTCTCTCCAATATCCAGACTCTTTTCCCTTGGATATTATTCCATACAGCACGGGTGCCACAGGCCCCACAACCTTTGAACAAACAGGTACGGCAGTGGCCACGATTCGGAATTCTGGATCAGTCATCAGTGCTGGTAGCTTATGATACTTTCTTTCCGTGGGCAAGCTTGCTAGGCACTTCCATATTAGTAGTCTACTACCGTATGTGATATATTCGGGCTACGAAGTGGGTGGTAGCGGGGGGGAGGAGAATGCCTTCACCGGAATTCGGGCTCGGGCCAGCAACGGGAGGGACGGGTGGGATGGCCTGTTACTCGTACAAAGGAGGTTTGCTAAATATACCAGTATTTGAGTTCTTGTTGGTTGCGATGGTGCTTGTGTGATGTACTCGTAATGTCCTGTATGGAGTTAGAAACCGTGGAAGGGAAGTGTGTAACCCCCCGACCTCGATTTTTCAATTGGCAGAAGGCTGTCAACTAGACTCTTTAGAACTTTAGAACTTTAGAACTACAGCGGACTGAATATTTGCACGCAGGCCGCCCTGTGACCGAGGGGGGGTTGGTTGCACACTTCCTCCCTATTGCCCTGGTGCCATATCCCTGGGTAGATCTACGGATAATGGGATGTAAATAAAAGGTTAGGAAGTGAGTTACCGTAGGTTAAGTCTAGACTTGATTTGTTTGGGGGCGTAAAATAATTCTTTGAATCTTGGCTCTGCGGGATAGGAGAGATATAGGATAACCATTGAGCTAGGCGTGTAGGGAAGCTTCGGATGAGTGGAGGGTAAATACTTGTACGATACTAACAAGGGGTTGGGAATAGGGGTAGGGGATGTAGTTGGCCTGGTTTGTCATGGGAGGAGGTTGGTTAGTAACTTGTTGCATTAAGCTACCGGTGGGATTACGGCATAAGGAGGAGGAGGCGTGGAGGTCCGTGATTGCTTGAATGTGAGGTTCCATCTAGGCAGGGGAAGGGGTTGGTGGTTTCCGGCGGCATGTGACAGCCAGTTTAAGATAAGGTAGCTGTTAGATCGGTATCTGAGATGCCCCTCAATTATGGCACTCGAGGATCCCACCGGTACCCGAGTACACAGCCACCACCGGGGATAGCGAAACTGGGCGAGTGCCGAACAGGGATTGATCGCTAGTAGTTTTTTGTAATCCTCAGCTCAACGAATCCGTTTTGCCCAGAAACACCCCTGTTCGCCAACCGCCTAGTTTCGCCATATCCCCGGCGGTGACCTTACTTACCAAGGTGCTTGTAATCTTTTAAGCTCTCTTCTTTGCCATTTTCCCCGTGAGAGATACCGGTATGCAGCCGGTTAAGATTGAAATTCGCAGGCGAGGTAGCAGAAGGGTTAGTGGTGGACTCCAAATGGCTGCTGAGTTGGTGGTTATCTAGCTCTCTGCAGCCCTGTTATAGATAGTGGGCTGTCTCTATGCCGTGGAATACGTACTCTCCAACCCTCTCTACTCTTTCCCTAATACTGGTATCCCTAAGCCCCTCCATCTCCTCTGCCCTCGCGCAGGGCAGCAATACCAACTGCCTCGGAGGAACGGTACTTATCTCGGGCTTAAGTCACTCCGCCCCGGCCCCTTCGGTTTGGTGTGAAGGGTTAGCTTAACAACCTTGGGATTAGCCAAGTGAGCGTGGGAGGAACGCTGGGTTGAGAAATTTACTCTTCTTCTCGCCTTGGATAAACAGCGCCCCGGGGTGTCTGGGTCTTGAGTATCCCGACAACCGTAATGGCCTAGTCCGGGTTACGGCCTTCTTCCTCTTTTGTGTGGACAGTAGGTAGGTAGTGAAGCCGTAGTAGTGCGCGGACAATTCCTGGAGTGTCTCCTAAGCCCTGGATGCCATCTTCCGTGACGCTGTTCTCTCTTTAGGGAGGAAATGAAGATGCCCATGGCCTATGTTGGGGGCATGTCTACAAGTACGCATGCCTGCTTAGAAGAAGACGTGTTGGCTTGGGTATAATCTACTGGGAAGGTTAGAGTTAGCCCCCTTCCGGGGGGGGGGGTTGAATCCTTCGTTCACCCTCCACCTTAACTCGCTCCTTGTGGCATTGGGTATCTTCTCATCGCATTGAGGGAACACTTCTACTGGGTGGGTGGACGGATGCATTCCTTCGAGTGCGAAATGAAGGGCACAGAAAGCTTGCTTGTGGGGTTGGTATTTTAGTGAATGCGTACTTCATAACTCAACATACCGTCAGGGATTTAAATAAGGGATTGTGGACCTTTTTCTTTCCTGGATACACTCATATTCGCATTCCCTCCGCTCCGTTCTCCTCTCCTCTTACGGCTATTCCCTTCCGTATCCTGCTAACTTCGCTTCTAACTCACTCTCCCAATGGAATTCGGGAGGAGGAAGCGTGTCCTGGATGAGATCTGGTTCGTCCACCTGTTGTCGGCGATTATTGCTCTCGTCGTCGGGCATCATGCCGCACAATTCCAGCAAGGTGGAAGCACTAGCATAGGGGGGCAAAAACAAGCTTTAAGTTAAGGTTGTCCCGTTCGCCCTAGGCTATTTTTTGCATTAGCGAAAGGGGTCAAAGCGGCGCGGGCCAAAGCGACTCGTGGGACTAGGAATCCTGGCTCATCACTCGGGTTTCGGCAAAAGTACGGGAGCAGTGGCTTTTCGAGTGCGAGTACTTGATGATTCATAAAGTATTCGGATGAATTGGCGCCAAGATTCGGCTTTTAGGTGGATATTATGACATCTTGGCGCCAACCCATCCGAATACTTTATGAATTGCCAAGTACAGGCGATGTGCCAAACGCCAATCACGCCAAAAATGGGGGTTTCAAGATGCTATGCTAATCACCTGCTAGCACCGCAGTAAATGCGACCAAAGAATGAAACAAGAACTCTGGATGCTTTTTAGGACGTTCAAGCTTCGCGGAAGATGCTTGGGATCCCCTCCCCCACCCCCTCCACTGAAGTGATAAGGAAAACTATCTCAAGAGCTTTAGGGAATTAGCGAAGATAGTGCTTTTGTATTGAGGTGCATTGCAACCGACGGATGTATGTGGTATAGTTTTTGAGAAACCATATATTCTTTCGAGTGTGCACTTGCCCAAGAATTGCTCTGAGAGCTGGGGCCTAGAACGTTCCAGAGGACCCCGATTTTAGTCTGTTGCGTCCTTTGTCATATTGATTTTGTTCCTATGCTGCACTAGAATCTCCCGAGGGTTTGGGGGATTAATGGTATAAACCCCACGGTCTTCTGCTTTAGCGTCGTCCTCTTCACATCATCGGCGAACATTAACTACTTACGCTGCTCTCTTATCGCACATTGGAAAAGGGTTTTGTACATCTATTCTTACCACCACGGTTCTAGCGACTGAGCCACCCCCCCTGTCCCTTCCACCTCTTCAAAATGTAGCTAACACACTCTAGCCTCTGCTGCCTTCAATGAAACCTGAGGAGAGACTGAAAGCGTTCCCTCCTTCACCGAGTGTGCAATGGTAATTGATCTCTGGGTCCTCCCGTTGACCTGCGACACCTCACATACACCCCCAGTGTCGAGAATAGTGCCCTATAGTCCTCTCTCAGAGTTTGCAGGACTAGCAGCTATGCCATGAAAACTGTCAGGATAGGGGTTTGGTCAAGGCCGCTGCGCAGAAGGTGTTGGACCGATGTGATCACTTGCTCTCTTGGGGCACCGGGGGTGTGGAGAGGTGGCATGAGATTTCCGAGGGGAGCGGCGACTGCTCGGAGCAAGGACGGAGTGGGTGTGGTGGGTCCCCCGCTTAGATATTTGCTTGAGTAAAGAGTTTTAGATGAGTTTGTAGCGGAGAGTGATGTTTCCGGGAGCGTTTCGAAGTTGGGAGTCTCCCTGGATGGATATTCTGGTGGAATATGGGAGAGTGAAAGGGGGATTAAAAATGGTCGGGGGTCTATCCACTCGAGTAAGTCTGGTATTTACTCGGCCGGATTTAAGTCAAATAATCTAGGGGCCCAACCAACACTTCTCCCCCCTCCCCGGTGAAAACGTGATCCCTTGGGTATGCCATATTTTCTAGCTATTCTGTGTCGACTTCCGTTGGTGAGCACTTGCTCATGATGCTCAGTCACTAGAGCGGCAGCTATTCTCCGCTACCGTTCCCGTGGTTCTTTCCTTTAGTAAAAAGAGAGTTCCCTCCCCAAGCAAACCCGCTGTGTGAATAGTATGATACTGGTAATTCAAACATATACATAATATTGTGCATTGATTACTCATCTAATTAGACAAAGGGCCTATCTCGGGATTCTAACAGACCTTGGGCCTTTCAATGAGGATTGTTTTGAGCCGCACTAACAACCGCCCACATTGTGAGAATCCATGATGCGGCTTCTCTGATTAGATACACGAGACAACTCACGGGGACGTTTGATATCTGAGCAAAGCCAAATTCCCTACAGATAAACGGATCCAGTAAGAGCAACCCCCGAATGGTCTGCTATACTTGTACTAGCATTGCGAACTCGGCAATCTTGCCGTTATCTCAACCAAAGTAGGTTGCATGTGACTTACTGTAGGACCTAACTTATTGTGATGCATGAGTTAGGCAAACGCCCACTATCGAAACCAGAAAGCCTCCTCGATCCAGCTGAAAATCCCCAAAACCCCGAAGTGGTTAATGAGGCACCATACGGCACCTCCACAACACTGTAGCCAATTGCTCACTTGTACGAGTACTGGATAGTATCTCGATCGCCTCGGTTGCACGAAAATATTCTTCCGCACCGGAAGAAAAAAGCTTAAATACAACCTCCCCCCCTTTTTAAGTTTTCCCCTTCCCCGTCCACCTCCGAAAATCAACTCTCGGCGCAGACAGCAGAACTACCGGTATCGCAGCAACAAGAAATTAGAACGCAAATAAAGCATCATGGCCGAATTGGTGAATGAGTATATTGCGGCTTATAGGGATATGTATTACTTGTCCCCGCATACCCCTCGCCCGCGTGGCACAGCTCTACAAACCCAGCTTTTCTTTTCTTTTTTTAAACAATCGACCAAAAACTAACGCCTATCCTAGGGACTACGAAAAAATGGCCAACCTCTGGCACCCCGAGTACACCTTCGCCGACCCGGCCTTCCCGGACTTGAATACCCTCCGTAGCCGTGCCATGTTCCACATGTTCATAACGAACCGCGACAAGAGCAAGATGGTCGTCACGCACACCACCGCCGCCATACCCGGTCCGGAGGAGAACACGTATGTCACGACATACACTTGCGACTACCTTTACGAGGCCGCACCCGTGCACAACGAAATTAGAGCGACTATTGAGGTCAAGGATGGGAAGATCTGGAGGCAGGTGGATGAGTTCCCCTTGGCGACTTGGGCGAAGCAGAGCTTGGGGATTATGGGAAGTGCCTTGAAGCTTGTGGGGATGCTGGATGGGGTGGTGAAGAAGAAGGCAGCTGAGAGGTTGGATGGGTGGTGCGCGAAGAACGAGGAGTTTAAGGGGAAGGAGTAGGGGGCAGGGGGCGGGGGCGGGGGCGGTATATGTATCTCTGAATTGCTTGCGGATGGAAGGGATGTATAAAGGAGGATGTCCCTGATTGCGGGGTTTAATATGATACCCGATACACATGATCTCACGAGGTTATTAAGCTACTTTATGAAACATTTCGGCACTCTTCTGTACCAGATGGCAGTAGCTCGCGCGAACATCCCTAACGGAGAACGCTTTCCGAACCATCGAGCTTGGCTTTCGCGCGATCTTAAACGCTCTCTCGCGAGGACACCTTTCTCATCTGGTGCGGCCAACGCTATCGCCGCAATACCAACTTTAACCACAGTTAGCATCCTTAGCAACCTAGGATGCTGATTTTTTACTCACGTATTGAGGAAGAAAGGACGGGATTGCGCCTTTTTCCCTCCGCAGAGACAACTTAAGCAAAAGCACACCCTGCCTTCCCCAGTAGATTCCACAGCTCTCGGAGTACTAAAGAAATAAAAGTATTGGGAACAAGCCCCGCAATGCCAAGTTCTATTACATGTGCATAGTTTGCTCCTCGACATCAATACCGATGGGAACGAACACCAAAATTCCCCCCCGCCCGGGGCAAGAACTTCGTATGATCTCCCGCGGAAACTCAGTAATAACGATTTCCAAGGGTATTCCTTCCCTAGCCAACATACTGTAGCAACCCGGGAAGACTAGTGGTTCTATGCGGTGACGGTGTTGAACAAGCCACCGAGGAAGGAGTATATTTGATGATAACGCGGAAATTTGAATGCAATGGAATGGCAGGAACAACCATGTGAATATCAATCATAGATATATATTTTCATCTGTAGAGGGTATATCAAGAGCGATGTCGACTGCCGCGTTTTTCCGTGCCATTCCCAGGGAGCTTGCATTTCCCTCTGGCTTGACGGCAGTTCAGAGTGTAGGGTCCCAGTATCGACTATTCCTTGCTAATAGGGATTACTGCTGGCCTAGTCTAATAGAGTTGCACTTTAGTATATGACACGTGCTGTTGCATGCACAGAAAAAGCTTAATATTTATTCGGGGAAAAGGTAGAATGACCGTATAGAAAAGAGTTGCGTGGGGGCCAAATTAGGGGCTGAGGATCTGGGAGCTTTGGCTACAGGTGTCTTTATTTTGGGTATCGTATTGGTACTCGAGTAGCTGTATGTTAGCATGATACTGCTGCCCAGGACTGCTGGCTCGTTGACACGTCCTTTCGTGTTGTAGGAGATGTGCCCCTCAACAAGAAATGTCTTGTTGAGGGTAGCGGTGTAATAAATAGGTCTGGACCGATTCCTGAATTCGGAATCACCTCCCTTGTCCCGAGCCACTCAACCACAGGCCCTAGCTAATAGCCATGCCTGCCATGTCGTGGCAATCCTACTCGGGTAGTATTGGCCAGGCTAGATATGTGCCGACATATGTGGGTTGTGGTTTGGACTAACTTTGCTCTTCAGCATACGCTGCCTTGTTATCTTGCTTCAAGATACAGCACTAGTACGGAACCGGTAGAGTACAGCACAGCCCATGAGCAAAAGTGCTGGCAAGATAGCCACTCTTCACCAAAACCAGTGAATTTTAACCACTTGCAGCTTATAGAATACCAGATATTCCGACCGGGGTATGATATTAGGTTTTGATTATTATAGCCTCTCCATACTCGCTCTGATATGCATTCTACTACTCACTTTGGCCAAATAGGAAATTTTATGCGGTCTCAGAATCTCGAAATTGGTCAAGAGATGCTCCATTTTGGAACAAAATTGGCATGATGGTGGGTATTGACAACTTCGAAGACAGGCAATTTCAACAATAAAAGGTAGGTAAACTTTGTAAGCGGTTTCTGGCCAGGCTCTGAAAAGAGTATGAAACTGATTATGTAGACTATGCACACTGTTCGGAGAGATTCCAGTTCTATGGTGTAAGCAGACATGGCCCCGGTAGGTTTTGCCCGAGGGTCACTTCATCAGCTGTTTGCGAACGGGCCTTCAGGTCAGCTTTTGGCTCGTCTATCCCTACCTGGATACCTACTGCGTGCTACCTTTTACTCTAGCTGTTTCCTTGTTCCTTCATAAAGCTTCTCTGGGGGTTACTAAGTACCCTGTTAGCTGAAATTACTCTACCACCAAGGCTATGCAGGCCCGATTGAGGATATACTAGAGCACTTGCCTTGCGTCGGAGATCAGCTCTTTGGAATGCTAAGCAAATTACTTGTTTGACAGGACTCATTTCCGAACCCATGTATCGCTCGCAATACGAAGAGGTAGTTCTCCTTCCGTCTTATGCTCAAAGATGCCTGGATGGCGAAGGGCTTCTCCAAAGACTCTTTACTCACCGCTCGGGTAATTGCCCCCGAACTCCACCTGGTCTTGGAGGGCGACTAGTTTTAACTTTCGGGCTGGTCATGCTAGCAAAGGGGTTTAATTCGGGTCGTGGGTTCGCGATAGTGCTAGGTGGTTATGAGTGGTGGAGGGCGGTGGTCTGTTCGTGGTACTTTGATGGGATATCGAAGAGCTACAGCCATCGAATTTAGTATTGCTGGCGTAGTATCTTTTCAGGGTTTCACAAGTCCTTAATAGCAATTGGTGTTGCTGTGATTGGACATAACGTCGATGTCATTATTGCATATTGTCCTGCCCATTGTTTTCAAGGCGTATTATATCGTAGGTTCATTTCTCTAGATTTTGTTTACTTTTCTCTTCTCTTGCAAGTAATTTATGATAGGTAGGGGGGGGGGTCCTAACCTCCACTCAGCGCTAGCATCTTGATATTATAGCAATTTATCACGAATCTCTTGACCCAATCTCTATACTCGCAATGTCGTGACGCTTGTAAAGCGGACTGCTATTGTATACAGCCGAAAATTGGCCAAGACCCGGAATTTTGGTAGTATGCAGTAGTAGTCCGTTTTAAAAATGTCACGACATTGGGAGTAAAGTTGTAATAGGTGGTTATAAACTACACCTAATTTCTCGCTACCACCTTATCGCACTGTGGGCTCTACCCCTATCATTGTTGGGCATTCCAGAGTTCCTTCTTTCCTATCTTCCCCCCTTTCCGTTCCCAGTCTGCCTTATAAAAATTTAATGTGAATGATTTACCTTTCACCGGGAATTTTGGCACAGCCGTCGCACCAATCTCCACGGATATTGCACCCATCATTTTTTGACGAATGAGCTTTCACAGAGCACCGTAAAACCCGTATCATGGAACTCTCGTTTCCTCCACCAACCCCAGAGAACCGGCTTCTTCCCTCCACCAACTAAACAAATATCTGTTTCACAGCGCGCCTACATTTTCACTAAGCAATCAAACTCTTGCAAGCACTCCTGATATCAGGCTTATTCTCACAAAAACCCATCTGACCTCCCGTACGGTAGAGCCCCATGCCCTATATTCAAAAATAGGAGTTTACACCGACCTCAAACTTGGTTGTGCTACAAACACTTAGGACTTCGCGTTGCACCAACATTAGTACTTGTATACGGGACTTATGATTGCACTTTAGGCGAAGGCGGATTTGAGGAGCTTGAATGCGAGAATCGGAATGTTGTTGCATTGCCGGACCTCGCACCCGTGCTACCGGCACTACCCCCATAATTCCGGAGGAGGTTTTTTATAATCATTGGTTGGGCATCGCGCCTCGCCCGACGGCCTTCTTTGCTGCGGTCTTGACTACCGTACGGAACCACGGGTTGGTGATTGGGTGTGCATAATGTGTGCGCTTTGGTGCAAGTCTCGACGCAGGCGCGAACCGCGGCGTAAAGGCGTTCAATAATGAGTTGATAATTATCATCCTCGCCACGAAGTAAGGGAAGCATTAGTGGTTGTGGAAATTTTCCGCCTATGCCGTGCCCTTTGCCCCTAATCTTGGTTACGGCTGACTGAAGGTGGGAGCTCCAAGTCAGCTTCTCGGGACGAGTGATCCTTTGTGCTAACTTCGGAAACAAGTACCATTTGCAGTAGCGCGTTAGTACGCCAAACAGCAAGATTTCCGTAAGCCAATTCACCCCACTTTCCGCACGCCTAGAGCGGAAATCTCGCGGATGTTTTATCAGAATCACGCAACTAATTCCCCATCCCATGACATCCCAAGCCCATTAGTAAAGCGCCTTAGGGTAGAAACATTGCCCCACCGCAATCTCATGATCCATCGCGAGGCGAAATCCGAGGTTCAATCCAACTGCTCGAGTATTCAGTTCTCGTTCTGGGGAGGGGGATACCGCCCCTTTTAAGAGTCTCGCAGAAGCGTGGTGCCTTAGGGCTGAGTCGGCCATCATATCTGATAGCGAGATAGTCTAATGCGATGCCGCGATGGGTGCGGGAGATAAAGCGGATGGGGACATAAGTTCTCCGTCCACCGGTTAACACCACTGTGTGCAAAAGCCTTAAAGTTCTTAAGGTCAGTTCACGTGATAGTTGCGAAAAGCGCCCAGGTCCGTTGATGCGCTGCGCCGCGCTCGCCCACCATTACTCACTGGCTCTGCCTCGGGGCTGAGCAGCCCAACCAACCATGTGGCACAATTTTACAAGAGAAAAAACTCACATTGCGAGCGGGAAAAAAGTTCTCAAGGCTCGGTCCCCCGCCTTTACGGATGGTCGGCGAAACACTCGATGATCTCATGATTTTAATAGCCTTTGCCATGAAACAGCTGATCGACCGTAGTCAAGGGCTGGGATTACGCCACATAACTTAAGACTCTTCGGATGCCGGCATGTGCCTCACGGTTTCAGGTCTTTGCCACCCTTTGTAGTCTGTGGCTTATTCAGCTAAGGCAAGTTCGAAAGTATTGAGGCTTGAGTTCAAAGCACGGAAATGACTACGGTGCGGCTAAATTATTGAGGGCCGCGGCAGTATCATTTCATGCTTTCGGGCCAATATTGCTAAGCGGTGCACTGGTACTTTCACTTTCTGGAACACACTAGCTGAGCTGGAAGTGAACGACACAGCTCCTAGGGCTCATTTCCATAACGTGTACTCGAGTAGTAATGGCCAGCGAAAAGGTCTCCTATGTTCTAGAACCAGCTACCACTAAACAACTCATACCTTTACACGTAGGGTCTAAGATTCTACTCCCTGACTCTTTGACTTCACACTTTGCCGCTAGCCGATTGGTTGCCTAATATGACAGCTTGACCACTCAGATGTGATGAATGATATGCTGCACGATGAATCCGATGAGGCTTTCAGAAGTACTTGGCGCTAAATTTGGATGAGCTGTGGCTGGTATGATACAAATCTAGTAGTTGGTACAAGCACTAGAGTATCTAAATCTTAGGGGCTGGATAATCACACAGCATGAGCACAGTACCACTGCTTAGGATCTTACCAAAATCATTGCCGAACGTCTGGATCTCTCCTTTTTAAGGTCACTGTTGATAAATATACATGCCCTCTACGCCTAATCTAGCGGGTCAGGGCTTATAAAGTTCATAGGATTCACCGAAGGGCATCTATATTTGCTCTTGCTACACCCCTATAGACAGCCCAAAGGGTTGTTATGCATCTACAGAATTTCCTCCGATTAGGCCCCCTACCTTTGAACCCTTTGAACCCTTTGAACCACAGATGTCGGGGTGGTTGGGCTTCTACCGGGATACGGCCCCGGCCAACTCTTAAGACATTTAGTATGATAGTTAGCGATTTCAAGGGGAGACCCTAGATCATAACCCCACGGTGAGTGTGTTGTTCGGAGTGAGCCTAGGATGGCACCTTGCGAGGATTTCTAAAAAAAGAGTTATAAGCACTGAACATAGGGGGGGGGATAAGGTCTGTTTCAGAACTCCACTAACGGCCCTGCATATTTAGCGACAAGTGGAGCTATTAAGAAGATTTGATATGATATCGAGGAATAGATTGGAATATCGGATGAACCTAGAAGCAGAGTTGAGTAGCATAGTATGATACACTTGCTCGACATGCCAACACATCAATGGCTTATCAGAGTATGGCTGCTAGGATGATACAGAGATACGGAAGAAGTAGGATAGCTAGTGGGTTATTGATAGCAGAACGCCCTAAGAGCTGAATCGCTATTCTAGTATTTTATACCAACTATAGTATTGTTGGGTGTTAGTAGTAAAACTAGATGTTGGTTTAAAATCACCACTATGTCAAGGTGGGGGTCTAGTCCCTCAAAAAGTGCCAGAACCAAACCATTCCGCCCTCTAAGGATAACTAAGCTGTGAATAATACTGTTTGTCGAATATTATGGGAGTAAAGCGGGGTTGGCCCTGAACACGAGAGTTTGTATTCATACACGATACAGACCTGGGGTGGGGTGGGTAGTACATAGGCACTCAAGCACTCACCACCTTATTTCTATCAACCCCCGCTCTTCTGAGAGTCCTTGCAATGTTCGACAGGTTCGGGTGCCATGACACCTTCTTTGTCTGGTTCCAACATTCTTAAAAAAGCCTTGCAGTTCACCTAGAAGGTGTCCAGTGTCTCGGGCCTCTCTCGCAACATTAAGTGCTTGGTGCATGTCCATCTCGCCGGGGATGAGCAAAGGCGCAAAGGCACTAATGTTACTGTAGAGCAGTGCCAATTCTCTTTAGCCCTGTTGTATATTTTGATAGTCGGGTAACTCTTTTTTTTTTCCTATGGAGGGGGCCCTTATTGCGGCGGTGTTTTGCACAAGGCGGATTTAGTGACCCCGCGATTAAGCTGTCTCACTTCCGGTCACACCACCGGGGCATGGCGAAAACTGGGTGGGTGGCCAACAGGGATCAATTTCTGTGCCTAACCTTGACTAATCCGCTTTTTCCCTGGTGATGGTTGTATAAAGGCGGTCGGCACCCCTGACTTAACATCGCAAACCATACTTCTACCGATCAATTTCATAACCTCTCACATGGATTACTTGAAAAAAAAGTTGCACCGTCTCAATCAACCGGGACAGCTACCTGTTAGCAGGAGCTTTATAGATGATGGGAAGTCGGACCCATTCAAAGACCCTGTACAGTTCCCATCTGCTCCCCCTACACGAAGGCCTCCACCCTCAAGCAATTCAAATATCGCTCCACCGCCAAGCTATGAATCCGCATTGGTAGCCCCAGCGCCTGCTATCAGACGTGGGACCTTCTCCGATACCTCGCCGACCGCCGAACAATACTCGGGGCTCAAGAAATTCGATACAGTCTTCCTGATAGACGACAGTGGTTCTATGGCTGGTTCTAACTGGGCACAAACCGCATCGGCGTTAGCCGCAATCGTGCCGATCTGTACGACACAAGACTCAGATGGCGTGGACATCCACTTCCTAAATCACAACAAGTCGCACACAAATGTGTCCAGCGCAGATCAATTGCAGCGCATCTTTGCCTCCGTGTCCCCGCGAGGGGTCACACCTACTGGGCGGAGGCTCGGCTTCATACTAGACGAATACTTGATGCGATACAAGAAAAATAAGAAGATCAAGCCGCTCAACGTCATCGTCATTACCGACGGAGAACCTACGGATCCGGACAGGCTTGAGAAGAACATTGTCAGGTGCGCGAGGGAACTGGATGCTATGGGTGCAAACGATAGACAAATCGGCGTTCAATTCTTCCAGGTCGGGAGCGACGAAGCGGCTACCGAAAGCTTAGAAGAGCTTGACAATGCACTTGTGGAGGAGCACGGCGTTCGCGACATGATTGACACTATCAGCTGGAAAAAAATGAATGAGGGGAATGGGCTTACGGCTGATGGTATCCTGAAGGTTGTTATGGGTGCTGTGGACAAACGACTGGATAGGAGGCGGGGCTAGTTGACTCATTGTTTTCTGTTTTCTGTTTTTACTTTTTTCTTGTCCAATGCCGGCACGTTTTATTGACCCTACCGCATTACGGTAATTACGGCAACTGGCGACACTGGAAATGGAGCTCTCATAAATCAATCAAACGAAGTGTGGCTTGATGCGCGAATGAAGCTACCTTTATGTGAAGCTCCTTTGGAGAGATGGGGGCTCCAGCGGAAGCAGCGCCCTGTGCAAGTCACTACAAAATTCCAACTATATACAAGAAGCAACTCGCCTGCAAACCTAGGCAGTCACCGGGCCACACCTCCCTGCTCCACCTCCAGTGCCTCCAGTTAATACGGTAGCTTGGTCCATCTTTCTGCCGCCTTTTTTATTTTATTTTTTACCACTTTTTTTGGCGGCCCTCGGAAGGGATATTGATGATAAGCTCGGCGACTGTGGTACGCCTGCCAAAGCACGAGAACCTCTAATGTCAGGGCTGGGTCTTTGTTTACCTTTTTCCTCTTCTTCTCATAGATTTCTTAACCTACTCGCTCGTCTTTGCCAAGAATACCTCCGCCAGCCCATATTTCGCTGGAGTTCTCACCAAATATTCGGCTCACGGAGGTATTCTTGGCGGGGACGGGCGAGTACTTTAACTGGCAAACGGCGCTAAAACTGCTTAATTTCGTTCCTGGTCATGTTTCTATAGTACATCCGACCAATTAATTCATGAAGAAAAGAGCACCTCAGTTGACACAGCTCATAAATGATTTTAAATTCTGCATAGTATCTTGCTGGCGTTTCATGATTCCGACTCTGCAAAGCCCGGCTGCCCATCAACAACGTGGCAAAATTCCACGATCCGCCGAGCATAGGGCTCGCTCGGGCCCCAGAGTGGCGAAGCACCAACGACCTCTCACTCTCTCAAGATCTAAAATCGCCCAGCAATCTGCACTTCCGTCATTATGTCTTTAAAAAATGAGATTGAAAAGTTAATAAAGAACACAACATCAGGTAACAAGCCCTTAAAAATGATAACTGTAACTAAATAATTGGAGTCTACCAAGAGCAGGTTATCACTCCTACTTGATTGTCCCATACAAATCTAGTGCCAAGACCTGCTTATTTTGATGGTATTCATGACTGATTCCTTTTGAGATGGAGGAATTGTCTTGTAAGAGAGGAAGGCTTCATATTCTGAGTCTCCAAGGGTCAGTTGAACTATGGTAGGAGTTAGATAGTAAATGGTCCAGAAATAAGCTCCCTGCTGGTAAAGTAGCAGACAGAGCAAAATCTACTCCTGAGACTGACCTACTAGTAAATCTACAACTTTACTACTTAAGATACAGATTGTCAAGATACAAGAGGACAGCCTGTCAGATATTCAGCTCCCAAGGTCCTGAGGTTGTCAAGAAATGGTAGATTTTGTAATCTCTTCAAATGTACTACCTAAACATGACTTGGTAGATCCAGGGGCAAGCATTTTAGAATCCCTTTTAGCATGGATGAATTATCTGAGGCTCATTGAAGCTTCACCTATTTTTTTTTCCACCTCTTCCCACCTAGTTGTGGAGTAGTTGAGCAATTGGTTTTTGCTGTCAGCCGGGACTTTTGGTGGTTGCAGGCGGCCAGCTTCCCCGTCGTGGCTAGCTTCCCCGTCGGAAACGTTACCGCGGAAACCCGAATAATTGAACTGTGTGCTATGTCGTTGGGCTTTCCTCTCTAAGTAAGGTCAACAAATTTTTGTTTTTTTCCGTCTCGGAAGGGAGAAGGAGGCTGTGTTTTTGCTTGTGTTTTTCGCCCCCCCTTCCAGAGAAGGGAATTTTCGACTTCATAGCACACTGGCACATGTTTCAATTACTCAAGTTTTTTTACGGTACGCTATTACGCCATCGCCGCTCTTACTACGAGCTTGAAAACAGCACTTTAAGCGAAGAAAGGCAGCTATGATTTTCACCTTAAAAAAAAGACAAAAAAAGCTCGCTGTTCGCCGGCTACCGGTGTTCTTCCAACGGCTCAATCCCCGTCCGCTGGTTCTTGATTCTTTTAACGTTATATCCTCGGCAAGAGGGATTAGTTCTTTAGTCAGCTAATTATGTCGTTCCGCCCCAAACTCATCCACCACGGAACCTGGAAAGAGGGGCTTGGCGCCTTTGCCTGAAGGGTCGAACAGGCGACCGTATTGCACTGAGAAGATCGGTTGTTCCGGACGATAGAAGACTTAGTGCTAGCAAGATGAGGTTGCTGTTCTTCCCGACATGTCTGCGGATGTGTTTAGTGAAAGTCCCTGAGGAAAGAAAAATACTCGGGGTAGGGGACTGGGGAGATGTGAGTACCAGTAGACCTGAAGGTCTCAAGCTCTGGAAAGGATACCACACCGTTAAGATACGGCCCGCTACGCTTTCTACTCCGTCCACCATTGGCTTTGGCAGCCGCGTTGTGCAGTGCGGCCATACTTAGGGAGAAGAACGATAAACAGGTTATCCGGGGTGGGATAAACTGAAGCACCTTTTCGTCTCCTGCGTTGGTTCTATCACTGCCACTTGATGGGCTTTGGCGGATCTTCCAAGGGAAGATTGCATAGGTTTAAGAGGGGGCATAAGGATGTTTACGGGGTTTTTTGATGCTGCTAAGGTATTTACCAGTGTTCTGGATAGGCTGAAACGGTATGGTATCAGGAAGACAGCGGCATACTATGAGCAGAATGGAACGTGTGAATCCACCCCCACCCTCGCCTTGCGCTTCTTCCTCCATAGGCTTCTGGATTGTCGGTATCAAGCGCAACGGAACACCGACATTGGGCGCCTACTACCACGGGCCCGGCGTTAGGCTTGGTGGATATTCCTAGTTGAACAGCTTGCACCCCACATAGCCGGTGCATAAGTTCTTGGGGAGAAGATTGCGGAGAGTCTATGGCCTACGCAGCGTGAAGTAAGTGGGGAAGGTTTTGTGGTTTACAGAGCATACGGGTGGTGCACTCTAGGATGGCAAAATAGTGTAATTTAACCTATATATTTATCCACAATTGCCGCATTGAGTGGTGTATTACGGGCTTTTAGTCGTTTGACGGGGTTACTATGGCCTGAGCCCCGGTTGTTTATAGTACAGTATGGCAGTGTGGGAGTGAGGAAGGGTGCCATCAGTTGATCGGAACCATTCATTATGCTCATCGACAAGGCCACAGTGCTTGCATAAAATTTCACCCATAACTAGATGCACAGAAGATTAAGTTGAAGATACGAGCACCCACTGGAAAGTTAATGAACTGTTAATTTAGGTCAGCCCGCGAAACAATCCCTCTCTCCTGCGGGAACATCCCCCCTGTGCCTTATACGAATAAGTCACTCTAACATAGATCCCAATATCGGATTAAAACGGAATAGAGGCGCATGCACCCATAGCACCGCCAACAATCTGATCCTTGTTTGTAATCTTTGATAGCCGGATCATAGCCCCACTCTTAATATATATATTCGTGTTAAAGGCCTCCATCACATCCTCAATAGCAAACCTGTGTGACAAGCTTGCGGACATTTGATAGGATCCCTCTATCTACGAGCCTGATCGCCCTGAGACATGTGTTGCAATACCGAGTACTGGAACTTTAGGCAATCCTCCCGGGTGCTTAGTCTCATGAGACTAGCTTCATCTCGTTCTCCTCGACGCCAACGACGAATACGGTTGTTCCACCAAAGCGGATTGCATGAATGCTTGCAGCGATGGAACTTTCGGTACCTGTGCATTCTAGGACAACGTCGGGTTCCATCCCCAATGCTTCCTTCGTTCCTGCCGCTAATTCCTATTTGAGTTTCCCGTGCTATACAAGGTAGGTGCGTAGAATACCTGGTGAGTTTGCGACGAGTGTCTGCGCAAACTTAAGGCGACCTTGATCAATATCTGTGATGAGAATCGGTTCAGCGCCAGCCGCCTTTGTGCAAAGGTGGGTGATTAGGCTAATTGACCCTCCGCCACAGATAATTACCTAAATCGCCCAGCCTAAGCTTTGAGCGATCGACTGCGGCGAGTGCCACGGACAGAGGCTCCGGGAGAGCGCCGTGCTCGTGGGACATGTTTGGTGGAAGCTTGTGGCACTAGTTTGCCGAATGGGTGACGCAGCGGCGGAGGAGGCCTGGGACAGGTGGAGTTGATAGGAAAAGAACGTGGTTGCATCCGTTATACCGACCAGTCGAACAGGGCTCGCAGGAATGGAATGGGATATTGGGCTCGATGGCCACATGGCCATCAGGCTTTAGATGGCTTACACCCGGGTGTACAGAAATAATCTAGCAGAAATCAGTCCTATAAATGGAGACAAGAGCAAGCAGCTTTTGTGACACCTCACGGGCAGACTCATGACCAGGAATATGTTTGTCCCCCCACTACCATGGGGTCGATTCACTCCGCGTGCGAGAAGTGACATCAGACCTCTGAGAGGGCCAGTTCTTATGAATAAAGCCACGAGCCCATAGATGTCCGAACACTCTTCAACTGATGGTGAAGCGTCAGCGATATAAAGGCTGTGCTGGAGGTCTGTAAAAACTCCAATGTTTACTTTGAAACTCCCAACAGATACCCCACCTTTTAGCGAAGACACCCCCCACGGAATACTTGCCGGCGAAGTACAGTAGATTAGTTATTGGGTGGAGTGAACTAAGACCCGGTTGGTTTATCAGCAATTCCCTGCTTAGGGTATACAGCCGCACCCCGCTATAACGAACACCAAAATTCGGGACTTTTGTTCGTTATAGCGAGGCTTTGGAAGAAATCCCTTATAGCGAGGGTAATTTTTATGGGAGCGTAGGTGCAAATATCCGGTGGGTTCATCCGTAATAGCGAGGTTTACCTTATAAGCGGCGCATTATAGCTGGGTACATCTGTACTACCAACTCTTTGAAACGCACCGCTTGCCCTCTCTTCCCACTATTCAATAAAACAGATTGTGACAAAATCTTACGGTGTCACTAGAGGCATATCCGAAAGCAGTTGTCTAAAGACTCTCACTGTTTTGTTGCTAATAGGTACTGTTCTTGAGGCACCAGGAGAGGTACCAGGAGAGGTAAACGTATGAGAAGTTTACGGATGTGGTACAAAGAACCCCCAAACCCAAGGGTGGTCATGTTATCCCACTGCTTCGCCGAGGTGAGGTATATTCATCGAGCATCACTCTGCCAAGCAGAGTGCCGAGCCTCACTCCTACTGGCTCAGAGAGGGAATGCTAGAGCGGGCTTAGCAAATCTCATCAGTTTCTATTAGACCAGTAACCTGGATAATAAGCTCCCAATATACCCCGCTCATCGCGCTCCCCACCCCATACTCAACGCCTCACTTGACGGACAAGAGATCAGATCCTTCTTCCTACCGTTAGCGACAGACTACCGGGCCGGCAAGTCGTATCAGCCTCACCCCGATACCACTCACAAAGCCGAGCATAGCCAGACAAAGGAAGTATGGGACAAGATGTAATTTTCATGTACGGTTATTGCCTCCCCCTCGCCTCGCGAGCCACGCCATCAGAACTAAAGTTTCCTGGCTGCGAAGTCTCGCGATCGTGACCGCAATAAGCCTAGCCCTCATGTGTACCCGCCCGGCGCTGTCGCGTAGGGCTCGACAGGAGCGGATTGCAGAGGCACTCAGGCAGGCCGAACGAAGGGTGCCGACTGGGCGGCGGCTGGGGGAAACTCGTGTAGATTCCATAATGAGGTTAGCATTTCTTCGACCGACAGGAAGGCAAATTCAACTGACGGCTGTCTATGCTGTGTCAGGCCTGCGCCGGTTTATCTGTACAACACCAGACATCCACCAGTTCACGTCCATCCAAATACCAATGAAGAGATCGCCATTGAACCTTTACCAGTTTACGAAGCACCGCCGCCAAAGTATAGTAGTGTCATCAAGGAGGCACAGCCACCGGCAGATATGAGGGACCTCGAGCGTGGTGAGCCTTCTGGAGGAGCGGAGGCAGGAAATAATCCACCTGAATACAACCAAGGGAATGAAAGAGACGAAGGGGCTGTTGCCGTCAGAGTTGCCACAGACGGAAGCCATATGGCTGCTCCAGAAGGTGAACACAGTAGAGGGGTATTTTTGATGACACGGCCATCCTACGGGTATGGGATATTGGGCTGGTTGCGGAGGTAATGGGTGAGTGATCAAATCGGAGGTCGGAATATTTTGTACAACACTCGAACTCGGTCGGAAATGGGGAGACGAAGGTTGCGCCCTCCTACCGGTATTCTGAGACGTAAGCTTAAACCAAACGAAGTGGTTTCTTCATCACGTCGGCAGTAAGCCCGTGGGACACGGACGCTTCTAGCGATGGATGCCAGACTCAGCGTTCTCACTCTTATTCCTTCCCCAAACATTCACACTAGGTCCTACTCCCGGGTTTGAGTTACCTTTCTTTTCCTTCCATGTCCACAGGGTGTTCAGGTTTGCTATTTTTGCTCTTGTCTTACTGGGAGCCCTTGAAGTTCTGTAGTGAGTAGTTTCTTTTTGGCTGCAAAGCTTGACGTACGGCTGGTTTCCCCGTTTCCCCTGCTCATGCGAGTCTTTAAAGTGGAGTTTGTATTTCGGTCAGGGTATTGTCATGCGTCCTTGCTTTGAAGTTTGGGGACCGAGTGATGTCCAAATGAGGGAACAAATCAACATAATTTACCGTATAATTTCAAATAATTGAACCGTGTGCTATGTAGTTGAGAATTACCTACTTTAGAAAAGGAGCAAAAACTACCGCAAAAAAAGAGCTGCTCAGCCCCCCGAGAGATATAAAAAAACAAAAGAAAGCACTGGACCTTGCTAGCGCAGGCAGCTCCAACGACATAATATGCACATGGTTCAATTATTTGAAATTATACGGTAATCCTCAATGTTTACTGCTTAATCGCAAAAGCGAAAACACTTGACACTACAAATTAGAGTATGACAAAGCCTCAATTACAGCCGTGCAGCCTGTCATACCTGTTCCATAGGATTCCCTTGATCACTTGTATTATATTTCTTCCATATAAAACCCAACATCTAGGTGAGGACCAGATTTCACGCATTAGCAACCCCGCTTGGGTGCAGTTACTGTACCTCTTCTATTGGGTGTTACATTATCTCAATAAAAGTCAGATATTCTGGAATCAAAATTGAACCCTTTTGAATAGGAGAGACAATGCTGTTGTTTTTACTATCTGTCTGTGAAGAGATTTTATGCCTCCAAACCCCCGCCAGTGAGATCGAGAGTCATATTCCCCCTCCATTAGTGAAAACATCACCGAGTCCACCGGAATGTTTCCTTCACGACACAAGCCACTAGTAACCCAGGGAAAGCCCTCTTTTACGCAAGTCAGAGAGGACCACTCCATATATTCTCCTTGTCCGGGGGGGGAAGTCTTTCTCATCTTTCCCACTGTTTCCTCTAGTTCTAATATATCACTGTACCTGATGCTTTAGCTTTGATATTTGGCTTGCCTAAATCATCTTATTCTCTATATCCGCTTACAATTTGACAGCTTATGTAGGGGACAGGCCTTATCTAGACCCCTCAGTTTCTTTCCTCCTATTTGAGATTTGATACTAGAGTCTTCATACAACACCGGTACTACTGTTGCAGCCACGAACTGCCAAAAACAATGATATTACCAACCTTGTCCAGGATCCCCTGACCGGTATTCAATAAACTTCTCCTGCCACATGGTCTCCACCTATCTTACCGCAGTCAAAACCAAGCCGGCAAGAATATGTGAAGAAATGCATTGAGGAAGCGACCTTGAAAGAAATTCCTTCACTAAAAGCTTCATGGGAAGACTTTTTTCAGTATCTCGCAACACAAGTTCTAATGGGGATAATAGCAAGCTCTTAAAACTCTACATGGTGGCAGAGGCCCATGAAGAGACATTGGATCTTGTCATGAAATTATCGGAGGAAATTCGAGTTATCGCTACGCAAATCCCGTTCTTCAAGTTAGACAAGTCAAATTATCCAAAAAAAAATATCATTATGGCGCAGAAAATAGTATTTAAAAGGATGGTGGAAGTGCTTCCTACTTATCTGATGGCCAGTCTTGCGAGGCCAATCGACCGGCAAAGGGCGTTAGAAGAGGAGATAAGATGGAGCAACAGAGGAAGCTCCAGCGTAAGGCCGAGAGAGAATTAGAGAGGAAAAGACAAGAGAGAGGCGAGCAGAGACGTAGAGAACATGAGTGGGAAATAGAAAGAGAGCAGGAGAGGGCTAAAACGGAACATCTCAGGCGGGAAACAGCGAGGAAACCGAAGACAGTGGAAGAGGAAAAAGTAATCAAACATAGTGAAGACCCAGAAGGCCAAATACCGCTTGAAAAGGACCTGGAAAGAAACCTCAGATCCCAAAAGGCCAAAGAAAAGACCCGCCACCCCAAGCGCACCTCCGGAGGGATCGCCCAATCCCAAATTTCACCGGCCATAGAACAAGTGCCCCTAGAAGACCTACCGTATCCAGACTATGATACATCGGAAATTTCCTACCCACCAGAGACTAGGGTCTCGCCTCCCTTGTCCACCGTGAGAAAAAGACCCTGCTAGACCCCCTCAGCGCAACAACGTCCCCAGCGCAAACGGCGGTCACAAAGTCCCACCAAAAACTCTCTACCCCGGTCCGCCGCCGTTTCCCTATCATGCGCACAGCTTCCAGCTCGGAAAGAAAAGTGTATATGGCCAACTCTACCCAAATAAACCACTCTTCTTACAACAATCCTATCTCTCCTGCATGTCCCCCCGCCCAAGCATTGAACGTGCACAATCCCTCTCCTCGTTGGTGTTATAATTTGAACGGGAATTTGCTAATGACCATTAGTCAAAGGATCCCATCTCTGACAGCATAGGCGGCCCCGCGTATCTCAGTAATTGTATAAGTTTTGATTCTACAAAATATGTAATAATCAGGCTTAGTAAGGTCCTCGAACGAGAGGATCACTTGAAGATTGTTGGCAGAGGAATGTGATAGCATTGCGGAGAAGTTTCTTGATCTTGGGGAGGATGAGATAGACTATCGAGGAGATACTACCATTAGGTCATACGATCTTTATGATCGCTAGTTTGGATCGGATACCAGGCTGCTGTCTCCGATTCCTTTCCTCACCTCTTAGAGGAATTGTTACCTAGGTTATCACCCATACCCATTCTTTCCTATTGCATCCGCTCTTTTTCATATTTGAATCGTTCTTGCTTTCCTTTTTTCCAGTTTCTGGGTTTCTTGAGGAACCTGTACGGGTCATGACACGTCACTCGTATTCAGGATATCAGTTGTGCCATATCTACTTCTTTCCTTATTCCTTGCTTCCCGATTTCTCTATCAGATTTCCTATCGCACTCTCTTTACGAATATTAAAACGGCCGATGCCCTATCACGCAACCTTACAGACGTTAGGAACCCCGAGAGGGGTGGTGAAGGAAAATAAAAAGAGCGCATCCTAGGCAAAACATGCCAGCACTTTAGCTAGTTAGCACACACACAAACGCAGCCCAAACCCATCCCAAAACCCATCTTCCCCCCACCCTTCATATGGTAACCCCCTTCTCCCTCAAAAAGCCACCCGCAATCCTAGCCGCTCCCTCTCTGCAGGATTTCGAAAACAGCAGCCGAGTGACCATATATGAATTGGGGAGAAGCAATTTGTTCGCGCGGCAACCCAACACAGTAACATGCATGCAGCAACTCACGGCGAAGCAGGAACACAGCAAGGAGAGAAGGCCAATAGAACCCTTACACGACAGGGATTATTTGTATGGGCATTCTCGTTATACTGCGGTGTCGGTTTGCCTTGGAATACTATATGCAGGTACGAGAACCACCCCGGGCGCTATTATCGTAGACCTCCTAGGGTCGGTGTCTAGTGCATTACCGATATGTAAGGTAGTGTTCGAGAGAACGCATGCAATGTATAGTACGCGCGCGCGGGCACGCTATGTGCAGTTCTCGTACTCCCCACTCGGCACTTGTGCGTGGTGTGTCCGCGTCTGTCTGCATAGATGTCGGTGTTTACTTCAATCGATCGACGCGGGGGGGTTGGTGAAAAGAGGAAATATAGAAATGGAATAATAAAAATAGGAATCCGAGTGATCGGGAGTGGTGGTATTTGTTTGTCTGCCCGTCCACCCCAATTATTTATTTGTTTTTTCTGTTTTGTTTCACTGACTCGGGCGTGTGGAAATGAGGTGAGTGAAACGAGTGAATAAATTATTTTTCAGCTTCGGGAATGGCAGAGCTCAATTCCGGACTGAACTTATCGTCTATCTTTTTCTACTCGTACTGTGCTAAATAGAGTTCAGCCGCGTCGTGGAACCTTAACAACTTGTGACAACAGCGTGTTGTCAGCAGCCACTCGGCCATAAGTTACCACACTCTTTTTTCTCCAGTCTCGGCTATCGGGCGGGATCGAGGGGGACTTGCTCCTTTCGAAGTACCTAATTGGTCGATGCAGGGGTGGAGGAGGAGGAGGAAAGTGGTATGGTGCTAGTTCGAGCATGACGCCCTCGAGATCGTTAGTGAAAAAGGTTTGATTTGGCATGGGAATGGAATCCTGGTACCGTTGCGTGCGAGAAGTATATATGCGGGCACAGGGATTAATGGAATAGGGACGTATATCTGGGGGCACGGTGCTTGAAGATGGGTGTATAGGAGTACTTGGCGATCTGGAAAGTCTGGGGACGGTTTCGTGCCAAGGGGGGGTAATAATTGTGATGCGTCTGGAGATTTGTCAGAGGGAGAAGTATTTGTGGTAGGCTATAAGAACCCGGGACAGGGAGGATGTGTGGGCGCTGCAGGAGGTTAGCAGCGGGGTGAGAAGGGCCAATAAGAGTAGTCGGTACTTGCTAAGCAGGTGGGAATAAAGAATAGAGTAGATATAATTAAATTTTATATAACAATAAAAAAGTGAAAATATGAAAATTGTTTGTTGTCCAGTGTTTGCCATTATATTATAGAAATTCTATTTTCAGTATAAAGAATATAAATAAAATGAGTGATCTAGTGGGAAAAAGAGATTGAACAAGTACTTATTAGTCCTGATAACTTATCTCAAATATTTTCTAGTTAAATTATAATAAGCAATTCTATTTTTCCCCTTTAAGTAATAATAGTAGAAGGTTAAGGCCCTGTTTGGCAGGCCAACTTTTGTAAAGTTTACCTTATAAAATGCAGTTTGTAAGGTAAACCGTGTTTGGCAGCACATTGTTTGAGAGGTAGAGTTGGGAACCTTATGAACTTTGGTTTGGAAGCAGCGCAGTTTAGGGTTTAAGAGAGTTTTGAAAACAGCCTGGTGACTGGTAAATATGGGGGTTTGCCCTAATAAACTCGATTTATGATACTACTCTAATAATGTTATTTTCTCTACTCCTGTTTAGGGTTGAGCCCAAGTAGCCACACATGTATAGCGTCTACCTTATAAAAGTTCCTTCTCTTGTTTGGCAAACTATACCTTACAAACTACGGCTTGGCACACCTTACAAAACGCAGTTTGGGAAACCTTACAAACCGCAAGCTGCAAGGTGTTACCTTACAAAAGTTGGCCTGCCAAACAGGGCCTAAATTCTTAAGAGCAAAGGCTCTTTTATGTACTTTTTGCTTAAAGTTAATTAAAATATTATAAATAATACTAGATACTTCAGGTTTGTAGTTTTTGTTATTACCATAATATTATTATCTGGGTTTATACAGTTTTTTGCCAGGCATGTTGCGTGCTCATCACATAGGTGTTATACCTAAAGTAGATACTAGTCAAGATGGCAGATCTTACCTAAAGTAACCTGACAGGCTAACTTTACCTTCTTAAAACAATTATCATAATATTGGCTTATATGCATCTCAAGACACATAATGCCCATTCCAATCAATTACCTAGTTATATTTTGACTACCTTCTATGCTTTATTTTTTCTGGTACAGCAATCTGGATACATGTAACAATCCTAGTATATGCTTGTTATATTGCAACAGTTAACGACCTTTCTTACCCAAGTGCTTACTATCTCTTCAGATAGTACAGAATTGGCTCATCGTATGCGAACCTTACTATCTCATCGGATAGAACGGGACTGTCTTGTCGGGATATAGGACTATCCTAATGGTCCTATATTATCGTCGCGCCTCTTCAGACTGTCGTAACAGTCATAGGCTCTGATAGCTTATCGGTAGAGTACTTGTAGCATTCAATAGTGTAAAAGATAAAGAGAATCGTATTGCAACTTTCTAGTATAGAAAAGTACTTAGATGGTTGTGTGAAGATCCTATCTCTTGGTCAGAACCAAGCCCCTGATATAGGCATCTTCCCACAACCCTAACCCTAGTGACTCATCACCTAGTGTAACATAACCTCTACAACTCATAATGAGTCATAGCGTGAAATGCATCAGATGACTCGTATGAGTTACTGCGCGACATACCATCAACCAATCATAACCCATAAACCAAGTCATGTGCTCAAATGAGTCACATGCGTGAAACCCATGACTGATAATGTGAGTCATGTGTGAAAGTCATTACATTATATGATTTCACAATCGTGAGTCATGAAACCATCAACCAATCATAATATAACGATAACTCGCAAGCGCGTAGTCATGTGAGAATTATGAGTCAAGCGACATCATAATGTAAAGCCAACATACCTTATGACTTATAAGTATTAGTCATGTGAAATCTGCCTTGCTTAGTCACAATTTGTGACAATACAACCATAACTGTGTCTACTTACTTCCACTGAACTTAACAGTTACCAACCTAGTCAACACACACTAGTCCCAAGCCCAAGCGAGAACTTGTGACCTGAACCAATACCCAAGCCACTAGCAGCTTGGATATGCGCTAAACAGGGACTACTTAAAAAGATATGATGGACCTACAGCAAGGGACAAAAATTACAGAAGATACTTTTCCTTATGAATGATTGAGTACTAAATATTTTAGATAAAACACAATATGATCAATCAACCCAGAAAAAGACGTAGGAATATTGGAAAATACCAGAAACAACCCTTTAGCAATAATGAAGTACTTGAGGTGTTATTTTTAATCAAAAGAGAATAGATAGACAGCAGTCAGCCAACTGAGTAAGTAGGTAGCTAGAAATGGAAAAAGAACAATGAGAGATATTCTTAGAAAAGAGAAGGAAGGGAAGACAAATTTGACAAGGATGGTTTCCATCAGCAAAAACGGACCCTGCGTCTGATCCGTCGGCGTTGCGTCCTGACGCAAGCGACGCATCTCCTGCGTCCCATGCGTCCTGTGCGTCCTGACTTGCGTTGCAACGCCCCGCCACATCCCA
>Ga0307509_10001437_pt1 | contig 40223 bp, 27 predicted proteins | sample 10_EM_MG_FD_202245 | JGI IMG/M metagenome (GOLD analysis project Ga0307509, IMG submission 202245) | Populus trichocarpa ectomycorrhiza microbial communities from riparian zone in the Pacific Northwest, United States - 10_EM | ecosystem: Host-associated > Plants > Roots > Unclassified | place...
GTGCAGAAGTTTCCGGAAATGTGGACTTTGGCTTGGCGCTAACTTAGCTGTTGCCGCCTCCAGAGTCCCATGCCAAGTCTCCTCCACATTTCCGGAAACTTCTGAACTGCGCAAGTACTAGTACTGTACTCGAGTACTGACTGGTAGTTCATGGGCGAAAATAGATTTGTTAAGGTTAGGGTTACCGCGAGGTGCCAAAATACGCTAACATGAACACTTGTACCTCGCAACCAAGTACCACAGCTGAAAATCTGCGAATGCATTTCCTTCGATAGCCACCAGACCCAAATGGTACGGCCAATATACCGCCCTCACAGCAGCACGTTTTCACTCTAGGAGTAAGGCTAATGGTATTTTATTTTTGTTGTTGAGGTTGCCCAAACCATTATTGCTGGTATTGAGCTGGGGTACTTGGTTGCTAGGTACAAGTGTTCACGTTATTTTGACACCCAGCGGTACAAAACGTTACTAGTGATTAATCCCTGTTCGCCCCCCGTCCAGTTTCGCCATGCTCCTGGTGGCGGCTGCACTCGTACCGATACCATAGTCTACGAGTACCTTTCCCACCCTCCCACTTCCCAGCAACCCGGGAGGAACCAGCACCCCATCAGATGCATAGCCACCTTGCCACGGATTAGGTCTGTAGCGTAGCCGGTTTACAAGTACACTCCCGTTCGCAAAGTCCTTGCACAAAAAAAAGTACTGTGGCAAGGTCTTGGTGGCCACCGATGTACTAGTACAAGTGTTTGGATTTTGGATCAACGATAACACCCTCATGACCAGTAATTCAGGCCTCCCAGAGGTCTAGTAATTGATAGGGGATATATCTAAATATTGTAGCTACCAATTAATAGGAGCCCCCTGTGCCTTAACCACATCATCATAATTTGAGCTGCAAATGTTTGGCAAACTCTTGTACCAGTACCTGGGTTGCAGCCAAGACTTTGCCACAGTACTTTTTTTTGTGCAAGGACTTTGCGAACGGGAGTGTAAACTGCTGTCCATAAAGTTCTCATACCCCAGCGCGTATTTGTGGCAGTGCCGTGGCTGGTGAGAATGTACCGTCACAACTGAAGATCGGTGGAGAAGGTACATTTATATCAGCCACAATACTGCTATAAATACATAATGGGGTATGAGAACTTTATGGACAGCAGTTTACAATACCGGTAGCTGTAGATGGGAGTAGCTTACTAAGCATTCTCGGTAAAGTTAAACCATAGTCGATGAAAGATATTATCCAGGAAGTTAGGTTAAAGGACGTAAGAAATATTTATGCTGGGCTAGTGATTATAAGCGGGGTGAATTAAAATTACGAGCGCGTTAAGAGTGTCTGGGCAGCGATTTATTTGTTTGAGGAATTAAGAATTTCTCCCTATTCCACCCTAGTGAGGGGTAGGGTTGAAGGGTGTTCGCTCTGACAATGAAATTGTGTGTGTGGTGGAGGAGGGGTGGAGTGGCTGTTTCTATGATACCTGCCCTGCAGGACAAGGAAGGCGCGAGAAGGTGAAAAGGTGATCTCGTTACCATTGCACCGTGCACACCATGAGCAATTCGCCAATCATAAAAATCAAATCCTCAATTATTTGTCTTAGGAGCCACAGAAAAGAGGAATATTGTGGATTCGGGTTGTGGTTTGCATGTAAGAATGGATAGCTAGGGCTGAGAAACTCACCCTTTTCGCCTTCTCGCGTCATAGTACGGGAGACACAGGCGTGCTGTTGCCTTCACAAAAAGTTTAGGGGAGTATGACTGGGGTAAGCTTGCATCCGCTAGGTTGGGCAATTGTCATAACCCCCGCTTTTTTTCAGCTCTTCGAGATTCTCTCCCCCAGAACCAGAATATCTCATGAAGCGAGCTCCTGCCGCATTCTACAGAGTGGGAAACAGAAAAATGGCTCGGGATCGCAGTTTTAATACCGAATTCCCACGTGTTCCTGGGTTTTCAAGATACAATAACAACAACTCCTTTAATATCACCGGCTTCCTAAATAACAATACTAGTTCTCTCAACAACAACAGCAACTGTTTCAATACAAACACCAACTGCGGCAACGTTTCGAACGTTACCGTCACTGATGACAGGTCTGAAATCCTGACCTGGTTGTCGCCTCTCGAACCTCGCTTACGACATTATGATATTCAAACTCGCCGAGTTGACAAGGTGGGCGACTGGCTTCTGCGGACCGAGCAGTTTCAGAGCTGGCGCAGTGGTGACCAGAGCGAATCGCAGAAGGCGACCATGTTTTGCTCGGGCAATCCGGGGGTCGGCAAGACCTACATTAAGTGAGAGAGTCGATGCCGTGAAAGAAACGACAAAGTAGGAATCTTTCTAACATGAAATTTTAGTTCATTAATCATAGATACCTTGGGTGATAGGGCCGGTGAAGCTAGCGAGCAAAATATTGTTGTAGCGTGTTTCTATTTCGACTTCGCCGCGCAAAAAGAACAATCAGCAGAGAGTATGTTGAGCGCGCTGCTGAAACAGGTGGTCGGTGGTTTGGAGCCAATTCCCGAAGAAATAGTGGACATGTTTGAGGAACAGAAAAAAGTCATCGGTGGTCGGAGGCTGCGACTTCCGGAGATCGTGAAGATGTTGGGAAACCTCTCCTCCTCGCAACGCACGTTTTTCTGCCTGGACGCTCTCGATGAATGTGCCGAGGGAGATCGAGCCAAGATCCTTACTTCACTCGGAGCTATCATCAAAATATCTCCAACCACTCGGCTGTTCATTACTGGGAGACCGCATGTTCGTGGTGAGGTGGAAACACACCTCCCAGGGGGAGCAGCTGTTGTAGGTATAAGTCCCCAAAAGAATGACATCATCCGATACATCCGTAAAAAACTTGCTGAAGACTCAACTTTGGGCGAGCCGGACGAGATATTGGAGGCAGAAATCGTGAAGAAGATTTCGGAGGCAGTTTCAGAGATGTATGTAGGATGGACCGAATATAGAACCTTGCTCGAGCTATCCGCTGAGAAACGCGCATCTAGGTTTCTATTAGTTTCTCTGAGTATCGACGCAGTTCTACAGGAGACTACTATTTATCGGCGGCGAGAAAGGCTCAGAGTGATGACAGATGGGTTGGGGCTGGAAGGGGCCTATGGCGCAACATTAGAACGGATCAAGGCGCAGGGTAGTCAGAAATCTGAGCTTGGGATGGCCGCTTTGATGTGGATATCTTATTCGGAACGGCCGCTGAGAGTAGAGGAACTGTGTCAGGCCTTGGCAATCAAGATAGGATCGACAGAATACAATTCCGATAACGTTTCCTCAATACGGACGGTGTTAAGCTGCTGCCAAGGGCTCGCGGTGGTGGATAGGGAAGGATCGACTATTCGACTAGTTCACTTCACGCTCCAAGAATATCTTACCAGTCATCCTGACCTTTTCCGGAGCCCTCATGCAGTAATTACAGAGACCTGCTTGACATATCTGAATTCTCAGCAAGTGATGGCCCTTCCGGCCTCCGGTTCTCTTAGCGCTCAACACCCACCCTTCCTCCAATATGCTGCACTATACTGGGGAGCCCACATGAAAAAGGAACTCAGTGATCGTGGGAAAACACTTGCACTGAAGCTATTCAGCCACTACGAACGCCATATATCAATCAAACTACTCTTGGAGCACACGGTTGGACTTTCTGTCGGCTTAATCGCGAACTCCTACAAGTTCGCCGGGCTACACTATGCGTGCATGTTCGGACTTGTTGAGCTTGTGAGTGCCTTGACAAAAATTGATGGTGTTGACACAAACCACATGGATGATACGGATGCTACACCACTCATATGGGCCGCAAGGAATGGGCATGGGGCAGTGGTTAAGGTATTGCTAGGGCGGGGAGGCGTCGACCCCAATCTGGTAGGTGACTTTGGCCGGGCGCCGATCTCGTGGGCCGCTGGTAATGGACATGAGGGTGTGGTGAAGCTATTACTGGCACATAGAGATGTCGATCCCGATGTGCGAGACTATTTTGGTCGAAGGCCAATCTCGTGGGCCGCTGAGCATGGGCATGAGGCAGTGATAAAACTATTATTAGGGCGGGGAGACGTCCACCCTGGTGTGCCAGACGGCCTCGGCAGAACGCCAATATTGTGGGCTGCTAAGTGTGGAGACGAGGCAGTGGTGGGTCTGTTTCTTCGATGTGAAGATATCAACCCCGATAGGCCAGACCGCTTTGGCCGAGCACCAATCTCGTGGGCTGCTGAATATGGACACGGAGTAGTAGTGAGGCAGTTGCTGACACGTAAAGACGTCAACCCCAATAGGTTAGACATCGATTGCCAAACACCAATCTCGCGGGCCGCCATGAACGAACATGAAAGAGTGGTGAAGCTGTTTCTGGCACACGAAGATGTCAACCCTAATAGGCCAGACAACGATGGCCAAACACTACTCTCGCGGGCTGCCATGAATGGACAGAAGCGAGTAGTGAGGCTGTTATTAGGGCTAGAGGACATCAACCCTGATATGCAAGATGGCCTCGGTCGAACACCGATATCTTGGGCCGCCGAGTACGGATGTGAGGCAGTGGTGAAACTGTTACTGGAATGTAAGGACATCAGCCTCAATAGGCCAGACCCCGATGGCCAAACACCAATTTCGCGGGCTGCCATGAATGGGCATGAGGGAGCTCTGAGACTATTACTTGGACGGAAAGACGTCGACCCCGATATGCCAGACAACTATGGTCGAACTCCAGTTTCTTGGGCTGCTGAACTTGGATATGGGGTAATAATGAAGTTGTTGCTGGCACACAGTGATGTCAACCCCAATAGGCCAGACAACTATGGCCAAACACTAATCTCACGAGCTACTACCAGCGGGCAAGAGGAAGTGGTGAAGCTGTTATTAGGACGGACAGACATCGACCCCGATACGGTAGATGACTTTGGCCGAACACCAATCTCGTGGGCGGCTGGGTACGGACATAGTGCAGTGATGGGGCTATTGCTCGCACGTGACGACGTCAACCCAAACAGGCCAGACACCGACGGCCGAACACCAATTCTGCAGGCTGCCATAAATGGACATGATGGAGTAGTGAGACTACTACTAGAACGGGAAGATGTTAGCCCCGATATGCCAGATAACTTTGGACGAACGCCTCTCTCATGGGCTGCTGAGTGTGGACATGAGGCAGTGGTGAAGCTTCTATTGGCACGTGAAGACATCAAACTTGATATTCTAGACAACGATAGCCAAACACCACTGTCGCGGGCTGCCATCAATGGGCATGAGGGAGTTGTGAGACTGCTACTCGAATGGAAAGATGTTAGCCCCGATATGCCAGATAACCTTGGACGAACACCGATCTCTTGGGCTGCTGAGCACGGACATGAGGCAGTGGTGAAGCTGCTGCTGGAACGTGGAGATGTCAACCCTAATAGGCGAGACGATGGGTGGTGCCGTACGCCGATCTTGTGGGCTGCCGAGAATGGGTATGGGGAAGTGGTCAAGCTGTTCCTGGAACGGGAAGACGTCAACCCCAACAGGCGAGACATATGTGGCCTTACCCTATACTCGTATGCTGCTATAGGGAGAGATCACCCCGTTGCAAAGTTAATACGAGACTTGAAAGCCCTACCCGCGCCGCCAATTTATTCCCGATAGACATAAAGCTTTCTTCCTGTCTTTCAACCCTAGATTTCAGAGCCTCCTGGTGGCGCCCTGGTTATATATTTCCCAGCTCACTGACCACCTCCCCTAGCTCTTTTTCAACTCCACGAGTGTCCTACACCCGCTTCAAGATATCGTCACACCTTCTACCCCGTCTACTTTGACAATCAGGCAAGCAACCCACCCCCCTTATGGTGATCCGTCAAACCACATCTTTTGAGAATCTATTTACTAGTCTCTCGCTGACAGTTATTCGGTGCCTACTATTTAGCTAAATACTACCACTCACTATGTACTTCTATCCTCAAATTCGGTAAAATGTAAGCGGAAGTGTGGTATAGTGCTCCCCTATTTGATCTAGAACTAGAAATTCAGCCTCCTTTTTTATAATGCTTCACCCTATCACAGTTTTCTCCCAACAATAAATTCCTTCCTTCCTTCTTCCTATCAATACTTCTGCATTGTATCTTTGTTTCCCACACTTGCTTTCCAACTTTCTCTCATTATCTCCCCCGTCAATACAGATGTATGATATGTTAGCCACTTGAGTGCCGTATACCGGGGCCTAAATTTGAGCAAAATGACCATGTTAGAATTTCTACTACCCTTGTGATAAGGCGCGCTTAGCCAGTTGCCGTGATATACATGCATCTAAAAATTACACTAACATTATGCGGGCAAGTATTCTGGATAGGTATGATAGTTTATAATTATCCTCGAAAAATCCCTGTGAGCTTATTAAAACTTCTATAGCATGGTATGATACTTGGTATTCGGTATTCTTGCTAAACGCCATGCCCCGGCCCCTCCCCTGAAGGGGCAAAATTGGTCAAGTAAACCCTAACCCTACATAAGGCAAGTGGGAAGGACGGTAATGGAGGGCTGTGCCTCGATATCTCATGAATGGCGCCGGAGCTATAGTAGTGTACCTAAAGGTCCCGGGTTTTCCGGGTGGGTTGTCTTAGTGTGCCGGGCGTCTTTTTTATTTATTTAAAGGCAGAAGTCTTAAAAGTTGACCATCGGTCCCGGCCTTCTTGCGGTAGTATCATACCATCCCGGAACGCGTCAGAAAGTTAGCTATAGGCTCCGGGGGTCACATGTAGATACCTACTGCCATTGCCTTGCTCCCATCATTGCTTGGTTTTTCAGATCATAATTTCTGCCATCTGGCCTATAGCTGGTGCGAAGATTAGCGTTGTGCAAGATTGATGATGTCGGGTTTTAATAGCTTTCCAATACATCAAGCATAAAATTCATGATAAAATGGGCCCTGGTTCCGAAAAAGAGTCCCAGAACAGTACGCTAGTAAGTTATGCTCTATCTTTCTTTTCTTTTTATAATTAATTTTTATTTCGGAGGCACCCTTCGACATATAGAACACTAATAAAGGCTCCTTAAGTCTAGACTATTCAATTTCACAGACTATTACTCCTTATTTTAACCGCATTTTGCGACATAGCACAGAATCCTACGGCGGCAGTTACCGGGCGGCAGGCAGCATTTGGGGTTTGGCGCCAGGAACCTATTGGGAGCGGTTGTGGGCGAACTGCCAGTTGTCGCTGGTCTTGCGGATCAGTACGGTAGAAGTAGTGCTGGATCGGAGCTGATTCCGAGTGAGATCTCCGGTATGCTCCGGCGATTTCCCGCAGCCTTTCTTGCTCAATCACCTGTAAGGCCCAGGGGTCACATGTGGCGGCTTGGCACGTTGCGCAACTAAAGACACCTGCAGTCCCCGGCAGTCCCTCCCCGGGTACTCATCCAGACCGGCGCCAAGATACCTGTTCATTCCCTAAGACGGATGGACTCGACGCTTGGGTTCATTGATCTAAGTCGAGAGGCAGAGCGATAGTGATATCCCCATCTCACTGCGAGGGTAACTGTCGTTGCGCGAGTGCTATCTATAAACTGCGAGGCTAGCATGTTATTCTCATGTTAGTAAGCGGTGGAAGTTTTCACAATTCTCTATCTCTCCCTAATAAATGAAATTAATCACAGTATTATACAGGTTTGGTGTGAGAAAATATAGACTTTTATGGAGGTTGGTAACCTATATTTTTCTAGTTGTTTGTGCTCACTTTTCAGGGTTGAGGTCGATCCAATGGTGCCGACCTAAGTTCCATATTAGGGGGTACACTGCCATTGCATTCATAATTATTAACGGAAAGAACCTGAGCTAACAAGGTTATGTTGATTCGGTTGTTATTGAGAGACTGGGGGCAGGATACCTGAGTTATGGAAGTAATCGAAGGATCTTTTTTTTTTTCGTAACCGACTGTGCGATATGTACGATAGTGCTGTCTTCAGTAGCCTTGAGGGGACAATGTAATTCTCGCTCGAGTTAGCTTCATCAATTAGAGCAGAGATTTAATCTAGGGAGCCGAGTCTGTATTACTTTCTTATCAGGGCAGGCGCAGCAGCCGCTAGGTATCATTTTCATTACCGGTATTGCAGGGAATATAATTATGCTAATGGGATAGTTATCCAACTGAAGGGTCAAGACTTCACTAAATCTATATTCAGGTTAAACAGTTGAGTGCAATTGAAATTAAAGTGGAATATTGCCTCCAATGAACCCTAGGACCGTTTTACAGTGGACAGGCAGATGCTTGACGTTAGATAAAAAAACCCCGAGAAAAAAACCCCCCGGAAAAAAAACCGCCACCCTCAGGTATCGTATCGTATGTTAGAAAAATGGTTCCGTGATGAGAGTTTCTCTCAAGCCTCCCCATTCTGCCAAGTGAGGGGCGGGGCTGCAAGGGGGATCGCTCTAACAATGAAATTGTGTGTCCGTTGTCAAGAAGATGTGGGGTGGCTGCTTCTGACTGCGCTACGAGAAAGTGCGGTAGCCACAGGCAGGCTGCTGGTTTCACAGAGTTCAAGGAGAATGATTGGAGTAAGCTTGCATCTGAGAGATTGGGCAGTGGCTGTCAGGAGCCCCGCTTTTGTTCAGCTCTCCAAAATTCTCTCGCCTAACACCAGAATATCTCACCAAGCGAACCTCTCTACAGCACCTGAAGAGCGAACAGAAAAATGTCTCAAGATCGTCGCTTTATTGGCGACTTCCGACATCGTCCTGATTCCTCAAGATACGATAACTCCTTTAATACCATCGGCTCCCTAAACAACAATTCCGATTCTCTTAACAACAACAACAACTGTTTCAATACAAACACTCACGTTTCGAACATTAACCTCATTGATGACCGGTCTGAAATCCTGACTTGGTTGTCGCCTCTCGAGCCTCGCTTGCGGCACTATGATATTCAAACGCGCCGGGTTGACAATGTGGGCGACTGGCTTCTGCGGAACGAGCAGTTTCAAATTTGGCACAGCAGTGGTGGTGGGGGTCAGGGTGAATCACAGAAAGCGATCATGTTTTGCTTCGGAAATCCTGGGGTCGGCAAGACTTACATTAGGTAAGATAGTCAGCGCCGTGGGGGGGAGAACGAAGTAGGATATTTTTCTAAGACGTTGCGATTTTAGTTCATTGGTCATAGATGCCTTAGGCGATGGGGCCTGTGGAACCGGAGAGCAAGATATCACTGTAGCATGTTTCTATTTTGATTTTGCAGCGCAACAGGAACAGTCTGCAGCGGGCATGTTGAGTGCACTGCTGAAACAGGTCGTTAATGGTCTGGAGCCAATTCCCAAAGAAATAGTGGACGTGTTTCGGGAACAGAAAAAAATCATCGGTGGTCGAAGACTGCGGCTTCCGGAGATCGTGAGGATGTTGGGGGGCTTCTCGTCTCTGCGGAGAACGTTTTTTTGTCTGGATGCGCTGGACGAATGTGCAGCGGCGGATCGAGCGAAGATCCTTATATCACTTAGGGAAATCATTAAAATATCCCCAACCACTCGGGTGTTCATGACCGGGAGACCACATGTTAGTAGCGAGGTGGAAAAACATCTCCCCGGGGAAGCAGAGGTTATATCGATAAGCCCTCGAAAGCGTGACATAATCCGATACATCCATAGAAAACTTGCGGAAGACTCAACGTCGCACGAGATGGATGAAGAATTGGAAGCAGAGATAATGAGGAAGATTCCAGAGACTGTTTCAGAGATGTAAGTAGGATGGGCTGAATGAGGGATCCTGCCCGAGCTATCCGCTGACAGACACGTGCCCAGGTTCCTATTAGTCTCCCTGAAACTCGATTCAATCCTACAAGAGACCACAATTCATCGGCGACGAGAGAGGCTCAGAGTGATGACAGATGGGCTGGGTCTGGGAGATGTCTACGGCACAGCATTGGAACGGATCAAGGCGCAGGGTGGTCAGAAATCAAGGCTTGGGATGGCCGCTTTGATGTGGGTATCTCATTCGGAGCGGCCGCTTAGAGCGGAGGAGCTCTGTCACGCCTTAGCGGTTGAAATCGAATCAACATATTACAATGCTGATAATGTTCCCTCAATATGGACGGTGCTAAACTGCTGCCAAGGGCTTGTGGTGGTGGATAAGGAAGGGTCTGCTGTTCGACTAGTCCACTTCACGCTCCAGGAGTATCTCACCTGTCATCCTAATCTCTTCCAGAGCCCTCATGCGGTGGTTGCAGAGACCTGCTTGGCATATCTGAATTCGCAGCAGATAATGGCCCTTCCTACCTCCGACTCTCTGAGCTCACAACACACACCCTTCCTCGAATATTCTGCTGTATACTGGGGTGTTCACATGAAAAAGGAACTCACTGATCGGGGAAAAGCGCTTGCACTACAGCTATTCAGCAACTACGAACATCATATATCGATTGAGCTACTCCTAAAGTGTGTGCTTGGGTATCCTAGTGTTAAGGATTCCTACAAGTTCACTGGGCTGCACTGTGCGTGCATGTTTGGACTTGTTGAAGTCGCAAGGGCCTTGACAGAAATGGATGGTGTCGATATAAACTGCATGGATGATGCGGATGCTACACCACTGATATGGGCCGCTAGGAATGGGCATGCGGAGGTGGTAGGGCTACTGCTTGGACAGGAAGACATCGTCCCCGATATGCTAGATCGCTTTGGCCAAGCACCAATCTTGTGGGCTGCGAAACACGGACATGAGGCAGTCGTGGGGCTGCTGTTGGGGCGGGAAGATGTCAACCCCAATAGGCTAGACAACGATGGCCAAACACTAATTTCATGGGCTGCCATGAATGGACACGAGGGAGTAGTGAAGCTGTTTCTTGAACAGGAAGATGTTGACCCTGATAGGCCGGACTACGATGGCCAAACACCCATCTCGTGGGCTGCCAAGAATGGACACGAGGGAGTGGTGAAGCTGTTTCTTGGACAGGAAGACGTTGACCCCGATAGGCCGGACTACGATGGCGAAACACCTATCTCGTGGGCTGCCAAGAGCGGACATGAGGCTGTGGTGAGGTTGTTGTTAGGAAGGAGAGACGTCAACCCCAATAGGCTGGATGGCCGTGGCCAAACATTAATCTCGTGGGCTGTCATGAGTGGACAGGAGCGAGTGCTGAGGCTGTTGCTGGGACGGGAAGACATCGACCCAGATATGTTAGATCGTTTTGGCCAAGCGCCAATCCTGCGGGCTGCTAAACATGGTCATGAGGCAGTGGTGAAGCTGTTGTTGGGGCGGGGAGATGTCAACCCTAATAGGCCAGACAGCGATGGCCAAACATTAATCTTGTGGGCTGCTAAGAATGGACGGGAAGAAGTGGTGAGGCTGTTGCTAGGGCACCAAGGCATTGACCTTAATATGCCGGACAATGATGGCCGAACACCAATTTCGTGGGCTGCTCAACACGGACACGAGGCAGTGGTGAAGATGCTGTTAGGGCGAGGAGATATCAACCCGAATAAACCAGGCAACGATGGCCAAACACCAATCTCGTGGGCTTCCAGGAATGGGTATGAGGGAGTGGTGAGGCTGTTTCTAGGACGGGGCGACGTTGATCCTAATATGTCAGACTGCTTTGGACGAACACCAATCTTGTGGGCTACACAGCATACAACTAGGAGGTTGATGGAGCAATCGCCATGGCGGACAAATGCCAACTTTAATAGTCTAGGCAACGATGGCCAAATACTAGACTCGTGGGGTGCCAAGAATGGACAGGAGGAGGTGGTGAGTCTATTACTAAGGCGGGAAGACATTGACCCTAATATGCCAGACAATAATGGCCAAACACCAATTTCGTGGGCCGCTGCAAATGAACAGAGTGCACTGGTGGGGCTTTTTTTGGGGCGGAGAGATGTCAACCCCAATAGGCCAGACAACAATGGCCGAACACCAATCTGGTGGGCTGCTGAACGCGGATATGATGTTGTAGTGAAGGTGCTGCTAGGGCGGGAAGATGTCGACCCCAGTCAGCCAGACAGGTACGGCCAAACCCCAATCTCGCGGGCTGCCAGCAGGGGACAAGAGGAAATAGTGAGGCTGCTGCTAGGCCGTGAAGACACCAACTCCGGTGTACAAGAGGCTTCAGCCGAACGCCGATCTCACGGGTTACTGAGTAGAGACAGGAGGAGGAGGTGGTGAAGCTGCTGCTGGGGCGTGAAGAGTCAACCCTGATATGCCAGACGATAGGTAATACCACGCACCGATCCTGTAAGCTGCTAAGAATACGTGTATTGATATAGTGGGGGATCACCCTGTTACAGGATTAAAACGGGACTTGAAAGCCCTGCCGGCCCCGCGGATTTATTTCAAAGAGATATAATATTTCCCTCCTTGCCCCATGCGCTCGGCCTCGGATCATTCCCAGCGGTACCCTAGATATATACTTACCAGCACCCCACCACCTCCTTTGGCTCTTGTTCGCCCCTAGTCTCCTATACCCTCCCATACATACCTCCAGCCTTTCTACCCTTCTAATCTTTTCCCGATAATCCTTCAAGCATCACATTTGTGAAGTCGTTTCTTTACAAGATGTTTCTTGAGCATCCATTTATGCCTCTCTCACAAGTGGTTCCTCGGTATATACTTGGATAGTTGAATCTGGGGCCACTCCTCTCTTTTCCTATGAGTAAATTCGATATGATATAGGAGGAGCTGGGGTTTGTGGTCTTGGATTGCGATCTCGGCGGCAAGTTGGGCTTAAGTTTTTATGTTATTCAACCCTCTCGCGTTTTTCAGGTTCCAACAAGTTTTACTCTCTGCAATTATCTGCTTCATTATTTTTCTCTTTTATTTCATTCATCGGTTCATTCATTCTCTGATTTTCCCGCAAGTATGGATCTCCGCTACATATTTACCTAATTAGATAATATAATACTCTTATAATAGCGCAGAAAGGTTATCATTGGGGATCTAACTAGAGTGTTCCCAACCGTCCAGTCCGTCCGTCTTTGGGTGAGGACGGGACGGACTACGGCCCATAGTCTGTCTTTTCGGGGGTGCTAGGACGGACTATAGGGGACTATAGTCCTAGCGCTTGGACCTCCTGTACTAGCCAAGTTGACATCATACACCTCCGAACGGATTCTTTTCACTTCATGAGACATCACTCGTACCGTTTCCGGGAGTCCTGTTGGAGCATCCTTCCATATCTGTAACATTGTCCGCTAAGGGAAGTGGCGGTGATGCGGCGGCGGGTGAGGCCGCATGAACCTCGGGTATTGTGACTGTGTCTCTCTTGTACACATAGCCGGGGGTTACTCCCCACCTCTCTCTTTCTCTATCAAGGAAAATCATCAGTCGTTCCAACAAGTCCCCCGTAGTCCCCCCCCGCCGTCCCTCACCATTCCCAGTGGTCTTTGACAATCCCCCGCCGTCCACTCCCCCTGCCCTGAGCTAACATGTCTCACCCTGTAGGGCCCGCCGTCCTGCCCAAAGACGGCCGTCCTGCCCAAAGACGGCCGTCCTGCCCTTAGGCTGCCCCGGACGTACTATAGATAGCCGTCCCGTCCCGTCCGGAGCTCTTGGTAGTCCCCCCACGGGGCCCCGCCTGGCCCCCCGGACGGTTGGGAACACTGTATAACTGTCAGCGTTGAAGGAAGCAGATAGTTGTCAGAGAGAAGGAAAGCGCCTAATTGAGGGATAAGGAGTGATGATAGCGTTGGTGGTTTCATTTGTTTTGGAGTTGAAAGGATTGACAAAAGGGTTTATGGTTAGGTCTTTCCTTGATTGTTACTACGGAAACACTGTACGCAGACAAATTGGGTCATACATGGAGAGAGATCGACAGGCGTAGGAAGCGATAGAATGATGGTGGTGGTTTATTATTCTTATAATTGTAATTATTGTGAACTTATTTTTGGGTATGATATCATAGTTTGTTTGGAGTAGAGCGAATGGACTTTCTAATTATACCTACCCTATAATTTAGCCTGAGCCCAGCTCGAGCGTTGAACCTTTGTGCCACTTATCAGTTATTCTGTAACACTTATAATACTATCCTCTTGATAAAGGATGGTTTAACTTGTGATATTTAGACAAGTAGCCAGAATGAATGTGCACCCAAAGTTTTATTAACATTAAATGTTTCCTGAATTCTGGATCCTAGGACGCAGCCCACCCAAAGTATCACCAGGAATCCTTTCAATCTCCAACTTTCCCGAACTCACATCTGCTTGCAAACTGATCTGTTAAAAAAAACTTTTGTATAATACTACTGCTCAGCAGGTCTGGTTTGCGCTATAGCCTTCTCAGGGCTTAAGGTCTTCGGCCTCCCAGCTCCCGTACGGTATGATAGGATTTCTTAAATCTTCTACCCCGCATGACGGATGGTTCGATAGTTACTCATTTTGAGGAGAATCAAACTCACAGGCTCCTGCTAATTGCAGTAGGGGTTAATTGTTTCTCGACATGCCAACCGCTGCGCCAGCTAGATATCATATTTTTACAACACCTCGCCACGGGAGCAAATATATATCCTGTTGTCTTTATTTTTTATTTTTTTGCCTAGGATTGAGGGGGGCGATGCATAATATTATTGTAGACAATTCAGTAAAATCCCAAATGATAGAACTTTGTGTTGTGTTGTTAGAGTTATCCCGTCTAGTAGGGTTTGGCATTTCCATTTCCATTTTTTTTATCTTGCAGGGGAGTCAGCAGCCATATTTTCCTGGGCTTTTCACCCGTTCCTAAGGTGGGTAATTCTCGGCCAGATAGGGCACGACTCTATTATTCGACTTTCTACAGTATATGGCCGGCCGGTGCATGAAGATTTGAGATAAGAGGGGGTAGGGCTCGCTTAGTAGCTTAGACACTGGAGCGGTGAGTATGAAGATAGGTGTCCAGGCGATCATCCAATCGACATGAGAGCAAAGAAGTAGAAAGGGAAAAAAATGAATGACGCTAGCGAGATTGGGCTGTATTTGGGAAAGTTTCGATCTTTAACGGTTCTTATGTTGCGGGGGTCTTTTTTTCCTTTCCTTACAGAAAGTTTCTTAATTTAATCCGGTTTAAGGGTGTTTTCTAGAGAGAGTATAACGCTTGTAGAGGAAAGGAAGTATGATAGAAATATTATAGCTTTTGATGGTGTGGGGTTGGCGCTATTGCCAAATTCCCAGGGTAGGTTACTGTGCAGTACAATACTCCCGATGCAGAAATTGAAGATAACTGTCAGCGCCATTAGCAAGGTAGGTTGGGGGACTATCCATTCGTACTGGCAAAGCTTCTCCCTCGGTATCATAACTTGACCAAATTTACCGGTGAAGATAATTTACAATCGCACCTCGTTATAGTGGAACTCATTATGCGTGAGCCTTGCTATTGTGAATAGTGTCCCCTGGGAATTTAGATCCTTGCTCGGTAAAGACCGGCCTCGCGATGATGGATTTCTTTGCAAACCTTGTGGTAACGAACAAAAAAGCCTGAACTCCTAGCGTCCCTGATAACGAGGCGCGACCTATAACCGGAAGGGTAGTTTGCCCTGGCTACCGTAGGTTGGGAGCCACACTTGAACTAGAGTGATACTCCGTGGAAGGTTCAGGGCGCTTTACCTGTGTTTGTGTTGGGAATCCTGGCGTGCTCGGCGTGCTCGCACGATAGTTTCGTTGTCCGGATATCTCTGGAAACGCGTTTTGGTTTTGGAAGTGGGTTTGGGTATTGAGAGAAAACTTTGGCTTTCGGGGAAGCGTTTCGGCTGCAGGAATGCACTCGAGTTCAGATCAATGCATCCGCCGGGAAAGCTGTAAGGGAACTGTGAAAGAGTTAGACGCATGAAGGCTATATGCTCGGAGAGTATGAACAGTGGGAGTTTGGCTTTCCTTTGTTAGCACGGGAGTGAGCAAGGAGAAGGGGAGATATACGTGCCATAGCATGAGCATGTTTTATTAAACGTGGATAGATGACGACAGAGGTACATGACGAGTGACGAACGGTGAAACTAAAGGAAAACGCCAACCAACTCACAACGAAAACGATTGCACACTCAAGTGAGGGGAAAATCTTTTCATTCAACAACCACAGTCTCACGCTCAGCGACCGCTCCACGATGCTCGATACTCAACTAACTAAGGGTGATCACAGGGTATATATCAACCACGAAGAGATCATATCTATCCATGAGCCACCGTGCCACTGCATGAGAATCTTCCCTTTTTCCACCATGACCCCCGGGCTGATAAAAGCAAAAAGCTCTCCTGCCTTCAGGCTTCCAGCTCTTCCGTGCTGGCCTTACAACACTTCCGCTTTTCACCCCACTTTCCCGAAAGCTGCACGGCCCCGGAACTATCGCGCATTCCTGTTGGAAATGCTTTCCCGAACGTCCAAACAAACGTTCGAAGCCGAAGCCATATGCCCGAATCCTCAGCGCATTTCCGAAACCACAAACATGTTAAAGTTCTATGGCGACAGCGATATGATACACCACGAGTGACGAGTGGTGAAACGAAACAAAACGAAACGCCAAGCAACACAACGAAAAACGATCGCGCGCTCAAGTTCGGGGAAAAATCCTTTCACTAGCAACCACAGGCTCACGCTCTCCACGATGCGCTCTGCTCTCTGCTCAATGCTCTAACAACTAACTAAGGGCGATCACAGGAGTATATATCATCCACAAAGACCTCATATCCATCCATGAGGTATGACACTACTCCATTTGAGTCTCTCCTTCCCCATGAGCACTCCCGACTAACTAAAAGGAAAATAAACACTTTCGCGCCTCCCGGCTTCCAGCGCTTTCTGGCTGACTTTACAGTACTTCCGCTTTTCTCCCGGCTTTCCCGAAAGCTGCACGATCCCAGAACTATCGCGCATTTCTGCATTCGCAATACTTTCCACGCCCGAAGCCGAAACATATACCCGAAGCCAAAGCGAGTCTCCGGAGACAAACCAATGCTCAAATCCTCAGCGCATTCCCGAAAACAGACTTATCCCCGAAACCTCAGCGCATATCCGAAGCCATAAACAAGCGCGCTCCCGGAAACTGTCCGAACAACAAAGGAAGTATCAGGAGAGTAACTTATGGCGAGCAGCACCATTTCCAACATGTTTGATAATCTACAGGATGATAATAGGACTTTGTTGTGGTTATATCTACTGCTGTCTTTACCCTTGGTTAGTCAGAGAGTTGTTGAACGAAGAGAACTTCCCTTCTCTCCCGAGTGTGCGATCGTGTTCTTCATTGTGTGAACTCTTGGCGTTTCGTTTGATTGCTGTCGCCCTTGCCTTCGATCCACGTCGAAAAATATGTTCTACTGATACACCTGTCTTTACAGCTAGTTTGGTTTTTTGGGTAACAGGGATTGAAGTAGTAGAAGTTACATATCTTACCCTTCCTATATACTCTACTCACTAAAAAATAAAATAAAAAAAGTCTATCCCAACCTGGGGCCTACGTGCTGGGAGGGAATTTTAGAACTACGCTTTGCCCATATTGAAGCTCATGGCAACAGGTGGCGTCTAGCTTAGTACAGTACTGTTGCGGATAAATTTTGTCTTTGCTTAAGTTCCTATATTTTTAGCTGGCTAGAGCTGGTTCGGCGAAAGTTCATGATTGCCCTGTGCTAGGGAGAGAAATAGCCGGTGCTTGTATTTGCTGAGAGCCAAATAGGTCATGTTCATTTCAGGGATAGTGGATTGAGGCTTGGCAGACAGGGGGGGGGTGAGGCTACGGAGGTACAGCCTCGTTCGCAAAGTTCTCGCGGATCAAGAGGTACCTTGGAAAGATCTTGGCAACAATCAATGTACTGGTACAAGGGTCTGCTGAAAACCTGTAGTGCATATTCTTGTATCGGTACATGGATTGTCCCCAGACTTATCCTAAGACACCAACCGATCCGCGAGAACTTTGCGAACGAGGCAGTACAGCGCCTAAGTTCCACAAGCGAGGTTGCTGCTCTTACACCCTGTGGAACATACAAAACTTAGGAGCTGTACTTGTATGTATCATACGGTAGTGGTCTCTCACTTCTCTCGTTTCTTTCCACCACCACCGCGGAGAAGAACCACGACGGCCAACCAACGAAGGCGATTGCTGAGGGTTTTTTTCTTTTCCCTGGGTCAGAATCTGGTGAAGTGTTTGTGAATTAGTTCGAGCTAGGCGAATTGATAGTGAATTGTGTGACTCGTTTCTCTGTGTGGTTTTCGGCTATGATTGTTGGTGATTTGTAGTTACTTGCCCCCCGGAGAGTAGATACACCAATACCCGGTCATTCTGTTTTTCAGTACTCGAGTAAGCGAAGGTCGGGGACAGATTTTTTTTTTTTTTGGCTAGTTGCCTACTTATACCTACCAGTAGTGCCCAAGTTCTAAGCGAACCTTCTCATTCTTGTGTCTTCCGTTGCGATCCATTTCCCCACATTCTCATGCCTGGTGCTCAAGGTTTGGCAGTATGAACACCAGTGCATAGGAGTGACAAAATAGCAAGGCGAATATGAAACCTGTTGACTCTGTTTAACCCTATAGTATTGTCGGCTTGTCAATCGGGGTTTTTACATCCCCGGGTTGCTTGGACTCTTCAAGTGAATGCCGGTGTAGTGAGGCTACTCCTCGAATCGAGGGATCCGGAAATATCAAATCTCTTGGGAGGGAGTAAAAGCCAGAAGGGGTTATAAGTTAGGAGTAGTTTATCTAGCATCTTCGACAAGGATAGAGAATATGGGTAGTTGTTCTAGAGAGAGTTAATTAAGTTAGAGATAGCGAGAAATGTTTTTCCTGTATCTGTGATTGTAAGCCTAAGCCGGGTGAATTGGTATTATGAGCGCGCGTTAAGCGAATGTTGGGGTGGACTTATTCGTTTGAGGTGTTAAGAGTTTCTTTCGAGCCTCCTCATTCCACCGATGGGATGCCAGGCTTGGAGGGGTGTTCGCTCTGACAATTGAATTGTGTATTCTTGGGGAAGTAGATGTGGAGCGGCTCTTTCTGCCACCTGCCTCGAGGTGGTAACGACAGGGGCCTTGTGGGTTTCACAGATTAGGAAAGTACTCGCCAAACAAGGCTGTCCCCGACTTTTGCTGTATCCACGGGGGTCAAAATTACGCGACCGAAGGTTGGTGCCCAGCGCTCCAACCCATGCACCTCGGCTCAAGACAGTATGAAATGATAATATTATAACAATACTGGTATTGATAAAAAAAATCAAAGAATCGATAGAAGTAAATAAGTGGCGCACTGCTCACCAGCGTCTATCCTCTCAGGCGTGCTCCTAGCTAAACCGCTGAAGAAATCGGAGTCCTGGAGCCTAGATTATTAATGTACCTTGATCATTAATGTAGTGAGAGTTTTGGCGGTGATGAACTAGCTGGTCTATCTGGAGTTGAGTAGGGGTACATGAGTCGCAACTCTGGCCACCCACCCTCGGTGGCGTAATTTTGACCTCCGTGGATACCTACGCACTGGAGGGAAGTTCAGAACAGCGTTTTACTTATATTGAAGCTCGTGGCGTCCTATATTAATACTCGAGTACCTGTACTTGAGTATGTAAAGATCGGGGACAGACTTGCTTTTTTTGGCGAGAAGAGGATGTCGGAGATCCGACAAGAAGTTATGGAGCAGTTATTTAAGGTTAACCGGCCAAATATATCCCTGTCCCCAGGCTAACTGGTGCCTTGCAACAAACTTGCATCTGCCGGATTGGGAGTGTTGATAAACCCCGCTTTTCTTCAGCCCTCACGAATTTCACCACCCAACACCATACCATCTCATCAAGGAAATCTCTACAACATTCCAGAGAACGAATAACAGAAAAATGTCCAATGATAGTGGTTTTGTTACCGGGTTCCCAAATAGTCCTGGTCCCTCAGGTCACTATAACGGGTTTCCTGATGCCGCCGGCTTCCTAAACCACAACATTAACTGTTTCAACATAAATAATGTTTCGAATGTTGGTGTCACTGATGACCGGTCTGAAATCCTGACTTGGTTGTCGCCTCTCGAGCCTCGCTTACGGCATCATGATGTTCAAACGCGCCGGGTTGACAACGTGGGTGACTGGCTTCTGCGGACAGAGCAGTTTCGGAGATGGCGCAGCGGCGGTGGTGGCCAGGGTGAATTACAGAAGGCCACCATATTTTGCTCGGGAAATCCCGGGGTCGGCAAGACTTTCATTAGGTAAGAGAGTCTATATCGTGAGAGAAACGGTAAAGTAGTATATTTTGCTGAAATGTTGCAATTTTAGTTCATTGGTAATAGATGCCTTGGGCGATGGGACCGATGAAGCTGGAGAGAAAGATATTACTGTGGCGTGTTTCTATTTCGATTTTTCCGCACAACAAGAACAGTCTGCGACGGGTATGTTAGCTGCATTGCTGAAACAGGTTGTTAGTGGTTTGGAGCCAATTCCCAAAGAAATCGTGGGTGTATTTCGGGAACAGAAAAAAATCATCGGTGGCCGGAGACTGCAACTCGCCGAGATCGTGAAGATGTTGGGGCGCTTCTCGTCTTCGCGGCGAACGTTTTTCTGTTTGGATGCCCTAGACGAATGCGCAGTAGCAGATCGAGCGAAGATCCTTCATTCACTCAGGGACATCATCGAAATATCCCCAACCACTCGAGTGTTCATGACTGGGAGACCGCATGTGGGTGATGAGGTGGAAAGGGATCTTCCCGGAGGAGTCGTGATTGTATCGATAAGTCCCCGAAAGGATGATATCATCCGATACATCCGTAGAAAACTTGCGGAAGACTCAACTTCGGACGAGATGGATGAGAGATTAGAAGCAGAAATAGTGAAAAGGATTCCGGAAACCGTCTCAGAGATGTGAGTTATGACCAGCTAAATGAAAAATGTCCCCCCAAGCTATTCGCTGACAAAACGCATATCTAGATTTCTATTAGTCTCTCTGAATCTCGATTCAATCCTACAGGAGACTACTGTTCGTCGGCGGCGAGAAAGGCTCAGAGTGATGACAGATGGGTTGGGGCTGGGAGATGTCTACGGAGCAACATTAGAGCGGATCAAGGCTCAGGGTGGTCAGAAATCAAGGCTCGGGATGGCCGCTTTGATGTGGGTAGCTCATTCAGAAAGGCCACTCAGAGCAGAGGAGTTGTGCCACGCCTTGGCAGTCCAGACTGGATCGATGGACAGCAATTCTGATGGTGTTTCCTCAATACGGACTGTGTTAAGCTGCTGCCAAGGGCTTGTGGTGGTGGATAAGGAAGGGTCTGCTGTTCGGCTAGTCCACTTTACGCTCCAGGAATATCTTACCAGTCATCCTGACCTTCTCCGGAGCCCTCATGCGGTAATTGCTGAGACCTGTTTGGCATACCTGAATTCGCCGCAGGTAATTGCCCTTCCGGCCTCTGGCCCTTTGAGCACTCAACATACGCCCTTCATTGAATATTCTGCTATATACTGGGGGATCCATATGAAAAAGGAACTCACCAGTCGCGGGAAAGCGCTTGCATTGGAGCTCTTTACCCACTACGAATATCATATATCAGTTAGGCTACTCTTGGATCCCACACTTGAGTTCTCCATTGATATTGCCGGTCCAAACAAGTTTACTGGGCTGCACTGCGCATGCATGTTTGGACTTATGGAGGTTGTAAGGGCTCTGATAGAAGTGAATGGTGTCGATATAAATTGCATGGACGATACGGGTGCTACGCCACTCATATGGGCCGCTAAGAATGGGCACGTGGCAGTGGTGAGGGTATTGCTAGCACGTAGGAACATCAAACCAGATGTGCTAGATCACTCTGGTCGGGGGCCGATCTCGTGGGCTGCACAGTATGGACATGAGGCAGTGGTGAGGTTATTACTAGCTCATTTGGGACATGAGGAAGTGGTGAGGTTATTACTAGCACGTAGGAACGTCAAACCTGATGTGCTAGATTATTCTGGTCGTGGGCCGATCTCGTGGGCTGCTCAGTATGGACATGAGGCAGTGGTGAGGTTATTGCTAGCACGTAGAAACATGAAACCTGATGTGCTAGATTACTCTGGTCGGGGTCCGATCTCGTGGGCTGCACAGTATGGACATGAGTCAGTAGTGAGGCTGTTACTTGGATGGGAAGACGTCAACCCCAACAAACCAGATACCGGTGGCCAAACGCCGATCTCGCGAGCTGCCAAGAATGGGCAGGAGGCAATAGTGAGGCTATTACTAGACCGGCAAGACGTCAACCCCGATATGCCAGATGACGTTGGCCGAGCAGCAATCCTGTGGGCTGCCAAGCGTGGACATGAGGCAGTGGTGGAGCTGTTGTTAGCACGTGAAGATGTCAACCCCAATAGGTTGGACTTCGCCGGCAGAACGCCAATATCGTGGGCTGCTAACAATGGACACGAGGCAGTGGTAAAACTGTTGCTCGCACGGGAGGACGTCAGTCCCAACAGCCCAATAAACAGTGACAAAGCACCAATGTATTGCGCTATTCATGGTGGGCATGAGGCAGTGGTGAAGCTGTTACTGGCGCGCGCAGACCTCAACCCCAATGAGCCGGGCATCTATGGCGATCCTCCGTTCTTGCAGGCTATTCTTTGTGGCCATGCGGCAGTCGTGAAGCTGTTATTAGCATGTAAAGGCTTCAATCCCAATGGGCCAGGGCGCTCTGGGCAAACGCCAATCTCGTGGGCTGCCAGGTATGGGTATGAGCAAATGATAAGGATGTTGTTGGGGCGGGGAGATGTCAACCCCGACAGTCAAGACATCGATAACCGAACTCCAATCTCGTGGGCTGCTGAGGGCGGGCATGATGTAGTGGTGGAGCTGTTGTTGGGACGTAGAGATGTCAACCCCAATAGGCCAGACAACTATGGCCAAACACCAATCTCGTGGGCTGCCAAGTCTGGGTGCGAGCAAGTAGTACGGCTATTGTTGAGGCGGAGAGATCTCAACCTCAATAGCCTAGACAACGATGGCCGAACACCAATCTCGTGGGCTGCTGAACACGGACATCAGGGGGTGGTGAGGCTTTTGTTGGGACGTAGAGATGTCAACCCCAATAGGCCAGACAACTATGGCCAAACACCAATCTCGTGGGCTGCCAAGTCTGGGTGTGAGCAAGTAGTACGGCTATTGTTGAGGCGGAGAGATCTCAACCTCAATAGCCTAGACAACGATGGCCGAACACCAATCTCGTGGGCTGCTGAGCGCGGGCATGATGTAGTAGTGGAGATGTTGTTGGGACGTAGGGATGTCAACCCCAATAAGCCAGACAACTATGGCCAAACACCAATCTCGTGGGCTGCCAAGTCTGGGCGTGAAGGAGTTGTGAGGCTGTTACTAGGACAGGACGACGTTGATCCTAGTATGCCAGACATCGATGGCCGAACACCAATATTGTGGGCTACTCAGGAAGGACATGAGGCAGTAGTAAAGGTGTTAGTGAGCCGGGAAGATGTCAACCCCAATCTGTCGGACGACGATGGTCAAACACTGATCTTATGGGCTGCCATGAATGGATATGAGGGAGTGGTGAGGGTGCTACTAGGACGGGAAGACGTCGACCTCAATAGGTTAGACAATGATGGCCAAACGCTAATCTCGTGGGCTGCAAAGAATGGACAGGAGGGATTAGTGGGACTGTTACTAGGACGGGAAGACGTCAACCCCAATGAACCAGACACCTATGGCCGAACACCTACGTCGTGGGCGGCTAAGCACGGAAACGAGGCAGTCATTAAGCTTTTGTTGGGGCGGGGAGACGTCAACCCCAATAGGTCCGATGCCAGTGGCCGAACACCAGTCTCGTGGGCTGCCAAGTACGGGCGTGAGGGAATTTTGAGGCTGTTACTGGGACGGGAGGACATCAAACCCGATGAACCAGACACCTATGGCCGAGCACCAATCTCGTGGGCTGCTGAACACGGACATGAGGCAGTGGTCAAGCTTTTTTTGGAGCGGGGAGATGTCAACCCCAATAGGTCAGGCAACAATGGCCAAACACCAATCTCGTGGGCTGCCAAGTCTGGACGTGAGGGAGTTGTGAGGCTGTTACTAGGGCGGGACGACGTTGATCCTGATATGCCAGATGCCCTTAGCCGAACGCCAATCTTGTGGGCTGCTCGGTACGGATATAGCGCAGTGGTGAAGCTTTTGCTGGGGCGGGGAGACGTCAACCCCAATGGGCCCGACAACGCTGGCTGGGCACCAATCTCATGGGCTGCCAAGAATGGACAGGAGGGGGTGGTGTTCCTGTTACTAGGGCGGGAAGATATTAGCCCTGATATGCCAGACAATGATGGCCGGACACCAATCTCGTGGGCTGCGCAGCACGGACACGAGGGAGTGGTGAAGCTTTTGCTGGTGCTGGGGCGAGGAGATGTCAACCCCAATATGCCAGACAGCGATGGCCAAACACCAATCTCGTGGGCTGCCATCAACGGAAAAAAGGGAATGGTGGGGCTGTTACTGGGACAGGTCAACGTTGACCCTGACATGCCAGATAATGATGGCCGAACCCCAATATCGTGGGCTGCTGAGCGTGGACATGTGGCAGTGGTGAACCTGCTACTGCGGCGGGGAGATGTCAACCCCAATGGGCTAGGCAACGATGGCCAAACACCAATCTCGTGGGCTGCCAGGAATGGACATGAAGAAGTGGTGAAGCTATTACTTAGACGTGAAGACATCAACCCCGATATGCTAGACAACGGTGGCCGGACAGCAATTTCGTTAGCTGCTGAGCATGGACATGCGGCAGTGGTGAAACTGTTGCTGGAACGTGGAGATGTTAATCCAGATAGGCCAGACGATGGGTGGTGCCGTACGCCGATCTTGTGGGCTGCCGAGAACGGGTATGGCGAAGTGGTCAAACTGCTCCTAGAACGGGCAGACGTCAGCATCAACAGGCCGGACATATGTGGCCTTACCTTATACTCGTATGTTGATATAGGAAGGGGTCATCCTATCGCAAGGTTAATACTAGGCCTAAAAACACTACCAGCCCCGCCGATTTACTCCGAAGAGACAGAAGCTTCCCCTCCTGTCTTCGAACTTTAGGCTTCACCCTCCGTCGACACCCTAGTTATACACATGCATACCGGCAATCTCTCACCACCTTTGTATCTCTTTTAATCCCCGGTGCCCAGCACCCCTTCTTTGACATTTCCACTCTTTCTACCCTTCCGCCTTTATCTTGATAATCAGTCATTTGCTAGGCTTTGGGGGATTACTCGGTACACAGCATCTCTGAAGAATTCATTTACAAGTCCCTCACTGACGGTTTTCTAGTATCTACTGTGTCACTCTGAATATCTCGTTTTATCTTCAAATTCGATATAATTTACATAGAGGCGGGGATACTGTACAGCTCCTGTAGTGCGTGCTGGCAGTGGGGGGATTGGGCTCCTTGTTTATAATATCTGGCCTTATCACTGTTCTTTTATTTCCTTTCTTCTTTTTTTATTTTTTCCGCTTACAATAGATTTTATTTTTTCTAACCCATGTGTTCCGTCTTTGCTCTCCGCACTTTCTTTTCCACTTTCTTGCGTTTACCTGTTCCGTTAATATAAGTTAGGTATATTCTTAGATTCTGTATATTATCTGTCGTTAGGCAAAAGGACCGTGCTTAAGATTCCCACTACCCTTGAGATAAGGCAAGCTTCATAATATCTTGACTAGTTCGAGTAATAGGGGCGTGTCCACAAGTTATATTAACATTATGTCTCATAGCATTTTGGATGGGAATCTGTGGTTATAATTGAAGGATGTCTACCAAGTTATTAAAATGTTCCAATTTTCCCCACTTTATGTTTACCTATATAGTGATCTATTGAACCTTTTTTCGTATTATTTTTTTTTCGTAAGAGAACGGATTTGCCAATTGATAGAGGTTGTGGCACAATTGCGCTGCCCTGCCTGACAGATAGTTCAATAAGAACTCAATTTGAGAGGAATCGAACTCTTGGGCTCTTGCGAATTGCAGTAGGGGTTAATCGTTTCTTGACATGTTAAAAACTACGCCAGCCAGGTATTTTCACATCGTATTGCTACGGGAACAAATACTTATCTTGTTGCCTTTGATTTTTTTCGTCGAAGGTTGAGGACAGCAGTGCAAAATAATATTATTATTATAAACAGCAAAGAAAAAGCCCAAATGATAGAATCGTGTGCTGTGTCATTGGTGTTACCCCCTCTAGTAGGGTCTGGCGTTTTTACGCTTTTTTTTTGTATCCCCCAGTGGCGTTAGCAGCTGTTTTTCATGTGCTTTTCGCCCATTTCCCGGGTAGATAATTCCCGAGTAAATGGCACGCGATTCTATTATGAGACACGGCCCCCGGTTCATGGAGATTTGAGTTGAGAGGGAGAAGAGATGACTTGGTAACCAATAAGCTAGGGGATGTGGGTGTGAAGGAAGGTGTATAGACGACAACCCGATGGACATGAAAGCAAAGAATGAGAAAGGGAAAAAATATATATGACGATAGTAAAATTTGAGAAGTATTTTCGGAACTTTTAGTCCTTAATGGCTCTTGTGCTGTCCGAGTCTTTTTTTCTTTTTCTTTTCCTTTATTTATTTCCCTTGCAAAAAGTTTCTTAACTCAGTCCTATTTAAGGGGGTTCTCAAAAGAGAGGGTGTAAGACTTCTGGAGGAAAGGAAGTAGACATATTATAGCTTGTGATGATGTGAAGCCGACACTTTTGCTGGATTCTCTGGCTTGGGTAATGTACTCGACGGAAAAATTGGGGCGGATTTTCACTGTTAGCTTGCTCCTTATGTGAAGATAACTATCAGCGCTCTCAGCAACGCTAGCTAGGGGCTCTCCATTAGTACTAGCAAGGCCTCTCCCTCAGTATCATAACTTGACCGGATTTGCCGGAGGATATAATTCATAATCGTATGACGTTGTAATAGAACTCTTTGTTCTTGAATCTCGGTCTTGTGGATTAAACCTCTCAGAATTTATATCCCTACTCTGTGCAAACTAGTCCCGCTATCAGTAATTTCTTCCAAACCCTTGCTATAGCGGGCAAAGAATCCTGAAATCCTGGAGTCCCTTATGACGAGACGTGACTGTAACTGCAAGGAAGATAGGTGCCCTGCATGGGTTGGGTAGGAACATGTATAATCCCAGGCATATTGAACCGGAACATTCGAGTCCAAATTTTGTATGGGGGCTTGGATATGCACGAAAAACTTCCCATACAAATGTTTTATCCCGGTATTCGGGTTCTATATGCTTGTAACTTGTACTCTGCACTCTGTGGAAGGATCAGGGCTCCTTGTTTGTACTTGTATTCTACTAATACACCTGTCTTGGCAGTTTAGTTGTCCAGCAACAGAGGCTGAAGTTGTAGACATCGGAGGACTTTCCATTGGAATCATGAAGTCATTTACTCAAGTGAGGGCGGTCTTGGTTACTTGGTAGGCTAAAATCCGAAAAAGTTGTTTCTAAATGCCGGATCTGGAAAGTTTCTGGACTAAGGGGGGTGGCCAGGTTTAGGATCTTCCAAAATGGAGAAATGGAGAAATTATTGGATAACCAACTTTCCATACATAGTTTGAAGCAGTAGTGTGATTATGGCTTCCGTGGTCGGGGACAGATAACCTACGGTGCGTGGCAGGTAGCTGAACACAACATCATGGAAAGGAGAAAATTTACCGTAAAAACTCAAATAACAGAACTATTTGCTATGTCGTCGGAGTAGTCTTCTCTAGTATGGGCTGGTGCTTTTATTTTGTTTTTTCATGGCTTTCAGAGGGGGCAAGCACCTAGTTTTTTACTGTGTTTTTCGCCACTATTCTGGAGCAGAGAATTCTCGACTACATAAATTTAGCATACAGTTCTATTATTCTTTGATTTTTCACGGCAGGCGAGCGTTCTGTGCTATCACGTGTCCTGGTATTCTTTCCGTCACCATTGTGGGTACGGTTCCTTATAGAGCCAACATGCTTCGTATTTCTCCTTGCTATTTCGTTACCCCTGTGCACCATTGTTCATCCTACGAATCCTTGGGCGCGGGACATGAAAAAGTGGGGAGATAGGTCGCATAGCGGCGAAACGAAATGGTTCGCTTGGAACTTGGGCACTATGCAGAGTTGGGAGGGTAGGGTGTAATTATCATGGAGGGCTTCCCGTAAGAAATATAGAAAAATCTGGAAGTTTGAAAATGATTTAGAAGAGAATCCTATCCCGTAGTAACTTAGCGCCTGGTTTCTAAATATCCGGATTTTCTCAATCCCATTGAAGTGATGGGGGACGGAGGAGAAATCAAGATATAGGCAATAGATGATAATTATCGCTTAACAGTCTATTCTGAGTCTTTGCGGGGAATTTGATGGATAAAGATTGAAGGATAGGGGATATACCCGGGGCTTGGACTATCCAGGTGAAGGTCGGTGTACCGTAGTGAGGCCATCCTCCCAACCGAAGGATCCGGAAACATCAAACCCCCTGGGAGGTTGTAAAAGCAATGGTTTATAGGCGTAGTTTATCCAGCATCCTCGGTAAGGACAGAGAGTATGGGCGGTATATCTAGAGAGAGTCAAGTTGCAGATTGCAAGAAATATCTTCCCTCTGCCTGTGAATAAGCTGGGTGAATTGGTATTACTGTACGAGCGCGTGTTAAGCGAATGTCGGGGACGATTTGTGCTCTTGAGCCTCCCGATTCCGCCATGATGGGGTCAGGGTTGAGGGATGTTCGCTCCCACAATGGAATTGTGTATCCGTGGCCAAGCATATGCGAAGCGGTTTTTTTTGCCACTTGCCCGGGGCTCCTGTCGTTCCTGTCGTAGCCATTGTGGGTTTCGCAGAGTCCTCGCCAAAAACAAGGCTCTCCCCGACCTTTACCTAAGCGCTTGGAGGGAAGTTCAGAGCTGCGCTTTGATGGATAGACTGCCTCCCTAGCAACCCGGACAGATGCTAATTGGTAGGTAAACGGCGGCGGTCCCTCCAATCGAACCAAGGAAATCGCTTAAAACTTCCTTATTTGGGTTTAGCTGTCCGGGTAAAGGGGTGTGCTGGTGGCTAGGGAAGCCGTCAATTGAAGCTCGTGGCAACATGTGGCGTCCTAGTTTAATACAGATTTGTCGATTATAAAGCATTCGGATGTATTGGAGCTAATATTTGAGCCTTCAGGCGCAAGCTGGAACATATTGGCGCCCGCCCATCCGAATAGAGAGCGTCACAGTCCACCCGAACAAGCCCCCACCCGAACAGCTAAACTCAAATAAAAAACTTTCAAATGGGTTTCTTGCTTTGATTTGATAAGCTGTGGCTCCTGTGGCGACCACGCTGGTTTTCTCATACAAAACTCACCAATCAGCATCTGTTCGGGTAGGGGGCTTGTTCGGGTGGACTGTGATGCCCGCTACCGTATTTTATCAACCAGCATGTACTCGAGTAGGTAAAGATAAGGGACAGACTTTTTTTCTTTTTTTCTTAGCGAGTACCGTACTCGTACTCGTACAGGAAGCACAAGGTCTAGAAAGCAGTTATGGAACAGTTATTTAAGGTTAACAAGCCCAATATATCCCTGTGCCTCAGGTTAGCAGGTCCCTACCCTCGCAGGATTCGAGAAGGCTTGCATCTGCTAGATTGGGGAGTGCTGAAAAACTCCGCTTTGCTTCAGCCTCCTGAATTCTATCGCCGAACACCATAATACCTCATCTAGAAAATCTCTACAACATCCCGAATAGCGGATAACAGAAAAATGTCCCAAGATAGCAGTTTCCTTACCGGGTTCCCACGGAGTCCTGGTCCCTCGGGACACACGGGCGATTTTCCTAATACCGCCGGCTTCCTAAACCACAACATTAACTGTTTCAACATAAACAACGTTGCGAACGTTGCAGTCGCTGATGATCGCTCTGAAATCCTGACATGGTTATCGCCTCTCGAGCCTCGCCTACGGCATTATGATATTCAAACGCGCCGGGTTGAAAACGTGGGTGACTGGCTTCTGCGGACAGAGCAGTTTCGAAGATGGCGCAGCGGCAGCAGCAGCAGCAGTGGTGGTGGTGGTCGGGGTGAATCACAGAAGGCGACCATGTTTTGCTCAGGAAATCCCGGGGTCGGCAAGACTTACATCAGGTAAGAGAGTCGATGTCATGAGAGAAACAATAAAGTAGTATATTTTGCTGAGATGTCGCAATTTTAGTTCATTGGTAATAGATACCCTAGGCGATGGGACCGATGAAGCCGCAGAGAAAGATATTACTGTGGCTTGTTTCTATTTCGATTTTGCCGCACAACAGGAGCAGTCTGCGGCCGGTATGTTAGCTGCATTGTTGAAACAGGTCGTTAGTGGTTTGGAGCCAATTCCAAAAGAAATAGTGGATGTGTTTCGGGAACAGAAAAAAATTATCGGTGGTCGGAGACTGCAAGTCCCTGAAATTGTGAAGATGTTGGGGGGTTTCTCGTCTTCGCGGCGAACGTTTTTCTGCTTGGATGCTCTGGACGAATGCGCAGCAGCAGAACGAGCGAAGATCCTTCGTTCACTCAGGGACATCATCAAAGTATCCTCAACCGCTCGAGTGTTCATGACCGGGAGACCGCATGTGGGTGATGAGGTGGAAAAAAATCTTCCCGGGAGGGTCACAGCTGTATCAATAAGTCCCCGGAAGGATGATATCATCCGATACATCCGTAGAAAACTTGCAGAAGACTCAACTTCGGACGAGATGGACGAGAGATTAGAAGCAGAAATAGTGAAAAGGATTCCGGAAACCGTCTCGGAGATGTGAGTGTGATCGACTAAATTGAGAATCCCCCCCCAAGCCATCCGCTGACAGACATATATCTAGATTTCTATTAGTCTCTTTGAATCTCGATTCAATCCTGCAGGAGACCACTGTTCGTCTGCGGCAAAAACGGCTCAGTGTGATGACAGATGGGCTGGGGCTGGAAGGTGCCTACGGCGCAACATTAGAGCGGATCAAGGCTCAGGGTGGTCAGAAATCAAGGCTCGGGATGGCCGCTTTGATGTGGATAACTCACTCGGAACGGCCGCTCAAAGCAGAGGAGCTGTGCCATGCCTTGGCAGTCCAGGCTGGTTCCACGGACTACAGTACTGATAGTGTTTCCTCAATACGGACAGTGCTAAGCTGCTGCCAAGGGCTTGCGGTGGTGGATAAGGAAGGGTCTGCTGTTCGACTAGTTCACTTCACGCTCCAGGAATATCTTACCACTCATCCTTACCTTCTCTGGAGCCCGCATGCGGTGATTGCGGAGACCTGCTTGGCGTACCTGAATTCGCCTCAGGTGATGGCCCTTCCGGCCTCTTGCCCTTTGAGCACTCATCACACGCCCTTCCTCGAATATTCTGCTATATACTGGGGAGTCCACATGAAAAAAGAACCCACTGATTGCGGAAAAGCGCTCGCACTAAAGCTCTTAAACAACTACGAAAATCATGTATCAGTTAAACTACTCCTAAAGCGCGTGGTCGAGTACCCTAGAGTTAAAAACTACCACAAGTTTACTGGACTACACTATGCGTGCATGTTTGGACTTGTTGAGGTCGCGAGGGCCCTGGCAGAAATGAATGGTGTCAATATAAACATCATGGATGATACGGATGCTACACCACTGATATGGGCCGCTAGGAATGGGCATGAGGCAGTGGTGAAGATGTTGTTGGCGCGGGGAGATGTCACCCCCAATAAGCTAAACGAAGATGGCCAAACACCAATCTCTTGGGCTGCCAAGAATGGACAGGAGGGAATGGTGAGGTTCTTACTAGGACGGCAGGATGTCGACCCCGATCAGCCAGATGACCTTGGCCGAACAGCAATCTTGTGGGCTGCCAGGAATGGGCATGAGGGAGTCGTGGAACTGTTGTTAGCAAGAGACGATGTCAACCCCAATAAGCAAGACTTCGCTGGCCGAACGCCAATATCGTGGGCGGCCAACAATGGACATGAGGCAGTGGTTAAGCTATTACTGGCACGTGAAGACGTCAACCCCAATAGCCCAATCAACAGTGACAAAACACCGATATTCTGCGCTATTCGGTCTGGACATGAGGCGGTTGTTAAGCTATTATTGGCACGCGAAGACTTCAACCCCAATGAGCCAGATGTCTTTGGCCTTGCACCGGTCTCGTGCGCTATTCTATGCGGGCATGAGGCAGTGGTGAGGCTACTATTGGAGCGTGAAGACCTCAACCCCAATGGGCCAGGCAACGATATCCAAAAATTAATCTCATGGGCCATCAAGAATGGATATGAGGGAGTGATTAGGCTGTTACCAGGACGGGAAGACATTGACCTCAATAGGCCAGACAAAGATGGCCAAACACTAATCTCGTGGGCTGCCAAGAATAGACGAGAGGAATTAGTGAGACTGTTGCTAAGACGGGAAGATGTCGACCTCAATAGGCTAGACAACGATGGCCAAACACTAATCTCGTGGGCTGTCGTGAATGGGCAGGAGGGATTAGTGAGCTTGTTACTAGGACGGGGAGACGTCAACCTCAATAGACCCGATACCTGGGGCGAAACACTAATCTTGTGGGCTGCTAAGAATGGACGGAAGGGAATGGTGAGGCTGTTGCTTGTACGGCAGGACCTCAACCCCGATCAGCCAGATGACCTTGGCCGAACAGCAATTTTGTGGGCTGCCAGGTATGGGTATGAGGGAGTCGTGGAACTATTGCTAGCAAGAGACGATGTCAATCCTAATAAGCAAGACTTCGCTGGCCGAACGCCAATATCGTGGGCTGCCAGCAATGGGCATGAAGCTGTGGTGAAGCTTCTACTAGCACGTGACGACGTCCACCCAAATAGCCCAATCAACAGCGACAAAACACCAATATTCTGCGCTATTAGGTCTGGACATGAGGCGGTGGTCAAGCTATTATTGGCGCGCGAAGACTTCAACCCCAATGAGCCAGATGTCTTTGGCCTAACACCAATCTTGTGCGCTATTTTATGCCGACATGAGGCTGTTGTGAAGCTGTTATTGGCGTGTGAAGACCTCAACCCCAATGGGCCAGGAAACGATATCCAAAAACTAATCTCATGGGCTACCAAGAATGGACATGAGGGAGTGATGAGGCTATTACTAAGACGAGAAGACATCGACCTCAATAGGCTAGAAAACGATGGCCAAACACCTATCAGGTGGGCTGCCAAGGATCGACGAGAGGTATTAGCGAGACTGTCACTAGGACGGGGAGACGTCAACCTCAATAGACCCGATACCTGGGACGAAACACTAATCTTGTGGGCTGCCAAGAATGGACGGAAGGGAATGGTGAGGCTGTTACTAGGACGGCAAGACCTCAACCCCGATGTGCCAGATGACCTTGGCCGAACAGCAATCTTGTGGGCTGCTAGGAATGGGCATGAGGGAGTCGTGGAACTATTGCTAGCAAGAGACGATGTCAATCCTAATAAGCAAGACTTCGCTGGCCGGACGCCAATATCGTGGGCTGCCAACAATGGGCATGAAACTGTAGTAAAGCTTCTGCTAGCACGTGAAGACGTCCACCTCAATAACCCAATCAACAGCGACAAAACACCAATATTCTGCGCTATTAGGTCTGGACATGAGGCGGTGGTTAAGCTATTATTGACACGTGAAGACTTCAACCCCAATGAGCTAGATGTCTTTGGCCTAACACCAATCTTGTGCGCTATTCTATGCCGACATCAAGCAGTGGTGGAGCTGCTATTGGCACATGAAGACCTCAACCCCAATGGGCCAGACAGCGGTAGCCTACCCGAGCCTCCGATTTATCCCCGAGAGATATAAAGTTGGTTTCTATCTTTGAATCCCAGACTTCACAAACCCCCGGCGGCACACTATTTATATACACTTGCAAACAGCCTCACCACCTCCCCTGGTTCTTGTTTAGCCACACCAATGTCCTACACCGGCCCCTTGACGCCGCTACCCTTTCTTCCCCCTTTTGCCCTGTAAATCACGAAACCCCACACCTTGGGGGTGATTTATTACACAACATCCCTTCAGAATTGGTTTACACCTATGTCTAACTCTTATACGGTACCTACTATGCGGTTGCGTGAAACTCGGCTATCTCTTTCTTTCTATCTTCAAGTTCAATATAATGTGCATGCAGGTGGGGCATAGTGCTCCCCGATTGCAGTCACACCAGAAAGTTTGGGCCCATCTTTTTTAAAACCATTTCCTTTTGTCATGATTTTCCGTCTACGATAGATTTTATTTTATTTCTTTCTAACTTGTGGGTTGTATCTATTTTCTACACCCCCTTTTCAACTTTCCTTCTCTTACCAACTATCCCGTCAATATAGATATATGCTAGCTGCTGCTAGGAATCGTGAGATGCTGCTCTCATGATGGTCTTTGTTCGGACAGTTTCTGGGGATGTGCTTGTTTTTGGCTTCGGGAACGCGTTTTGGCTTTGGAAGTGCTATGGCTATCGGGAAGGTATTTCGGTTGTGGGGGTGCGCTTAAGTTTTGGATCGATGCATCCGCCGGGAGAGCTGTGATGGAAGCGCGAAAGAGTCTTATGCATGAGGGCTAGATGCCCGGAGGCTATGAACGGTGGGAGTTTGTCTTTCTATTGTGAGCGGGGTGTGAGAAAGGGAAAGGAGAGATCTACATGGAAGAGATATGGAAGGATAGGAGGGCTTTGATGTGGTTGATATATACTCCTGTCTTTGCCGCTAGTTAGTTGATGTTGGTGTAGAGAGAGAGAGAGAGTGTGTGTGTGTGTGGTTGAATGAAGAGAACTTCCCCGCTCCTGTATTGTGCAATAGTGTTTTCGTTGTGAGAACTCTTGACGTTCCGCCCTTTGGTCTGGTTGTCGTCGTCGACCCACGACTAAAAGATCGGATGCCGTACACAGGTATCAATTGTTGGCGAAACTACCATGTTTAGGATTTCTGCTACTCTTGAGATATTTCATGTTTTGTGATGTTTAGATCAGTTGCCGTAAGGCATGCGTGTCCACAAATTACATTATCATGTATGGCAGTATTCCGGATTGGAGTCCGCTGTCATGTTTGAGCGATCCATATAAGCCTATTAAAACTTTTGCAGTCCTGGTATTTGGTATTTTCACTAATTACATACTCCTCCTATGCCCTATCAGTCCTTGTAGGGCAGGATTTCTTAAATCTCCTACCCTACATGACGGGTGGTCCGATAATGGCTCATTTTTGAGGGGAACCGGGCTCCCGGGGTCCTGCTAATTGCAGCAGGGGCTAACTATCTCGCTTTACACGTTAAGCACTAGCTTACACTAGCTATGTATTTTAACATCATGTCGCTACGGGAACAAATACTTATCCTGATGCCTTTGATTTTTTTGGCCCAAGGTTGGGGACCGTAATAGTATTATTATAGGCAATACAGTAAGAAATCCAATAATTAAGCCTGCCGCTAAGACGTCCAAAATATCCTCTCTTGGATAGAGTGGGCGAGCGCCCGGCGAAAACTGAAACCCCCCCCCCAACACCAAACCCGAGTTTAAGACAAAAAAAGGAAAAAGCGCCAGACCTTACTCGCGCAATGGCGACTCCAACCTCCTAGTGCGAAGTTAAGATATCCGTGTCCTTACGATAGCGTAAAAGGGCAGACGGCAGAACAGTGTTTTTTTTTCTTCTTACCATCTACTTTGTTCCTGTATACTCCCCCCCTTCCTGAAGTGGGTAAGTTAATTCTCGACTAGATAGCGTACAATTTTTTTGTTTGATCTCCTATGGTATAAATCGCCGCCTGTGCATGAAGCTTTGAGATAAGGGGGAGGGCAAATTTTGTATACACTAGGAGGGTGGATATAAAACAAGTGTCTAGGCGACTATGTACCCCATGGACATGAAAACACCGAACTAGGAGGAAAAAGAAAAAAAAACTTAGAGTATTAGTGCACAAGAGTGAAAATAATCATAATAATAAGGCAAATATGAATCACAGTGGCATCCCTCCGCCTAGGAGCCTGTAAAGAACTGTACCTACAGTGTTGTGAGTTTGTTGACAGAATGTATCACACCTCCGTGTGGATCTTGGATTCTCCAAGTGAAGATTAGTGCAGTGGGGTTACTCCGTGAATTGAAGGATTTAGCAATATCAAGTCTCTTGGGAAGTAGTAAAGTAAAACTAGAGGTTTACAGTAGCAGCTTATCCAGCATTCTCAGTAAGGTCAGAGAGTATGAATGATATTGTGTCTTAACAAAATTTACCATGCACCAACGAACTTGAAAAACTTCAGCCATGACAACTGCACCCCCCCCATCAACCCCTTAGCCATAAAGATCAAAAAATATATATAGAACATAAATACACAGTAGAATACATAGTAGAAATTAATATTTAATCTAGAGAAATATATTTAGTAGGTGTTGAAAATGCGGGGTGATTAGGAGGGTTGCGTCACCATCCCTGCTATGTGTACTTTTGATTTTGTTAGCGGACAATACTTGTATATTTAGGTTATGTGGGAGATCGCAGGGAATATCTTTCCTATATGATACTTGTGATTTTACGCGGGTGAATTAATATTATTATACGATCGCAGGGTAAGAAAATGTCGGCAGCGATTTATCTATTTAAGGTAATAAGGTTTCTCTCAAGCCTCCCCATCCCACCGTGATGGGAGGCTAGGCTGGAGGGGGTTGGCTCTGACAATAAAGTTATGTGCCTACAGCTCAAGCATGTAGTATTATCCACCGGTGTGATGTGGGGCTCACAAGTGACAGGAGGAACAGAAAAACCTCTTCTCGAGTAGACTCATACTTCATGTCGTCTGAATTAGTCATACCGGTAGTTTACATGAGCTGTGGCTAGAGAAAATACATGCTTGCAGACCTAGCCACAGTCAATTTGATCCTTCTGGCACAGCCCAAAAAGTTTAGTGGATTCCACAAGTAAGGCTCCCTACCCTCACACCCTCAAGAATATTCAAAACTTAGAACCTGCACCTCCGTATGAAGGATTCAGGAAGCCTAAGTACTATAGCGGGTAAAATTTGGCTTCGCTTAGTAATATTTTGGCAGGTCGGGGACGATTGTAGTGGAGCACTAATAATAGTTCATGATGCAACTTTGCTTAGGAAAGAAAATACAGTGTGCTTGTGTGCATATGAGGCGGAGGGGGGGGAGGTATCATGGGTGGTTTTTTCCTAAGTTTTAGCTGAGAGGGGCGGAGTCTATGAGGACGATTTTTCACTTCTCTCTCTCTTTTTTTTTCTGCTTTAGGCTAAAGAACGAGGAAAAAATTGGGACACCGCACGAGAGCACGACCAGCTGTGCATATACAGTCAGACAACTGGGCAATGTTCGGCTTTCTTTTCGCTCGGATATTTTTCCTTTTTGAGGATTCTGCTTGAGTTTGTCGATTAGTTTAGGGGAGTAAAAACAATTGGTTGTGAATTATGTGGTTTCTTTTACTAGACGGATTTTCTCATAAGTCACGGTTGCTCATTTGCATTTCATGCGCTTCGGAAAGTAGATAGACTAATTCAAATTTCTTCGTTTCAGTGCTGTATAGTTCCATAGGTAGTGACTTTGTGGTGGATACATCAAGAGTCTTCCTCCATAACTTGGCACGCATATGCTAGGCATTTTATGATCTAGACCTTGATTTGACTGTAGGATAAGAGCAGATTCGCTGAATTTGACCATAGAAACTTTAGTCTATCGCAATACAACCAATACAACTTCATTTTTAGAGAATTTCAGGATTACTAAAACCTGAGAAACTTTCATTCTTGACACCAGAGAAGCATTGATTCCAAATACCCCGGGGCAGTCTTGGCTTCACAATGTTGTACTTGTATTGTACTCGAGTACATGGACAAAATTAACTGAATACAAAATATGCATGGCAACCAAATCCGCTCGGCAAGGTTGCACTTTGAACCATTTTGTCAAATTTCTCTAACTTAACTAAGACTAAAAATATTTGCTGGATCTCAATTCAATTGAATATTAGTTATTGGGAAGTAGGATGAATTGGGGAGTAGTGTTGTCAAAACCAAAAGTTTTTCCAGTTGCATCAATGTTCAGTTAATTTTGTCCATCTACAATATGACTACATTTTCTTGTAAAACTGATTTTCACTCGAAGAGGTTAGAATCCGCAGCCGGAAGGAACCTTGGCAGAGTCACAGGCTCTCGAGGGGTCACACAAGGCTCTCAGGTTGCGGGAGTGGCGGCCCTCTTGGCATTGATTTTCCCGAATCAACAAGGCCGATGCGAAGGATTCCAGAGAAGCCACGCGGCTTATTCAAGAGCTGGGTTGAGTGGTTGCAGCCTATTCCAAGGTGCTAACAATCATGGAATTCTGCGCTACCGGTATGGCAACCCATGATTTCAAATTTTCTGCGATACTTTTGACAAAATTCAGAGTCGAAATGTGCACTATTCCAATGCAAAAATAGATAGAGATAGTGAACGGGTATATCAAAGACAGACTTGTAATTCAGTGACCTGCTTTTCCTACAGTCATCCCGAGATGTGATCTTTAAATACAAAAAACAATTCCACAACACCGATGGGTTTTCACAACATTCGCACACCATCTAGACCACTTATCACGCCATCACTATTCTCCTCCTTTCTCGCTTTGCTTTCCGTACTTCTACTAAACGTCCAACCCTTCTTATCGCACCTCTCACTGTGATCCTATGACCACGGCCAATTCTCCTGTTGCATTGTAGCATATTCCATTTTCTATTCTTGGGGGGTGGGGGGTGATGTCCGTTGGCCAGCAACGGAGTGAGTGCCGGTGATTTAACAACAACTTTGTGTGTTGGCGCTTGATACTGAGGTTTCTCTCCTGGGCTAAGCCTTGTCTTTAGTTTCTGCATGCAGCCGCTTTTATGGTACTGTATTCGCAATGTCGAAGCGTTTTTAAAAAAGACTGATATTGCATACCACCAAAATCCGAACAAAAAGACCAGATTTGGGTTCTATGCAATATCAATCTTTTTAAAAAACGCTTCGACATTGCGAGTACTGTACAGCTACCCAACTCAGGAATCTGGTAAACCTTCAGGAGACTGTACCTATTTCATGGGGAAGAGTGGTTGCTTCGAGGCTAGAGTTACAATAAGTTACTTCTAATCAATCCCTGCTCATTACCTGCCCAGTTTGGCCGAGTAGTGGCTGAGCACGTCCAAGAGATATTGAGCTTCAATACGGGGGGTAGAAAATTCTGTTCGTATGGCGAATTCTGACTTAAAACTTCGGGCTGAATACTGCAAAAAACTCTTGTTATATACTATCTTCGCCTGGTGTCTAATCTTCGTGTTCAGAGTCAAACCCATGGGGAAGGATTAGCGCTTTCCTCACATGGAGTGGTTATAAACTCCGATTTTCTTCTCTCCTTGATAATTCTATCACCTAACACCATAATATCTCCCCAAGAAAACCTCCTCAAGATTCCGAAGAGCGAATAACAGAAAATGTCCTGAGATGGTGGTTTTGTTACCAGATTCTCACATCGTCCTGGCCCTTCAGGACACCATATCCATTCTGTCAACACCGCCGGCTTCCTGAACAACACTAATGTAATTTACGGGGTTTCCACTCAGTACCCAGATGCCGCTCACCAGGGCAACCACTGGAATATTAAATGTATATTTTATTATCTACACAACTAGTAGTGATACCATACTGAAAATTTGTTAAAAAGTACTTTTAAATATGGAGAATCAGAATCTGGAGTTTACATTTAATAATAATAAATAATGCTTCTTGTATACTCACTTGATTCCAAACTGGTTGAAATAGTATCTTGTTTACAATAGTAGTAAAGAAAATTGACACCAACCACAAATCTTATAGTTTGAGCAAATAATATGATCTCATAGGTCTTGTATTTGATGTATGAACTGCTTTGGTATTTGTTTGTAGCTATTTTGGAAGGTAGTATGGCTCTAAAAACTAGTAGAGCTGAATATAGATCTTATAAACAGTATACAATAATATCTGTTCATGGGGTTTATGTACTATTCCAATACTTTCTCATAAACTTCAATTATGTGATTCAAGATGCTTTCTAAACTTTCAAGGCAGTTGGTCAAGTCTTGCAAACTTTATTCCCTGGTTATTGGAAAGAGAAATAACACCCTCTAACGTCAATCATGTAAGGTACATATACAGGATAAGGCTAAAAGCTGTATTATATAGTATATTCATATAGTTAAAGCTATAGAATAGGTTTTAGTCAGTTTGGGCATTGGGATTTAGAGATTTCACACCTCAATAGTAAAAATACTAGATTTTGCTTGTAATATTTAGCATTATTAGAGTTGTGGTATGAAATCTTGGAATCCCAAGGCCCAAACTGACTAAAACTTATTTCATAGCTTTAACTATATGAATAGACTATATGACTCAGCATTTACCCTTATCCTGTATGTGTACCCTACATGGATGCAGCTAGA